>ENA-OFDM01000804-OFDM01000804.1-metagenomes-genome-assembly--contig:-NODE-804-length-11776-cov-8.874755_pt1 | contig 11776 bp, 10 predicted proteins | sample MGYA00153385_OFDM01 | MGnify analysis MGYA00153385
TTGGTTTGCTAATTGTTGCTACTGTACTTCATAACAGCAGGAACTGCTGTATCTCTTCATTCGGCGTCAATCTTTCCCAAAAGGCACAAGAAATACATCGCTGCCAAAAGCTGCTTTTCGAGCATTGCGGTTTTATATTTCCCTTTGAAAAGATTTGCGTGGTGTGCGATCGTCCCCGTCACCTGCGCTTTGACAGTCAAAACCGCTTGCACGCGGAAGGAGAACCTGCGATCGAGTTTGCGGATGGATGGAATTTTTACTATTATCACCGCGTCAGATTGCCGGAAAAATACGGTCAAATACACCCGAACCAATGGCAATCCCAATGGCTGTTATCAGAAGACAATGCCGAACTAAAACGAGTGTTAATTGAAGCAATTGGTTACTTACGATCGTATTTGTCAATAATTAGCAGCAGAACAAATAGATAGTTGGCAGGAATATGCACTATTAACAATAGATGATGATGTCGATGTCGAACCGATTTATTTGTTAAAAATGACTTGTCCGAGTACGGGATTCATTCATGCTTTGAGAGTGCCACCTAACCTGACATCAGCTAGGGAGGCAATTCGCTGGGTAAATGGAGGTATCGATCCAGAGGAATTTTCCGTGCAGACTTGATATTAGCCAGGATTTCAGCGATCGAGAATGTAGTTGTTTTAATTTCAGAAACGAGATGACAATTCCTGGAAGAACGGGCTAGGCTAGTTGCAGACTTCTATTTTCATGCCAGAGATTACCTCATCAAATTTCTCTTACCGCTCAAAACATGGCACAACAACTAGCAATAGAAACTCGCGGGCTGACGAAACAATTCGATCGCCATATCGCCGTCAATGACATCGATTTGCAAGTAGCAGCAGGCGAAGTATGCGGACTCATCGGCCCTAACGGTGCGGGGAAAACTACCTTGCTGCGGATGTTGGCGGCGGCTGAAGAACCGACTACAGGGGAGATTTACATCAATGGGGATAGATTATTGCGCGATCGATCGCACCCCATACTCAAACAACGCATCGGCTTCCTTCCCGATGACTTTCCCCTCTACGATGACTTGACTGTTTGGGATTATTTAGACTATTTTGCTCGACTCTACAACCTCCAACAGTCCCATCGGCGATCGCGCATCAACTCCGTTTTAGAACTCGTACAACTAACCAACAAACGCAACAGCGTAATTTCTACCCTGTCGCGAGGGATGAAACAGCGCCTGAGTTTGGCGAGAACTATTATCCACGAACCGCTGTTGCTATTGTTAGACGAACCTGTTTCCGGCTTAGATCCGATCGCCCGAATGCAGTTTCGCGAAATTATCAAACTCTTGCAATCAGTCGGGATGACCGTAGTTATATCATCTCACGTCCTCAGCGACTTAGCCGAACTTTGTAGCTGGGTTGGTATCATGGAACTTGGATATCTGGTCGAAAGCGCACCTTTACAAGAACTTTACAAACGTCTGAGTCGCCAGCAAATTTTTCTGTCGGTTTTAGGCAATAACTTAGAAGCGTTAGTATCCGAATTAAAAAACTTTCCTTGGGTAGAAAGTTGGGAAATAGTGCCAGAAACTCAACAGGTGTGTGTTAACTTTTCGGGAAGCCAGGAAGATGCAGCAAATTTATTACGCGAACTTGTCGCGGCCAAGATTCCCCTAACAGAATTTCATTGCGCTCAAGAAGATTTAGAAACCATTTTCCTCAAAATGGGACACCAGCAAGCATCCTAATTTACTTTTTAAGCCTTTGTGCAAAGAATGAACCCTGAGTTATAACTGAGTTATCTACTTTACGGTTGGATCGGAATTATTTAACCACAGAGAGCGCAGAGGGCACAGAGGAAGAGCAGAGAGAATTACCAATCACCAATCAGTAATAACCTATGACACTCAACTTACTAGACCAGATAGGCAACTGGAATCCCCAGTTATTTCGAGAAATCAAGGGCCGCTTGAAAATGGGCAATATGGCGATCGCCTCTGCCCTTTCCCTCAGCGGTCAACTGCTCCTATTCATGTATTACAGCGCCCAGATAGCCGTTCCCTCTGAGAAGGACACTTACCCCTCTCACAGATTTTCCTTAGAGACTACCAATTCCTCTACCGAGGTACAAGAGTACGTCAGAGATGCCTTGGGCAACTTCGCGATTAACTGGCAACAGTGGTGGCTGGAGATATTCATTTGGCTGAGCATATTGAGCGTGTTAGCTTTATTAGTAGCAGGCAGTTATATGCTCGTCAGCGACTTAGACAAGGAGGAACGCCGGGGTACGCTCAACTTTATTCGCCTCAGTCCCCAGTCTGCCAAAACAATTTTTCTAGGCAAAATTTTCGGTGTCCCAATTCTACTTTATCTAGCAGCAATTCTGGCAATACCGCTGCACCTTTACAGTGGATTAGCTGCTCAAATACCCCTGAATGAAATTTTATGTTTCTATACAGCGATCGCAGCTAGTTGTGCTTTATTTTACAGCGCTGCGATGCTATTTGGATTGACAACCAGTTGGTTCGGAGGATTGCAACCTGCGTTGGCTAGCATTATAGTTTTTGTTTTTTTGTGGATTTCTGCGATCGTCGAACTCACGCACAGTGCTTGGGATTTACTAACATTTTTGTCTCCCAGTGCTATTTTGAAATATCTGCTTTTGGGAGTTGTTACTAAGTATCATGCTTTCCATTGGTTAGTTGGAGATTTGGAAAAGTTGCAATGGTTTTACTCAGAAGTCGGTACAAATATTGTCAGTGGCATTGCTTTGTCTCTCTTGGTTTGCGGTACAGGAACCTATTGGCTGTGGCAGGGATGGCAGCGCCGCTTTCCCAATCCCACTGCTACAGTTTTGAGCAAACGGCAAAGTTATTTGGTAGTTATCTGCTGTCAGGTAATAATTTTAGGGTTTGCACTCCAATCAGACCCCACACCCTACCGTAATATCAGCGCTTTACTTATCTTTAATTTGCTGATGTTCTTAGCTTTAATTGCAGCTTTAACATCTCAGAGACAATCTTTGTACGATTGGGCGAGGTATCGGCAACAAATCGTTCCTAGCAGTCAGAAGTTGTGGCGACGTTACCCGCTGCTCGATTTAATTTGGAGTGAAAAAAGTCCCGCTATAGTTGCGATCGGCATCAATTTGCTAATTTCAGTCATAATTTTAACACCTTGGACGCTGTTTGAAAAATTTGAGACCAACGGATTTTGGGGTGTAATTTGCTGCCTGAATCTCATCCTAATTTACGCAGCTATCGCCCAACTATTCCTATTTACCAAAGCCCGAAATCAGGAAATTTGGGCCGCCCGTACAGTGGGCGGTGCTATCTTGTTGCCGCCTCTGATTTTATCTGTGCTATTGCTCACCCTAGAAAAAGCTCCTATTTTCTGGTTATCTTCAACATTTGCTAGCTTTTGGTTTTCCGGGTCTTTCGCAGCCCTGTCAGGAAATACCTTTTTGCTATCCATACTCAGTCAGTGGAGTGTTTTGCTGTTGTTGAATCTGAAATTGCGATCGCAATTGAAACTCGCCGGAGAATCAGCTTCTAGGGCACTGCTAAAAGCTTGAATAAGAATACGCAGATCCCGGAGTTCTTAAAGATGTCGGGGATCTGCGTATAAGGAGGTAGCTTGTTAATTTAGTCAAACAAGTTTTGGAAAACATACCAACCATCACCGAGATAAAAAATATCTTGATCGCCATTATTGCTACCGGGCGCAAAGCTAAAAAATATCGCCTTGAAACCACCTGGTTTGCGAGATAAATCCCGAACGAAACCCTGATGTGCCCACTTGCCGTCAATCTCAATTGAGGTGACATTGGTTGTTGTCGGCGAGATTTCTGGATTATTTTGGGCAGAGTCAGATTTGTCGTACACGTCGTACACTCTGTAGACACCGACAACCTCAAAAGTTCCTATTTTTTGACTCGGCTTAAACTCCAATGCCTTCTTTTGAGAAGTTGCAACGTTTACTCGATCGGCCATTTTTTCCAATTCAGGCTTATGCAGCGTGAAATTCAACCATAATAAAAAATGTGCTGCCCAAATTATCGACAAAAGCAATGCTAGCAAAGGAGTAATCCACCAACGCAACTGTTTCAGCGATCGAGGTGCTTTGATGAGCCAGTATCCGGCGCGGATCGCCCAAATTAGCAAGATCGAAAGCCAAAGCAACCAAGCTAAACTATCCCAACTAAAATTAAAGAATAATAGAAGTAAAGGAATGTACAAAATTAATTTAAAAGGAGCCAAGAAAATGTTTCTTAGATCGATCTGGTCAATCACTTGATAGCTTGGCGACAAAAAGCAGCATAAGATAGTAGCGAAAGAGAAAAATGCTATGCTATTGAAAATCTTCCCCGGAGGTGTTTTTAATATTAAACAAATTTCCATTTTTGATTATTCCTAAATTTGTTAATACTCGATTTATTTTAAACTATAGCAACCGTCAAGACACCACCGATGTTCTGAATCCCTGAAACCATTTCGATTACTAAATTTTCCTGCTTCCTTCTGCTATATAATAAGTTCATCGCTAATTTGAACAGCTAAAACATAAAATGTTATCTCAAGTTTTTTACTTACTTCGTTCGCGAGCAGACGGCAAATATCTCTCAGCCAATCCTAATCCAGACTCGGCGGTGAGTTACCTGCTGATGTTTCGCGAAGACTATGATGCTTTGAGTTATCTGAATGCCCACGCGGCCGATGTTGCCGATCGATTCGGAGTAGAATCGATTTCTGGTTCGTCCGTAAAAAAGCTGCTCGAACGTTGGGGATTTAACGGTGTCGGGGTTGTTCAAGACCCGCTGTTACCAAATATTGACTTTTTGTTGACAAATAATTGACAATTGACAACATTTGTGTATAACCCGGTTTCTGGAAGAAATCGGGTTTTTTGCTGAAGTTTTGAGTCGATCGCCTGATCGAGCTTGTAAACTTCTGTGCCCCATATCTAGTGCAAATTGTCAAATTTATCAAGCTTTCACCCTAAATCTGAATCGTGTTGTATATTCATAGTCTGTTGATATATTCCGACACGTCAGTACACAACCTATGGTTCGAGAATTAGAGCGATCGAGTGCCCGCGAGAAACGCCACCTGTCCGATTTCCCCGAAACAGCACCCGCAGCCAATCCAGTATTTTTCAGGACGTACAGCCGCCGTACCGAGACAGGGCGGGAGACTTGGGCCGATGTGTGCGATCGAACCGTCAAGGGCCTCCAAAAGCTTGGAAACCTCACCCCCGAAGAAACACAACTCCTACACCGGATGCAAAACGAGCTCAAAACCCTCGCTTCCGGGCGCTGGCTGTGGGTAGGCGGCAGCAAATGGATTGAGCAACCAGAGAATTTTTCCGGCGCATATAATTGCTCCTCAACCAATATTATCGACTGGCGGGCCTTTGGCTTATTGATGGATTTGGCGATGATGGGCTGCGGCACCGGCGCAGTTTTGGAACCCAAATATATCAACCAATTGCCGCCGATTAGCAACCGCTTAACCGTGACAATGCAAGGCGAAATTGGCTCCACACCCGCTCAGTCGCGCCGTCAAGAAACCGAAGTCAAAATAGCAGAAAAAACCGCCACTATTTATGTCGGAGATTCTCGCCAAGGTTGGGTGAAATCCTATCAAACTTTGCTGGAATTATCCACAGATGAAAGATTTGCAGGAGAAGTTCAAGTTTACATCAATTTGAGCGATGTTCGCCCGGTGGGAGAACCTTTAAAAGGTTTTGGTGGAGTCGCAAATCCGGTGAAATTGCCCGACCTTTATCAGCGTTGCTCGGCAATTTTGAACAAAGCTGTAGGGCGGCAGTTAAATTCCGTTGAATGCTGCGTCTTGATTGACGAAGCTGCGGTGACAATTGTTGCTGGAAATATCCGGCGCAGCGCGGGAATTCGTCAGTTTTCTTTTGATGACGAACTCGGAGCCAATGCTAAAAACAATCTGTGGCAACAAGATGACAAAGGCAACTGGAGAATAGACCCAGAACGCGATGCCCTTCGCATGGCCAACCACACCCGTGTTTTCCATTCCAAACCTACATTAGAAGAATGTATTGAGGCTGTCCGCAAACAGTATTATTCCGGTGAAGGTGCAATTCAATGGGCTGGTGAAGCCGTAGCTAGAGCTAACGTTGATTTACTTTCTACACCTAGTCTTAAACTTGAGTTCTTGAAAGCTTACGATGAAGGAAAAGCTAAACAGTGGTTGCAGGAACGTTATCCTGACATGACTGCGGAAGAATTAGAGCATCGGTCAGTTCGTTTGGGCTTAAACCCGTGTGGTAAGTAATTTTGCCTCACGTTAAAAACCTCGCAAAATCGGAGAAGACTGAGATGTTAATTCCGAGGTAAGTAAAGGAATTAAAAATCCTTTACCACCGTAGAGCGTACCAGGTGAACCTTCTTAATTGAAGAACATAATCCTGGCAAGAGTGCGGGGCATTTACAACTAAAGTAAATGAAAAAGTACGCCGAGCTACAGATAATATGGAATCTGTAGAACTAGAGGATAAAAAGCCTTTAGGATAACAAAACTGGAAATCATCGGCTCTAATTTTCACTGTGTCAGTGGGGAGACTCTGCTAATTACTAGAGACGGACTGAATCAAATAAAGGATGTTGTTGGAAGTGAAATCGAAATCTGGAATGGTCAAAGATGGAGCTCAGTCACACCATTTCAGACAGCGAGTGATACCAATGACGGACGACGCAAACTTTATCGTGTAAAGTTTGCTGATGGAACCTATCTGGATGCCACTGAATATCATCGTTTCTTTGTCAAGGATCGATTTGGTAAAGTTTACCAAGAAGTTCAAACCAAAGACTTGATGGATACAAGTCGATATAGCATTCATACTGAACCTTTTACAATTCAGTATGAAGATGGCATGAATATCGATTCAAGTTATGCTTACACTTTGGGTGTGGCTGTAGGAGATGGAACTACAGACAAAAATGACAATGCAAAAGTTCGACTTTACGAAGGCAAAATGGCATTGTCAGTGGCAGGAAATAAGTCGCCTGAAAGAAACTATGACTATTTACCTGTTTTCACAGATGTAACTAACTTGAGCTTTTCTGGAGAATTTCTGAAAAGTTTGAAAGTTAACCCAGAAGCACTAAATGTAATTGCAAGCTGGAATCGGCAAGCAATTTTACATTTTATTGCTGGATTAGCCGATACGGATGGATCGAATACCAATAGTAATGGTATCAGAATTTATATCTCCGATCGCGATCGGGCTTTTAGAGTTCAGCTACTTTTGACCAAATGTGGTATCAGCTCATCGCTAAATCTTTGCGCTCATCAAGGAGCAATTACTAATTACGGTGTCCGAAGTCAAGATTTGTATTACTTGCAAATTACTGACTGTGGTGAAATTCCTTGTCAGCGGTTAGATGTGAGCAAAGGGACGAAGGCTAAATGCAAAGGTAAATGGCAAGTTGTCAGAAGTGTCGAAGAATTACCAGGATTGCATGATACTTACTGTTTCAATGAACCAGAGTTTCATAAGGGAGTTTTTGGAAATACCCTAACTGGAAATTGTAATCTTTCTGAGGTTCACCTCAATCAAATCGACCCTTACAACTTCAAAGAACAAGAAGAAGCTTTCACCGCCGCAGGTTTATCTGTCGCGGTACTTCTCAATCACAAATTTAGCGAACCTCGCTACCAATATAGCCGCGAATTAGACCCGATTGTCGGCGTATCTTTCACGGGATTGTTCGATTTCTTCGTGCATGGTTTTGGCGTTGAGTGGCTGCGCTGGTGGGTGGAAGGTCGCCCGCAAACCGACCAGGGAATAGCGTTTAAACAGCGGGAAGAAGAGTATTTGACTGGTTGGCGGGAGATTGTCGATCGGGTAGTATGGGATTATTGCGATCGCCATTCCTTAAAACGCCCAAATCGCTGCACAACCGTTCAACCATCCGGTACAAAATCTCTGCTGACAGGTGCTTCTCCGGGCTGGCATCCCCCGAAATCCCAGCGTTTCATTCGCCGAATTACTTTCGGCAAAAACGACCCTGTAGCCCTCGCCTGCATCGACTACGGATACAACGTGATTCCGTCCCAATCTGACAAAGATGAAAACGGTAATTTGCTGAACAATCCTTTCGACGAACGCTGTACAGAATGGCTGGTAGAAATACCAGTTGCTGTCAGTTGGGCAGATTTGCCCGGTGCTGATGAAATTGAGATCAACAAATTCTCAGCGGCAGCACAAATGGACTTTTATATGCAAGTGCAAAAGTTCTACGTGCGACACAACACCAGTGCGACTATTGAGTTGCGGGAACATGAAGTTGAAAGTTTGGGTACGCGGATTTATGAAGCGATTCGCGATGACGAAGGCTACATTTCTGCCGCACTTTTGTCTCGCTTTGATGCCCTAGAAACTTTCCCACGTTTGCCCTTTGAACCGATTGAAAAGGCAACTTACGAGACGATGTTGAAAGACGTTTTAGTGCGTCGTCAAATCGATGTTTTTCAGGTGGCACTGAGTCGCTATGACTTGGGTGAAATGATGGATTCTGGGCCTGCGGGCTGCGATTCCGACAAGTGTTTGATGCCGGAAACTAAGACCATGTAATCGCCTTTTATTTAATCCCCCATTTTTGGGGGATTTTTTATGTTTAATTTCAGGTTAAAAAAAATCGTAGGGGCGGGTTCACCTACCATAATGGCCTAAAACTAATAATCTCGTAAACCCGCCCCCACCTCACCAACAAGCTATAGCTTAATTGTATAATTAAAGCTAGCCTAAATTTTAGAGTTTGTAACTAATAGCAAGATGATTAGAGGTGCAATTCCCGATGATATCCCCAATAATTTATAAGAGCAAATACTGCTCCAAGACGCTAAGGCTCAACCTGCCATCATGATTCAAGGTGGCTCCAGCAGACCGCTAGGAGATTCTCCCAGATTGGTGGCTAACTATGGCGGTCAGCCTGAAAATTGGTATAAAATGGCTAGTAACCAAAGCGCGATTATCGAGGGAGCTGTCGTTGAAATCCATTGGTATAGAAATGCCCGCACCCTTCAAAATATCGAGTACAAAATAAAACGTACATACCCCAAAATTGCACCGAAAAACCAGTGAGGTTAATATAATATGAAGATTCGCTGCATTGCTAACAAAGGAACTGAACTGCCGGAAATTTACCTAAACCCACCTTTAGACATCACAAAAGAAACTGAATTTAAACTGATAATAGGTAAAGAGTATATTGTCTATGCGATCTCGGAATGGCAAGGTAATTTATCGTATTGTATTTGCGACGAGCGCTTTACTTATTATCCCATACACAATCCAGCACCGTTATTTGAGATAGTCGATGCCAGATATTCTCGGTACTGGCAAGTGCAATTAGCAACTAACGGTTTGTTAGAGATTGCTTTTGAGCATTGGTTTGACCTACCTGATTTTTATGACAAACTAACTGACGGAGCAGAAGAAGCTATTTTGATTTTTGATTAAAAGAACTCATGGACGCTGAAGCTGCAATTCCTCAACCCCGACCTTTCTCAGTTGAGGAATTGCTCGCGATGCCGACCTTGCAACCCGACAAACTAGCAGAAGTCCCTGGTTGAAACAATGTCAGAACATCAAAATGAACCTAGAGAATACGATGCAGTCAAGGGCGGTCAAAATCCGCCCCCGATAAGTGCTGCTGTCTTAGGAGGCATCCCCGGCATTAAAAGCCGCTTGGCTTCGCCCACTGTTTACGTTAGAGCCGCCGCACTCCCCGAAGCGCTCAAATATGGAGAAGCAGGCTTGGATTTGATAATTCAAGCATTGCACGATCAGATAATGTCTGTGAGATTTGCTACCTATTTGCTGCTGAAAGATCGGGATGAGGAGAAAATAAAACAATATTTACGAAATTATGATGCGTCTGACTTTGATGTCATCATAGAAGATGCTTATGGGGAAGGAAACAGCAGCGCTAACTCATTTGCTTTTTTCTTCCCCCAGCTAATCCCAAAATCCCCGACTTCTTAAATAAGTCCGAGTTTTTACCAAAATACTCCGAAAAAGTCTGGGATTTAACACCTAGATGACCCACTTATTTAAAAATATCTTTCCGCTTCTGCAACAGCAAAGTTGCGGTCAAATAAACGGCGGCGTGCAAGCCTAAAATTCCCCAATTCAGAGCTAAGTTTTGCCATGTTGGTTCGTAGACTGCGCTTTTCTCGAATAACTGCGGTAAGATTGTTCGATCGCAAAGTTCGATCGCTTGACATCGGGACAAATTATCCCAATCTTGAGGAACCAGCAAGTCAGCTTTCTTTGTGGGGATCTCGTCCCAGTATGTGTTCAGTCTTTGTCAGTTGCTAGCGTAAAACCTCCCCCTGATGGTCGATTTCTCAGTAGGGGCTGGCGATTAAGTTTGTTTTCTTATGGGTTTCACCTGTCATAAAATTTTAATTTTTAGATTTGAGATTTTAGATTCTGCGAGAATTGAGTATTCAAAACATGAGTAATGTTATATCATGTTTAATAATCAATGCTGACAAGCACCGCACTAATTCCAAGCTATCCCCAATTTCGATAGCTTTCAGGAAGCTGCTTTGGCACGAGATACTATTTCTACCAAGCTAATTCCTCCTTACCATGAGCTACTGCATTAATCCTAACTGCCGCCATCCAGAAAATCTTAACAACACTATCAACTTTTGCCAAAGCTGTGGCTCAAAGTTGTTAATAGACGAACGCTATCGGGTGCTCAGTGTTTTGGGACAAGGAGGCTTTGGCAAAACTTTTGAAGTCAGAGATAGAGACGGGACTCGGAAAGTTTTAAAAGTTCTCACTTACATTGAACCTAAAGGGGTAGAACTGTTCCAGAAAGAAGCTAATGTTTTGCAGCGGCTGAAGCATCGGGGACTCCCTAAAGTAGAACCGGATGGCTATTTTACTTTCAAGCCTAATGATACTACTAACTCTTTGCACTGTCTGGTGATGGAGAAAATTGAAGGTCAGGACTTGCTGAAGTGGCTGGAAATTCAAAACTATCAACCTATAACTTCGGAACAAGCTATTGACTGGCTGACGCAATTAACAGAAATCTTGAATCTTGTTCACAATCAAAACTACTTTCACCGGGATATTAAGCCTCAGAATATCATGTGCCGATCGAACGGTAAATTAGTATTGATTGATTTTGGGGCGGTGCGGGAATTTACAGAAACTGTTCAAAGAACGAGTGGAGAGGTGACAAGAATTTCTTCGGCGGGTTACACTCCGGCGGAACAAAAAAATGGTAAGGCTGAGCCACGTTCGGATTTTTTTGCTTTGGGGCGGACTTTTGTGTATTTGCTAACAGCTCAACAACCGATAAATTTGCAGGAAGATCCGCGATCGGGTAAATTGATTTGGCGTACTTTCGCGACTGGCGCATCGAAGCCACTAGCGGATTTGGTGGACGATTTGATGGCTCATTTTCCGAATGGGCGGCCGAAGGATACGCAAGTTTTGTTGCAGCGTTTGGCTAAAATGGTCGATCGACCATCTCCATCTCCCTCGCCGAAAACTCCTGGATTTGCTTTGGGATGGAAGCCTGCTTTAATCGGGATCGCAGTTGCTGGGGCGATCGCAGCTTTCGCCTTCGCAATTCAAAATTTCTCTAAAACTAAAGTTGAAAATTTATTAACTTATCAAAGTTCCACCCATCAGTTTAAAATCAAATATCCTGAAAAATGGGAAAAGCAAGAATCACAAAATACATTAGACATCTCCGAAAATAGTCAAAGCCTCTGTGTAGTTAAGCTCTAGGACGT
>ENA-OFDM01000805-OFDM01000805.1-metagenomes-genome-assembly--contig:-NODE-805-length-11775-cov-2.971843_pt1 | contig 11775 bp, 7 predicted proteins | sample MGYA00153385_OFDM01 | MGnify analysis MGYA00153385
TAACGATGAGTGGAGTATTAAAAATACAATTGAAAATGTTGAGGTTAATAATTGCACCAATATAGTTTTGCAACACACTGAAACTATTTCATCTAATTTTAAAGCTCAGATTATATTGGCTAATATAAACCTCAATACGATCAGACAAAATATTAATGCAATCATTAATGCTGCTGACATAAATTCGATTTTATTATTTAGTGGGATAATGTTGCATGACGAAGAAAAAATATTACAAGTGCTGCAAACCGCTGACTTAAAGGTTAAGGCAGTTTATAAAAAAGATAACTGGCTTTCGGTAATGGCAACAAAAAATTTAGAGTAATATTTTTGAAATGTAACAGATTGCCGAAAATAAATTGTGAAATATTCTGTAATCTGTGGATTTCTTTTAAGTTTTTAACGTGCGAAAAATACAATTTTGTTTATATTTGATTTCATATTTAATTAAAATTTACGCATGGAAGAATTGTTTCTCATAATATGTGCTTACATGATAGGTTCAATTCCTACGGCTCTTATCATCAGCAGAAAATTTTTTGGGATTGATATCAGGGAGTTCGGAAGTGGCAATATGGGTGCTACCAATACTTTTAGGGTATTAGGCTCCAAATACGGAACAATCGTAATGGTTTGTGATATCTTAAAAGGAATGGTCGCTGTTGCTTTGTATAACTTTCTTCCATATTATCTGCATCAGGGCAGCGGAATTGAAAGAACCAATTTAATGATTGGGCTTGGCCTATCTGCAGTGGTTGGTCATGTATTTCCTTTATGGGCTGATTTTAAAGGGGGTAAAGGTGTTGCAACTTTATTTGGAATGATCCTCGCCATTCAACCTGTAATTGCAGGTAGTTGTGTAGGTGTTTTTCTATTAGTTCTTTATCTTACAAGATTTGTTTCTCTCAGTTCTATTTTGGCAGGTTTAATGCTTCCAATTTCTGTATTGTGGATATGGAACGAGCACGAAATTCTTTACAGGATTTTTGCTTTGTTTGTAGCGTTGCTTATTATCATAACTCACCAAAAAAATATTGGTAAATTATTACGTGGTGTAGAAAGTAGAATTCCTATTTTAAAATATAGGGATAAGCGAAAAAATCGCCAAAAATGAATCTCCTTTCATAAGATTTTAAAAAACTGGTACGGGTATTGTTTAATTCTTTTTGAACTTAAAAAACCCGAATAATGAAAAATTTAATTTTACTTTTCTCCGTAACAATAATGATGGCAGCATGCACCACAAATGCAGTTACGGGCAGAAAACAATTGAGCCTTATACCTGAAGAGCAATTACAAGCAGATGCGGTACAGCAATATCAAAGTTTTTTATCTCAAAATAAAGTAGTAAGTAGTTCTAATAACAGGGATGCAGAAATGGTAAAGAGAGTAGGCTCTAGAATTGCAAATGCGATTACCTCATATTATGGATCTCAGGGGAAAACAGATGTTTTAAGTGGCTACAAATGGGAGTTTAATTTAGTTGACAGCAAAGATGCAAATGCATGGTGCATGCCTGGTGGTAAAGTTGTAGTTTATACAGGATTGCTTCCTATAACACAAAATGAAGCTGCATTAGCAGTTGTATTAGGTCATGAAATTACACATGCGGTTGCCAAACATAGTAACGAAGCAATCAGCAAACAATATCTTTTGCAAGGCATAGGAGGTATAGTTGGAGCATCGATTGGAAACGAGCAAAAAGCTTCTATATTTAATAATGTATTCGGATTAACGTCAGGAGTTTATGGTCTTAAAAACTCCCGGAACAATGAGTATGAAGCTGATCATTTTGGACTTATATTTTGTGCAATGGCGGGGTATAATCCTAATGAAGCTATTACATTTTGGAATAGAATGGCTTCCGCTAAAGGTGAAAACGGTGCCCCTCCTGAATTTCTATCTACACACCCTTCGGATGCTAATAGAATAAGCAGATTAAAAGGTTATATGCCTGAGGCTTTAAGTTATTACAAACCTGTAAAAAGATAATATTTAAATAAAAAAAACTCCTTCATAAGGAGTTTTTTTTATTTAATTATTACTGTACCTAAACGTTTTGCTATTAGTTGTGCTTCCATTTTAAGTTCAACGTGGGTTTTTAAAAATAAAAACTGGTCAGCTTCGTCAATTGATTTTTCAAGTTCTTTCTGATTTTCATCTATAAGTTTCTTTATTTTTCTGAGTTTAAAATAAGATAAGGTTAAAATTACTTCTTCTTTAAATAAATCGTCTCTGGTCAAAATTTCTCCCTCTAAATGCTCCTTCCACCTAGAGCTTATTTCAGTTTGTGTATACATTAAACTAATGACAAGCCTGCTTACGATTTCGTCTTCGAAATATAAAAAATCATTTTTAGTAGGATTTTTACCCCGGCTAAACAAGTCTCTATAATTATTTATTATCTTAATTAATACGGGGTTCTCTATCATTGCAACCAAATCATTTTCATCCATCTGTTCAAAAATATATTCAGCAACAGTAATTTCTTCATTCCATTTTTTTAATCCAAATTCTAACAAACTTCTTACAATTGCTCGCTCTTGGAATTCATCTTTATTAAAAAGAGAATCCAATTTATCCTCTTGGTCTGACTGTGGATGGCTTAGAGCATTATCTTCATTTTTTAAAATGCTATTTGTCTGTTCCCTGTTATCTTCTTTTTGTATTTTTTCTCTGATGAATTTATTTACAAGATCGTTTAGCCCTGCCTCTTCAATTTTGAGCATTTCCGAAACCTGTTGAATATAATCCTGCCTTTTTGTAAAATGTTCAGCCTTTGTAATTTTAGAAATAGTTTCTGCAATTCGATTTACAATTGCCGATTTTTTTACAGAATCTGTTCCGGCTTCTTTTAATGATAACCCAAGTTGAAAGATTACAAAATCTTTTTTATTTAAATCAATAAATGCTTTAAATGCCGAAGGACCAATTTTATATACATAACTGTCGGGGTCTTCATTATCTGGTATGAGTACTAGTTTTACATTTAATCCTTCTTCAAGTGCAAGATCCATTCCTCGAACCGCAGCTTTTATGCCTGCACCATCACCATCATAAATAATAGTAAGGTTATTTGTATATTTTTTTATCAACCTAAGCTGATCCGGTGTTAGGGATGTACCACCGCTTGCAACTACATTTTCAACACCGGCCTGGTGAAGACTTACAACATCTGTATAACCTTCAACTAATAAACATTCATCTGCTTTATCGATTGCCATACGGGCAAAATAAGAACCATATAGAATTTTACTTTTTACATAAATTTCATTTTCCGGGGTATTAATATATTTTGGAGCTTTATCATTTTTTTTAATAAGTCTTGCACCAAAACCTGATATTTTGCCACTTTGGTTATGGATAGGAAATATTATTCTTCCCCTATAATTATCCCTTAGTTTTTCTTCTCTTAAAACGACCAATCCACTTTTTTGTAAAAGTTCAGGATTAAATTGTGAAGTGACAGCTGCCTTAGCAAAACTATCTCCTGTTTCAGGATCGTAACCTATCTGGAATTTTCTTATAATATCTTCCCTAAAGCCTCTTTCTTTTAAATAACTTAGGGCAATATCCTGACCTTCTTCAGTTTCAAAAAGTGCTTCTGAAAAAAACTTTTGACCAAAATTATTAATAACAAAAAGGCTGTCAGATGATTGTTGATATAATTTTAATTCGGGGGTAGTTTCTGTTTCTTCAACCTCAATATTATATTTATTGGCAAGCCACTTAAGTGCTTCTACATAGCTGTATTTTTCTAAATCCATTAAAAAACCAATGCTGTTGCCGCTTTTACCGCAACCGAAACATTTATAAATTTCTTTAGCAGGTGAAACTGTAAAGGATGGGCTTTTTTCGTTGTGAAAGGGACATAGGCCCAACAGATTAGAGCCACGCCTTTTTAAATTTACAAAAGAACCTACGATCTCTTCAATTTTTATGCTGTTTTGTATTAACTGTATCGTCTCTTTGCTTATCAATTATAATTTTTAAAAGTTGTAGCAAAACTAAACTTTATGAAGGTTATGATGGTTAAATAGTTTGATTTGCTTAAGCTGAAAATAGCAGGTCATATATTCTGTAAAATTTTCAGAATATAAATTGGTAGCGAATTATGATAACTTTTAAGATTATTCTAATAACTTTAATGCCTAATTTAAAATAGTATTTCATGAAAAAATTATGCTTTTTTTCCTTTGTTTTATTCGTTGCTGCAGGTGCAGGGGCGCAGTCTTTAGATGATATTGGAAAACTAATGGAAAAAAATAAGTACGATGTTGCAAAAGTTTCTATTGAAAAATATATTTCCGATCCAAAAAATGCTGCAAGTGCAGAAGCCTGGTATTATAAAGGAAGAATTTACAACTCTTTATCCAAAGACAGCACTGTAGCAAAACAGGATGCATATAATTACAAACAAACAGCATTTGATGCCTTCAAAAAAAACCAGCAGTTAGATAAACTCGATTTGAGAATGAAATCCGAGTTTTTTAAATCCTATCTCGATCTTTATTTGGGGTTTTATGATTTAGGGGCACAGAATTTTAATCTTAAAAATTACACTGCTGCTTATAACTCATTTTCAAAATCTCAGGAGATGGAAAATTTTATTTTATCAAAAAATTATTTATACGATGAAATAAAATTAAATAAGCTCGACACTTCATTGGTAATGAATATTGCTGCAGCTGCTTTGCAAGCTTCAGATACATTAAATGCTGTAATAAATTACCGGAGAATAACAGATGCCGGAATTACAGGGCTTGATTATGAAAGAGTTTATGAGTATTTAGCCCGTTATTATTTAGACAAAAAAGATAACAGCAATGCACAAATGATATTGGCAAAAGCAAAAACTGCTTATCCTAAAAATAATTTTTGGAACGCATTGGAAGTTGAACAGATTTCTAAAAGTGGAGATATAAAAGCATTGTTAGCACGTTACGATGAATTGTACAATAAAGATCCACGCAATTTTGCCAACGGTTATAATTATGCAGTTGAAATGTACAACAGTCTTTGGGCAAATGAAAATAAATCTCCTGACACAACATTATTTTTAAAACTGATTACAGTTTTAAAATCAGCTATTGCTGTAGATGAAAGTATGGATGCAACAATGCTTTTAAACAATCATTTATTTAATGTAGCTGCAGATTACAGCAATAAAGCAGCGCTTATTAAAGTTTCCAAAACCACAAAACCTGATGAGCTTAAAAAGAAAAAAGATCTAAATGCATCTTCAATAAGTTATATGAACGAATTAATTCCTTACGGGGAAAGTATGATAAAGTTTCTTAGTGCAAAAACAACACTTACTACAAAGCAAAAAATAAATTACAAACAGGTAGCCAATTATTTAAGCGATGCTTACAGAGTGAAAGGAGATCTTAAAAAATCTGCAGATTATGATAAAATTACTGACAGCATCAAATTTTAATAAATAAAATAGTCCGGCAGATTTTCTGCCGGTTTTTTTTATTGAATGAATTGTTTTTTTATGGTTTTTAAAACAGTAAAAACCCTCCTCCGTAAATTTTTTAATTTATTTTATTTCAAAATCCTTTCGAAAGTAAAAATTCTTTACTAAACATTTCTTTATCCATTCAATTCGTAAAGTAACTTCCATTTTACTATCCCGAATGCATTGCTTTTGTAGATCATTACAAAACCAAGTTTTTTCGATAGAGTTACTGTCTGCATTCCCACCTACCTATATTACCAAGGCCGATTTTGATACCCTGTTGATGTAATACTTATAAATTTTACATTCCGTGTGTAATAATCGACAAGTGTTTTTTAGCAATAATTTTTTTAAGTTTTATTTAATTGAACCCTGCTATATTTAGCGTCAATTTTTTTCCATTTTGCTTAAAAAAGTTTACAGAATTTGAACGTAGTTTAATATTTATATAAGGTTTGGCCCGTTATCATAATAACAATCTATTTTTTTAGCATTTCAGCCTACTCAATATTACATGAATAAAACCCATATTTATTGACCATTATTCCAAAAATTGATATTGTTATTTTAGTAGCATTTATTATGAATATGCTGTTTCTAAAAGATTTTGATTTGTCTTTAGTAAATCCTTTTTGATAGGGATTGTACTTTTTATTTCACCATCACAAAAGTTCCTAAAATTAAAACTGTCTCCTCCTTTTTTTAATATGAGATTTGCCTTCAGCCTTAGAAGCAATAATGTTTGTAATAGTTGTAATGGTAAATTGTGTTTTAAATAAGGTTTGGATTTTCTCAATTCAAACATAACACATCGATACACAAAATAAAATAATTTGATTGTAACATATTTACTTTAAGAAATCCATTTTATTTATATAATTTATTTCTTATTCTAATATTTAATTTTTTTTAAAAAGACCTTTCTTGTTGTAGAATTGTTTACTCAATTAACGATTTTTTTACAAAATTTTTTTTACTTACACCTTTCTAAATTTTTACATCAGCATTAAGTTTGTAACTAATTGGCTTTTAGTATGCTTTATCAATTATTTTTTAAAATAAACATCCACTAATTTTTCGAAGGTATTATTATTGAAAAACAAAACTTTAACTTTTATGCTCTGTATAACCATCCGGTTTATCCTTTATATCTTATGTAAAGCTTTTAATCGTCTTTGCTGATATCGAAAATAGTGGAGTTAATGGTAGGAGGACTGGAAGTCTTATTTCGCCCGCATAAGGTTTATCTTAAAGCGTACAGACTACAATTGGATTTAGGTATCAAGCTCCTGCTGGAACTGAATATAGAATTAGGATTATCACAGCAGTAGCAAATGTTTTATTAGAAATTTTGGCTACGACAGCAAATGGACCGATTTATACTGTATTACCAAGTACATCGCGTAACATTTGTGTAAGATTATCAGATCGAGACTTGGTTGGGATCAGCAAGTGAGATTTGAATTTACTTTTAGAGCAGGTATATGGCATCAGAATGAAATTGGTTTATTTGATGACTTATCTCTTGCCGTACAATGTTCCGCCCATTGCCTGTAACTTTTCAAGGATTTGTTGCAAGAACATTGGACAATCGTACAACAAAATGATTGTGGGAGGTTTCGCATGAGATAAATGTGAAAGGTTATTATGTTGAAGCGGGCACAAACGGTGTAACCTTTCAACATATCGGCTATGTTAGTGCAACAGGAAAAAATGTTTACAGCTTAAATTATGTAAAGATTTAAACGGAAAAACTAAATATTCTACCATTATAAAATTATTCGGAAAAGAAACTGTCTTAAACAGTATGCAAGTTTATCCTCAACCTGCATTTGAACAAGTTATTGTTCAACATAATAAAGCAACTGAAATCGCGGTGTTTACTTTTTACATTGCAGAATGTGAAATAATAATGCAAAAACTTGCAATGCCAAACACCCGGCAAACTCAAATAAATAAGAGCAATCTTAATGGCGGTTAATACAAGTTACATTATGATGATGAAAGCGGAAAAATACAAAGTAAATCTTTGATTAAAAATTAAAATCTGTTTTTAATAGTTGGTAAAAGCAATCTCTTACACAAAAAGGGATTGCTTTTTTTTTATTTACAGCTTGATTGATTAATGTTTGGTTATTATTCCTAATTAATTTCAATTTTTTTAAAAACTTATTAGTATAATCTAAACCGTTTTAAAGACTAATATGATTAAGGGTTTTTCTTGGCTCGGGAGAACAGAATTACTAATTGTAGAAACAGCTAAAAAAATTGACTTCTGCTCATATAGCAGCAAGTCTTGTGACAAGGAAATTGATAGTTTAATATTTTCTCAGTAATGAATTTTTTTATTAAACTTCTTCCCAGGTTTACAACATTGATCCGTTATAAATATAGGTAAGTACACTTTTCTTATTTGGGATATCAAAGATGTACAAATGGATTTTAAATTAAACCATTCATAAAAATATATATTTTATATAATATGTATAAAAAAATTGAATTTATATTTTTTTTATCTAAAATTGAATAATTATGCAAATTTATTCTGTTATTAAATAAAATCTTAAGTTTATTTATAGAAATCTTTAAATAAAATCCTTTAATATATATTCGAAAAGCAATATTAATTCTTCAAACGCAAGGTTATGTTAAATTTTTTTTATAAATTTATACTAACTAATACCTAACTTTTTAAAAGAGAAAAAATGAAAAAACTTTTATTTTTCCTATTTATAGGACAATTTTCAAACGCATCGATATTTGCACAATCCGGAATTAGTGGAACTGTTACTATCACGGAAGGAGCAATAAAAGGCGTGAGCGTTACAACCTCTCCGGGAAATAAAGGAACAACAACTGACGTTAATGGAAATTACAAACTGAACCTTAATCCCGGTAGTTACAAAGTAAGTTTTTCAAATACAGGTTACATATCAAACACTTTAACAGTAATATTGGCAGCAGATGAAACGAAAATTGTAGATGTTAATCTTAAAGAAAATACAGATAAATTAGTAGACATTGTTGTTGTAGGAACAAGATCTCAACCTCGCTCTTCGTTAAATACTCCATTACCAGTTGATAATGTTGATGCTGCAACATTAAAAAGCACAGGACAACCAAGTTTTGACAAAGCATTACAGTATAGGGTACCTTCTTTTAATACTGTTAATACGCCTGTAAATGATGCATCTACTTTATTAGATCCATACGAAATCAGAAACCTTGGTCCAAGCAGAACACTAATATTAATTAATGGTAAACGCAAAAATTTAAGTTCATTACTGTATGTGCAGTTTTCTCCCGGTCGTGGCGAGACAGGATCTGATCTTTCTGCTATACCTGTAGATGCTATAAAAAATGTAGAAATCTTACGTGATGGAGCATCGGCACAATATGGTAGTGATGCCATTGCAGGTGTAATGAACGTAATTTTAAAAGATAAATACCAATATAGTTCTGTAAACTTAACAGGTGGAGTTACAGGCAAAGGGGACGGAGGCACTTATGGATTATCTTTTAACAGCGGCAGCAATTTAGGTACGAGAGGTTTTGTGAATTATACAGCTGCATTGAGCCAGCAAAATAATGCAGTCCGTTCAGGAATTATAGATATACCGACTGAAATTGCAACATTTAGTGGTGGGCCAAGCGATGACGCTGCTATAAAAGCGTATTTAGCAAAATATCCAACCGGTAATAATAAAAACGGTACAGGTACAACAACCACAGCAAAGTTTTTAGTAAATACCGGTATTGAGGTTGGCGAAAAAGGATTGATTTATGGTAATGCGGCTTTTGTAGTTAAAAAAGTAATTAGCAATGCGAATTATCGTACACCATACTGGCGTACAGATGCTGGGTTATTACACACAAGAATTCCTGGAGCACCAAATTATACCGGTGGTACAGATCCTTTGTACGAAGGTTATCTTGGCTATGAACCAACTTTTGAGGGAGATCTTAAAGATTACAATGGTACCATCGGTTTTAAAAACGAAACCAATGGCTGGAAACATGATGTAAGTTTAACCGTAGGTGGTAACCAACAACTTTATGCTGTAAACAATACAGTAAACCGGGGTTTTGGAGCAAAAAGCCCTACAAACTTTAAACCAGGTGGTTTCAATTTTAGTAACACTATTGGCAATATAGATATTTCTAAAAGTGTAACAGATAATGTAGCGATTGGTTTTGGTACAGAAGTAAGAACTGAAACGTTTAAAATATTTGCAGGTGATACTGCCTCTTACAAAGGCCAAGGAGCAAACTCTTTTCCTGGGATTGATATCGTAAATGCAAGAACAAACAGTCGTTTTAATCTTGGTGGTTATTTTGATGTAAGTGCAGATGTTAATAAAGATTTTTTAGTAAATGCAACAGTAAGAGGGGAGAGATACAGTGATTTTGGAAATACATTTGTTTATAAAGTGTCATCCCGTTATAAATTTTTAGATGATAAATTAACCATTAGGGGTTCAATATCTACCGGTTTTAGGGCCCCAACTTTACACCAGATATACACTCAATCTACACAGGCATCTTTTTCAGGTGGTACTATTCAAACATCTGGCTTATTTAACAACGCAAGTAAAGAAGCGTTTTCTTTAGGAGTTCCAAAATTAACTGCAGAAAAATCTACAAACTTTACGCTTGGCCTTGGGTTGAAACCTACAAAAAACCTGAGCATAACCTTTGATTATTATACAATAGACATTAAAGACAGAATAGTTTACAGTTCTTCTATAACTACCGATGACCGTAAACTTGCAACACCGGTAACAGAACTTGGTAGAATATTAAAAGGCACAGCAGTTGGTGCAGGAAACTTTGATTTAGCCAGTGTTCAATTTTTTATCAATGGAATAAAAACAAGAACATCGGGTTTAGATTTTGTTGCTAACTACAAAAACATAGAACTTGGTAAAGGTAAATTAGCAGTTAACATTGCGGGAAATTACACCCTCAAAAATGAAATAATAGGAACACCTGTAACGCCAAAAGCAATTGCCGATGCAGGTTCCTCTATTTTAAATGCTCAAATCAAATCTTTGTTAACAGAAAGTCGCCCTAAATACAAAGTAATATTTGGTTTTGATTACAATATCGAGAAATTTAATTTTAATTTAAACAATACATTGTTTGGGCCAACTAAATTTCAAGATTTAGATAATGGTGCTAATTATACAGATTTAGGTATTGCAGCACCTTCCTCAGGCGATCGAAATGCAATGACTGACATAAAACAAGTTTTTAGTTCAGCAGTTGTCACGGACTTAAATATTGGTTATAATTTTAATAGCAAAGTTGCTTTAAATGTTACTGCTAATAATATTTTTAATGTATTGCCCAAATGGAAATTGGTAGGATTAAATACAGATGCGAATGCAGTTTTAAATAATGCATCTGCAAAAAGTTTACTAGAAGGTTTTTTAGAATTTAGTGGCAGGTACAGAATACTTGGTTACAATGGTTCTCAGTTTAGCCAATTGGGTACTACGTTTAATGCTACACTTACGGTTAAGTTTTAGATTAAATAAAAAGGAATTAAAATATTAAATGGTTGGTTTTCTAAGGAAAGCCAACCATTTTTATTTTAATTAAAAGTTGGCGTGCTACAAACTTTGTCAAAACATTTTGATGTTGATTTTTTGTTGATGTAAATAATATTACCACAACCCATTATGCCATAAAAGTTTTTTTAAACCAGTTTGCAAATCCATTAAGCATGAATTCAGGCGATGATTATATTCCCGGTCCATCTGAAGCAAATGCTCATATAGGATTAAATTTAAAATACAATTTTTAAGGATTAACAATTAAAAGAGACAGGTTCATCCTAACGAATTAGTCTCTTTTATTATATCAAACTTTCTTATCAAATCTATATTAAAAATAAGGGTCTCCACACTGCTACAATATTATATATAAAATGATGCTTTGCTGGTGTGCATTGCATGTGTATACAAACCTATCAGTACTCTGTTAGTTTTCCTCAAATTCATGTATGTTTGCCGCCTTACTTAAAACAAGCTACTGTGCGCTTAAAGAGTTTAGAAATTAAAGGATTTAAAAGTTTTGCCGATAAAACCGTACTAAATTTTGACGAAGGGATTACAGGAGTTATCGGGCCAAATGGCTGTGGTAAAAGTAACATTATTGATAGCATCAGGTGGGTAATTGGCGAGCATAAAATAAGCAACCTGCGCAGCGAAAACCTGGAAAGCCTCGTGTTCAATGGCAGTAAAAGCCGTAGTGCCAGCGGGTTAGCAGAAGTAAGCCTGACTTTTGAAAATACCAAGAACTTGTTG
>ENA-OFDM01000806-OFDM01000806.1-metagenomes-genome-assembly--contig:-NODE-806-length-11774-cov-5.024917_pt1 | contig 11774 bp, 10 predicted proteins | sample MGYA00153385_OFDM01 | MGnify analysis MGYA00153385
AAACCACGATCGAGCAGCGCCTGAGCGTCGAAACGATCCCGCCGATGGAATCCCTCGACAAGCACAACCTCGCCGTCTTTGTTCGCGCGCGCGAGGGCTACAGCTGGTGGTTCCTTCAACGCGACTTCGACCAGGTCTCGCGGATGGCCATCCCGACCGTCTTCGCCGACTACAACCGACAGTTCGAGGGTCAGGATGCGCTGCAGAAGAAGCTGGCCGGCGCCGAAGAGTGGCGCATCAACGTGGTCGGTGTGCGGCTCGCGCCGTCCGGCCGGCGAGGCAACGGCGGCATCGCATCGATCTCCTACGAGAAGGTCGTTAGCCTGACCGACCGCAACATCCCGAATGTGACCACACGGCACGCCGCGAGCGTCGTCTACGAGTACCAGCCGAAGGTGCTCGCGAAGGAAAAGGACCGGATCGAGAACCCGTTCGGCTTCGTCGTCACGGCCTATCGATCTGACCCCGAGATCGCCACGTCGCCGAGTAGCGCGGCCGCGAAGCAGTGAGGCGACCATGCGCAGAGACACATTCACGTTCGCCGCCGCATGGCTGGTTGCCGCATCGATCGGCCTGCTGATCGATGCGGCGTTCGCTCAGGACACCGCCGATCCCCGGCTCCGGGAAGTCTTCTACGACCCGCAAGCCGTCGTCACCGTCTTCGTCAAGCGCGGTGTCGTCACCGACATCGTGCTCGACGCCGGCGAGGCGATCACCGATGTCGCCTCCGGCCTCGGCGCCGACTGCGCCAAGCCCGATTCGAGCTGGTGCGTCGCGGCTCAACCGGGCGGACGCCACCTCTTCGTCAAACCGAAGACCACTGCCGGAGCGCCGAACAACATCGCAGTCGTCACTGACAGGCGCACGCATTCGTTCCGGTTCGTCGTCGTGGCCGATCGCGATGTCAGGCAGCCGGTGTATCGACTCTCCGTCAAGGTGGCAGCGCCGCCACCTCCTCCTTTGTCACCGCCCTCGCTGCCGATCGCAGCGCTCGTCATCGATCCAGCACCGCTCTCCCCGGCTGAGCTGGTCAAAGAGCGACTGACTGCTGCACCGCAGCCGGTCAATTCGAGCTACTCGATCGCCGAGGGCAAGGGGTCGGAGGACATCGTGCCGACGCTGGTCTTCGACGATGGACGGTTCACGTACCTGAAGTTCCCGAACAACCGGGAAGTTCCTGCTGTCTTCCATGTCTTGCCGGACGGCTCCGAAACCGTGGTCAACGCGCGCATGGAGGGCGACCTGTTGGTGGCCGACCGCGTCAGTCGCCGCCTGATGCTGCGCGCTGGCAGCGCCGTTGTCGGCGTGTGGAACGACGCCTTCGACGTGGACGGTGTCGCGCCTAGCAACGGCACGACGGTCTCGGGTGTCGATCGGACGCTCAAGAACACGCCGGCTTCAACGTCGAACGGTCACGGAGGTCAACGATGAGCACGAACGAGCCCCGCCCCCACCCGGACCATAGCGCCGACCGCGAGCCGGCGGATGCCGACAACGTCATCACGCCGCTCGAAGGCGAGGCCGGCATCCCCAGTGTCGTTCGACCCACGGGTGTGAACGTGTCCCGCAAGGGGATATTCGCCGTCGCCCTGCTCGCGCTGTCTTTGGTCGCCGTTTCGGCGGTGTCGATCAACCGGGCGCTGGCGGGCAAGAAGGATGGCGACGAGGTGTCGAAGCGCCTTGGGGATCGCCCTGCTGCGGCCGGCGGCGACGCGCGTCGCCTGGACATGACCTTGCCTCCGGCAACTTCCGCTCCTGCAGGTCGACTGATCCCGGCGATCATTCCCAGGGCCGAGGAGCGGCGCGCCGAGCCGATTCCGCTCCGACAGAACGAAACGGCACGCATCGCACCGGAGGACGCCCCCGTACTCCTCGTGTCGAGCCGCCCCAGCGCTGCCGCCGAATCGCCCGGCCGGCGCTCGCAGAGCGGGCAAGCGTCCGCGGACCCGACAGGTATCGAAGCACCGCTCGACGGAACGCGGCGCAACCTCGAAACCTATCAGCGCCAGCTGCAGGGTGTACTCGACTCGTTGACGAAGGGCAGCGCCACCGCGCCTGCGACACAAGGCATCGCGTCGACGGTGATCGCGAGCGCCACCCCGACCGCAGGGCTCTTCGGTGGCGAGCTTCAGAAGTCGGCGACACCGCGCGTCTCGGCCGGCCTTCTCGGCGATCGCAGTCTGATCCTCCCCAAGGGCACCGCCTTCACCTGCGCGCTCAAGACCAAGGTCATCAGCGCGGCATCGGGATTCGTGAGCTGTCAGGTCCAGCGCAATGTCTTCAGCGACGACGGCCGCGTGCTGCTGGTCGAGCGGGGCTCGCACATGGACGGCGAGTACCGCATCGCATCCGTTCGGCCCGGCACCGTGCGAATCCCAGTCCTGTGGACGCGCATTCGCACGCCCAACGGCGTGACGGTGGACATCGAGTCACCCGGCACCGGCCCACTCGGCGAATCCGGTGTCGACGGCTACGTCGACAACCGCTGGGCGGAGCGGATCGGCGCGGCGATGCTGCTGTCGCTGATCGACGACTCGGTCAAGCTCGCGATCGAGGACCGGGGCAGTGCCGGCACCGGCAACACGATCCTGCTGCCCTCCACCACGTCGAGCACGAGCAAGCTGGCGGAGAAGGTGCTTGACAGCACGATCAACATCCCGCCGCTGATTTATCAGAACCAGGGCGGCATCGTCGGCATCTACGTGGCCCGCGACGTGGACTTCTCGTCGGTGTACGAGTTGAAGGCAGTGCAGCGATGAGCGCCGGCCAGTTGCTCGACGCCGCCGCAGAGGGCGAGCCCGCAGACGCCTGGTGCGGCGACGCGACCTCGGTTGTGGAATTTCTCCGGCCGCTGCGCGCCCAACTCGACGCGCCCGGCGTGCTCGAAGTCTGCGTCAATCGTCCTGGCGAGATGATGGTCGAGACCACGCAGGGCTGGCGCACAGTGGCCGCACCCGAGCTCGCGCTCGAACGCTGCCTGTCGCTGGCGACGGCCGTCGCAACCTTCTCTGACCAGCAGATCAACCAGGAACATCCCCTTCTGTCGGCCACGCTGCCGACGGGCGAGCGGGTGCAGTTCGTCATTCCGCCCGCGGTCACACGCGGAACAGTGTCGATCACGATCCGCAAGCCAGCCCAATTGATCCGCCGCCTCGACGATTTCGAGCGTGAAGGCCTGTTCGAGCGGACCGCGACCGTCGCCCGCAACGAGTCCTGCGATCTGCTGCCTTTCGAGTCGGAACTGGCCTCTCTTCGCGATGCCGGCCGCTACGCCGAGTTCCTGCGTCTGGCGGTGCAGAAGCACCAGACCATCGTTGTGAGCGGCAAGACAGGATCGGGCAAGACGACCTTCATGAAGGGCCTCGTCGAAGAGGTCACGCATCGGGAACGCCTGATCACGATCGAGGACACGCCTGAGCTGACACTGCCGAACCACCCGAACGTCGTGCACCTGTACTACAGCAAGAACGCGCAAGGCATGGCCAAGGTGACCGCGAAGTCGTTGCTCGAAGCCTGCCTGCGCATGAAACCAGACCGGCTCTTCCTGGCCGAAGTGCGCGGCGACGAATGCTTCTACTTCGTCCGTCTCGCCGCCTCGGGCCACCCGGGCAGCATCACCAGCGTGCACGCCGGCAGCTGCGCCCTCGCTTTCGAGCAGATGTCGCTGATGATCCGCGAGAGTGGCGCCGGCGGCGGGCTGCGCATGAACGAGATCAAGTGGCTGCTCGGCGTCGTGATCGACGTCATCGTTCAGTTCGACCGCGACGAGCGGGGCCGCTTCATCTCCGAGATCTACTACCAGCCGCGGCGTCAACGGCTTGGGCGCTGGGATGAATCGCCGCAACGCCACGAGGCGCGGGTGGCAGCATGAGTGCATCGACCGCCCTGCCGATAGCGAGCTGGTCTCCAGCGCGCAAGGGTGCGGCCGGGTTGTTCGCTATCGTCGTTCTAGGCGGCCTCGCTTGTGCGGCCGTCTACCTGTCGGCAGTCATCTTCCTGCTGCTCAACAAGGTGCACCCGCGGCACGCACAATTCGACAGCATCGCGGTCTATTGGGATGCCTACGCCAATGACCCGAGGCGGCACAGGCAGCTCATCGGCTCGGCTGCCGCATCCGGTGTGGCGCTGCTGGTCGTGCTGCCGTTCTCGTTGATCGTTGCCGCACGCAAGCCGCGGCCGCTTCACGGTGATGCGCGCTTTGCGACCACTGACGAGGTGCGACGCGCAGGTCTTCTGGACGGTGGACGGGAAGGCGCCTTGCCCAGCATCCTTGTCGGTCGCTTCCGGAGACGCTTCCTTGCGCTGCCCGGCCAGCTGTCGGTCATGCTGTCGGCGCCCACTCGCAGCGGCAAGGGTGTCGGCGTCGTCATTCCGAATCTGCTGCACTGGCCGCACTCGGTCGTGGTGCTGGACATCAAGGGCGAGAACTACGACGTCACGGCGGGCTACCGCGCCGAGCATGGCCAGGCTGTCTACGCGTTCTCCCCGTTCGACGAGGCTGCACGCAGCCATCGATGGAATCCACTGACTGCCGTGCGAACAAGCACCATGCATCGAGTCAGTGACCTGCTCACGATCGGACAGGTCTTCTTTCCGAACGACGGCAGCGGCACGTCGTCGGAAGCCTTCTTCAACGACCAGGCACGCAACCTCTTCCTGGGGCTCGGTCTGGCGCTGCTGGAGACACCGGAGCTGCCCCGCACAATCGGCGAGCTGCTGCGTCAGTCCTCCGGCCGAGGGCAATCGTTGAAGGCTCATCTGACCGGTCTGATCGAACAGCGCAACAAGGACGGCAAGCCTCTGTCAGACGAATGCATCGACGCACTGCAGCGGCTGCTGTCGAATTCGGAGAACACGCTCACCAGCATCGTCTCGACACTCAACGCGCCACTGACAATCTTTGCGGATGCTGTGGTCGATGCGGCAACCAGCGCCGACGACTTCCGTCTCGAGGATGTGCGGCGTCGGCGAATGTCGATCTACGTGCGCATCCCGCCTAACCGGCTGGCCAATGCCCGGCCGTTGCTGAACCTGTTCTTCTCTCAGTTGGTGAGCCTGAACACACAGCACCTGCCCGAGCAGGACCCGAGCCTCAAGTTGCAGTGTCTGCTGGTCAACGACGAATTCGCCGCTATGGGTCGCGTCGGCGTGATCTCGTCTGCCGCAGCGTTCCTTGCCGGCTACAACCTGCGGTTGCTGACTGTCGTGCAGGCCATGTCGCAGCTGGACGCGGTCTACGGTGACAAGGACGCTCGCACCTTCGCCACTAATCACGGTCTGCAGATCCTCTATGCGCCTCGCGAGCAGCGTGATGCAGACGAGTACAGCGCGATGCTCGGACAGTTCACCGAGCGCGCCACCTCACGGGGGCGGAGCCGGTCTTTCAGCCAGCACGGGCACAGCTCGGTCAGCCGAAACGAGAGCGATCAGCGCCGCGCACTGCTGCTGCCGCAGGAGTTCAAGGAGCTCGGCAGTGAGCGGCTCGTGGTGATCTTCGAGAACTGCAAGCCCATCCTGGGCGAGAAGATCCGCTACCACCGCGAGAAGGTCTTCAAAGCGCGGTTGCGCCCTGCTCCCTCGGTGCCGCGGATCGACATGGATCTGCACGTCGCCCAAGTGCAGCAGCGCTGGCGTTTCGCTGACGATGAATTGGCGCCTGGTGAGAGCCTGCGTATCGAGTCGCTCGCGCATGACATGACCGCGCTGCCTGACTCCTTCGATGGCCCGCCCGTTCAGATCGCCGAGACGCTGCTCAGCTTCTTCGGCCAAGTCGATCATGGGCCGAGCACGACGGGCGATCCCGGAGGATCGATCGAACCTGCGCCCGATGACGACGGTGTCTTGGTGGCGGATGCATCGCGACCTGAGCCAGCGTTGTCGACACCCACCTTGTGCTGATCGTTTCACTGAAGACATGCCATGCGTTTCGTATTGCCCGTGATTCCCTTGGTGTTGGTACTCGGCTCGTGCGGGTCGCCGCCGAAGCCGCCAACGGTCGACGAGTCAATGCGGCGGCCGGTCAACTCGGCGATGGCCGTCGATCTGCAAGTCTGCAAAGGCGAGCTGCAGAACTCGCGCATCCTGGCGAATGAGTCGGGGCGCATGGCCGCCCATGCCACGGCGACCCTTGAACGCGTGGCCGCGGGCCAGAAAGCGCTTGCGGCGCTGCAGGCGGCATTGCCGGCCACGGCTCCAGGGAACACCGTGTTCACGGTCCGCTTCGACTTCGGGAGCACGCATGTCGTTGTCCCGGCCGATATGGCGGCCTCCGTGATCGAGAGCGCCCGCAGCGCACCACTGGTGCTGCTGCGCGGGCGAACAGACGGCGTGACCGAGTCATCGACCGAAAGCCGCATCGCCCGCGAGCGCGCCGCGGCCATTCGCCAATACCTGGTCAGCGCCGGCGTCGATCCCACCCGCATTCGGGCCACGTACCAGCCCGCAGGCGACCACGCGGCCGACAACTCGAGCCCATCCGGCCAGGGCATGAATCGGCGTGTCGAGATCGAGGTGTACCGAGCACTGCCGGTCGCGATGGGTTCGTCGGCTGCCGCCATGCCTTGATCCGCCACAACCGTGCACCGCATTCCCAGTGAGAGGTCATCATGGACGCAGACAACTCTCCTTCAGTCCGCCCGACACCTGTCCAGGGCGGTACCGTCGAACCTGCCAACCGCGCAACAATCGCCAAAGAGCGAATCCAGACGCCGATCGACGTGGCTGTTGAGCGATACGAGCTGCGCGATCCGTTCGCCGAAGTCACCTACCGTGCGAACACCTTCCCCGAGATGGTCGCGAAGGCCGATCAGCTCGGCAGCAGCCGTTTCATTGCACTGGATGCTCAAGGCAAGCGGACGACGGTGCAGAAGGTCGACGGTGAATGGCAGCGCGGCCCGCAGCGCGCCGCGGCTCCCGAGCGGCCCGTCGATACCGCGCCTGCAAGAGATGACGTGCCGCAGACGGCGAACGTCGTACCGTTAGGCAAGGCTCAGCCGCAGGCCGAGGCCGCGGACGCAAAGATCATCGCCAACATCGACGCTAAGGCGGAACGCGCCGCACTTGTCGCACGACTCGAAGCCGCGCTGGTGGATCGCTACCTCATCAAGCGGGCACCGGTGACCGTCGGCGACGTGACCATCGGCCGCACGGAGTACAGGTTCCGCAGCGACACCTCGCGCGTGGCCTTCACCGAGTCGACCTTCCGGCTGGCGACCGACACCAACAGCCCATCGGTTGCACGGTCCATGGTCGATGTGGCCGAGGCACGCAACTGGCGCGCGCTGCGCGTCTCGGGCAACGAAGATTTCAAGCGCATGGTGTGGCTCGAAGCCTCGGTGCGTGGCGTCAAGGCGATGGGCTACGAGCCCAATCCCTCCGACCTGGAAGTGCTCAAGAAGGAGCGCGAGGCACGCTTGGTCAACCGAATCGAGCCCGCACGTGGGGACGGTCCCACTGCTGCTACAACGCCCGCGGAGAAGGCGTCCGCCCGGGGTAGTGGAGGACGCAAGGCCGTGCTCGTCGCCATCGAGGCGGTGTTGGTGGCCAAGGGCGTGCCCGAGAAGCAGCGCGAGGCAGTGTTGGTGGCTGCCACCGAGAAGCTCGCACAGCGCATGCGCGAAGGCCAGTCGATCAAGGTCAAGGTGTACGACAAAGCCGCGCCGTCTCAGCGGCCCGTCGTCATGCCGACGCCGGAAGTGCAGCGCACGCGGGAGCGCGCTGCGCCCGTTCGTTGAGGCGGGGACATGCACGAGCCAACACTTGGCGATGGCCCGACTGCGCCAGCATCTGTCTACGAGGTGGCCGGCCAGCGGCTTGAGGTTGCATCGCGCGGGTTCGCCGAAGCCGTTGCGGATGCGCACGCGGCGCATCGTCGGCCTCGCTGCATGTGCGTGGGAGGTTTTGACGGAAGGGGCATCGAGATGTACGTGGCTCGCCTTGCGGGCCCGAGTGAGGACTTCATCGTCAAGCGCATGCCGAACACCGGCAGCCACCACGCAACCGACTGCCCATCCTACGAACCGCCGCCGGAGTCCTCCGGCCTCGGCCAGGTCTTGGGGTCGGCGATCACCGAAGACCCGGCCACCGGCGAAACTATCTTGAAGCTCGATTTTTCGATGTCGAAGATCGCAGGACGCTCGGCGATGCCGACTGCCGGCGGGGACAGCGACAGCGTGGCCAGCGGTGGCACGAAGCTCTCGCTGCGCGGGCTGCTGCACTACCTTTGGGATCAGGCCGACCTGACTCGATGGCAGCCCGGGTTTGCGGGCAGGCGGACTTGGGGCACGGTGCGCAAGCATCTGTTGATGGCCGCCGAGAACAAGATCGCGCGCGGCGATTCGCTGTGCGCGCAGCTCTATATCCCCGAGGTCTTCTCGGTTGACCAGCGAGACGCGATCAACGCCAGGCGGATAGCGCAGTGGTCGCCAGCCATCGCGGTACCCGGCAAGCCGCAGCACCTGATGCTGCTGATCGCCGAGGTGAAGGAGATCGTGCCGGCGCGCTATGGCTTCAAGGCCGCAGTGAAGCATGTGCCCGACCAAGCCTTCGCGCTGGACGAGCAGCTCTACCGCCGTCTCGGCCGGCGCTTCGAGTCGGAGCTGGCGCTATGGGGCGCCGCCGAGGACATCCACATGGTGATGGTCGCGACCTTCAGCGTTGCGGCGGCGGGCATTCCGACCATCATGGAGCTGTCGCTGATGCCGGTGACACGGTGCTGGCTGCCGGTCGAAGACGGATTTGAGAAGCAGCTTATTGAGCGGCTCGTGGCAGATGGGCGGTCCTTCGTGAAGGGGCTTCGCTACAACCTTGGCCCGGAGAGCGCGCTGGCCAGTGCAACGCTGACCGACTGCGAAGGTTCGGCACCGTTGCTCTTCGTCGCGCACGTGGGCGTCGAGGATAGCGGGAGGTACCTTCAGGTGTGCGACCCGTTAGTACCGGTGTGGCTGTGGAATCCGTCGAGTGAAGCGATGCCATCGCTGCCGCGTCGGCGGCAACACCACCCAAGGGCGGCCGAATTCGCGGTCGAGTGCCGATGAACGGCCCACTGCTCACGACCGCGCCGAAGTGGTATAAATCCTCGGACGTTTCTTTGATTCGCCCGAGGATTCATACCATGCCCGCCTCTGACACCTCCACACAGCGCACCCAGGCGCTGGCGCTGCTCAAGCGGCGGGGGATGACGCGGCTCGCAGAGTTCGGTGCGGCCGGCATCACCGCCACCACAGTCGGCCGCATGCAGCGAGCCGGCGAGGTCGTGCGCCTCGCCCGAGGGCTCTACCAACTTCCCGATGCCGCCCTCGATGCGCAGCAGTCGCTGGCCGAAGCGGCGCGGCTGGTGCCCAAAGGCGTCATCTGCCTCGCCTCGGCACTGGCGTTCCACGGGCTCACCGACCAGATGCCACCGAAGGTATGGATCGCCATCGGACGCAAGGACTGGCGCCCCCGGCTCACCTACCCGCCGATCCGCATCGCCCGGTTCTCAGACGAACTTCTCCAGCGCAGCGTCGAACGCAAGAAGATCGCCGGCACGTCGGTGCACGTATTCGGCGTTGCCAAGACGGTGACCGACCTGTTCCGCTACCGTCGAACGGTGGGCGATGCGCTTGCCATCGAGGGCCTGCGCCAGGCGCTGCGGCAGCGCAGGGCCACGCCTGCGCAGATCGCGCGCGAGGCCCAAGCCGCGGGCGTGTGGGCCACGATGGAACCCTACGTCATGGCACTGACCAGCGATGCCTGATCGCCCGCGCAACATCGCCGCCTCCGTGCGCCAGCGCCTGCTGAACCTGGCGCATGCGCGCGGCGAGCCGATGGAGCTACTGCTCACGCGCTACGCGCTGGAGCGCTTGCTGCATCGGCTGAGTCTCTCGCCGCACCGCGAGCGCTTCGTGCTGAAGGGGGCGATGCTGCTGGCCACCTGGTTCGACGAGCCGCACCGCGCGACGCGCGACGTGGACCTGCTTGGTTTTGGGGACGCGGCGGAGGATGCGCTACTCGCGACGTTCCGAGAAATCATGGCGGTCGAGGTTGACGACGAGGTGAGCTTCGACCTGAAGGGCCTGCGGATCGAGGCCATCCGTGAAGAGGTCGAGTACGGCGGATCGCGGCTGCGCACCACGGCCGCACTCGCTGGCGCGCGCATTCCGATCACGGTGGACATCGGCTTCGGCGATGCCGTCGAGCCCGGAATTGAAGACATCGATCTGCCGGTGCTGCTCGACATGCCGTCGCCACACTTGCGTGCCTATCCGCTCGAGACTGTCATCGCCGAGAAGTTTCATGCGATGGTGGTGCTGGGGCGCGCCAACAGCCGCATGAAGGATTACTACGACGTGTGGATGCTCATCGACTCGCTCGAGCTTGAGCCGCAGCGGATGCGGCGGGCCATTGAGGCGACCTTTGCACGGCGCAACACCGAGATTCCGGTCACTGTTCCGGACGGACTGAACGACGAGTTTTCCGCCGACGCAGGCAAGCAGCGGCAGTGGGATGCGTTTGTCAGAAACCTGAGTAGTCAAGCCCCAGAATTTGACCGAGTCGTCCGCGAACTGCGGGACAGGCTAATGGTGTTCGCCTCACCAAACACCGATCGCATTTGATATCGCTTGCGGCCGACCCCTTTGCAGCGATTGCCGCCGGTCGCCGCTGTTGGGCCTACGCTCGGTCAGCGACAGTAAGCCGACATTCAGCCTGGCCGTCGGCGACGCCAGGAGCGTCAGCAATGCGCGGTAGAGCCGTCATTCAAACTGCGGCGGGGATGCCAGACCTTTTGAACGGCCGCTTCCGCTTCGCACGATGGGCTCGAATCGACCCTTTGCTGCCATTCATGTCGTTGATTCCGACGGCAAATAGCGGTCGTCCGCGGCGCGAGCGCGTCACTCTGATGCTGCGTTTTACGAGACGCCACATCGCGATCAACCAGCGCGGTTCTCAATCGGTGCACTCACCCGTCAGCTGTTCGTGTACCCGAGTTCCGCTCTGATACGCACCGTGCGTGACACCGCAATGCGTTCCGGGCGAAGGGCGAGAACACTTCTTGCCTCGGACAACTGGCCGATACGGCGTAGGAAACCATGCCGTCATAAGTTAACCGGCGCACAGACGGCTGAATCTGCGGTGCTTACATTGAGCCACCTGAACCGCGCATCCGTTTTTGCCATGTACACAAACCTCATCACCTTGAAAAGCGGCCCGCGTCCGATGCCGATGGAAAGCCAGCAGGGTGGTCGCTGGCCCGCGCCATTGAGCACCTGGTTGAACGACGCCGACACCAGCCAGGTTGCCGACTCCGTGGTGGCGCTGTGGCTGCAGATTGACCAAGCGTTGCATCCCATCCTCGGCCACCGTGGCGTGGCGGCGCTGTTCAAGCGCAGCGTCAAGCACACGGCGGCCAGGTTTCCCTGGCTCGGTCAGGACCCTCAGGACGCATTGGCCGTGGTTGATCCCTCGGTGCTGAAAGCCGCCTTGCTACTGCAGACAGCTGCTGAGGCCACCGCCGGTGTCGATTCGCTGTTCCAATCGCTGCGCGACTTGCTGACAAGTCTGGTCGGCAGCTCGCTAACGGACCAGCTGCTGTGGTCCGTCTGGGCCCATTCACCCGGCGAAGCACGTGACCGACATTCACCTTGAGTGCGCGCACTTGGTAGTGGCTGATCGCCATATCGCGACCCGCAAGAGGCTCATCGCCCGCAGAGAGGCCCTGGTCAACGAGATCAGATCTAGGGGTCATCGACGCCTTCAGCAAATTCAAGATGGGTTCGCCGGACGTACATGGACGC
>ENA-OFDM01000807-OFDM01000807.1-metagenomes-genome-assembly--contig:-NODE-807-length-11750-cov-2.749893_pt1 | contig 11750 bp, 10 predicted proteins | sample MGYA00153385_OFDM01 | MGnify analysis MGYA00153385
GCCGGTGGTTGCGTTTATCGCCGGCCGTACCGCCCCACCGGGAAGGCGAATGGGCCATGCGGGTGCGATCATCTCGGGATCGGCCGGCACGCCGCAAAGTAAACTCGCGGCTTTTGCCGCCAGCGGCGTGCCGGTCGCGGATCGCCCGAGCGAAATTCCAACCCTGATCGCGCGCGCGCTCGATCGCGTCGCCGTCGCACTTTAATTCTCCGAGCTCAGACGTACGTACCTAAGGAGTTCTCATGGCGATTATCGCCCCAACCCCGCATCCGCTTCCCCCGATCGATGGCATCGCGCCGGAGAAAATTAGTGGTGGTCATCTCGTTGCAAAGGCGCTAAAAAATGAAGGCGTCGACACGATCTTCACGTTGTGCGGTGGCCACATCATCGACATTTATGACGGCTGCATCGACGAAGGCATCCGTATCGTCGACACGCGGCACGAGCAGGTTGCGGCGCACGCGGCCGACGGCTACGCGCGCATGACCGGCGGCCTCGGTTGCGCCGTCGTCACGGCGGGCCCGGGTACGACCAATGCCGTGACCGGCGTTGCGAATGCGTTTCGTGCGGAGAGTCCGATGTTGCTCATCGGCGGCCAGACCGCGGGCGCGCAACACCACATGCTCGGTTTGCAGAATCTGCCGCACGTCGACATCATGAAAGGCATTACGAAGTTCGCTTCGAGCGTGCCGACCACGGCGCGCTGCGCGGATTTTATCGCGATGGCGGCGCGCGAATCGTTCAATGGAAATTTCGGCCCGTCGTTTCTCGAAATTCCGCGCGACGTGCTCGACGATAAGGTCGATGTCTCGAAAGCCGTCATTCCGACGCCGGGACGTTATCGCGCGTCGACCAAGAGTGTGGGCGACCCGAACGATATCGAGACGCTCGCCGACATGATCGTGCGCGCGAAGAAACCGGTCATCATGCTCGGCCAGCAAGTGTGGACCTGTCGGGCATCCGCGATCGCGAAAAATTTCGTGGAGAAGCTCAACATCCCGACGTATATGAACGGTGCCGCTCGCGGTACGCTCGGCCCGGATCATCCGCTCGCCTTCCAACTCACGCGTCGCGACGCGTTCAAAGATTCCGACCTCACGATCGTCGTTGGAACACCCTTCGACTTCCGCCTCGGGTACGGCAAGAGCCTCAAGGCGCCGATCGTCGTGCAGATCGACATGGGCTACGCAAACGTCGGCCGCAACCGCGACATCCAACTGGGTCTCGTCGGCGACGTCGGCACGATCCTTAGCGCCGTGTTGCAAGCCACGAGCGGGCGCACCGTCGGCACGGGTGCCCGCGCGCGCGATCCGTGGCTTGCGGAGTTGCGTGCGAAAGAAACCGCGGCCGTGGACTCCCGCATGCCGAAGCTCCTCAACGACTCGGCTCTCATCCACCCGTATCGCCTGGCCCACGAGATCGATCGGTTCTTAACCGATAATTCGATCTTTATTGGAGACGGCGGCGATGTCGTCACCTTCGCGGGCAACGTCGTGCGCCCGAAGGGACCAGGCCTGTGGATGGATCCGGGTCCCCTCGGAACGCTCGGCGTCGGAACGGGTTTCGCGCTCGCAGCCAAGATCGTGCATCCCGAGCGCGAGGTCGTCACGCTCTTCGGTGATGGATCGTTCGCGATGACCGCTTTCGACATGCAGACGTCGATCCGCGAGAAGGCACCCTACATCGCGATCGTCGGCAACAATTCATACATGAATCAAATCCGCTTCGGACAGGTCGCGAAGTATGGCAAAGAGCGCGGCAACGTCGGCAATTATCTCGGTGACGTCAACTTCGAGAAATTCGCCGACATGCTCGGCGTCTACGGCGAGGCCGTGCGCGATCCCGCGCAGATCGCGCCCGCCCTACAGCGCGCGCGCGAATCGGGAACCTGTGCAGTCATCAACGTCTGGCTCGATCCCGATGCGTACGCGCCCGGCACCGAAAATCAAACGATGTACAAATAGCGAATAATCAGACGATGACTGAGAAGCAAAACGAAAAATCCGTCCGGCCCGCCCTCGACGGCGTGCGTATTCTGGACATGACGCACGTCCAGGCCGGCCCATCGTGTACGCAGATCCTTGGGTGGCTCGGTGCGGACGTCATCAAGGTCGAACTGCCCGGCCGCGGCGACATCACGCGCGGACAGTTGGGCGACAAACCCGACGTCGATAGTTTGTATTTCACGATGCTCAACTGCAATAAACGCAGCATCACGCTCAACACGAAGTCCGAAGACGGCAAAGAAATTTTCCGCAAACTGATCCGTCACTGCGACGTTCTCGTGGAGAATTTCGGGCCGGGCGCGCTCGATCGTCAGGGCTTCACGTGGGAAGCGATTCACGAACTCAATCCGAAGATCATCTACGCGTCGATTAAAGGCTTCGGCCCGGGCGCGTACGTCGATTTCAAAGCGTACGAAACCGTCGCTCAGGCGATGGGTGGTGCGATGAGCACGACGGGCTGGGAAGACGGCCCGCCGACGAGCACGGGTGCGCAGATCGGCGATTCGGGCAGCGGCATCCACATGGTCGCAGCGATCCTCGCCGCACTCTTGCAACGCACGCACACCGGCCGCGGTCAGCGCGTCGAGGTCGCGATGCAAGATTCAGTCCTGAACCTTTGCCGCGTGAAATTTCGCGACCAGCAGCGTCTGGCCGCGGGACCGCTCACGGAGTATCCCAACAAGACCTTCGGTTCGTACGTGCCGCGCTCGGGCAACGCGTCGGGCGGCGGGCAACCGGGTGCTGCGGTTAAGACGAAGGGCGGCGGCGCGAACGATTACGTGTACGTCATCATCCAGCCTCAGGTGTGGGCGGGCCTCGCGAAAACCATCGGTCGCGAAGAACTCGTCACCGATCCCGGCTACGCGACGCCCGAAGCACGAATCAAACATCTCGACGAGGTCTTCGCAACCGTCGAAGCATGGACGATCAAACACACGAAATTCGAAGTCCTCGAAAAGCTCAACGCGATCGACGTCCCGTGCGGCCCGATCTTGAGCACCGAAGATCTCCTCGACGATCCGTCGCTCAACGCGAGCGGCATGATTTCGACGGTCGTCCATCCCGAGCGCGGCGAGTTCAAGACCGTCGGCTGCCCGCTCGTGCTCTCCGACACGCCCGTCACCATCGTTGCCTCGCCGTTGCTCGGCGAGCATTCTGCAGAGATCCTGCGCGAGATCGGCCACGTAGGCCCGAGCGTCGCGGAACTTCAAGCCGCCGGCGTTTTGTAGGAGCATATCATGTTACTCGAACGAACCGTCAGAGATCAGGCCACCGTTCGCAGCGTACTCGAGGACGTCCGGCGCGACAAGCGTCAGGCGCTCTCCGCACCCGAAGCGAAAATTGTCGCCGACGCGTACGGTATTCCCGTCCCGCAGGAAGGCCTCGGTAAGACGGCAGACGCGGCCATCTCACTCGCGGAGAAGATGGGCTATCCCGTCGTGCTCAAGATCGTCTCGCCCGACATTCTGCATAAAACCGAAGCGGGCGGCGTGATCGTTGGCGTCACGGATGCTGCGGGCGTGCGCGCCGGTTTCGAGCGAATCGTCCGCAGCGCCAAGGCGTATAAGGCCGACGCCGATGTTTCGGGCGTGCAGGTGCAACAAATGTTGCCGACCGGCGCGCAAGAAGTCATCGTCGGGGCCGTGACGGATCAAAGCTTTGGAAAGCTCGTCGCCTTCGGGCTCGGCGGTGTGCTCGTCGAAGTCCTTAAGGACGTAACCTTCCGTCTCGCCCCCGCGAGTCACGAAGACGGCCTCTCGATGCTCGACGGCATTGCGGCTGCGCAAATGCTCAAAGGTGTGCGTGGCTCCGAACCCGTCGATCGCGACGCCCTCGCGACGATCATCGAAAACGTCTCGGCTCTGGTCACCGATTTCCCGGAGATCAGCGAAGTCGATCTCAATCCGATCTTCGCAACCGCGCGCGGCGCGACGGCGGTCGACATTCGTATTCTCGTCGATTACGGGGCAGCGGCGCCACGCGAGCAGCGTTCCGACAACGAGATCCTGGCGAAGATGAATCGGATGATGCGGCCCGATTCCGTGGCGGTCGTCGGCGCCTCGGCTGAAGATGGCAAGATCGGTAATTCGGTGATGAAGAACCTTATCAACGGCGGCTACAAAGGGAAGATCTATCCGATCAACCCCAAAGCCGACGAGATTCTCGGCTACAAGGCCTATGCGAGCGTCAAAGATGTCCCAGGCGTCATCGACGTCGCGATCTTTGCGATTCCCGCGAAGTTCGTAGCCGCGGCGCTCACCGAAGTCGGTGAGAAAGAGATCCCCAGCGCCGTTCTCATCCCGTCGGGCTTCGCCGAAACGGGCAACGTCGAGGGTCAAGACGAGATCGTCGCAATCGGAAAAAAGTACGGCGTGCGTTTGCTCGGGCCGAATATTTACGGTTTCTATTACACGCCCAAAAATTTGTGTGCGACGTTCTGTACGCCGTACGACGTCGAGGGCAGTGTCGCGCTCTCATCCCAGAGCGGCGGCGTCGGTATGGCGATTATCGGCTTCAGTCGTGCGGCAAAGATGGGTGTCTCTGCGATCGTCGGGCTCGGAAACAAGTCCGACATCGCAGAGCACGATCTCCTGACGTTCTTCGAGCAAGACGACGCGACCAAAGCGATCGCCATGCATATGGAAGATCTTAAAGACGGACGTGCGTTCTCGATCGCCGCCAAGCGCGTCTCGAAAAAAAAGCCCATTATGGTCCTCAAGGCTGGCCGCACCGAACCCGGCGCACGGGCGGCGAGTTCGCATACGGGTGCCCTCGCGGGTAACGACGCGGTGTACGACAGTGTGTTGCGCCAGAGCGGTGTGATCCGCGCGCGAGGCTTGAACGAACTCCTCGCCTTCGCGCGCGCCGTACCGATCTTGCCGACGCCCAAAGGTGAGAACGTCGTCATCATTACGGGCGCGGGCGGCTCCGGCGTCCTGCTCTCCGATTCGTGCGTCGATGCCGGGCTCACGCTCATGAAATTCCCGGACGACCTCGATAAGGCGTTCAAGAAATTCATTCCGCCGTTCGGTGCGTCGGGAAATCCCGTCGATATTACCGGCGGCGAGCCGCCACGAACGTACCAAAATACGATCCGCCTGGGGCTCGAAGACGATCGCATTCACGCGCTCATCCTCGGTTACTGGCATACGATCGTCACGCCGCCGATGGTCTTTGCGAAGCTCGTCAGCGAAGTTGTCGAGGAATTCCGCGCACGCGGAATCAACAAGCCCGTCGTCGCGTCGCTCGCGGGCGACATTGAAGTCGAAGCCGCGAGCGAGTATCTCTTCGATCACGGCATCCCGGCCTACCCGTACAATACCGAAACCCCGGTCACGGTTCTCGGCGCGAGATACCGTTGGGCGAGAGGAGCAGGCCTCTTATGAAACCCATCCTCTCGCGCTTCTCTGAAAGAACATTCTTTGCTGATCGATTCTTCCCGGAAGCCGGCGTCGAATCAGAGAAAGGCACAATAAAATGACCGCTGCACCTGCGACGGTATCGACGTCGCCGCTTCGAAATCCGTGGGTTCAATTGGCCGCCGGAGTCGTCTGCATGGCGATGATCGCAAATCTCCAGTATGGTTGGACCGTCTTCGTCGACCCGATCGGCAAACAGAACGGTTGGGGCCGCGCGGCAATCCAAGTCTCGTTTACGATCTTCGTTCTTTTAGAAACGTGGCTCGTGCCGTTTGAAGCGCTGCTCGTTGATAAATATGGCCCGCGTCTTATGGTCGCGATCGGCGGCGTGTTGTGCGGGTTTGCCTGGTTCTTAGACTCGACGGCGACGACGCTGCCCATGCTGTACCTCGCGGGTGCCGTTGCCGGTATCGGTGCCGGTATGGTGTACGGTACGTGCGTTGGTAATGCACTGAAGTGGTTCGGCAGCAAGCGTGGTCTTGCGGCCGGGCTCACCGCTGCCGGTTTCGGAGCGGGTTCGGCTCTGACGGTCGTGCCGCTCATCAACATGATCGCATCGAGCGGATACCAACACACGTTCTTGGTGTTCGGCATCATTCAGGGCGCCGTGGTCGTTATCGCATCGCTGTTCTTGGTTCGGCCGCCGGCCACGAAGCCTGCGGAAGCACCGCCCTCGACGAAGGTCATCCAAGGAACACGCGACTACGCGCCGACCGAAGTCCTCAAGTCGCCCGTCTTCTACGTGATGTACGTCATGTTCGTGCTCGTGGCGACCGGCGGCTTAACGGCCGTCGCGCAGCTCGCTCCGATCGCGAAGGACTTCTACATCGACGGCATCCCGGTGTCGATTCTCGGCTTGACGATGCCGGCACTAACGTTCGCGCTTTCCATCGATCGCGTGATGAACGGGGTGACGCGCCCCGTGATGGGTTATATCTCCGACCGCGTCGGACGTGAGAATACGATGTTCGTTGCGTTCTTGCTCGAAGGCATCGGAATCTTCGCGCTGATGAAGTTTGGTACCTCACCGATCGCGTTCGTCATTCTCTCCGGTTGCGTGTTCTTCGCCTGGGGCGAGATCTATAGTATATTCCCGGCGACGACGCGCGACCATTACGGCCAGAAATTTGCAACGACGAATTACGGTATGCTCTATACGGCCAAGGGCACGGCGGCTCTGCTGGTGCCGCTTTCCAGCATCGTTACGACCGCGACGGGCAGTTGGAACGCGACGCTGATGATTGCAGCTGCGTTCAATATCGTAGCGGCAATCCTCGCGATCGCCGTTCTGAAACCGATGCGCCGACGCGATATTCTCAAGCAACGCGAGAGTCTCGGCACGCCCATCATCGCTGGTCTGAGTACGGCTTCGTAGTTCTTCATCCTCATCGTTCCATCGTTAAACGAAAAGAGAAAAATATGTTGTCTATGCCTATAAAGATCGCTGCGGTCAGCGCGGTTGCCCTCTTGGCAGCAGCGATACCGCAGCCGGGAGCCGCGGCTTCGACAGAAATCGTCGCGCTCGTGGCCTCCAATGCCAAAGGCGCCTTCACCGAGATCATCAAGGAATTCGAAAGTAAACATAAGGGTGTCACGGTCATGGCAAGTTATCTTGGCGGTACGACCATTGGAAAAATGGTCGACGAGCAAGAGCGGGCCGACGTCGTTTTGGTCGGAAGCTCCACGACGGACAAGGAATCGCAGATGCTTTCGAACGTCACGCCCGTGCTGCGCAACAAAGAAGTTATCTTGGTGCCGAAAAATAATCCGGCGAATATCAAGACCGTCAAAGATATCGGCAACAAAGACGTCAAGCTAGCGATCGGTACGCCGGCGTCGGCGGTCGGTAAGCTCGCGAGTCAAGTCATTCAAAACGCGGCGGCCGTTTATGGCTTCGAATTCGTGAAAGACGTGCGCGACAATATCAAGGTTCAGGCCGAGAAGGGCAGCGATATCGTCGCGGCCGTCGCGGGCGGTCAAGCCAATGCCGCGATCGCGTTCGAATCGGACAAGGACGATTCGAAGTTCATTACCATACCGATCGAAGATAAGTTCAACGTCGTCTCCACCTACAACATGGGCGTGACCAAGAACGCGAAGAATGGTGCCTTGGCTAAAGAACTCCTCGACCTTGTCGCCGGCGGCGACGGCCAAGCGGTCCTTAAAAAATTCAATTACATGTCACCCAAGTAACGATCCACCCTTCGTACGCATCGTCTCGTTCATAAGGCGATGCGTACGATATTGACGCTCCTCCGCAACCGACTTCGAACGCGGTTGCTACCGTGAATGGACGGCTCTATGAAGAAGCTGCTCGCGTCTGCATTCGCTCTTGTTCTTTCCACGACGAGCATTGCATTTGCAGATACGGCGTCCGATACGAAGGCGCAAATCAAAGCGATCAAAGCGCAGGTCGAAGCGCTCAAGGCTGAAGTCAAGGAATTAAAGGCTCAGAAAGCAGCGCCGCCTGCGTTGCAACCGCCGTCAGCCCCGGCGCCCGTGGCAACCTCGGCTCCGGTAGGTCAGCCGGCGGCCGGCGATACGGTGCCGGGTGCACCGCAAGCGGGCACGCCAACGACCGACATCTTCGGAAGACCCGTCGACGCACAAGGGCGGACGGTCGATTTCCAGCCGGAGAAGCCGCCGCAGGCATTAACGATCTCACCGAAGGGTCCCGGGGCGACATTCCTGACGACCGGTGGAACGGTCCAGCTGTACGGCAACATCGACCTATCGATGGATTTCACGACCAAGGGTTTACGCGGTGTGTATCCCGAGGCCAATAACGTGCGCCCCGTCGGAAATAACGGTTACCTCGCCGCAATTTCGTCGAATCTCTCGAATTTCGGCGTGCGCGGTAAGCAGAAAGTCTCGACGAATGCCGACTTCGTGTACCAGCTCGAGACGCAACTCGACGTGTCGTCCAACCCAGGTGTCGGTTACAACACGTCGGCACAGAGCAACGTCGTAAAGTCGGCGCTCGTTTCGCGGAACAGTTTTATCGGCATGTCGAATAAGTACGTCGGTGCGATCAAGATCGGCAAGACCGACGCGCCGTATAAAAACTCGACCGCCCGCATGAATCCATTTAGCGCCGAACTCGGCGATTATCAATCGATCATGAGCAACTCGGGTGGTGACAATCGCGTCGAATTCGGAACTCGCCTGGAGCACGCATTGTGGTACGAGTCTCCGTCGATTAACGGATTGAACCTCACGCTGCTCGTCTCGCCGGGGCAGAATCGTGGAGACGACAACGGTATCGTCGCTGCGGGTTCGCCTGATTGTGCTGGCGGAAACGTTCCCGGCAGCGGCGCGACGCCGCCGCTGTGCAACGATGGCTCGTACGGAAGTGCGTATAGCGGAAGTCTCGCATTCACGACCGGTAAACTATACCTCACGACCGCGTACGAAAAACACAAGGACGTCAATCGCACGAGCGATCTTCCCGCTTTCGATAAGGGTGACGTCGCCGACGAACGCGCCGTCAAGGGTGGCTTCCAATACTCGCCATCGAAAATGACGACGTTTAGCGCGATTTATGAAGATCTGCTCCGCAGCGTTCCTTCACGACTGAAATTTCAGGACGAGCGTTCGCGTAGCGGCTTCTGGTTCGCCCTCACGCAATTCGTCAACCCGAACGACAGCGTGAATTTCGGCTGGGGCCGCGCCAACCCAACTCCCGGAGATACGGGTCAGCACAACACGACGGGCGGCGCGAACCCCGATAACATGGCCAACTTGTACTCGTTCGCCTTCAAGCACAAGGCGAGTAAGTTCCTCACCGTGTACGCCGACTACGGTCTCGTGCTCAACCACCCGCAGGCGCACTTCGCGCTCGGGCCGGGCGGCCGAGCTCTGACGACGGATTGCCACGACGGGTCCGCACCGGCAACGCTCGACATCAGCACGGGCACTCCTGCGGTGGCGAACGACGGCCCGCACTGCTACGCCGGCGGGCGTATCCAGGGGCTTTCGACCGGCTTACAGTTCCAGTTCTAACGGATAAGAGTCGTTCTAAGTAACGTCTGCAGCTTCATGGGTTCGCCCGTGTCGCTGCGGACTTCTTGCATCTGCTATGATTCATGTGATGCGCTCGTAATATGGCTTTGTCCCCATCGCGTGGTCGGTCATGTCAACGATGTTCGCGATCTCCGGCGCAACCTTGCGAACCATGACCTCGAAGCCATTTACTTCCTCGTCGAGCAGTTCTTGAATGACCACGCGAAGCTCGCTGTCGGTCCGCGCTCGATGCCTTGCCGACCGGTTACCACACGCTCGTTTACGAGCGTATGCACGACGCCAGGTAGCGCGAACGAGTGCTCGCTGTGAATTTGCGCGTGTCCGGGTCCGCCATCGAAACCTCAGCGCGGATCGTAATCACCGGGTCAACTTGAAGGCTCTTATGTGGCTGCAGGCACGCGCGATCGTGCTCTTTCTCGTGCACGCGCTTTTTTGGATCTGGTTCGCGGCGGCCGTCTCGCTCGGCGCGGGTACGGCGATGGTCTATCCGACACTCCGGGTATGCATTCGGCGCGCTCGTCTCGGGCGCCAGTTCCAACACCGTGCCCTACGGAACGCTTCACTCGCGAGCGGAGATCGAGGGAAATAAACGGCTACTCCGCGAGCGCCGGCGCCGCTTCGACGACGCCGATGCGATGCCGCATAAAATAGATGAAGCCGCCGACGATGGCGGATTCGATCGTCCATTGCACGGCCGCGGCGTTCCATCCGATCGAACCGAGTCGGATCTCGTTGAATGCATTCGCGATACCGATGAGTTGGCTCGCGACCGGCACGGCGACGAAGAGGCGATACCGCGACACGTTCGAGGCTGCAAGTAAACAGACGAGCCCGATGACCAGGAGCCCGATTCCCTGTTGCTGCGTCGTGTACGGATCCTGCAGCTTCCAGCCAAGCAAACGCGATCCGAGTTGAACGAAAATCGTGGAAGCGAAAAACCAAAAGACCTCGAGGCTGCCGAACCCGCGCAGCATCCGTACGAGGCCACGATCTCGCGGATCGAGCGCCACCGGACGCTCGACGTTCGCTCCGATGCCGCGCACCAAGATGACGAGCGCGAGTGCCACGACACTTTCGATCAGCACGACCCTGATGAGCGACGAGGTCGCGATAGCATGAGCGCTCCAATCGATCGCCGCAGCGGCGATCTCGACCCCACGCTGAACGACACAAATCCATACGACGGACCGATACCGTTGCGGATCGCTTGCGGCAAGCGCGTAGGCGATGGCCGCCGAGGCGAGATAGAGCGGATACTGTCGGGCCATCACGGGATCCATGACCGTGCGCCCGAGCGCGCCGAGGGCGAGATCGGGCCGGAAGTAATACAGAAAGCTCCATGCGAGCTCGGCCAACGCGACGAAGGCCAAGGCGCCCCGTAGTAAAGCGATCTGCATCTTCACTCCCCGTACTGACGCCGCCCCCGTGACCCACGTCCCCGCGCGAGCGTCCGCGCTATCGTATCATCGACGTTGTGATGAAGCGAACGGCGGAGCTCTCCGACGGACTCTCGCCCGAGAGGCGTCGCCGACTCGTGCAAGTGCTCTTCATAATCGTTAATCTCGCACTCGTCGAAACGCATGTTCCCGGACCGCTGTGGCTCGTCGTCGGAGGTGTCTTTTGGCTCGCGCTCGTCGGCATCACGGTCGCGGGCTCGGGGCTCGTGTGCGGGACGATGTGTTGGATCGGCGCGATTCAAGACATTTTCGAACCGTTCGCGCGGCCACGGATTCGCCTCGACGCACGGTTCGGGCGCGGGCTCGTGCTCGCGTTGCTCCTCCTATGGATGCCACTAAGCTGGCTCATCATGCCCGAACTCGCGGCGCACGACGTCACGCCGATCGATTTGAGCCTCGCCTGGGAGCGTCATGCGTTCCAATTCGGGCTCGCCGCACTCGCGGCGACGAGCGTGATGTTCCTCGGGAAGCGCGGCCTCTGCCGGTACCTCTGCCCGTTCAATAGCATTGTCGCTCAGATTCGCAGGCTCGTGCCGCGAAAAACTCCTCGCGCCGTCGCGTCGTCGATCGAGCCTCCGCCATGCAGCGGCGGCTGCTCCGGTTGCTCGCATATCGCCGCAACGCCTACCACCCACGAAAGGCTCTCGCCCATATGAAATCCGCGCGTCCACTTCAAGGTCTGCTCATCGTGTGGGGCATTTGGGAATTGCTCAACGCCTCGCTCTCGACATTCGCGGGGCCCCTTGGTGCCACGTTCGTGGGCTGGATTCCCAAGGGCGGCTGGACGGCCGACCTGTTTTCGATGACACAGCAGTACGGGATGGTGCTCTTCCTCTTGGGTGCCG
>ENA-OFDM01000813-OFDM01000813.1-metagenomes-genome-assembly--contig:-NODE-813-length-11720-cov-2.701329_pt1 | contig 11720 bp, 9 predicted proteins | sample MGYA00153385_OFDM01 | MGnify analysis MGYA00153385
CGTCGACGAGCTCTTTCGTGGCGTTGATGCGTAGCGTGATGTAACGATCGAATGTCGGCGCCCCGAGGAATTTCGCAACGACCCGTTCTTCATTGTGCGCCGCCGCGCCATAGTTATAGTCGAACCCGCCGTATGCCGCGTTGATCTTATTTTCACGGCCGTTGGTCATTACGGCGCCCATATCGCGCGGCACCGAAAGCATCGCGATCGAACCCGCGGGATGGGCCTGCGTCGGCAATGCGAGAGAGACGGCCTTAATCGTATCCGCCCGCGCGTTGCGTGACGACTCTTGATCCTTGCTATCGTAATCGTAATCGATGCCCATCAGGAGCACGGCGATGCGATCTTTGCCGAAATGCGATTGCGGCGACTCGATGAACGGCATGCCGTAACCCGCCATCACGTCGGTCGCGCTGCGCTTCTGCACGACCGCTTGCGCGGCGACGACGCCTGCAAAGACGCCGACCAAGAGTCCGAAGGCGATGAGGATTCGGCCGATGAGTTTCGTACCCGACATCCCGGTCTTGGATCCGGGCGGTGCCATATGTCGTGCCACGTGCGTCTTAGGCCCCGACGAGTTGCGGAACGAGTTCCCCGTAAAAATCGAACGCCGTCGCACCGCGAAGCGCGACGTCGACGAAATCGCCCGGGGCCATGTCGCCCCGGTCGTCGCCGATAAAATACACGCCGCCGTCGACGCCGGGAGCTTCGCCCATCGACCGGCCGACCCAGGCGTGCGTGACGCCGAGAGCGCCGCGAAGCGGATCGCTCTTTTTGAGTGCGCGGCGCTCTTCGACGAGCACGCGTTCGGTGCGCCCGACACGCTTCGCGCGCGCTCGTTCGGACGCCAGACGTTGTGCGTCGCGCAAACGTAAGAGCCGCGCGCGCTGGATCTTCGGCGATACTTGACCGACGAGTTCGGCTGCGGGCGTGCCCTCTTCTTGGCTATAGGTGAAAAAGCCGACGCGATCGAGTTCCGCGCGACCGATCCACTCTTCGAGATACGCCACGTGTTCGTCGGTTTCGCCCGGGAAGCCGACGATGAACGTCGAGCGCATCGTCACACCCGGCACGCGTGCGCGAAATTCGTTGATGATTTCGAGATAGCGTTCGCCGTTGGATGGCCGCAACATCGCACGCAACATTTCGGGATGCGCGTGTTGGAGCGGCATATCCATATATTTCGCGACCTTCGGCAACTCGGCCATCGCCGCGATCAATTCGTCGTCGACGGTTGCGGGATAGAGATAGAGCAACCGGATCCACTCGAGGCTTTCGATCTCGTGCAATTCACGGAGTAACTGCGCGAGGCCGCCGCGCTTTTCGCCGCGATCGCGACCGTACATCGACGTGTCTTGCGCGATGAGGATCAGCTCTCTCGTGCCCGCGCTCGCAAGTGCGCGCGCTTCCATGATGATCGACTCGCGACTCCGCGACCGAAATTTCCCACGGAGTTGCGGGATGATGCAGAACGTGCACGGATGATCGCACCCTTCGGCGACCTTGAGATAGGCCGTCGCGCGCGGCGTGGTAACGAGCCGAGGAAGAAAGTCGTGTTCGGGTTCGGCCTGCAATTCCAATCGTACGGGAGCGCGCCCGGCGCGTGCTTCATCGAGCACCTCCACGATCGACGCATATGCGCCCGTACCGACGACGCCGTCGATCTCGGGGATCAGCGAGCGTAACTCCTCGCCGAAACGTTGCGAGAGACATCCGGCAACGATGAGTTGCTGGCCCGGCTTCTTCTCGTGCGCGTGCTGCAGGATGGTATCGGTAGATTCCGCCTTCGCCGCGTCGATAAACGCACACGTGTTGATGACGACGGCATCGGCCTCGGCGGCTTCGGGAACGAGTTCCCAACCGGCTTGGCCGAGCTTCGCGATCATCACCTCGGAATCGACGAGATTCTTCGCACATCCAAGCGAGACGAAAGCGACACGGTTCTGTAGAGCTGACACAGCCCGCCTGCGTTCGGCGAACGGGCGCAGTAGGCCCGCCGGGTTCCGTGCGCGGAACTTTTAGCGATAGTTCGTAAACTGGAGGGGGACGTCGATTTCGAGGGCTTTCACGAGGGCTTGCGCCTTTTGGAGGTCGTCCTTGCTCTTGCTCGAGACGCGCACTTGCTCGTCTTGGAACTGTGCCGTCACCTTGAGTTTGGCGCCTTTAATCGCTTCGGTCACGATCTTGGCCTTGTCTTTGGCGATGCCGCTACGCAGCGTGATCACTTGCCGCACCGCGTTTCCGGCAGCCGGTTCGACCGTGCCCATCTCAAAGGTCTTGAGCGAGATTCCGCGCTTGTTGGCGCGGCTCTGCAAGACGTCGATAATGTTACGCAGCTTGAGTTCATCGTCGGTCGTGATCGTAATGTCTTTGTCGGTATTATCGATCGTCGTCTTCGAATTTTTGAAATCGAACCGGCCATCGATCTCTTTACGCGTCTGATTGAGCGCGTTGTCGAGTTCTTGCACGTCGATCTTCGAAACGACGTCGAATGAAAAATCAGCCATCTATTCCTCGGTGAGCGTTACACGGCGCTCGACCACGTCTCCGGAGTTGCCCATCTTGCCGAGCGCCTTGCCGTTGACCGTAAGGTCCACGCCACCGGCGTTACCCGCACGTACGACCGCGTTCTTGCCGTGAAAATTTTTGACCGTTCCGGCCTTGACGATCCCCTCGAGCACGCCCGCTCCATCGATCTTCACCGACATCCACGAATCGGCCGTCACGCGGACCTCGAGCGTTTGCTTTGGCGCCGCAGTTGCCTTCGGAGTCGGAGCAGCCGTCGCAACGCCACTCGCCATTCCCGATGGAGCCGCCGAGGCGACAGCGACCGTCGCCGAAGCGCCGCCATCTTTCTGCTGGAATTCGAAATATTTGTACCCGACGAACGCGACGAGCAGGATCGCTGCAAGCGCCGCGACCCCGAGCCACGGCGTTGGCTTGCGGCGCGTCGGGAGCGACGAGACCGACACGGGCTCGTGTGGTTTCGTTCCGCTCGTTGCGGCCGTCGCGTTGAATTGCGCGACCGCCGCCTCGGAATCGAGCCCGAGAAAGCGCGCGTACGTGCGAATGAAACCTTTGACGTAGACCGGAGCTGCGAAGGACGGGTCGTCCTTTTCGATCGCTTCGAGGTAGATCGAGCGAATGTGGATTTGATCGGACACATCCGACAACGAGAGATGGCGCGCTTCTCGAGCAACGCGAAACTCATCCCCGAGTCCTGGCATGGCGCTTTGAGTTTGCGCCGCCGATAGGTTATCCTTTGATGGAATGCCTACGTTAGAAGAAGTGAAGCGGGGAACGCGCGTCGTCGCCGCGATGAGCGGCGGGGTCGATTCGGCGGTTGCCGCCGCCCTCTTACACGAAGCCGGATACGACGTCGTCGGCGTCACGATGAAAATGTACGCCCAAACGAAGCCCGCGGCGGCAAAATCGTGTTGCGGCGCGGAAGACTTCGACGACGCGCGCCGCAGTGCCGCGACGATCGGCATCCCGCATTACGTCTTGGATTTCGAAGAGGCGTTCCGCACGACCGTCGTCGCGCGATTCGTCGACGATTATCACAACGGCCGGACGCCCAATCCATGCGTGAGCTGTAATAATTTCGTGAAGCTCGGAACGTTACGCAAGTTCGCCGATCGCATCGGTGCGACATTCGTCGCGACGGGCCATTACGCGCGGCTCGTTCACGGCGATGATGGCCCGCATCTCTTCGCCGGCGACGATGCGGCGAAAGATCAGTCGTACGCTCTCGCCCAACTCGGGTCGGCCCAACTCGCGGGGCTTCTCCTTCCACTCGGCGATCTCACGAAAGAGCAGACGCGTGCGGAAGCGCTTCGCTTCGGGCTCTCGGTCGCCGAGAAGCCGGATTCGCAAGACATCTGCTTCGTCGAGGGCGGCGACTACCGCGATGTGCTCGCGCGAAGCGCGATGCCGGTCGCCGCGGGCGCCATCGTCACGACGCAAGGCGAGCGAATCGGATCGCACGACGGGATCTCGGCGTTCACGGTCGGCCAACGCCGTGGCTTACCGGCTACGCATTTTAACGACGGCCCACGCTACGTCACGCGAATCGATCCACGCACGAACACGATCGTGATCGGCCGCGAGGAAGAACTCGATGCATTTGGTTTACTGGCAAACGAAGTGAACCTGATCCGACCCGAACACTTCGAACACGGCCAGATCCGCGTCCGCGCGATGACGCGTTATCGGGCGCCGCTCGGATTCGCGGTCGCCTCCATCGATGTGGAGAACGGCGACCTACACCTGCGCTTCGAGAAGCCGGAACGCGCGATCGCACCGGGCCAGCTCGTCGCGCTCTACGGCGCGCATTCGACCGAAGTGCTCGGCGCCGCGACGATCCGCGAAGCCGTTTAGCGCGAGACGAAGACGTCAGGCCGTTGCGAGCGCCATCTCGGGACGTAAATTCCAATACGTATCGCGCACGATCGGATTGAATCCAGCGGAGATCACCAGCTCCTCCAGTTGTTTGCGCGTCGCTACGTTCGTGGAGCCCGCGAGCGTGACGACGCGTTCTTCGAGGATCGTGCCTCCCATGTCATCGCAGCCGTAGAAGAGCGCGAGTTGGCCCATTTTGAGCCCAGGCGTGAGCCACGACGCTTGCAGATGCGCGAAGTTATCGAGATACAGCCGCGAGATCGCGAGCACGCGTAAGTAATCGAGGCCGGTCGATTCCTGACCGCGCAGCGGCGTCTTGAACGGCACGTAATACCACGGAATGAACGCGGTGAAGCCGTGCGTTTCGTCTTGCAGATCGCGCATGACATTGAGGTGTTCGATGCGTTCTTCGAGCGTTTCGATCGATCCGAACATCATCGTCGCCGTCGTCGGCATGCCGAGCTTTTGCGCGTCGCGCATGATGCCGAGCCATTCGTCGGGCTTGATCTTGCGCGCGCTGATGCGCTTGCGCACACGTTCGACCAAAATCTCGGCACCGGCACCCGGCAACGATTTGAGGCCGGCAGCCATAAGGCGCTCGAGCACGGCCGTGGGCGTCATGCCTTCGACTTTGGAGAGGCCGTTGATCTCGGAGACCGAGAGCGAGTGGATGTCGACGTGCGGATATTCGACGCGCACGCGATTGAAGAGCGCTTCGAACCACTCGATACGGATCTCCGGATTGACGCCGCCCTGAATCATGATCTGCGTCGCGCCTTGGTCCGCTGCGAACTTTACGCGCGAGAGCACCTCGTCGTGCGACATCGTATAGCCTTCGCCGTGTTTTTCCGGGCGAAAGAACGCGCAGAACGTGCAGTGGACGTTGCACACGTTCGTGTAGTTGATCGTCGTATCGATGACGTACGTCACGTCGCGCGTCGGGTACATCGCGAAACGACGGTGGTTCGCCGCCGCACCGAGTTCGTGCAGCGGTGCGTCCTTGTAGAGACGCACGCCTTCATCGAAGGAGAGGCGGCCGCCGGTTGCGGCTTTATCGAGCAGATTAGCGAGAGACAACCAAGACCTCCGGTTCGACCGACGGTACGCGCGGGATCGCACCGAGCGCGAAGAGCTCTTCGACGTAGCGCTTGAGGCCCGCTCGGGCCGGCGCGTCGAAGACGAAATTAAGTGTATCGTAATAGGCGGCGTAGTAGCCCGCGTGCCGCGGATACGTCGCTTGCGCAGCCGCGACGACGGCGTCCCGATGTTCGATGCCCCATTGCCGTGCGACGACGAGCGCGTCCATCGCGCCCGCAACCTCGTCGCCATGCATGGTCAGCACGTTACGACGGACGGCCCATACGGCGAAAACCATGTCGAGGCCCGTCCACGCATGCCACTCGGAGCCGAGATCGCGCACGTTTGCGGGCGCGAATGTCAGCGACGCGTCGATCGCCCGATCCCCAATGAGGAGCGCAGGTTTGCCCTGCGCCGCGACGGCGAAGGGATCGGGATGTTCGACAAAATTCGCGCGGACGCCGTAGCGGCGTTCGAGTAAGATCCGTAGGAGGTTGCGACCGCTCGCCGATTCGCGTGTCACCGCAATCTCGACGTTGTCGAGTTCGGCAAGTGGTACGCGACTCACGCAAACGACCGACCAGACGTCGTTACGAGCACCGATGCAGAGATCGGGCAGAAGCGCGAGCGAGTCGGCGTGCTTGGCCCACGCAAACGCACTGATCGGCGAGAGGTCGAGCCTCCCGTCGAGCAACATCGCATTGAGATTGGTCGGTATATCGGCCACGAGGGCGCCAGGATACCGCACGACTCCAGAGTCGAAGGCGGTATAAATCGGCAGATCGTTCGTATAGATGATCCGCCCCGAGCGCAACATGTCGGTCCTTACGCTCCGGGAGCGCCGACGGTTTCGCGCTCGGCTGCGGGCGGGGTCCAGTCGTGCGCGAATTCCTCGTACGTCGAGTTACGACGCACCGCGAGGTAGCCCGCTTCCTCGATGAGGCGACGGAACTCGCGGTCGTCGACGTATTGCCCGGACGACGTGCCCGCCGCGTGATAGATGCGCTCTTCATCGGTCGAGCCGTGCGTGCCGTCCATATCGTCGGCACCAAATTGGAGCGCGGCCTGACAGACCTTCAACCCCTGAATCATCCAATACGCCTTGATGTGGTCGAAGTTGCCGAGCATCAGACGCGCGGTTGCGAACATGCGGATATCGTCGAGACCCGTCGTCGGTCCGCAATCGTTGAGTTCGTTACCATCGGGGTGAAAAGCTAGGGGGATGAACGCGTTGAAGCCGGGCGAACGCTTCTGCGATTCGCGCAACATCACGAAGTGCTCGGCGCGCTCTTCGAGCGTTTCAACCGTGCCGTAGAGCATCGTCGCATTCGATGCGATGCCATGGCGGTGCGCGACCTCGTGCACCTCGAGCCAATGTGCCGCGTCGACTTTGTTCGGGCAAACGAGCTTGCGGAACCGCTCGCTAAAAACTTCCGCACCGCCGCCGTTGATGTTATCGAGGCCCGCTTCGCGCAAACTGCCGAGGATATCGTCGTATGAGAGCCGGTGACGGCGCGCCATGTAGTCGATCTCGGCTGCCGTGAAGAGCGAGAGCTGGACGTGCGGCAGCGCCTCCTTAAAACGGCGCATCAGCGGGATCCAGTAGTCCAGCGAGAGTTGCTTGGGATCGTGGCCGCCGACGATGTGGACCTGGTTAAAGTTCGGGCCCGTCTCCATCGCCTTCGCAAAGACTTCATCTGCGGGCATGCGGACGAGCCGGTCTTTTTCTTTGAATTCATCGACGGCAAACGAACAGAACTTGCAGTTCGCATAACAGACGTTGGTCGAGTTGATATAGCGGTTGAGGACGTAGAAGACTTTGTTGCCGCTCTTGCGCTCTTTGGCAGCTTTCGCCAAACGCCCGAGCGTGTGGAGGTCGGGTGTCGAGAGCAGCGTGACGCCGTCCTCCCGCGAGAGCGACACGCCGTCGTCAATCTTACGCTCGATGTCGATGAGGGCGGGGTCGGTCACATACGCCATAACGGATCTTAGACTAGCGCCCAGACGGAAGCGTTACAACGACTTCCCCGTCGCGCGGGCTGTCGACTTTTGTCGCTTGAAGCGGGGGACGGATCTCGAGCTCGATCCGATCGTAGATACTCGTTGCCGCGCACAGCCCGGCTACCGCAAGGAGATACCCGCCAATGAGGTCGGTCGGGTAGTGTGCTCCGAGCGCGAGCCGCGACCAGCCGATGCCGATGACCATGATCCCGCACGTAACGATCGCGACCCGTTTGACAAACGATGGCAACGCCGACCGCGCGATGACATAGGCCGCAAATCCGTAAAACGTGAGCGAAAGCGCGGCGTGGCCGCTCGCATAGGCGTACGACGTCTCGAGTTCCCGATACCACCACGCCGGCCGAGGCCGATGGAAATATCCCTTAAACGCGTCGTTCACGCGCCATACCACGAGCATAAGATTGATCTCGACCAGGGCCGCAGCGAGCCAACGCCTGACAAGCACACCGAGCACGAGCCCCGCCGCACAGAGCACCACGTAGGGGACGAAGAGCCCCGCATGTGTGAAGGCCAGCGCGAGGTCGGCGAACCGACCGCTCTCGCCCGAAACGAGCGTATCGAAAGCGCTCGGTGGTGCGTGCGAGACCGACGCACCAATCGCAAAAAACGCCACGAACGCCACGCCCCCGAACGCGAGCCGAAACGGGAATCGGCGCCCCGCGTCAATTGCTTGCGAAGAGATCCGTTTGCTCCGAGCGACCCATGCTCTCGGCGATCGTTTCGAGTTCGGCGTACCCCATCGTCACCTGCCGCGGCTTCGTCCCTTCGTTCGGGCCGACGACCCGGAACGTTTCGAGCTGGTTCATAATGCGTACGGCGCGCGGGTGTCCGATGCTAAAGCGCTGTTGCACTTGTGCCGTGGCTGCCTCGCTCTTGGGACCTTTCGAATCGATGACGAACTTCGCGGCTTCGAAGAGGAACGGATCGAGCTTTCGATCGTTGCCCTTTTCGTCTTCTTCGATCGGCGTGATATCGACGTCGAGCATGTTATCCGGGCGCGCTTGCGCGGCCCAGAACTCGACGAGCCGCGTCACCTCGGCACCCGTGATGAGAGCGCCCTGCGCGCGTTTGGGTTTGGGCGCGTCGATCGGTAAGTAGAGCATATCGCCGCGCCCGAGCAGGCGTTCCGCACCTCCCATGTCCAGGATCGTGCGCGAATCGATCTGCGAACTCACGGCGAAGGCGATGCGTGAGGGAATATTCGCTTTGATGATACCCGTGATGACGTCGACAGATGGCCGCTGCGTGGCGACGATGAGATGGATGCCGGTCGCGCGCGCGAGTTGCGCGAGGCGACAGATCGTCGTCTCCACTTTGGCAGGCGCGATGAGCATGAGATCGGCGAGTTCGTCGATCACGATGACGATGAACGGGAGCTTCTCATCCGGGTATTTGAGGTTATATTCTTCGATTTTGCGCACACCGGCTTTGGCGAAGCGCTCGTAGCGCGAATCCATCTCGCGCGTCATTTCGAGCAGCGCGCCCGCCGCGAGTTTCGCATCGGTGATCGCGGGCTTGATGAGATGTGGGATGCCGTTGTAGATCGTAAGTTCGACGCGCTTGGGATCGATGAAGAGCATCTGCACTTCATCCGGCGTCGCGCTCACGAGGAGCGATGCGATGATGCCGTTGAGGCAGACGCTCTTCCCACTCCCCGTCGCGCCTGCCACGAGCAGATGCGGCATCTTACCGAGATCGCCGAAAACGGGGCGGCCCGTAATATCTTTGCCCAGTGCCATGTTGAGCGGCGGGACGGTTCCGCGATTGGGCAAGGCCTGAAGGATCTCGCTGATCGCGACGACCGACGTGACGGCATTGGGCACCTCGACGCCGATCGCCGATTTGCCGGGGATCGGCGCTTCGATGCGCACCGACGTCGCTGCGAGCGCGAGGGCGATATCGTCGGCGAGTGAGGAAATCCGCGAGATCTTCACGCCGCGCTCGGGACGTAATTCGTAGCGCGTGATCGAGGGGCCGCGCTCGGTGTGAACGACCTTCGCGCCGACGCCGAACGACGCAAGTGTATCTTCGAGCAGTTGCGAACGATACGATTCATCGACGATTTGCGTTTGCGGCGGATCGAAGAGTGCGAGATCGGGCAACGTGTAGTTTCGCCGCTTGGCGCCGACGTTTGCCGCGGCGGCAACACCGACGCTCGGCGTGACCATCGCGCCCGTGCGACCATCGAGAACGAACGCCGGCGCGGTCGGTCGTGCGTCGTCGTTCTCATCATCTTCAGCATCGACTTCGGCGACGATCTCGTCATCACGATCATCGGCCTCGACCGTCGCATCGATCGGCTCGGTCATCGCGTACGGCGTGACCGTCCGCTGCGAACCATCGTCTTTAATAAAGGCTCGCGCATCGATCGGTGCGATCGGTGCGAGGGTTACTAACGCATGGGAGTGCGGCGTCACTTCGACGGGTTCGGGTTCGACGTCGATGATCGGCGCTGTCGTCGCGCCGACGGCTGCCGCGTGCGGGGGTTCCATCACGACGGCCGCCGTGATGGCCACCGTTTGAGACGCTGGTTGCGCCGCGGGCGCGCGACGCGGCTTCGGGAGAACGTCGGGAAGTTTGAAGGCTTCGCGTAGCGTGGTTGGGCCCGGTGGCGGAGCGATCGCGGGTGCGGCCGCGCGCTTCGCACGTGAGGCGCCGAGCATCTCGACAACGAACGAACGCACACGCGCGAACGTCACGATCCCGAGACCGATGACGCGCTTGACCGAGACGTTCGTGATCCACACCGCGATCGCAAGCGCGAAAAGCACGAGCACGACACGTGCGCCGACCGGCCCGACGAGTGCGACCAGACCGCCGTGGAGAAGTCGACCGAGTGCGCCGCCGCGCGCGGCGTAAAATGCATCGGCAATGAAAAAATAGCAGACCGAGGCAAAGCCGAGCGTCCCGATCATACGCGGCACGTTGATCTCGAGAAACACGATGCCGCCGACGATCGCAACGACGATCGGCACGAGCCATGCCGCGCCGCCGAACGCCGCGACGAACGCGTGCGAAACACCGGCACCGAGTGCGCCCGAGTGTGTCGGTGCGGAGAGCGCGATTCCAAGCAACAACGCGATACCGAATGCCGCGATCCCAGCGATCTCGAGATTCAGCCGCGTGTGCGTCGTCGCACGAGCCTTTCGGCGGACACGTGCCATTACGGCGTAGCGTTCTCGCGCCCGTTTCGCACACCTGTTCGTGTGGCGACCGGGCGCGCGAAACACAAGAGCAAAAGCGTTACGTCGAAGTACCGGTCGAGGCAAGGGACGTCGTCACATCGACTTGGCCGCCCGCGCCCACAATGGTCGGCGCGACGTTACCGGCTGAATTCGGAAACGCCGATTCCACGAGTGGAAAGTCGACGGCGAATCCATAAACCGCGTATCCGTCGCCAGCACAGAGCGTTCGCGGCTGTGGCTTCCCTGGTGCAGCGGCTCCGATCGTATCGGGGACGACGACCGTCGCCGCACCCGGCGCGACTTGGAACGTATAATAATAAGGTGCTTTACCGACGCTCTGACACGGCGCCGCTGAGCCACCGGTGTTGACGAGCTCGACGAACTCTTCGGTGATGCCCGCACCGCCCGTGAAGTTGAGCGTGATGGTACCGCCGCCCGCACCATCGGGCGCGAACGTCGGCGCTATCGACCATGCTGCGAGAACGGTCCCCGCGTTGAGCGTGGCCGTCGCCGATTTCGTCGCGAAGCCCGACTTACCCGAGGAATCGATGCCCGTCGGAATGACGACGTTGAGACCGTAGCTGCCCGAGACCGGCGCCGCTTGAAAATCTACGAAACCGAGCGTGTAGCCAGGGTAGGCGCCGGGGGCACCCGGGAATGTCCCGTCTTGCGCCGAGGTGTGGCCCGGAGGCGTGAATGCCGGCGGCCCACCGATGTATTCAAGCGGCGCCGACAGCAACGCGTTCGCCGAAACGTAATACGGTAACGCTGCCGGAATTAAGTTCGGGGTCGTATTGGAGTTGTTCACCGCAGCGGGCAAGATGCCGTAGGACGAAACAATCGACGCGGGACCCATCGCGGGATCAAACGTCGACGTCGGTGGCGTGGTGACCAAGCTCGTCTGCAGCATGCCCGTGATGCTTGCCGTGCCCGCATCGCCATACGCATCCGCGGCACTCGGAACGACGAAGCCGCTCGGCCCCAGAATCGACGGCGCGTTCGAGAGCACGCTCGCACCCGTGGCGGCGCCGCTGT
>ENA-OFDM01000815-OFDM01000815.1-metagenomes-genome-assembly--contig:-NODE-815-length-11701-cov-2.528164_pt1 | contig 11701 bp, 15 predicted proteins | sample MGYA00153385_OFDM01 | MGnify analysis MGYA00153385
CTGGAGGCGATGCCCAGATCGTTTATCGCTTGTTCCGACTCGAGGTCGTCATTTTCATTTGACATCATACCGCGACATTAGCATGCTGTTGCTTATGTGGAAAGTACATTCTTTAGTCGCAGATACGGTTTCACGGCGTGGAGTGCTGCCCGCAGGCCGGACCCTGAAACACACGGCCGGTGGCTTCGACGCTGGAGGTTCGGGGTTCCCAGCTCAAAGGGCTAGTCAAGTGTGAATTTCCGATGAAAGATCCACTCTTCGTCGGCAAGATTTTTCAAGGCCGCGCACTGCGACGGGTTACTGATTACCGGTGTGGCCCCACGTAGTCATAGCCGCGAGGATATGGCCGGGTGTCAGCATGAATTTGGGCTCTAATTCTTCCCAACCCGGTTCCTTGACCCGGTAAGAGAAAGCGGCGTGATCGGCGTCGATTCGATGTGACTCGTTGAGACCTCCACCAATCTCGCCAGTGAGGCTCAGGTGGTAAATCCAGAGGGAACCATCCGCTTCTCGATGGTGCATACGACTATGGGGCGAACGGCGCTGTGTGCAGAGGAGTAGTGAAAATGACCGACTGTTAGCATCGGCGATGTCCATGGAGAGGGCGTCGGTGATCCGCTGGCGTTCCGACGGCGTCTTCCCTGCGACGGGTCCGTCGCGACGTCTCCCAGGGTGGAGGTTCCGAAAGCGTGATTTCCTCAATCATTGCATGCGTCTGCCGAAACGTTAGCGCTTTGATGCTCTGGACAATTCCGCCGTGCTGAGGTCAAGCCAGGGCGGGAGGGGAGGACAGCGTTGCTCGAAATAGGCGACGTCACGAGAGCGCGGCTTCGCGGCCAGAATTTGCATATAGGGATCCCACGCGGCAAGGGCCGCGGACTGGTAGTAGGCCGGGCCTCCATCCGGCGGCGCCGGGGACTTCGCGCCGGTGGAGAGGAGGCACGGTCGCACGATCTTCCGCTGGTAGTCAAACAGCGCGGCCCGGGAGCTTCCACTCAGGTACGACACCACCTCCGATTCGCTCGGGGAACTCGCCTCACAGACGTACTTCTCCGCCTCGAACTCGAGCTGGGACTGGCCGAGGCTCGAGTTGTATCGGAAACCGTTGTCGGTGCGTGATGCCGGGATGCCGCTGGCCCGAAGGCAGGTGTAGACCACCTCGCGCTGATCGTGGTCGGTCACGGGCCGCATCGCGGGCACCTCAGGGCGCAGCGCGTCCGGATAGTCCTTCACGACATCCACCCAATGGATGTCAAGGATGGACTGCCGGATCTGCTCCCGGCGTTGCGGTCCAAGCGGATCGAGGGCAGGGGCTTCCGCACAGCCCGCGAGGAGCAACATGCAGGCGACAACCGTGACAGCGACAACTACCCTGCGGCTGGAGGTTGTCACGGTTTCAGGTTGAGCCAGGTCGGCGTCGGAGGGCAGCGGTGTTCAAGATAGGTCCGGGTCTGGGCAGATATGCTGCTGGTCCAGATCACTTGATAGGGATTCCACCCGGCCAGCCCCGCGAGGCCCACAGCAGCCGACCGGTCAGGCGAGGCTGGCGACGGCGCTCCGGCGCCCAGCAGACACGGCCGAACTACCCGGAGGTGGTAGTCATAGAGAGCGGCGGACTGTTCAGGCGTGAAATACGACGCCACCTGGGACTCCGCCGGATGCCCCGCCTCGCAGGAGTAGAAGCTCACTGCCACCTCGAGCGGGGTTTGACCCGCACTGCCGTAGACAGCACTCCCGTTCACAACGTGGGCCACAATCCCGGCCAACCTCAGGCACTCCACCATGGCATCTGGCCAGTCGTGATCGGGAACCGTCACCATCATGGTGACCTCCGGGCGGATCGCCTCGGGATACTCCGTCGCGACTGGCGACCATTTCGAGTCAAGGATCGTGGTGCGGATGGACGCTCGTTGGCGATCAGTGAATACGACTGCACCCGTTTCACCACTCACGGGCACGCACCCACCGAGCAGGGTGATCCCTGTCACCACCGCGGCGATTGCCACTATTGCGCGAAGTCGGCCCATGGCCAGAGTGTGGCAGCGGATTCTGGTGATTGGTCGTGCACCCGGATGGCGAGCCGGGTTGGGCTTCACGGGTTGGGCTTTACGGGGCGAGATCCATCCATCCGGGCAGGGGCGGACAGAGTTTCTGGATGAAGGCAAGGCGAGTCGTTGGCATGGAGCTGTTCCAAGCGAGCCGGTAGGGATTCCAACTCTCTCGCGCCTGAGCGCTCCGCAGGAACTTGAACAAGCTCGGCGGGGCCTCCGAGGGCACGCCCGATACCAAAAGGCAGGGTCGAACGGTGCCGACGTAGTAGCGATAGAGCGCCTCGAGGCGGTCACGGTCGAGATAGTACATAACGTCTTCGGAGGTGGGATAGCGCACGATGCACCGATAGGTCACGACTGCGAAGTCCTCAGCGGTCCGCCCCGCGGTATGGCCGAACTGGAAGTAACGGCCATCGACGAAGACTGTGAAGCCTTCGGCACGCAGGCAGTCGACCATCGACGCCTGCCAGTTGCCCTCATTCGCAGTATGAGCAACGATCACGTGCGGACGCTTCGCGTCGGGAAACTGCGAGGTCACGATCCTCCAGTGTTCGCCCTGTAAGTCGACACGGATCGCGGCGCGCTCGGCTACTGAGAGTTCGGCTGAGCGGGTGACCGGCGCGCAGCCGGCCAAGAGGACGATGCCGGCCAACATCGCCACCAGGCTACGGAGCACACGAGCAGTGAGTGCCCTATGGTCAAGCGCCGATGCTCGGGCGCGTCTCGGAAGGATCGCCATGGCCGATTCTCCCACCATGGACCGGATCGGGCCTTCGTTCCGATGAGTGGGTCAGCGCGTCCGGCCGATGAGTAGGTCGACGCGCCATCCGCTCCGGGTCTTCTGAACGGATGCCGGGATGCGGGCTTTCTTGCCGGCACCGTCGAGACGGCCGAGAGCCTCATCGATGACCGGTTCCAGTCCGCGCGGGATCCTGCCTACAACGCCGGTCACCCGTGATCCGGAAAAAAGGCGGATGTCCATCGGGGCATCCGTGCGCTCCTCCTCAGCAGTCCGGCGCGAAATCGCCGTTTCGAGCTCTGATTCTCCGCTGTCAATGATGCGCTGGAGTTCCTCCTGGTGCGGGGTGCTGTTGGCAAGCCGCAGGGTCGTCCGTGTCTTATTCGGCAGCAGGTTGAACCTGTAGTCGTCGAACGACCCGGAGCCTCGGTCGTCTCTCGGAAGGGACGTGTCGACGGGCGCGCGATTCCAGAAAGCCATGCGTGAATGCTACCGAGCGCGGGCGATACCGATGCTCCGAACCGAACAGTGCTCCGCGCGCGCCGACCGAGTCCGTGGTTTCACTCAACCCAGTGATATTCGAATTCGGGTCTGCCGGGAGCGCCGTAGCGCGGCGTGCGGATCGCCCGAGAACTATCGGCGAGGTATTCGTGATTGCGACGAAACGTGACCCGCGAGGGATCGAGGGCCTCCCCCTCCTGCGCCAATGAGACCGGCACCGGCGCGGATCGCCGTGCGCACCGCATCCGTTTCCCGCACCGCCGTGATTGCGATGATATCGACCGGAATCTCCGCCGAGAGGATGCGGCGGGCCAGTTCGAGTCCGTGGCAGTCGGGCAGATTCATCATGTAGAGCACTAAGAAATCGATCGGCGTGCCCCGCACCGAGCGGCCAGCATTGGTTGCACCACCGGTGCGATCTTCTTTGTTGTCAATCTCGGTACCCTGCTGAAGGTCGTCAGCGGAGTAAATATCTTCAGCCTGATGAAGTACTCGGGTGCGAATATCTGCTTTCCGTGGGAACCTCGTCTTCCGAGGCGGCACACCTTTGCCTTATCCCCAAGATGGAGCACCTCGGTGTCTCGAAGTCGGTGGTCGGATTTACCGTGCCGACGGGCCCTTTGTTCACCCTTCTCGCCCTCATGATCATCGCCTCGAAGGCCGCAGCGGGTGTTGCCGGTGCAGGGCTCGCGACGCTGGCTTGCGGCCTGGGGACTTGCCGCCCGGACCTCGTCAACGGTGTCGGCGTGATCGTGGGAATCGACCGGTTCAGCTCGGAGGAACGCGCCGTCACGAACTTCACCGGAAACGCAGTCGCAACTGTGCTCATCGGCCGCTGGACCAGCCAGATCGACGTCGCCCAGGTTCGCGCGGTGGTCTCGGGCGAGCGTCGGTGCCACGAGGCCACGATGGCCGGGACGGATGGCTACGGCGGTGACTCCGTGCTTACCACCCACGCGATCACCGTGGTCGCCAGAGGGGCGGAATTCCCGTCGGCGGAGTCTCGCTAATAGCGGCTCTCGCACCAAGAGAGGCCGACCTTGCGGGGTCGGCCTCTCTTGTAGTGCTTCTCTAAACGCTTGAGGAACCCTTACGCGGCCTTGTCCGACACATAGCTGCTGACCCGGGCCGTCGGACGCTTCACCGGCATGGCCGACTCCCGAGGGGTGCCGAGCACCGTAGCATCCGCCACTTGGGCGTCCGCGTCGATGCGCATTCCGCCGGCGATGCGCACATTCGTGCCGATTCGCGAGTGGCTGCCGAGGCGCACGTCGTTGCCCACGACGGTGTCACGGCCGATGTGCACGTTTTGCCCGATGAACACTCGTTCACCCAGCACAACTCCCTGATCGATCCAACTGCCAGAGCCGATCGTACCGTTGTCGCCTATCCGGGCATCCGCCTCTATATATGCCGTCGCGGCCACAAAAGTGCTCGCCTGCACCCGCGCCTTCGGCGACACAAAACCTCGCCCGTTGGCGTGGTGCTGGTATTTGAGAACGGTGCCGTTCTCGGCCTCGACTTCTTCGTTAACTCTTCCCATGTGGGACCTCCCTGTGCTGTTCCTCAACTAGTAAACGCAAAAAGGCATCGGATGATTCCTCAGAGGCGCTTCACAGGTAACTGACAGCGGAGGGCGGATTTGCGGCGTTCGCACAATGACGAAAGCCGCCATCCAAAGGATGACGGCTTTCGGCCACACGCGGGAGACTAGCGGCGCAGCCCGAGGCGCTCAATGAGCGTGCGGTATCGCGCGATATCGATGTCCTGCAGGTAGCCAAGCAAGCGACGGCGCTGCCCAACGAGCAGAAGCAGACCACGACGGGAGTGGTGGTCGTGCTTGTGCTCTTTCAGGTGCTCGGTGAGATCCTTGATGCGTGCGGTCAGCATTGCGACCTGCACCTCGGGGCTCCCGGTATCGCCGGGATGGGTGGCGTACTCGTCGATGATTATCTTCTTGGCTTCTGGTGCTAATGGCACAGATGACCCCTCTCACTCGTTGCGCGGTGCCTGTCACTGAAGGTGCAAGCTCTCTTTTTCCGCGGCCGTTAGACGGCAACCTTCTCAGGCTAGCAGAGTCGGCGGATACGAGCGCGCTGGGGACTGAGCCACCACCCCGTCAGCTTCTGAGGACGCTTCGGGTCCGATTCGGAGTCTCCCAGGACAGGTGCACGCCACCGCCAAAACGGGTCTTTCACGGTGTGTCAACCGGGGACCTGTGCGTGCCGGTGACCATCCGGTAGAAATCGCCTGCACCATCCGATGGGTTCCTTGATGACTGCCGTCGCCGAGTTCGTCGGGGACGAGTCTCAGGGATCGGGATCGCGGTGATGACGGCGGAAGTCGGCCGGACATTCGCGTTCAACATCAGATTCTCGTCAAAGTCGCCGTTCAACAGCAGTTTTACGGGGGTAGACGGGTCGTGATGATGTCGAGCGCGGACGCGGATACCGCGAGCAGAAATCCGGATGACACCGCGGCAGGTTACCCCGGGCAGGCGGCGCGTCGGAGGAGGCATCCGCCCCCAACATCCGCGCTGCGCTGCGCGAACGCCGTGGCGGGCACTCACACGCCCCTCGCACCACTACCCCCGCGCCGGACGGATGTTCTCCCCCGCGCTCTTCGACAGAAGCAACCCCTCCACGGTCGCAAGTGCCGTGAGCAGCGCGAGCACCGCGAACGCGAATCCGAAGGCGCCCGAGCCGGACCCGAAGCTGTCCCCCAGTCGCAGGGCCACCGCCCCGACTGCCACGCCGAAGCCCGCGGCGAGCTGTTGCAGCGTGGAGGCGAGGGTGTTGGCATCAGTCATCTCGACCCGCTCCACATCGGCGAAGGCGATGGTGTTGTACGCGGTGAAACCGGTGGAGCGCGCCACCCCGCTTGCGGTGAGGAGCACGATTACGACCCATAACGGGGTCGAGCTGGAGAGCAGTGCCATGAGCGCCATCGACAGGGCGGCTGCGGCGCTGGCTGCAACGATCACCGCCGGAAACCCGAAGCGGCGAAGAAGGGAGGTGGTCGCCGGTTTGATGGCGAGGTTACCGACAAATACGAAAAGCACGAGCGCACCGGAGAGAAGCGGCGAGTATCCGAAGACGTCCTGGAAGAGTAGCGGCAGCAGGAACGGAACCGCGTTCACCGTGAGCCGGAACAGGGATCCGCCCGCGTGCGAGAGGCGAAAGGTCTCAATGCGCAACGCGCGGAGGTCGAGCAACGGATGTGGCGCGCGCAGCTGGTGCGCGATGGCAAGGCCCACCAGGCCGAAACCGACCACCGCCCAGCCGATCGTTAGGATCATCCCGGGATCGCGCTCCGCTAACAGGGAGCCGAGATAGACCAGCGAGCCGAGTCCAGTACAGGTGAGCACGAGCCCCAGCCAGTCCAGCCGGGGCGGTGACTCGCGCTCCTCCGTGGGGATTATCCTCAGGGCGGCGAAAAACGCCACGATACCGAGCGGCACGTTGATGAGGAAGATCCAGTGCCAGGTGAAGTAGGTCGTGATGATCCCCCCGGCGAGAGGCGCGACGATGGGCGCAACCAGCGCCGGCCAGGTGAGCAGTGCGATGGCGCGGATGAGATCGGTGCGGTCGGTGACGCGGAGCACCGCGAGCCGACCGACCGGCACCATCATCGCTCCCCCAACGCCCTGCAGCACCCTCATGATGGTGAGTTCGGGCAGGCTCGTGCTGAGCGCACAGAGCACCGAGGCGAGGGTGAAGATTGCGATGGCGGCAAGGAAAATGCGACGGGACCCGAGGCGCCGGGTAATCCATCCACTCAGCGGGATGAGCACGGCGAGCGTCAGCAAGTAGGCCGTGATCGTGATGCCGACCGCAACCGACGGCACACCGAGCGACCGACCGATGCTCGGGGCGGCAGTGGTGAGGATCGTGCCGTCGAGATTCTCCATGAAGAATGTGCCGGCGACGAGAAGCGCGATGTTCCTCTGCCGGTTGTCCCCCATGACTCCCGAACTTAGCGTGTGGGCGCCGCTTGTTCCTCTACCCGCACGAGCGCCTCGTTGTGCTTGAGAAAGCCGGGCTTCCAAGGAGGGTCGTAGCGGGCGAAGTACAGGTTGCCTGCCGCCCGCAATCCGGCGCGCTCGACGGCCGCCAGCAGCATCTCACCGTTCTGTTCGAAGCGGGCGTCCGTCCATCCGCCGCCGAAGCGGCGGGCAGCCACGAGGCTGGCCGGGACAGCCACGGTCGCCACGGAGGCATCGGTAGGCACCGGCACGGTCGCGGGATCGGTGCCCTCCGGCAGCACGAAACTCACGGTGTGAGTGTGCTCGCCGAGCGGCTCCTGCGTCACCGGCGCGGTCATCGGGATGCGCGTGGCCTGCGCATTCCGACCGCTGATATAGCTGATGAGCGGTCGGAACCCGAGATTACCGGCGCGGAGGAAATCGCCATCCACTGTCACCTGCACGAGGACATGATCGGGATAGCGCCGTAGTTCGAAGTCGTCGAAGGCGCGCTCGATCGCGAAGGGCTGCTGTTCGGTCATGCACTGAACGGTACGCCGATCCAGTGCGGTCGGGCTACCCGGCTCTCATCGTGCCCTACTGCTTCCGAATTACGCGAAGGCGTCCGTGCCCGTGCGAAATATCACTGTGCCACCCGGCTGCCGCCGGATTGCAGGAGTGAGGGCTCGCCCGGGTGCGCGACATCCCCACACTGCTCTCCTGCGACAGGCCATCGGCCTGCTCGAGCGAGTGTCGCACGCCGCTCCCGTGGCACACGGTGACAACGAGCCCTGCGAGTTCACGACAATCGCCGAAACCGCCGACCGCCTCGGTGATTTCTTTTGCGTGCAGAGCCCAGGCGAGATCGACGAGAGGTTTCGTTGGAACCCGGCAGTGCGGGGCTGGCGTTCCACTGCGGCCACCGGGGGCCGTCTGGCGAGAGAGATTTGACTGGGACGGCGCTGAGCCGCGGTTCCTCCGCGACCAGAACCGCGCGCGCGGTCGAGTCGCGCACTACCGAATAGGGCAATCGGGTGGAGCGCATTCGGGATCCGCACAGGCGCGACCAGCGGCAGCTCGACGTGCTCGTCAACCTCGTCATACCTGATGCAGCTCGTCAACCTCGTCATACCTGATGCGGGTAGCTGACGGTCGGCTTCAGACGCTCGCCCCGGTGTGGCTGAATGCGCAGCAACAGTGGCGACCGATTGGACGATCACGAGTGATGACAACGGCAGCACGCGAGCCGCAGTCCGGGTCAGCGACCGGGAATGACCAGGAGTGAAATAATCAGGCGCACTATCTCGGCAATGGCGACCGGAGTGATCAGGATGGCGCCCACGCCGAGTGCAAGGAGCCACAGGCGCGCGCGCTGTCGGGCGGCATCCACCTGCATTCGAAGCTGCTCAAATTGCGACAACCGGTCCGAAGTGTCATTCATTGTCACGGGCTCGGTATGCCAGGTACTTCGCTCCTCGGCAAACATCGAGAAGTGGGCGACGGCGCGATCCGACAGCACGCGGGGTTGTCTCACCAGCCAGCGCTTAAGGGTATTGCTGGAGAGTACGGTAACGCGCGGTCGCTTGCGCCCGGTCGTGATGGACGCCGGATTCACCACCACGATGAGCGGGGTCACGGAGACCGGGCGTCCGGTCACGCTGCTGAGCAAGCGGGCTGCCCGCTCGGCCTCATGGGCCGACTTTCGCATGTGCTCCTGCTTGTAACCGTTCACCAGGAACGTGCTTCCGCCAATCCATATTTTCTTGCCTGAATGATTCCTGGTGTTTATTGTGAAAATGCCACCGGGGCCGAGGATTACGTGATCGATGTCGGCGCTTCCTGAGCCCACCTGCACCGCGTGCAGTACCGTCCACTCGTCTCCCAGCTGAGCGAGCGCGTTCGCGACCACGATCTCGCCGAGAGCGCCGCTGTACCAACTGCGGGCATCCGGATGCAGCGGGCTGTTGCCGAGCGCTCGAGCGAGTCGACCGCGGGGTGTAGCCACCTCTTGGCGAGCAAGGCACTCCTGCATAACGGCGTATGCCGGGCCGCGCGCCCGGAGGTTCGGTTCGATGGACCAAGAGCCGGGCTCGAGGTCCACATTCGAAGCGACCGCACTCGACACGTCGACCTGTGCTGCGGTAGCGGTCGGGGCCGGGATCGCTGGTTTCCCGATAACTTCCTCGGCGTCAGGTCGTGCCGAAGGAACCGGTACCGCGGTGTGTGCGGAGACGCTGAATGGTTCCCTGTCAAATCCGCTGGTGAAGGAGAGTCCGGGAAGCAGCGGTCCGGTGGTGATCGGGCCTGAGAACGGGGACTCCTCAGCAGCGCTTGAGACCTCGAGACGGGTTGTGGGTTTGCCGCGGAGCGACTGCCCGGTCTGCACCGCCGATGTCGTGTCGTGCACTGCGCTCGCACCCCTGTCGTTCATCGCTCCCCCAAGCTCCGATGATTCGAGGCTAGACGGGGGATCAGACAGTGTGCAGCCCCAAAACGGGCAGCCCCAGAATGGGTGGTAGCGGCGAACGGGTGTCCCGTGTGCCTCGTGAGCTCAACGCACCCGCGCCAGCCGGCGAGAGCCGCTCGGCAGCGATCCCCACGTGGCGCGATCTTCCGCAATTAGTGCGAAGTCGGCGACAGCGTCATCCGAGAGCGTTCGGGAACACTCGGAGAGCCACTGGGTCACCAGATCCGCCGGCAGGGTGACGACGCGCCGTGCGGGGTCGCCGCCGAACGACAGTGAGAGGGGGTTCATGACCGCGATGACCGGAGTCGCCCGAACGGTCTGACCCAGTACTGCACTCAGCCGAGCGGATGCCCGATCCGCAGCATTGCGCGCATCGCGCACCTGGTTTGTCGGCCGACCATTGACCCAGAGCACATCTTCGTCGACCCAGACCTTGGCGTTACCCTGCACCCTGGTGGTGATGAGAAAGAGTCCGCCAGGCCCCACGACCAAGAAGTCGGCGTCAAGCTCGCCGAAGACATCGAATGCGCGAAGCGCCGTGAAGCGGTCGTCGAGCGCCGTCAGCATGCGCCCGAGTTCGAACTCCGTTGGAGGCTCGGTGCTCCATCCCCGTGTGGCCACCGGTGCGCCCCCGCGACCGAACAGACCACTGAAGCTGAAACCGACGCGCTGCGCCTTCTTCATGGTGACACCCTGCGCGCGACCGTGCCGCCTCGAATCGGCCTCTCTGTGCGCTGCAAGATCTGTCACTGCTTCCCCCGGGTTGTTATCTGATCACGCTAACGGGAGCCCTCAGACCGTCGACAGTCCCCAAAAAAGGGCACGCCTGAACGGGGGTATCGCACGGGCCTCGGCGGGGACGTATGCCGCCGGGCGCATGCTGTTTTGCGCACCGAGAATACGCAGCATTCCGTCTTACGCTGAAGATATGTCTCCCGCCCGCAGGTCGCATTCGGAGCCCATCTATCGGGCGGCGATAAGCCTTGGCATTGGCCTGTTCCGATTCTGGAGACTCCGCCGCATCGAGACCGGTCTCGACAATCTGCCCGCCGCCGGCGGTGCGGTGCTGTCGATGACCCACTTCGGGTACCTCGAATTCGCCCTCGTCGAATGGGTGGCTTGGAGGAGTAACCGAAGACGCATTCGCTTTCTCGTGACCAAGCGCGCTTTTGACAAGCCGGGTATCGGCTGGCTGCTCAGAGGCATGCATCACATTCCCGTCGATATGGAACGCGGGGCGGCCGCCTATGCCGAAGCCGTCGCCGCTCTTCGATCCGGCGAATTGATCGGGGTGTTTCCCGAAGCGGGCGTCAGCGCATCATTCGAAGTTCGTGAGCTCAAGACCGGCGCCGTACGTCTGGCGGCAGAGGCAGGAGTTCCGGTGATTCCGGTGGCGGTCTGGGGCGGGCAGCGGCTGATGACTAAGAACCATCCGGTGCCGTTCCGCGCACGGTTCGGGGTACCGATCTCCTTCGCTTTCGGTGCACCGATTGACATTGCCTCGACCGACGACCCCCGGGCCGTGACGGACTCGCTGCGGAAGACGATGCAGGGCATGGTCGATGACCTTCAGTCCGGCTATCCGGTCACCGGCACCGGACAGTGGTGGCAGCCACGCTCGCTCGGAGGCACCGCGCCGACACCCGCGGAGGCCGCGGCGACGGAGGCCGAACGCGCGAGCAGGCGCGAACGGGCGCGAACCACAATTACCGGTGCACCATGATGCAGGCCCGTGGGGAGGGGTGGCCGTCATGCCCGCCGGGTTCCCTCGGAGAGAGGCCGAGACCGGTTTCGTTGGCAGCAGGATGATGCTCGGCCTGGCGCTGGGGTCCCGGTAACCAAGACCCCGATAGACACTCCCAGCGACGAAAAGTCGGTGCAGTGTCCATTCGAAGATGCCACCCCGCCCGACACAATCCACTCGCCTTCAGACCCGGTCTCGACATCGGGAATTCACTTTGCCTGCACCCGCTCCCGCT
>ENA-OFDM01000816-OFDM01000816.1-metagenomes-genome-assembly--contig:-NODE-816-length-11697-cov-2.398986_pt1 | contig 11697 bp, 10 predicted proteins | sample MGYA00153385_OFDM01 | MGnify analysis MGYA00153385
ACGCACTATTTAAGCGACCGACTAACGTTGGCCGCCGAAGGGCCCCACGGCGGAATTGATATCCGCGATTGGCTCGACGCCCGGGATTATGAAGCGGTGATGGCTTAAGAAGCCAACCTTATTGCTATTCATCGCGACGAGAAATCGAAAACCTCAAAACGAATCGCGCAAACGCTTCGCTAATTCCTTCGACTCCCTCGAACGAAATGTCTTACGGTTTCAATGTAAATTCATTTTCGCGACTGCGCACTACGAATCAAGCGGCGAGCGCGTCGCCCTTCGGCTTAGGAGCCATCGAACGCGGAAAAAATGTCGCCGCGAGTGCGCGGCTTGCATTCAGGAGCGGTACCTCAACGTACTGGTAGATTGCAACTCCACCAGCCACGACTGCAACGGGAACGCCGATGAAGAGGAGAGGGGAAAAGTGCCCGTGATGGGCCAGGGCCGTTGCCGCTCGCCCGGCAACCACGTAGAGCAGAAGATGCCAGAGATAGAGCGAGTATGACGCGTCTCCCAGATAGCTGAAAGCTTTGGGAACGACGATTCCTCGTTTCTCAAGCGCAACGCTCCCATACAAGATGAGTGCCATCGGCAATCCGACGAGTAAGAAGCGTGTGTGAAAAAGCGAGACTTCAACATTGTGTGGCAGCGCGTACAGAAAGAGCGATGCGGTCACGGCGATCACGCCAACAACGATTGTGGGAACGGCGAATCGAATCGGGCGATTCAACACAAGGTAGCCCGCGACGACGCCGAGCAAAAATTCCAACACGATGTTGTTGAAGATCGTGCCGATCCAAGCATTCGTGTCGACATTCGTAACGACTTGAGCTCCAAGCACGAGCACGGTCCAAACCGCCATCACCGTTAGTGCGGTTTTGCGTGAAAAATTTAAGAGCGTCGCGAAAACGTAATAGAAGTACATCTCGAAGATCAGCGTCCATCCAACATAAAGAATTGGTTTCTCATCTGATGGAAAAAGTAGGAGTGACGGCAAAAGGTTCGAAATATTTGGTGCGTAGGTGTGAAATAGCTTCGGCGAGATAATGATGGCGGCGGCGATGACGAGCGTCACGAGCCAATATGGCGGAAATATCCGTACGATCCGGCGGATCAGAAACGCCCTAGATGCGTTCGGTTCGGCAAATTTGTTCCAGTTGACGGTAATCATGATGAAGCCGCTGATGACGAAGAAAAGGTCCACCCCCCAAGCCCCGATTGTGATTAGGGCTTCGGACCGAAAGCCATAGCGGTCGGCGAAGTCGTGAAAATGACAGCCAACGACGAGAATCGCGGCTAGAGCGCGCAACCCTTGGATATTTTTCAGTTCCATTTTCTCTCCTAGGTCATCCTCGGAAACGAGGCCTAATGCGAGTGAACAAATGGGGGATAAATTTCGTAATGGTTAGACTCAGCTTTCTTCGCTGAGCGACGTTTGCGCGGTCGCGAACATCTTACCTGAGATGTCATCCATTACAGAAGGGCACATGCATGGCTTGGATTTATCCAAAAACGTATTTAAATTCTCGACTCAGTGACCTTTAAATTAAACTTCCGAAAACGTGCTACTCAAACGCGTCTTAGCGCTCAATTAAAAGAGCTTGCCGTCGTCAAAAAAAATTTAACGGAACGTATATATAAAATTCTGACTTGGCTTAGCGTTGCGAGGAAAGTCTTAAAACATGATGCCCTGAATAGTGAATTCTGGCCGTAAATGTACCTCTCGCCTTGCGCTAATTCCGCCGCGGTGCGCCGGTAATGCGTGCTCGAAGGTTCTTAACCGCAGCACTGAGGGGAGATGGCAATTTTTCGACTGCGATGCGCGTGTAGTGCTTGATCCGCATTAAGAGACCGTCCGTAGGGCGCAACGCGAATTTAACGTTGCGAGGGCGGGTTGCTTGGAATCTTCCTCGATCGGGACTGAGGTACCACATCGCGAGCGATTTGCGAGTTTGATCGAGGGGAAGCTGAAGCCGACCGTAACCGTGATATGCGAAATCGTGTACTTCGAAAATGATACAGCGATTGAGGATGGGCTCGATCTTCTGCATGCAATTGTTAAGTTCGCGGTCCCAAAGTTCTAGAGCCCCGGGCGATCCCAAACGCCAGCCATCGTTTAAATAAATGATGAGGCTGAGACGGTGGTAATAACCGCGCACGGGGTCGCGATTTTTATCGGCGTGGACGTTATGAAAGCCACCGTTTTGGATCTGGTGCAAACCGGCACCGTCCATTGACTCCGACGCGTCGAGGCCCGAAAAGCCGGTAACATCACCTAGAAACGACACGAACTCCGCCGAACGGAGAGCCTCAAAAATCTCTCTATATACGGGATCGACGACGTCGAGGCGGGTTTCTGAGGCGCGTTTTTCAACAACCGAATTACGGATTCGTTCCATCGCATCGTAGGGCGGGAACGAATTCATCGCTTTCCGCGCGACGTCGTCACAGAGAAAATCATCGATAACGATGTGCCGCATGGGAAGGGCCTTGTCGAACTCCGCACGCAACGCGTCTTGCCGCTTGTGAAGCGAAGAAAAGTCGATCGAAGATGTAAGCAGTTTCATGAAACCAACTCGGTAGCGAGATCGTATTGCAGAGTCTTCTGTTCCGAAAAAATACGGCCTTTCACCGAATTGGGGAATTTTGGGCCAAAGTGCAGGTCCGAACACGGCTTTTTTTCGTTTTTCTTTCGTAATGAAGTCGACATTTGCGGGTGGGCTGGGCTTGTAAGGCCCGAGAAACATCGCGGCAGCATCGCCCCAAAAAAAACAGCACGGTGCAAACCGTGCTGTTTTGTCTCGTTAACGCAAACCGATTAGTATTGTTTTGTAATCGGGAGATGGTGCGCGCGCAGACAGGCCACGCGCTTGACCTCGAGTGCGACGTCCCCTTTGGTTTCATACGAGCAAACCGATTCGTTCCGCTCCCGGCCGCCGTTGAAATGGCGATGCGACGCTAAGCAAGCTTGCCGCTTGGATTCGAGCGCCACGTCTCCTTTTGTCTCGTACGAGCACGCGGGTTCGGCGCCCTCGTGGCGCGTTGCAGTTTTGCGATGCGCGCTCAAGCAGGCGTCGCGGGCCGCTTCTTTTTTGTACTGACAGATGCTCGATTCGTCGTCGGCGAACGCTGCGCTTACGAACGGATTCGCCGTGCCGATCTGCGATGCGGTAACGGTAGAGCCAAGGACGAGCGCCGTCGTCGTCGCTGCGGCGAAGGCCGCGGCGAAGGTGAATTTTTTAATAGCGATCATTAAATCTCCTAAAGTGATGTATTCCGAATGAAGCCGACCCAGAAACGTAAAGGTTTGGCCATTTGGTTCGCTTTCGCGGCTCTGTCTCGGGCGAAACGGCCGTTGGCCTGGGTCGTGACCCGTCCACGTACCCGATTATCGTCGCACGAACCACGCCGGGCCGCAAAAACTAAGGTTCGCCCGCGCAAGGCCCGCATAGGGCTCCCCTGGTCGGAACTCAAAAAGCCCAGCCGAATCAGCTCCAACCAGGGTCAGAACGGCGACTTCCACCGCGCGCACGTCAACGCGGAAGCCAAGCCGACTTCGCTATCCTCGCCGGAACCAGGCCGAAGGCACAGACCACGCATCGCGCAGGGTTCCGGGCACGCTCGACACGTCGACGTCCAGCGATCCTGCGGGGTCATCGGCAAAAACACGATTTACGATGAAGTTGGGATCGTTTCGAAGGCAACCCGAATCGAAAACCATCTCGATCGTCGAATGTCGCTTGAGGATATCGGCTATCAATTGACGATCCACTCCAAGCCCACTATACGGAAATGCGAACGGGATTCGCTCCTGCCCGGTGATCGCTCGAACGGCATCGCACGAGGCGACGATCTCGCGTTCGATTTCTTCCGGCGTAAGAACTTCAAACGATCGGTGCTTTCGACCGTGCGCGCCGACGGTAAATCCGTCGGCAATGAGTTTGCGTACTTCATCGCGCGTCATAAACATCGGCCTCCGCTCGGCGTATTTCGCGATGTCGACTCCCAAAAGTGCGGCGAGACGCGCGAGGTCTTCGTCCCCATCGGAGAGTCCGAACGCATGCAGTGCGATTTCGCGTTTCACCGCTTCACGGCTAAGCTTGAGCCTGGTCGAAGACATGCGTCTCTGAGCGAGCCGTTGGCGTTCCGGACTTATCATATTCAACGGCGCGCTCGAATTCAAAGTTGCCAAGACGGATCGCGCTCGGTCCGAGTCGAGTCGCTCGATCTCCCAAAGACATAACGACAGTTCGCATTCGAAGAAACTTTCGGCATCGTCGAGATAATCGGTCGTTACGAAGAACACGGCGTCGACACCGTTGCGTTTTAAAATTGGCCGAATGACGTTGTGGCACGATGCGAGACCGTCGTCGAAAGTAAAAAGAATGCTATTGCTCGGGAGCTGCGATCCGCGTAATCTTCGCTCGACGACTTGCCGATACGTTGCCGCGCGCTCGCGCGAAAAGATAACGTCGGCTTCGAATTGGGAGGCCGTTTTATATGGATAGAGTTGCAAGTGCGGAAGATCCACGTCGCTGACGACGTGGTAGCAAAGGGCGATGACGTCTTTGGGAAAGGCATATTCCCAAAACGCCAGCGGTATCGGCGAAAGCGTCGTTCGAGCAATGGCGTTGGCTCGATCGCGAAGCTGCTGGCGTGAGATCATATGGTGAGCGTCATCAATTCTGAGAAAAGGCCAATCGATTGTTGCTGGCGTCGCCGTTTGGCGCGACGCGGAGTTGCATCGTATGGTAAAACAACGTTTATCGATCGACAAGCCGATTGCCCCGAGCGACCGATGGCGGGCGCGACGTGGCCCAGAGAATCCCATTCCAGGAGCGCCTCGGGTGAGTTAGCGAGAGAGTTCACCGCTCGGCATCCGGTCCATCGGTGACCATTGAGAACTCGAAGCTTTAACGTAGCCAGCTGCATCATAAGTGAAGCATCATCGTTTCGGAAAAGAGCCCATCGATCGCTTCCGGCGGCGTTTCTGGTCGGGCCGGGCGATACAAACGCTTCGCCGGCCACGGGACGCTCAGCCCGACTTTGCGACCAGCGGCGAAGCGGCTGTCGATCGAAAGCCCGAAGACGCCCATCGTAAGGGCGAAGCCGACGTGCGCCGCGCCGCGAAATTTCCAGAACAGATCGTAGTCGCTCGCATATTGAACGACGGCAAAGGGGACACGCTTGTACGTGCGTTTCGTTGCTATGAGGTAACAACGGCGCGACCCCACTCGCACGAGGAGATGGCACACGGTCGCGCACGGTAGCAACGCGTCATACAGCGCCTTGTCGTTGCCGCGCAGTTCCGCTTGGAGTACACCTGGATCGCTGGTACTCGACGCGCCGAAAAAACCTCTCGGGTGCGCGATAGGCGGCAAGAGCAACTCGAGCGATTCGAGATGGCGAAACCCGAGTTTTTCGAAAACCTGGTACGCGCGATCGGTGGGCGTCCAATTTAAGATCGTGCAGTCGCGCATCGCGAGTACAGGTTTGAGCAACAGTATGCTCGCGTGACGGTATTCTTCGCGAACGATCCAGCTCGACGTATTGCAGAAGACTTCGTCTCGACCGTCGATGCGTCGCTTGCTAAAGATCGTGCCGAGGAATCCGACCGCTTTGCCGTCGGCATAGAGCGCGAAGCCGCGTTCGGGGCCATCCCACCACGGGTATGTGAAGAGCATCGATCGCCAATCGCCTCGGCTCATCTTCTGGTTTCCGAACGATTGAAGCAGCGGATAAATCGCGTCGAAATCGTCGACCCCAACCGACCGGACTTCGAGTTTGGGCGGAGCGACTACCACGTGACACCCTGCGATCGGAGTGCGTCTTTAATAGCCTTAACGCTCGTGAGCGCCATCGTCTCTTCCGCGCTGAACGAAACGCCGTAGATCGACTCAAGTTCGATCACGAGCGTGACGTGGCCGAGTGAATCCCATTCCGCGAGGGTCTCGGGCGACGTCGCATCGGTAATCACGGCGAGGTTCTTGCCAAACACGCTTGCGACGACGGCTTCAGGCGACATGCGCGCTCACCCGAATCCACGCGGGCATCGCCCGAGCGTCGGCTAGCTTAAGACGAAAGCGCTGCGTCGCCCCGTCGTCCCCCGCAGCGACGAACCCGTGACTCGTATACAGTTCGGCGGCTGGGGCGTTTTTGGCGGTCGGAGCGAACTCGCCAACGAGTTCGTGTACGCCCGCGTCGAGCGCGCGTTTGCAAACATACGCGAGGAGTGCGCTTTCGATGCCGTACCCGATTACACGACAGCTCATAAGGAAGCTGTCGAGGGTCCACGTCCCGTTCGCGATCCGAACGAGAGCGATCGCGACGAGTCCGTGGTCGCCAAAACGATCGCGCGACCGGAGCGTCCATATCCGACATCCGGGATCAGAGTCGAGACGTGCGACGTCGGCTGCGCTATAGCGGCGCGTCGTGACGTTGAACTGGTTCGTCTTTGCGAAAAGCTGTGCGATGCGCGGAAAGTTCGCCTGGGTCGCAGGTTCGATATCTGCGACAATCTCGAGCGACGCGAGATACGACTCGACGTCGATCACGTTCGTTTTCGCTTCTTCGCGCAGACTGATCTCGCGATAGCGTTCGGCGCGGTCACCATCTTCGGCGGTCACGGCGAGCGTCTGCAGCTCGGGAAGCCGCTCGATCGTCGTGCGATAGAGCGCCGGATCGCGTGGCATCTCAACCGTGAGGACCTGCGGCAAGAGTTGACGCATTCGTTCGCGCTCGTCGGGATTATCGTCGACGAAGACGAGTGCGTCGACGCCGATATTGAGTTCACGTGCGATCGCGAGCATGTTCTCTGATTTCGGAAGCCAGTTGATGCGCACCGCGCTGAAGTCGGCTTCGCGCAAGACCATCGCCTCGTGCGTCCGGATGACGTCGAGGGCATCCTCGGCGTTATTCTTCGAGTTGACAGCAAGGAGGATGCCGCGCGCCGCGAGTGATTTGAGAAACGCTTGGAACTCGACGAATTCGCTGCCCGGCGACGTGTTACCCAGATGGATTCCGTCTTTCCCGTCCTCGCCGACGACGCCGCTCCAGAGGGTGTTGTCGAGATCGAGGACGACGCACTTTTTCGAGCGTCCGCGCAGCGGCGCAACGTAACGCGCGTAGGCATCCGCGACTGGCGCCAGCGCGGGCGGCGGAATGCGCATCGCCGCGAGATGACGCAGCTTCGGATTGTCGGCAAACGCGACGCCCGCCGCCGTCGCGGCAGCGACGACGTCCAGAACATAGACCGTCGGCAGCGAGCGGAGTTGGTCCGAGAGCGTACCGTTAAGACTCGCGAGCCACTGCGTGCGCGCGATTTGCGCGTGCCCATCCATGATGCCGAGCGGTCCTGCGAAGGCCGAATGGAAGCCGTGCACGACCAGCGGAATTCCCGGATAGCGCTGCGCGAACGCGGTCGCGACGCCGACGACGCGCTCGCATGCGTCGTCGCCTGCGGTCGCGAGTTCGAATGGAGAGAGGTGCGACACGAGTTCGGGGATGAGATCATCGATCGCAACCGCCAGGAATGCGATCTCCGGATCGAACCGTCGTAATCCCGACGCGTCGTCGACGATATCGCGGGTCCACGAATTGAAGGGTGCGACGTACACCTCGGGTCGCAGGCCGAGTGCGCGTACCGCGAGATCGACGTGTGGAACGAGGCCTTCGATCGTATACGAACTGAGGATCGCGATACGAATGTCGCCGTTGGGAGCCGGGCGTGCCGGATCGCGCCCTCGACGTACGAGTGCCGCGGTCGCTAGCGAGCGATCCGCGAAGCCGAGATCCGTGAGCAAAGCGTCCGCGCGGGCACCATCCCCGTTCGCGCGAGCGCTCTCGATCGCGACACGAAGAAGCGCGGGGTGGGCGCGAAAGCGCTTGACGAGGCGTTTGATCACTGCCTCGAATGCAGCGACTCCCGTAAATTTTGCATTCGCGATCTCGACGTTTGCGACGATTTCGGTCGCCGCATCGCTCGCGAGTGCGTCTGCGTACATCTCGAGGACGCGCATCGCAAACGCGCTCCGCGATGCCGAATCTTCGATCCCGGCGAGAGCCGCAATGGCCGCTCGAGCGAGGTCGTTCATTGGGACCCGATCGCGAAGTTCCGTAGAGGGAACGAGGAGGAGTTCGAGCGCTACAAACGGATCGACGATTGCCAGCGCCGCGAGGGCTCGCGATGGGCTTAGCTCAGGCCGTGCGGTCGCTCGAAACATCTGCCTTAGTGCGACCACGGGATCCGTGTTCGCCTGCGGGTCCGTGCTCGGGATAAGCGTTTCGATCTCTAAGCTCCCAGCCTGGCATGGTATCGGAGCGACGACGCCACCTCGAGGGAGCATAGCACTTTTGACCTGTGGGCGGCAGGCCAGAAATGGGGGGGTTACCGGGTTGCGATCAGCTCGACAAGCGTCATATTTGGGAGCATCAAAAAGCAAATGTTCCGGCCACCGAAGGCAACGGCCGGAACGGGCTCGACGACGCATTTCGCCCCGACAGCTTCCAAACGCATCTTCTCAACATCGAGATCGGTCGCCTCATACGCGAGGTGGTAGAAGCGGATGCCTTTGGCGAGCCACGGCGAGAGTACGCCGGGCTCGGCGTCGTTGCGAAGGAGCTCCGATTAGAAAGCGCCCGTGGATACCCTGTTGCGGGTCGTGGAAATCTTGGCCCTCACGCCGATAGCCGAGCATGGCGAATTTTTGCTCTTCTGAGTCGAAGTTACGGCATGCCACGCCGATATGGTGGAACGCGAGACCGGATGAGTCGAGCATGACGAAACGATTATCGTCGGGCGGCGGCGAGGGCCTTCGTCAACCGCCTCGCCGCGTATCCCGCACCGCATGCGAAGCGCAGCATCGGTCCAAAACTATTTGCCGAGGCGAGCCCAAGAAAATACAGGTTGGGTACCGATGATTCGAAGTGCTGTGAGAGGATGGGCGAACCATCCGCAGTGCGGATGCGCGCGCGAACGTTGGATGGTAGAAAAGCGAGCCGTTCAAGATCGACGCGATACCCCGTGCCCGCGATGACGTGATCGACGACGAGCGACGTCGTCTCGCCACCGCACCGCTCGAGCGTGAGACGTACCCCCTCGGATGCAAAGTCGATGCCCGCGGTCGTCACGCCCAAATGTTCGCTGACTTTGCCCTCGATCTGTTCGCGCGTGAACCAGCATGCCATTGCGGCATATTTTTTCTTAACGACTGCTATTCGCATCCGTTCGGGCAAACGATGGAAGACGTGTGGGAGATCCTCAAAAAACTTCGCTTTCCAGCCCGTGCCGATGCCGGTAACGGGCCAGCGCAGGCGCATGAGCGGGGACGGAATCCGTTCGTCCGGCGGGGCAAGATACCGCAGCGCGGGGGCTCGTGTGACAATGTGCGTTTGCGTGCCTTGCGCGTGCAAAATCGCCGCGATGTCGACCGCCGAAGCGCCCGCGCCGATAACGGCGACGCGTTTTCCCGCGAACGTCGAGAGATCGTGATGTTCCGATGAATGCGTCAGGGCCGTTTTCGGTAACGACGCATACTCCGGCGGCAAGTACGCAAAGCGACTGATCCCCACCGCGACCACGATGCGTTTCGCGAAGATGCGTTCGCCGTCGGCGAGCTGCAATTCAAAGCTGTCGCCGCGCGAAGTGAGCCCGTTGACGGTGCGTTCATCGAGCTCGGGGGCGTACCGTTTCGCGAACTCGCGACCATAGGCGGTAAACGTTTCGAGCTGAACGGGGAGCCCGATGTCGCGGTACGGGAGGTCGCGTTCGCGGCAGTAATCGCTTAACGCGAACGCGTTGCCGGGCGCGTAAAGCGTCGAGGCGAATCCTTCGGATTTGAGGTGCATACCTGCCGGCATATGGTCCGACCAAGTCGCCATCGCCCGCCCGTAAATGCGATGCGCGATGCCACGATCACGCAGATGCGCCGCAAGCGAAAGACCATACGGGCCCGCGCCGATGATGACGACGTCGGTAGTGACCACTGTCGGCTGATGAATCGGGGCGACGGCTTCGACGCTCTGCATATTTACCTCGGGGCAACGGTGAGTTCGATGGAATCGGGAAGGTCGCCGCTAGCGTTACGCGGCGGCGCTCCACGCCCGCTCGGTAAATCGCAATCTTCGGTGGGACCGAATCCTCGCGCGACGAGCATGAGGCGGTCGCGCGTGAAGCGTCCGACCTCCCAGAGTGCGGTGCGCCAATCGCTCGGCCGGAATTCCGAAAGCGCGGCGCCGACCGCTCGCGCGTTTGTCTCGCATGGATGCACTAGCGCGAAGAAGAGGTGGCCGGGGAAATAGGTCTGTACTGGCTCGCGGCCGTCGTAGGTGACGAGCGGATCGGCTTCGCCACGAAGAAATCGGTGGATCGCAGGCGCAAAAAAATCGCGATTGACGCGCGCACCCGCGAACCCAAGCGTTGGTCGCGGGTTGACTTCTATTGCGAAGAGTTCGTTGGTCGCGGGATCATGCATGAAATCAATTCCTGCCATGCCGTCGAACTCAGTAAGCGCGCCGATGCGGGCTACGATCGGTTCGATCGCCGGATGCGCGAAGTGAGCGTGCCGAGTTGAGGCCGAGGTCGGCGTTGGAAAGCTGCAATCCGTCCGATACGCCTTGATTGCGAGTGGGACTCCGCGCGCGTAGAGGACGCTAACCGAAATACACGAGCCTCGAATGAATCGCTGCAGCGCGGCGCGCCCGTAGCGCTGGAGCGAACTGCTCGTGGCACGACAAAGCTCTGCGGAGTTGGATGCGAGTGTGACCTCGATCCCCGCGAACCCGCGGTCGCCGCGAACGAGCAACGGATATTCGTACTCGTCTGCGAACACGAGCGCTTCCTCTACCGAGGCGACGAGCCGCGATGGCGGAATCGCGATGCCGTACCGGCCGGCTTGTTCGATGAACGCGTGCTTTGAGAGCAGAAACCGAAGGACGGTCGGATCGGTAAGATCAAACGGCGCCCAGGGCGTCTGTTGGCGGTCTCCGCCGCGTGCGACGAGTGCGCGGAGAAGCACTTCGTCCGCGACAACGACCCAGTCGAACGCCCGAGTCGCGAGGAGTGCTGAAACGTCGCGCGCGGCGTGCAGGGGATCGCGCGAAATCGACCTGTGCGCCTTCACATGTGTGCACAACGCGAGGGGCCCGGGCGACATCGCAGTCACATGGAGCCCCGCTTCCGCGAAGAGTCGCGGGAGGGCGGCGGTGGACGACCAGGTCAGGCAGGTTGCCACGAGGACAGAGGGTGTAGCGGTCACGTAGGAGGTTGTTCCCTTTGCTCGGGACCTCGTACGGGCGTGCGACTCGCGGAATCTCTCGTGTACGGCATCACTCTTTCGAAAGCATAGGGACTCCTGCTCACCTCCTCAATCCCTCAATTGGTCCATGCTCCCTCTCCCAGTGGCGAGCACGAAGATGTTAAGGGGACATGGCCGGATGTTTTTTCCGTCCAGGCGCTCGCGTCGCCCACGTTCGCCGCCCCGTAGCCGAAATCGGCCTCGACCCGACACGCGGATAGCGCTCCTGGCGGGGTTACAGGGCCTATCCGGATCTTCTTCAACGCGCCATGATCCAGTATTTGCTCGATGCCAAAAACGCGATCGTTGTCTCGTTGAGCGAAGGGTCCGAGACGGTCCCCCGACCGACCGACTAGATATCCGCCAGTTTGCGCACGGCGGCTGCGTTTAAGTGCGTCGCTTG
>ENA-OFDM01000817-OFDM01000817.1-metagenomes-genome-assembly--contig:-NODE-817-length-11694-cov-2.313601_pt1 | contig 11694 bp, 7 predicted proteins | sample MGYA00153385_OFDM01 | MGnify analysis MGYA00153385
GAGTAATTCTGCTTCAGCGCGGCAATCGAGGGCGGCGCTGGGTTCGTCGAAGACCAGAACGGGACAGAATCGGTCGATACCGCGGTAAATCGCTCGGGCGGCCACCACCCGCGCGGCCTGCCCACCGGAAAGTCCGCTGCCCGTCACGCTCACCGGCAATTCGGGGTCGAGTGAGCCGAGCGCGGCAAGGGCGAGCGCGCGGCGAACAAGCGTGATATCCGGCTGCAGCGCACCGAGCGCCACATTGCTGGCGATGGTGCCCTCGAGCAGCGGTGCTCCCTGTCCCGCCCACGCCGTCCGGGACCGGCGATCGTCGACCGCAGCGGCACCACCGATTTCGATCGTCCCGTCGAAGGGCACGAAGCCGAGGAGTGCGGCCACAAGCGAGGATTTTCCCGATCCACTCGGACCCGCCAAAACAGTCAACCGACCGGGACGAATCACCGCGGAGAAGCGGTCGACTGCAACCCTGCCCTCGTGGCGCACGCTCACCTCGGTGAAGCGCAGCTCACTTCGAATGAGCGACGTCGCCCGTCCGCCCAGTGCCTCGGCCTCTCGCGTCACCGCCTGGGCAGCATCGAGGATTTCGAAAATGTCTTCCGCGGCGGCGATGCCATCCGCGGCCGCGTGAAAGTTCGCTCCCACCTGGCGAAGCGGCAGGAATGCCTCCGGTGCGAGCAGCAGCACGAAAAGTCCAACCGCAAGGCCGAGGCTTCCGTCTATTAGCCGCAACCCAACGGAAACCGCCACCAGAGCCACCGAGAGGCTCCCGATCAGCTCGAGGGCAAAGCCGCTGAGAAACGAAATGCGAAGCACTTTCATCGTCTCGATGCGGTACGACTCGGTGAGCGACTCGATGCGCGCTGCCTGGCGATGCTGTCGGCCGAAAATCTTGAGAGTGGCGAGTCCGCCAACCACATCGAGAAACCGGCTTGATAACTGCGCGAGCACCAGCCACTGTCGCCTCTGTACCGCCCGGGTCGCCAGCCCGATCAAGATCATGAAGATCGGGATCAGCGGCAACGCGATGACCACGAGGATGCCGCTGGTCACGTCCTGGAGGAAGATTACGACGATCACGAGCGGAGTGGCGATCGCGGTGAGAATGAGCTGGGGGAGGAAGAGCGAGAAGTAGCCGTCGAGGGCATCAAGCCCGGCCCCGGCGGTCGTCACGATATCAACTCGGTTGCGTCCGTTGAGCCACCCGGGGCCGAGGCGGGCAAGCCCGGTGACGAGGCGCCGGCGCAACTGGCTTTTCACCACCGCAGCGCCGCGGGCCGACGCGACATCCATCACCCATATTGTGGCCGCCCGCAGGATTCCCACCCCGGCCAGGGTCATGATGTCGGGGAGTAATTCGGTGAATGACCTCCCAGCGATCGCTCCCACGATCGCCTGTGAGAGCACCAAGCAGAACGCAACAGTCGCGATCGTCTTCACGATCCCCAGTACGACGCCAACGCCGAAGAAGGTGCGCGCCGCGGCCGCATAACGCAGCAGCCGGGGATCAAGCGGACGCATCGACTCAGCGACCGAGCACTGGTGCCGATGCGGACGGGGAGTCGGCAAGCGGCTGCGTGTCCTCTGGGATCGATGCACGGGTGATGCGCTTGCGGAACACCCAGTACGTGTAGGCCTGGTAGGCGAGCACGAAGGGCAGCACCGCCAGGGCGACCCAACTCATCACCGTGAGGGTGTACGGAGTGCTCGACGCGTTCGCGATCGTGAGGCTGTTGGCCACATCATTGCTCGCCGGCATCACGTCGGGGAAGAGTGCCGCGAAGAGACTCGCGACCGCGATGGCGATCGTGCCGGCCATGAGACCGAATGCGTAGCGCTCCCGTCCGCGGAGATTGGCGAAGAACGAACCGATCAGTAGCACCGCTGCCAACGTGGCGAGCAGCCAGGAAGCGACCTGACCGTGCGCGAGGTTGGTCCACAGGAGGAAGACCGCAGCGACGAGGATCGTAATCGCACCCGACCGCACGGCGAGTCTCCGCGCCCGCAGTCGCAGGTCACCGTCCGTCTTCAGCGAGATGAACACCACGCCGTGGGTAAAGAACAGCATGAGCGTCGTGAGCCCGCCGAGCAGTGCGTAGGGGTTGAGCAGGTCGAACAGCGTGCCGGTGTAGTTGTGGCCGGCGTTGAGCGGAACCCCCTGCACGATGTTGGCGAACGCCACTCCCCACAGCAGTGCCGGCACAGCCGACCCCACCACGATCATGCCGTCGAACCATTTCTTCCAGCGCGATTCCGGCCGGTGGTGGCGATATTCGAAGGAGACACCACGAGCGATCAGTGCGAGCAGGATGAGGAGAAGTGCGAGGTAGAAACCGCTGAACAGCGTGGCGTACCACTCCGGAAAGGCGGCGAACAGCGAAGCCCCTGCCACAATCAGCCAGGTCTCGTTGAGATCCCAGACCGGTCCGATGGTGTTGATCATCACGCGGCGATCGATCTCGTCCCGACCGAGAAAAGGCAGCGCCATCCCGACGCCGAAGTCGAAGCCGTCGAGCACAAAGTATCCGATGAAAAAGAAGCCGACAATCCAAAACCACAGAATATTGAGATCCATCACTTATTCCTCACGCTCTTAGTACACAGTCACTCGGGCGGTCGGGACTTCGGAGTCGTCGGTGACCGGCGCGCCCTCTGGTCCCTTCTGGGCGGCTCGCTTCAGGAGTCGGAATTCGACCACCGCGAGGATGCCGTAGACCAGCGTGAACGCAACTATCGAGATCAGCACGTCGAGACCGGTGAGGTTGGGCGAGACGCCGTCCTTGGTCTTGAGCAGGCTGAAGACGATCCAGGGCTGGCGGCCCATCTCGGTGAAGATCCAGCCGACGATCATTGCCGCGAGAGGCAGTGGGAACGCCCAGACCGCCACTCGCCAGACCCACGGGTTCTTCGGGAGGCGCCCCTTGCGCATCAGCCACAGGCCAGCGGCTGAGAGCAGCACGGAGAGCATGCCGAGCCCGATCATCCAGCGGAACGCCCAATAGGTGATCCAGACCACCGGCGCGTAGTTGCCGGGTCCGTAGAGCGTGCGGTACTGGGCCTGCAGGTCGTTGATCCCCTCGACGGTTCCGGTCAGCGTGTGCGTCGAAAGGAATGACAGCAGGTACGGGATGCGGATCGAGAACAGCTCGTTCACCCCGTCGGGCGTACCAAGAGTGAAGATCGAGAACGAGGCATCCGCCCCATTCACCGTGTTGTAGGCGGCTTCGGCGGCGGCCATCTTCATTGGCTGCGTCTGCACCATCACGAGACCAAGCTGGTCGCCGGTGAGCACCGTGAGGATGCCGGCACCGATCATCGTCCAGAGGGCGAAGATCATCGCCGGTCGCATGGTGTCGAGATTCTGCCTGCGGGCGAGATGCCAGGCGGCGATGCAGATCACGAGCGCGGACGAGACCATGAACGACGCGGTGATGGTGTGCGGGAATGAGGCGAGGGAGACCTTGTTGGTCAGCACAGCCCAGATATCGGTGAGCTCGGCTCGGCCACGTGCCTCGTTGATGCGGAATCCGACCGGATGCTGCATGAACGCGTTCGCGGCAAGGATGAAGTACGCCGAGAGGATGGTCCCAGCGGCCGTGATCCAGATCGTCGCCAGATGGAGGCCCTTTGGAAGTTTGTCCCAACCGAAGATCCACAACCCGATGAAGGTGGCCTCGAGGAAGAAGGCGAGTAGTCCCTCCATCGCAAGCGGAGCGCCGAAGACGTCCCCGACGAATCGAGAGTAGGTCGACCAGTTCATGCCGAACTGAAACTCCTGCACGATGCCGGTCACCACCCCCATCGCGAAGTTGATGAGAAAGATCTTGCCGAAGAACTGGGTGAGATGCAGGTACCTGACCTTTGCCGTTCGGTACCATGCCGTCTGGAATACCGCTGTGGTGGTGGCCATGCCGATCGTGATCGGAATGAACAGGAAGTGGTAGATCGTGGTGAGCCCGAACTGCCACTGCGACAGGACGAGGGGACTGAGGATGTCGTTCACTGGTATCTCCGGATCGGATGTGGCAGGGCTGTCATTTCGTTCGCCCGGCCAGTTCGGCTTCTGGTCGGCCCTTGGTGTCGCCGTGCACGACGAGGGTCGGTCCGGCGATGTTGAGAAGCACGTCGTGGCTCACCGGTCCAAGGGCCGCCATCTGGGCGCCGTGTCTCCGAGAGCTGCCGATCACGAGTAGCTCGGCCGACATCCCTGCGTCGACGAGAGCTTCCGCCGCCGGGCGACGCAGAGTGCGCGTGCGCACAAGCACCCCGATTCCGGCGCTGTGGGCGAGGGCCACGGATTCGGATCCGAGCGTCTCCAATGCATCCCGGGCACGCTGCTCCGCGGCTCCGTCTTCCGCTTCGGAACCGTGCACGCTGGAGGTCCAGGCGCGCAGCAGCACCAGCTCCTCGTGCACCCGATGTGCTTCGGTCGCGGCGAACCGCACGGCGGCGCGACCGGCAGCCGAGTCGTCGATACCGGCGACGATGCCATGACGCTCGGTAGTCGACCCTTCGGGGATCACGGCGACCGGGCACCAGGCCGTCGCGGCGAGCTGGAGGCTGCGTGAGCCGAAGGCGCGTCCGTGCAGGAAGCCCGTCTTATGAGTTCCGATCACGACGAGACCGACCTCTCGGGACGCGACGCCCAGTTCAACCATCGGATCACCGAGGAGTACGCGGGTACTCACCGTGACCGCAGAGTCGATCGAACGGGCGTAGACCGCCTCCTTCTCCACGAGGGCGTAGGCGGAGGGATGGAGTTCAGAGATCGACTGTTCGCCGATCATGCCCCACTCGTCATCGACGACGTGCACGAGCACGACGCAGGATCCCAGCGTCGCTGCCCGAAGTACCGCCCAGCGGATCGCCGCGTGGCACGCCGAAGTACCGTCCACGCCGACAAGGATCATTCTGTCCATAACACTGCCCCCGCTTCTCTCTTCCCCCAGCATGAAGGGATGCTCACTAAGCGATGGGGCCTAAAGTCCCGCGACCATTTGCTCAGGCTCGCACCCCGACGCGCTACGCTCGAAAATGCCGGCACGCGCGCTGACCCGGTCCCGAATCGGTGTCACTTGATCAGCGTCGGCAGGGGAATCACGTGGCATCAGACGACGAACCACTCACCTTCCCCGATGAGTCGCGAGCCGAACTCGACCGAGCGCTCAGCGAACTTGTGGATCGCGCTCAGGATGTGCTCGCCACGCAGGGTCGCCTGCGCGCTCTGCTCCGGGCGAACCTCGCCGTCGTGGAACACCTCGAGCTGCCCGTCGTCCTCGAGCGGATCGTGCAGGCCGCGGTGGATCTGGTGGGCTCCGAGTACGGTGCGCTTGGGGTGATCGCACCGGGTGGCAGTCTCGAGCAGTTCATCCACGTCGGGATTCCTCCCGAGCAGGCACTCGTCATCGGCCACCTGCCGGAGGGGCACGGCTTGCTCGGTGCTCTCATCGACGACCCCCGCCCCATTCGACTCGAACACCTCCACGACGACTCGCGGTCAAGCGGATTCCCGGCCGGGCATCCGGCGATGGAGAGCTTCCTCGGGGTGCCCATCCGGGTGCGCGACGTGGTCTATGGCAATCTCTACCTGAGCAACCAGGCTTCCGGCGCCTTCAGCCGCGAAGACGAGCAGCTCGTCGAATCGCTTGCGGCCTCCGCCGGGTTCGCCATCGACAATGCCCGGCTGTTCGCCGAGACTCGCCGACGGCAGGCCTGGTCCGCTGCCTCCGCCGAGATCACCGCCGCGATGCTCTCCTCCGACCAGTCGGACTCTCTCTCCACCCTGGTGAGCCGCGTGCTCGTGCTCGCTGAGAGCGACCTCGTCTGCATGATCCTTCCTGGGTCTACCGCAGGCACCCTGGTTGTGGAGATCGCTCGCGGCGACGGAGAGGCCGATCTCGTCGGCCGAAGCTTCCCCTCGGCCGGCACGCTTGCCGGCAGCGTTCTCGAGGGTAAGCAGCCCCGCCTCGTCGGGGGCGGAAGCCCCGACTCCGAGCTCTTCTCCACCGAGCGCCCGCTCGGCCCGATGATGGCCGTTCCCCTCATCTCGTCCGGCCGAGCCGAGGGTGTGTTGTTGGTGGCGCGCATGGCGGGGGGTCTCTGCTTCGCCCCGTCCGACCTCGAGATGGCCGCGGACTTCGCCGGGCAGGCCAGCCTTGCCGTGCAGCTCGCTCGCGCCCGGGCGTCCGAACAGCGGATGCTGCTGCTCGAGGATCGCGGACGGATCGCGCGCGACCTGCACGACCACGTCATCCAGCAGCTTTTCGGCACCGGTCTCGAGTTACAGAGCGTCGCCGGATCGATCGAATCAGCGGTCGAGCGGGAGCGGATCCTTCAGTCGGTAAGTCACCTCGACTCCGCCGTCACCCAGATTCGCACGGTGATCTTCGCCCTCTCCGCACGCGAAGACACCCGTGATTCTGTGCGGCACCGCATCATCGACCTGGCCAACGACATCACCTCTGGACTGCAGAAGAGCCCGACAGTCGCTTTCACCGGTCCGGTCGACCTCGTCGTTACCGGTGGACTCGCCGATGACGTCGTAGCGGTGACCCGAGAGGCACTGTCCAACGCTGCGAAGCATGCCAACGCGGAGCAGACCGGAGTAACGCTCGACGTCGGGGACGGCATGATCCACCTGGTGATCTCCGATAACGGGGGAGGAATCACCGACACGTCCCGCCGCAGCGGGCTGGCCAACATCGAGGCCAGGGCGATTAATCGCGGCGGATCGTTCGTCGTGGATTCCGGCGCCAAGGGCACTCGGCTCTACTGGAGCGTTCCGATCGACAGCAGTGACGAAGACGGAACGGAGGCATCATGATCCGGGTCTTCCTTGTAGACGATCACGAGATCGTGCGGCGCGGAATCGCGGAACTGCTCGGTGCGGAGCACGATATCGAAATAATCGGCGAAGCGGGCACCGCGGCGCAGGCCCGGTCACGTATCGCCGCGACCCTCCCCGATGTGGTGCTGCTCGATGTGCGCCTTCCCGACGGGAGCGGTATCGACGTCTGCCGGGACGTGCGATCGCACAATCCAGAGGTCAAGTGCCTCATCCTCACGGCCTACGACGATGAGGAGGCGCTGTCCGCTGCCATCATCGCCGGGGCATCCGGCTATGTGCTCAAGGATGTCCGCGGCAGCGGCCTCGTCGAGTCGCTTCGGAAGGTGGCGAGCGGTCGCTCCCTGCTCGACCCGATACTTACCCGCAAGGTCATCGAGCGCATCCACACCCGCTCCGACACCGACCCGCGCCTCGGGTCGCTGACCGCCAGGGAGACACAGATTCTCTCCCTGATCGCGGGCGGGCTCACCAATCGCCAGATCGGCACGGAACTCTCACTTGCCGAGAAGACAGTGAAGAACTACGTCTCCGGGCTACTTGCCAAGCTCGGCCTGCAGCGCCGCACCCAGGCCGCGATCCTGCATCTCGGGTCGCATCCCGCAGCAGAGGGCTGATCGGGCACCAAATCCCGCTCCGTGGCGGAGCTTCAGGGTGCTAGCGCCGGTCCCTCACAATTTCGGCGATGAGACGCGGAACCGAATCATCCTGCAGCGACGTTGTGTCGCCGAGTTCGCGACCATCGACGAGGTCCCCAAGCAGCCGTCGCATGATCTTGCCCGAGCGCGTCTTCGGCAGGTCCGGAACGATCACAATGTCCCGGGGCTTGGCGATCGCCCCGATCTCATGGGTCACGTGGGCTCGAAGAGCCGCCTCGAATCCACGAGCCGCAGCCGGGTCATCCGCAATCGTTACTGAGGGAATGACGAACGCGGCGATCGCCTGTCCGGTGGTCGCATCCGCAACGCCGACAACGCCCGCCTCTCCAACCAGCGGATGCGACACAAGGGCAGATTCGATCTCAATGGTCGACAGTCGGTGCCCGGAGACGTTGATGACGTCGTCGATTCGACCGAGCAACCAGATGTAGCCGTCGTCGTCATACTTCGCGCCATCTCCGGCGAAGAAGTATCCGCGGCTCGCGTATTTTTTCCAATAGGAGTCACGATAGCGCTCGGGATTTCGCCAGATCGTGCGCGCCATCGCCGGCCAGGTTCCCTCAATCACGATGTAGCCGCCAGAGCCGAAAGGCACCTGGACGCCCGCTTCGTCGACGATCCGAACCACGAGCCCCGGCAGTGCGAGAGTCGCGGATCCGGGCTTGAGGTGCGTGACGCCGGGCAGGGGCGCGACGATCGCCGCACCGGTCTCTGATTGCCACCAGGTGTCGACGATCGGAGCGTCACCCCTTCCGACGTTCTCGCGAAACCAGATCCAGGCTGCCGGGTTGATCGACTCTCCCACGGTGCCGAGCAGGCGGATGCTCGAGCGGTCCCAGGTCGCCGGAAGGCCATCCGGAAACCAGGTCATGAAGGTGCGGATAAGCGTTGGCGCGGTGTAGTACGTCGTGACGCCGTAGCGCTCGATGATCTCAAAATGGCGCCCGGTATGCGGAGTGTTGGGTGTGCCCTCATAGAGCACGGATGTCGCGCCGTTCGAGAAAGGTCCGTAGAGCACGTAGGTGTGCGCCGTGACCCAGGCGAGGTCGGCCGTGCACCAGTACACATCGTTGTCCTGTGCATCGAAGATCGCCCAGTGGCTCCATGATGCCTGCGTGAGGTACCCGCCGGAGGTGTGCACGACACCCTTCGGGGTGCCCGTCGTGCCCGAGGTGTAAATGATGAACAGCGGCGTTTCGGAGTCGAAGAACTGCGGCTCGTGAACATCCGCGGCCGAGCCGACGGCATCGTGCCACCAGACATCCCGGCCTTCGGTCCACGGGATCCCCGGAGTGGCCTCACCCGTTCGACGAACAACGAGAACGTGCTCGACGGACGTGTTGCCGGCAACGGCGGCATCGGCCTGGCTCTTCACCGCCACAGCCTTTCCGCGGCGAAACTGGCCATCAGAGGTCACCAGGAGCTTCGCCCCGGTGTCTTCGAGGCGAAACCGCAATGCCTCGGCCGAAAATCCGCCGAAAACGAGAGAGTGGATGGCGCCGAGTCTGGCAATCGCGAGGGTGATGACGATGCTCTCGGGAATCACCGGAAGGTAGACGACCACCCGATCGCCTTCGACAATGCCGAGTGCGGTGAGGGCATTGGCCGCCTGGGCGACCCGTTTTTGCAGGTCGGCATAGGTAATCACCTCGCGGTCACCGAGTTCACCCTCGAAATTGATCGCGACGCGGTCACCACGACCGGCCACGACGTGCCGGTCGACACAGTTGACGGCGACGTTGAGCGTGCCGCCAACGAACCATTCTGCCGACGGGATCGACAGTTCCGGTTCGCCCGCTGCAGCCGGTCGGCCTGGCGCTCCCAGAAAGCGAGCGGGTCTCTGGCGGCGCGCGCCCATTCGGACCCGTCGACGTTCGCTATCGCCGCGAAGTCAGCCGGGGGAGGGAAGACCCGTGTCTCGCGGGAAAGATTTTCGATCGTTTCGGTCACTGATTCGACGCTACAGTTTCGCGCGCAGCGGCCGCTGCTCAGACGTAAGACCGCGTAACGAAGACCGTCACGATTCGGTTGGCTCCCGGCAGCGCCAACACGATCCCAGTGCAGGGCGCAGACTTGACCGATGAAGACACTGACTCTGCTGAATTCGACCGTCGAAGTTCCGAATATCATTCTCGGGCTGATGCGGATCGAACCGCTCTCCGATTCACAAATCCGCTCCCTGGTGGGAGCCGCGATCGACTCCGGCATCACGTTTTTCGATCACGCGGACGTTTATGGTGACACCACCCACGGATGCGAACGACGATTCGGTGAGGCGATCACGTTCTCCGCGGCCGAGCGGTCGGCCATCACGATCCAGTCGAAGGTGGGCATCCGCTCGGGGTTCTGGGACTACTCGAAAGAGCACATCCTCCGTTCCGTTGATGAATCCCTCGCCGCACTCCAGACCGACTACCTCGACCTCCTGCTGCTTCACCGCCCGGATGCCCTGGTCGAACCCGATGAGGTGGCAGCCGCTTTCGACACGCTGCACAGCTCGGGGAAGGTGCGCCAGTTCGGGGTGTCGAATCACACTCCCGGGCAAATCGAACTGCTCGCCGCGTCGCTGAACCAAGCTCTCGTTGTGAACCAGGTGCAGCTCAGCATCACCCACGCCCCGCTCATCGCTGCGGGAGTCTCCGCCAACATGGCCGGGCTCGACCAGTCGATCGATCGCGACAACGGCATCCTCGACTACTGCCGCCTGAAGGAGATCACCCTCCAGGCCTGGTCGCCATTCCAGAAGGGATTCTTCGACGGAGTGTTCCTCGGAGACCGGGAGAACTACGCGGAGTTGAACGACGTAATCGATGAACTTGCGAGCAGCTACCAGGTGCCGGCCGCGGCCATTGCGGTGGCGTGGATCACGCGTCATCCGGCCAACATGCAGGTGGTGCTCGGAACCACGAATATCGACCGAGTGCGCGACTCGGCGGCCGGTTCGGACGTGCCTCTCACCCGCCCCGAGTGGTATCGCCTCTTCACGGCGGCGGGTCACGTGCTGCCGTAGCCGCAGCGGACTCGTCGGTCACCGCATCATTTCGCGGCCGTTGTCACCTCGGGTGTGCGCACACGAAGAGCATTCGGCTCGATCCACGCCTTGAACGCAATCGCTTCACCGAAGCCGTCGCCATCGAGTTCGATTTCTTCGGGATCCGATAGGCGCGCGGTGAATGACGTGCCCGTTTCATAGTGAAGGTCGCGATTGTTCTTGTGTTCTCCTGCAATCGCTTTTCCGGCCTTTGTGCGCCGAACGACACCATTGGTCCAGGCGACTTTCACCCAGACCCTGATCCAACCGAGCACGCCATCGGGTCGAGTCATCATGATGTCGAATTTGCCGTCGTCCAGCACCGCTTCGGGCATGAGCAGAATATTTGCCTGCAGGGAGCCACAGTTGCCGAGGATCAAAGTGTGCACGGTCCTTCGCGTGCGAGGTCCATCGTCGAGCCGAAAGTGGAGGTGAAGCTCCGATGGGTCTCGAAGTGAGGCGGCAAGGGCTTTGATGTAGGCAACCCAGCCCGCTTTGGCTTTGAGTTCATCGTCGGTATTGGCGATCATTTTCGCATCGAGGCCCAGTCCTGCCATCACCACGAACGCATGTTGATCCCGGCTCTTATCAGCCCGTTCAATGCGGATCATGCCGAGATCGATCTGTCGATCCACCCCGGTGAAGGCGACTTTGATGCTCCCCGGCAGATCGTTGAGTGTCATCTTGAGGTTGCGCGCGAGAAGGTTTCCGGTGCCCGATGGCAGGAGGGCAACGGACGCCTCATGCCCCCGCAACGCTTCGACAACCGCTCGAACCGTGCCATCGCCGCCCGCGACGATCACCATATCGACGCACTGCGCAAGGGCTTCTCCCGTCGCGCCCTGGCCGACGTCATCAATGGAGGTTTCAAACCAGAGGGTTTCCCCCCAACCGGCGGCCGCAGCCTCTGAGATCACTGCTTCGCGGAGAGCAGGGAGGTCTACCTTGATGGGGTTGTACACGACCGCGGCAACACGGGACCTGGCATTATTCATGGAGTTATCGTAAGGGCGGGAATCGAGCGGGGAGAGCGGGTTGACCAGCCCGTAATTTGCGGCCAGAATAGCAATTTTCGTTCCGCACTGAGTTCCGCCGCCCTGTCCCGCGGGGTCCATGAGCGTCTCGGTCACCCACCGAGTTCGGCGGCGAGGTGCTCGCCG
>ENA-OFDM01000820-OFDM01000820.1-metagenomes-genome-assembly--contig:-NODE-820-length-11659-cov-2.565150_pt1 | contig 11659 bp, 10 predicted proteins | sample MGYA00153385_OFDM01 | MGnify analysis MGYA00153385
GGCTCGCCTCGCTCCGAAGAGCGCCATCCGATCAGTCTCCGGTGCGATCTCGTCGTCGCGACGGAAGCCCGTGGCACGGTGACGGTGCGAATGCCACTCAATTCCCGCCCCTCCCTCCCGCGATCCGCAGCCAAGCGGCTTCACGATCGTTTCAACTCGCCGTACCAGGCGATCGCGCGCTTCCTTGCCCAGCGTGCCCTCCTCAAACCTCTCATCTGGTCGCTCACCCGCGTCACCGTGATCCGAAGCGAGAAACTCAAGGATGTCAAGGGTGGATTCGTCGTTGTGGCGAATCACTCCAGCCACCTCGACACTCCCCTCATCGTCGGCTCGCTACCCCGTCCCCTCGCGCGGTACCTCGCCGCGGGTGCCGCTGCGGATTACTTTTTCAACGTGTGGTGGCGTCGTGGCCTCACCGCGCTGTTCTTCAACGCTTTCCCGGTGAGACGAACGGGGACACAGACCTCGTCGACGAGCGCACGTTCGCTGCTGATGCGCGGCATCCCGGTGCTGATCTTCCCGGAGGGCACGCGATCGAAAGACGGCGAGCTCGGTCGCTTCAAACCGGGCGCGGCAGCACTGGCCGCGGCATGTGATGTGCCCTGCATCCCGGTGGCCCTCATCGGAGCCCACATCGCTCACCCGCGCGGTACGAACTGGCCGAAGCGCGGCAGATTTCCCGTCGGTGTGGTCTTCGGGGATCCGCTCCGCGTCGCCGAGGGCGAATCCAAAGGAGAATTCGCCGAGCGCGCGCGCCAGGAGATCCTGCGTCTGAGAGAACTGCATTCGGCCGATATTCTCGGTCGGCACGAACTGCCGCGGCGAAAATAGCCGCGGGCATACGCAACAAGAGGAGCACAGAAGTGACCGATGTACAGCACATGAAGTGGTGGGGCTGGGGACGGGATGGCGTCGCGTTCCATCACGACGACAAGCCCGGCTTCGCCCCCTTCCTCACGTTCGCCCTCGGCCTTGAGCCGGGAGCGCCCACGGTCGCGGCCCCGTCCTTCGACGACCTCGATGTGCCGGCCAGCCGTGCAAGCGGAGACTTCCTGGCGCAGCTCGTAGCGATCGCCGGAGACGACCACGTGATCACGGACGACCTCAGCCGCGTCGTGCACACCTTCGGCAAGAGCATCCGCGACCTCATCCGGGTGCGTGCCGGATCCCTGGCCCGCACTCCCGATGTCGTGGTCTACCCGGCCGACGAGGCCGAGGTGCAGCAGGTGGTGGATGCCGCCGTCGCGGCCGACGCCGTGATCATTCCGTTCGGTGGCGGCAGCAACATCGTGGGCAGTCTTGAGCCACTCGCCGATGAGACCCGCACCGTGATCTCCCTCGACCTCGGACGACTCAACCGCGTGATCGACATCGACGAGGGTTCAGGCCTCGCCCGCATCGAAGCCGGAGCGCAGGGCCCCGACCTCGAAGCCCAGCTCGAGAAGCGCGGCTGGACGATCGGCCACTTTCCCGACAGCTTCACGCACTCGACCGTCGGTGGCTGGGTAGCCACCCGTTCCTCCGGAATGCAGTCCGACAAGTACGGCGACATCGCAGACATTGCCAAGGGCCTCCGCGTTGTGCGGCCGGGAACCGTGCTGGTCATCCGCGCCATCCCGAGCGCTTCCACCGGCCCGAGTGTTCGCGAGATGATCCTGGGCAGCGAAGGCCGTCTGGGCGTGATCACCGAGGTCACCGTCCAGGTGCACCGCATTCCGGCTAAGCGCGAAATCCAGGCCTACCTCTACCCGACCTGGAGCGACGGTCTTGCCTCGATGAAGGAGATCTCGGAAAGCGACGCCACCCCCTCCGTCACCCGGGTCTCGGACGGCCGGGAGACGGTGTTCTCGTTCGCTACGAGCAAGGAGAGCAAGGGCATCTCGAGTCTGGTGACCAAGGGCCTCGGTGTTTTCCTCAAGTCGAAGGGCTGGGACACCGACAAGATGTGCCTCTCCTTCATCGGCTACGAAGGCAGCGATGAGCATGTCGCCCGCAATGAGAAGCTCGTCGGGCGCATCGTCAAACGGCACGGCGGTATCGGCGTTGGCAAGGGTCCCGGCGCACTCTACGACCAGAAGAAATTCGATACCCCGTACATTCGTGACTTCCTGCTCGACCTTGGCGGATCTGCGGATGTCTCGGAGACCTCGGCTCCCTGGTCGAAGCTCCCCGCTCTCTATGACAACGTGATGGCTGCTGCCAACGCCGCATTCGACGAGATCGGGGTGAAGGGCTGGATCATGGCCCACCTCTCCCACTCGTATCACTCCGGAGCATGCCTCTATTTCACCTTCGCCTACCTGCCGACCGGCGACTCACTCGACCAGTACGACGTGGTCAAGCGTGCCATCCAGCAGGCCTTCATCGACTCGGGCGGAACGGTCTCTCATCACCACGGTGTCGGCCTCGAACACGCCCCCTGGCTTGAGCAGGACATCTCGACCGGCGGGGTCGCAGTGATGCAGGGCCTGTTCGACTCAGCCGATCCGACGAATACCTTCAACCCGGGCAAGATCATCACCTCGGCTCCGGTGCCGGCGCTGCGGGACTGACCACAGAAGAAGGGCCGGACCTTTCGGCCCGGCCCTTCTTGCCTATCGGGGTCCTATTCGCCGGCGCTGGCAGACGGCGAGGGATTCGGGCTTGGCGTGGCCGTTGAATCCTCACTGAAGCTGTCACCCGAGGCCTTCGACATCGCACTGGCGAAGTCGGCGGCGCTGTCGATAGCTCCGGCATATTTCTTGCCGTTGATGATGACCGTCGGAGTACCGGCGAGCTTCTTCACGTCGGTGCCGGCCAAAGGATCAGTCGTCGCACGCTCCGTCGCGGCATTCGTCCAGGATTTAAACTCCTGATCGGTGATGCAGGTTGTGATCGAATCGGCCTTGCTCACCTTGGCCTTTCGAGTCAGCGCGATGATCTGGTCATCGGTAAGGCCCTCCGTGTTTTCCTTCGGCTGGTTGGTGAAGAGCAGGGCGCTGAAGTCGAAGAACTGGTTGGGCGAGTAGTTCGCAACGCAGGCCGCCGCGTTTGCAGATCGCGTGGAATACTTCTTGCCGAGCGAGGCCTGGTCGAGGATGGCGAGCGGGTGGATCTCCAGGGTGGCCGCCCCGATTGACACCCATTTCTTAATCTGGGCAGCGTTGGTCGCCTCGAAGTTGCCGCAGTACTTGCACTGATAGTCGATGTAGACGCGAAGGTCGATCACGTTCTTGGCATTCGTCTTGGACGGGATCGGGGAATCATCCGGCTGGAGGGCGCCGGTCGGCACGGCCTTAAAGCCCTCGCCAATCTTGATGCCGTCACTGAGCATATTCGCTGGGCCGGGCGAGGGCGGACGCACGCTGTTGACGATCACGAGACCGACGACGGCGACTATGGCAATCACCAGCACAGCAAGGCTCCCCTGCAGGATTACGCGACTACGCCGATCCTTTTTCTTCTGCTGCTCGCGCAGCACACGGGACTTCTCGCGCGCGGCCTCGCGCCTCTCATTTTTACTGAGACCGCTGTCACTCGAACCGTCGTAGGTCATCGAACCTCACTCGCTATCCATCAATGCCGTGGCCGTCAGCCGCTGCAGTTTGCTGTGAGCGGGGCCCTAAGAACCCTAGACACGCTGTCTGGGAAAAAGCTACAGTGCCACAGATTCCGGGCTCTCCAGAGGAATTGCGCTGCGCGTGTGCCCAGTTCCAGTGTCATAATGGCCCTGCACCATCATCCATTCACTACGGATCGTCCGGCACGTACCTGCCGGTGAAGGAGTTGTACAACCATGGCCTCTGTCACTTTTGACAAAGCAACCCGCCTCTACCCCGGCTCAACGAAACCGGCGGTCGACGCACTCGACCTGCACGTTGCAGATGGAGAGTTCCTCGTGCTCGTGGGCCCATCCGGGTGCGGAAAGTCCACGTCCTTGCGCATGCTCGCGGGTCTTGAAGAGGTGAATGACGGCAACATCCTCATCGGAGACCGCAACGTCACCGACGTACCGCCGAAGGATCGGGACATCGCGATGGTCTTCCAGAACTACGCGCTGTACCCGCACATGACGGTCGCCGAGAACATGGGCTTCGCACTCAAGATCGCTGGCGTCAATAAAGACGAGCGTGCGACGCGCGTGCTCGAAGCGGCCAAGCTTCTCGACCTCGAGCCGTACCTCGGCCGTAAGCCGAAAGCACTCTCCGGTGGCCAGCGCCAGCGCGTCGCCATGGGTCGTGCGATCGTGCGCCAGCCCCAGGTGTTCCTCATGGACGAGCCGCTTTCCAACCTCGACGCCAAGCTGCGTGTGCAGACTCGCACCCAGATCGCATCCCTCCAGCGCCGACTCGGCGTCACCACCGTCTACGTCACGCACGACCAGACCGAGGCGCTCACCATGGGTGACCGCATCGCGGTACTGAAGGATGGCGTGCTCCAGCAGGTCGGAACGCCCCGCGACCTCTACGCCAACCCGAGGAACGTCTTTGTGGCCGGCTTCATCGGCTCCCCGGCGATGAATCTGTTCACAGCAGACCTCGTCGAGGGTGGCCTCAAGTTCGGCACGGCGGTCGCCGCGCTCGACCGCGCCACCATGGGAAAGACCGACAACACCAAGGTCACCATCGGAGTTCGCCCGGAAGACGTGCGCGTCTCCACCTCGGGTGAGGGCCTCCAGGTCGCGGTCGACCTGGTCGAAGAGCTCGGTGCGGATGGCTACCTCTACGGCCACACCGACATCGACGGCTCGCGCGTCGACATCGTCGCTCGCGTCGATGGACGCTCACACCCGAACGCCGGTGACACGGTTTTCATCCTTCCCGAGCCGGCGCACGTGCACGCCTTCGACATCGCGTCGGGCGACCGCTTGAGCAAGGCCGTGGTCGACTAGCCCGTCGAATACCCGAGAGTGCGGGCGACGATCTTGTGTCGTCGCCCGCATTTTTTTGTCACCTTCGTACGCGCGACTCCGATAGGCAGAGCACATGAGCGGTTCCCTCAACATCACCTCGGCGACGGTCGATCCCACTCTCCTCGACCTGCCATGGAACCTGCCGCTCGACACGTGGCCGGACAGCGTGATCGCCGCTTTGCCGAAGGGTATCTCGCGACACCTGGTTCGATTCGTGCACCTCAGCGGCTACGTGATCGCGATCAAGGAGACATCCGCGGAGCTCGCCCGCCGCGAATACGAGATGCTGCGCACCCTGCAGAAGCTCGACGTGCCGTGCGTCGACCCCGTCGCGGTGATCACGAATCGCACGGATGACGAGGGTAACGATCTCGACTCCGTGCTTATCACCCGGCATCTCAAGTTCTCATTGCCCTACCGAGCGCTGTACTCACAGACCCTTCGCCCCGACACCGCCACGCGCACTGTCGACGCACTGGCCGTGCTTCTGGTACGCCTGCACATCATCGGCTTCTTCTGGGGTGATGTCTCGCTTTCCAACACTCTTTTCCGTCGCGATGCCGGCTCGTTCGCCGCCTATCTTGTGGATGCTGAGACCGGCCAGCTCTACAACGGGCTGTCAAACGGCCAGCGCGAGAACGACCTCGAGATCGCGCGCGTGAACATCGCTGGCGAGTTGCTCGACCTCGCCGCAGGCGGGCGGCTCGAGGAGGGACTTGATCCCGTAGAGGTGTCGAACGGCATCGTCGCGGCCTATCGGAGCCTGTGGATCGAGCTCACCGGATCCGAATCCTTCTCCTCCTCTGAACGCTGGCGCATCAACGAGCGGGTAGAGCGACTCAACGAACTCGGCTTTGATATCGAAGAGTTGGCCATCAAGACCGATGACACCGGCTCGCAGGTTCGCATCCAGCCGAAGGTCGTAGACGCCGGTCACCACCAACGCCGCCTGCTGCGACTCACCGGGCTGGAAGCCCAGGAAAACCAGGCCCGTCGGCTGCTCAACGACCTCGACTCCTATACCGCGACCTTCAACAAACAGGGCGAGGACGAAGAGATGGTGGCGCACGAATGGCTCGCCAAGGTGTTCGAACCGGTGATCCGTGCCATCCCGCGCGAGCTCAAGGGTCGGCTTGAGCCCGCGGAGGTGTTTCACCAATTGCTCGACCACCGCTGGTACCTGTCGCAGAACGAGAACCGCGACGTTCCGCTCGCGGAGGCCGTGAGTTCCTATGTGGACACCGTGCTGCGCCATCGTCGCGACGAGGCCACGGTCATCGCACCTGCGACCGGCACGATCACATTACCGGTCGACATCATTGCCGAGGACGACTGGCGCTCGAAGGTCTGACTCGCGCTCGATACTCGATCGGCATGACCTGCTCGATCGGCAAAAAAGTGGGGCTACTTCTTCCGCGCGCGCTGCTTAGAGATCTCGTAGAGGGTTACGCTCGCGGCAATGCCGGCGTTGAGGGACTCCGTCGAGGAATTGATCGGGATCGACACGATCGCATCGCAGGTTTCGGTGACGAGGCGGGAAAGACCCTTGCCCTCGCTGCCCACAACCACGACGAGGGGTTCCTTCGCCCAGGACAGCTCAGGCAGCGGGGTGTCCCCGCCACCGTCGAGGCCGAGCACGAAGACGCCGCGCTCCTTGAAGGCCTTGAGCGTCTGGGTGAGATTCGAGGCCATTGCGACGGGGGTGCGCGCGGCGGCTCCGGCAGAGGTCTTCCAGGCCGCGGCGGTGAGCCCAACCGAACGACGCTGCGGCACGATCACACCATGACCGCCGAAGGCGGCGACCGAGCGGATGATCGCTCCGAGGTTGCGCGGATCGGTCACTCCGTCCAGTGCGACCAGCAAAGGCACCCGGCCGCTGGCGACGATCTTGTCGAGAAGGTCGGTGGGATGCGCATACTCATACGGCGGCACCTTGAGCGCGAGCCCCTGATGCACAGAGTCGAATCCCGCGAGACGGTCGAGCTCAGGGCGCATGACTTCGAGGATCGGCAGGCCACGCTTGGTGGCGATCTGCATAACCTCCTTGACGCGGTCATCATATTCGATGCGTGTCGCGATGTAGAGGGCGGTCACCGGGATCTTGGCGCGGAGGGCCTCGAGCACGGAGTTGCGGCCGGTGACGACCTCGAACTCGTCCGACTGCTTGGGGTTACTCACGCGAGTCGCGGTTCGCTGCGGTGCACCGGTGCTCGACGGACGCTTCCCGCCAGCCGCGGCGAAACGGTCGTTCGCCGCCTTGCGCTTTCCCGCGGGATGATAGGGACGGTCGGACGCCTTCGGTGTGGGCTTCTTGCCCTCGAGCGCCTGGCGGCCCTGACCGCCGGAACCCACCTGCTTGCCGGTGCTGCTTTTGCGCACGGCTCCAGCGCGCGGCTTGTTCGCTCCACTGCTCTTCATTAGTCAAGACTCCAATGCGACCCCGAGGGCGTGTCTTCGATCTGGATACCGGCTGCGGCAAGTTCATCGCGAATGCGATCGGCGGAACTGAAATCGCGCGCCTTGCGTGCCGCGGCCCTGTCCTCGAGCAATCTCTCGACGAGAATTGCGAGCGCTACACTCGCCGGATCACCCGCAGCAGTCTGCCATTCTACGGCCATCGGGTTGATTCCGAGAACTTCGGTCATGGCCAGCACCTGGCCCTGAAGGGCCGCGGCGCTGCCGAGATCCTCCGCGTCGAGGGCCGCGTTGCCGGCGCGAACCTGCTCGTGGAGTACCGCCATGGCCTGGGGGATGGCCAGATCGTCATCCATCGCCTCGGCGAATTCATCGGGAATTCGCTGCGGGCGACTGCCCGCAAACTGGGTGCCCTCGAGGCGTCGAGCGGCGCGATCGAGAAAGACCTCGATGCGATCCAGTGCAGCTTCCGCCTCGAGAAGTGCGCCGTCGTGATAGTCAATGGTCGAGCGGTAGTGCGCGGATCCCAGGTAGTAGCGCACCACGAGCGGACGGGCTCGTTCGAGGAATTCGGCGGCGAAGATCGAGTTGCCGAGTGACTTCGACATCTTCTGCCCGTTTACATTCACGAGTCCGTTGTGAACCCAGGCGTTGGCGAAGCCGTGCCCGGCGGCGGATGACTGGGCCAATTCGTTTTCATGGTGCGGAAAGCGCAGGTCGAGACCGCCGCCGTGGATGTCGAACCGGGTGCCGAGATACTGCTGCGCCATCGCCGAGCACTCGATGTGCCAGCCCGGCCGTCCATCGCCCCAGGGCGAGGAATAGGAGGCCGAGGATGGCTCGTCCGGCTTATGGCCCTTCCACAGGGCGAAGTCGCGGGGGTCGCGCTTGCCGCGGCCCAGGACATCCGCTGAGGTCGCGAGATCGCCGGATTTCTGGTTGGTGAGTTCGCCGTAGGTCGGCCAGGACGCCACGTCGAAGTAGACATCTGCCGACGAGTCATCGGACACGTACGCATGCCCGCGCTCGATCAGCTCGGCGATCAGGCGCTGCATTTGAGGGATGCTTGCGGTCGCGCGGGGCTCGTAGGTGGGGGCGAGGATGCCGAGGTGCTCGTACCCACGACTGAACTCGAGTTCGTACCGGTAAGCGAGCGCCCACCACTCTTCCGTGCCGGTGGCCGCGCTCGCGAGGATCTTGTCGTCGATGTCCGTGACATTACGCACCAGGGTGACGGCGAAGCCCCGATAGCTGAGCCAGCGGCGCCACTGGTCGTAGACGAGGGCAGACCGCAAGTGTCCGATGTGCGGCGAGGACTGCACTGTCGGCCCGCAGACATAGATGCCGACGTGCCCTTCGACGATCGGCACGAGGTCGAGAAGCCCCTGCGAGCGGGAGTCGTAAAGGCGCACTGTCACGCCTACCAGCCTACCGAGTACGCCTCTCTCGGTTGCGCTCGAGGAGGCAGGTCGCGATGACGCTGAGGCCTTCGCCCCGCCCGGTGAATCCGAGCCGGTCGGAGGTCGTTGCCGCGACACTCACCGGTGCGCCCACACACTCACTGAGCCGTATTTCGATCTCGCTGCGGCGAGTGCCGATTTTCGGATGGTTGGCCACCACCTGCACAGACACATTATTAATCATGAATCCCGCAGCGGTCACGAGTTCGACGGTTGCCGAGAGGAAGACTTCGCCGCGGGCATCCGCAAACCGGGGTTCGGCCGTGCCGAAGTTCGATCCGAGGTCACCGAGGCCCGCTGCGGAGAGCAGTGCATCGCAGATGGCGTGACTCACGGCATCCCCGTCGCTGTGGCCGGCAAGGCCGACTTCGCCCGGCCAGAACACGCCACCGAGCCAGAGAGGGCAGGCGGTGTCGAAGGCATGCACATCGATACCGATGCCGGTGCGGGTCTCGACCCGCTCGACCCGCTCGACCGTGGGGATGAGGGACTCAGCGCGGCGGAGGTCCCACGGTGTCGTAATTTTGAATGCCTGGGAGTCGCCCTCGATCACCCGAACCTCGTGACCGGCGGCCGCGAACAGTGCCGCATCATCGGTGTGGTCCGCTGATGCCTCGGCATAGGCGGAAGCGAGTTGCGCGCGAGGGAAACCCTGCGGAGTCTGCACAGCGACGAGATCGGACCGATCGATGGTGGCTGTCGCACGCCCGTCTCCCACCCGCTTGATCGTGTCGGAGACCGGAAGTCCGGGAATGACGCCCGCCCCGGTCTGGCGCACGGCTTTGATGACCGCGTCGAATTGCGCTGACGGGGTGAATGACCGTGCCGCATCATGCACCAGCACGATCTCGATGCCCGGCGCTAGCGCCGCGAGCCCCGCGGCAACGGAGCCCTGGCGAGAGGCCGAACCGACGACGACGGTCACCGATTCGTGAGCGGCACCGGCGACCGCGGTGGCCAGATCGCGGGCTTCGGCGACCCAGTCTGCCGGGGCGACAATCACCACCTGCGCCCGCTCAGTGCTGCCGAATACCCCCTCGAGGGCGTGGGCGAGGATGGAGCGGCCAGCGACGGGCACGAATGCTTTCGGATCGGGATGCCCCAGCCGCGACCCACTTCCCGCCGCGACGACGACGATGCCGACGACGATCCCGGAGTGGGCGCCAGTTCCCGCGGTGTCAGGAGGCAAAAACCTCATCGAGCACGGTCGAGGCCTTCTGTTCGTCGGTCCTGTAGCGGCACGACCAATTGGTCTGCCCGTCCGTAACCGGGTACGACAACAAATTGGTGATCGTCGCCGCGCCGTGGCGCGGGTAAACGACCGTCTCATCGACCTCGAAAAGCATTGCTAGCACTCCAATTCAATGGCCACGAGGTTATCACAGAGCGTTTGGCGCTGAAGGGCTCTGGCCTCCGCGGCTGCGGCCGTAGGCTAAACTTCGAAAGGATTTCGTGAGGCACCCGGCCGCGTCTTCCCATCGTCTTCGTTCGTTCTGGAGGGTCCCGTGAGAGCTCGCATCGCCGCAACCGTCGTAGTGGCGGCTTCGCTGTTGCTCTCCACCGCCGGATGCAGCTTCTTCGCGCCGCAGGCAACGCTAAAGCACTACGACCCCAGCGACGGAGTCGGCACCACCGTTGGCCAGGTGAAGGTGCGCAATGCACTCCTCCTCACCAAAAACGGCCAGGAGGCGAGCTTCCTCGTCAACCTCATCAACGACGGCGAGAAAACGGTGAACGTGCTCATCCAGTACGACGGCACCACCGCAAGCGGAACACCCGGCAAGGTCGACACCCGCGTGCAGCTCGACGCGGGAGAGGTGAAGACCTTCGGCTCGTCCGACACGCGCCAGCTGCTTTTCAGCGGCATCAACTCGAAGGCCGGATCGCTCCTCCCGGTGTTCGTCCAGTACGGCACGCTGACCGGCGAGCAACTTCTCGTTCCGGTGCTCGACGGATCCCTGACCGAATACTCGAAGCTGTTACCGTCGCCTCTTCCCTCCGCGACTCCCCCGGCGAAGCCGACCCTCATCCCCGTTCCCACGCCATCGGCGACGACGACCAAGTAGCCCGGCGCTGCGGTTTGTGCAGGACCTGTAAACCCTCAGGGTTCGAAGCGGTAGCCCAGTCCACGCACCGTCAGAAGCATCTGCGGGTCTGACGGTTCTTTTTCGATCTTGGAACGGATGCGCTTGATGTGCACATCGAGCGTCTTGGTATCTCCGAAATAGTCAGAGCCCCAGACCCGGTCGATGAGCTGCCCACGAGTGAGAACCCGACCGGAATTACGCAGAAGCACTTCGAGCAACTCGTATTCCTTGAGCGGCATGGCCGTATCGACACCGCGCACCGCGACGGTGTGGCGATCGACATCCATTCGCACGTCCCCGGACTCCAGGATGGCGGTGTCTTCTTCGTCCGCTTCGACGCGACGGCGCATGACCGCTCGGATTCGGGCGAGCAACTCACGAGTGGAATAGGGCTTCGTCACGTAATCATCGGCACCGAGCTCGAGGCCGACCACCACATCCACCTCGCTGTCCTTCGCCGTGAGCATGATGATCGGCACCTGCGAGCGGGTGCGGATCTCACGGCACACCTCGGTGCCGGCGATACCGGGCAACATCAGGTCGAGGAGAACGAGGTCGGCACTGTTGCGGTCGAATTCCGCGAGGGCGGAATTACCGTCCGCCGCGATCGAGGTCTCGTATCCCTCCCGCCCGAGAAGGAAGGCGAGCGGCTCGCTCAGGGAAGGTTCGTCTTCGACGATCAGGATGCGCAACTCAGGCCTCTTTCAGGGATGCCGCCGCCGCATGGGACGCCTCGGGCAGACGGATGGTGAAGGTCGACCCGTTGCCGGGCTGGGACCAGACACGGATATCGCCGCCGTGATTCT
>ENA-OFDM01000828-OFDM01000828.1-metagenomes-genome-assembly--contig:-NODE-828-length-11612-cov-2.523838_pt1 | contig 11612 bp, 9 predicted proteins | sample MGYA00153385_OFDM01 | MGnify analysis MGYA00153385
CTTAACGTGTCACGTTACTCGAATCCTGCGAGGACGATTTTACCTCGCGCCTTACCGCTCTCAATTAAGGTGTGAACTTGCTTGAGATTGGCAGCGTTTATCGGCGTATATTTTTCGGTCATGGTCGTTTTCAGTACGCCTGCATCGACGAGTCGGGAAACTTCATTGAGGATTTTGCCCTGTTCGGCGATGTCGGGGGTGTTGAAGATCGATCGAGTGAACATCAATTCCCAGTGAACTGATACGGATTTCCGTTTAAATTTAATGATGTCGAGAGTTGCTGGATCGTCGATGAGTCCCCAGCGTCCTTGAGGTGCGATCGATTCGGCGATATCCTCGATGTGTCGATCGGTTTGAGTGGTTGCAAACACAAACGCTGGCGCACCTAATCCTAGCTTAACAATTTCATCAGTTAGGGGTAAGCTGTGGTCGATAACGTGATGCGCCCCCATTGCTTGTGCCCAAGCCACTGTCTCTGGGCGCGAGGCGGTAGCAATAACAGTCAGATCTGTCAGTTGACGCGCCATCTGGATCGCAATCGAACCAACACCACCAGCACCCCCAATAATTAAAATAGCTGGAGCCGCACCAGGTACCGCCTTCCGCACGTCCAGTCGATCGAACATCATCTCCCAAGCGGTGAGTGAAGTCAGAGGTAATGCGGCAGCAGCAGCCCAATCTAAGGTCTTCGGCTTCATCCCGACGAGCCGCTCATCGACTAAATGATATTCGGCATTGGTACCAGGTCTGGCGATCGCACCAGCATAAAACACCTCATCACCAGGTTGAAATAACATTACCTCAGAGCCAACGGCACTCACCACACCCGCAGCATCCCAACCGAGGACTTTCCACTGGCTAGATTTGGGCTGGACGCTGTGCCGGACTTTGACATCGACCGGATTGACCGATACAGCCTTGACCTCGACTAAAATATCTCGTCCTGTCGGCGTAGGTATCGGTAGCTCAATATCGACTAGAGATCGATCGCGATCTATGTCCCCAGGTTGCTCGAAACCAATTGCCCGCATCTGTGACCTCCCGATTTGCTATATGCTTATTTTAGGTACTATCATCAAGTTCGAAAAAGATACCGTCAATGACCAAAATGCAACAATCCCGACTCGATTGCAATCCTGGCTGTTCAGTTGAGGCGACAATTAGCCTCATTGATGGCAAATGGAAATGCGTCATTTTATTTCACCTATTAGATGGTACTTTTCGCTTTAATGAACTGCGGCGGTTTGTACCCACCGTAACGCAGCGAATGCTCACTAACCAGTTACGAGAATTGGAAGCAGATGGATTAATCGTGCGAAAAGTTTATCCGCAAGTTCCGCCCAAGGTGGAGTACAGCTTATCCCCACTAGGGCGTAGCTTGGAACCCGTACTTCAAACATTGAAAACTTGGGGTGATGCGAATATTGGTTTATTTACTCGTCCCGATCTATCATTGGATCGACATTCGATCGATTTGCATCATGTTCAGAGTTGAATAATCGATCGAGCGGTGAAAAGATAGCGTTCGCGGAACGTACTGGAAGTAAATGAATAGAACAGTTTAAACTCCTAATTGCTGTGGGTAAAATGGTTTGTGGGTAATGCTGTCCGCCGAGGATCTAGGTACTGAGGTCATCAGGCGTGTTACTTAATTTGTAGAGACGATTCTCCAGCGGAGAGGCTTCGCTAACGCCAACTAGTAATGACTAAAAATTTGAAGATTCGGGACAAAAGTTTTGACTGGGGTAGCCGAACGTATATCATGGGCGTATTGAACGTTACTCCCGATAGTTTTAGCGATGGGGGACGATTTGCGACGGTGAATGCGGCGATCGATCGAGCCGTCCAGATGATAAATTCAGGTGTAGATATCCTCGATATCGGGGGTGAGTCTACCAAGCCAGGGGCGATACCTGTAGATGCAGCGACAGAATTAGAGCGCGTGATTCCAGTAATTGAGGGCATCCGTCACCATCCAGATACTCAGCAGATCCCGATCTCGATCGATACTACAAAATCCGCCGTCGCTAGATCTGCAATTGCGGCGGGTGCAGACATCATCAATGATGTCTCAGGTGGACAATATGACTCCCAGATGTTGGCGACAGTCGCGGAACTAGGCGTACCCTATATCATGATGCACCTGCGCGGTACGCCAACGACGATGACGCAGATGACTGATTATGATGATGTAGTAGCAGATATTTTATGCTACTTTGAAACTCAGATCGATCGAGCGGTAACATGTGGGATCGATCGATCCCAGATTATTATCGATCCAGGCATTGGGTTTGCCAAAACCTATCAGCAGAGCATCGAATTAATCCGACAGCTCGACAGATTCCAGATTCTAGATCTGCCCCTATTAGTCGGTGTATCGCGCAAAAGCTTCATCGGCAAGATTTTAGACCAACCCGACCCCAATCAGCGGTTATGGGGCACCGCAGCCGCCTGTTGTGCATCAATTGCTAAGGGTGCAGATATCCTCCGCGTTCATGACGTGACGGAAATGGTCGATGTCAGTCGGGTTGCAGATGTGATGTTTAGAACTTAGGATCTAGAGGGGATGAGTTTAGACGCTTAGTCAAAAGTGATGAGAAAATAGAGAATAGTTAAACAGTTGACAGTTGACAATTGACAGTTGACAAGTTGACTCTAAGAAAAGTAACCAATCGAGCGATACGCCAAATAGTAATCAATAAAAGTGCAGCTAAATTTTGACAATATATTGACTCCGACAGCGATTGCGCTAGGTAACTTTGACGGCATTCATCGGGGTCATCTGGAGGTGATTCGCCCTGTTTTAGACTGGGATGCAGATGTTTACAAAACGGTGGTGACATTCGATCCTCATCCCCAGCAATACTTTACCGGACAACAACGACAACTACTCACCACTTATCAAGAAAGAGCGGCAATCTTGGAAGAGTTGGGAATCCAACAAATCATTTTATTACCATTCGATCGAGAGTTGGTGAAATTATCACCCCAAGAATTTGTCGATCGAATTTTAGTCGATCGATTACAAGCTAAATTTATCAGTGTGGGCGAAGATTTTCGGTTTGGAAATCAACGCGCTGGTACAGCCACAGATTTAGTCACACTGGCGGCTGCGGCTGGAATACCGACACGGATTGCGCCGTTAGAAACAGATGGAGATAGCCGAATTAGTAGTTCGCGAATTCGGGCTGCATTGTTATCTGCTGATTTGACACTGACTAGAGAGTTGCTGGGACGATATTACTCAATCGGCGGTATGGTAGTGAGTGGACAACAAATTGGTCGATCGATCGGGTTTCCCACTGCTAATCTCAACTATCCGCCCGAAAAGTTTCTGCCCCGTCAGGGTGTCTATTGCGTGCGGGTAGATACCCCCGAAGCCACCCAATTACCAGGGGTAATGAATATCGGCAAACGTCCGACGGTAGCAGGGCTAAATACGACTGTAGAAGTCCATCTACTCGACTGGGAAGGCGATCTTTACGAGCGACCACTAACAGTTTACCTGCATCACTTCCTGCGCTCGGAACAAAAATTTGCCGATCTTGCTGCACTCACAAATCAGATTCAAGCCGACTGTCATCAGGCGAGAGTATTTTTTGAGACAGATAATTTTAGTTAAGATCCAGTTGGATAAAATTAGCTGCTCGATCGAATGCCGCGTAGTTCCATCTGTTGCATGAAAAAATCTTCTAGCGATGCACGTCCTTGTTTGAGCGAGAGTAAGTCGGCATCTAGTAATCGGAGTGTAGCTAAGAACTCTTGCGGTTCGCCATGCATTTGTCCAGACCAATTATTATCATGATAAGTGATATTTGGAATCCACCGACTGAGAACATCGGGATTGCCACCACGTCCAGAAACATCATAATATCGATTCTGCGTAAAGGCTCCGCCAATGTCATTTGGTAGTAATTCTGCTAAGGTACCGCAGCAAATTAGTTCGCCTTGGGCTAAAATTCCCACTCGATTGCAGATTTGTTCTACTTCAGCTAGAACGTGACTATTAAAGAATATCGTTTTACCTTGGTCGCCCAACGAGATGATGATCTCGCGCATCTGTTTTCTGCCCAGAGGATCGAGTCCAGACATCGGTTCGTCGAGAAAAACGAGTTCGGGGTCATTAATTAAAGCTTGTGCCATGCCGACCCGTTGTACCATCCCTTTAGAGTACTGACGGAGTTGCTTTTTCTTAGCAGCCGATTGGGCTAAACCGACTAGCTCTAATAATGCGGGAATGCGTTGTTTATAGATCGATCGGGGGATTTCAAATAGTCCAGCGGTATACTCTAATAATTCCCAGCCAGTCAGAAAGTCATAGAAGTAAGGATTTTCTGGTAAATAACCAATTCTCTGTTTGATCGATCGATCTCCCAAGGGTTTACCAAGCAATAGTCCCCTACCAGCAGTCGGTTTGACGATACCTAATAATGTCTTGAGGAGAGTAGTTTTTCCTGCACCATTTAAGCCCAATAATCCAAAAGTTTCACCACGCTGGACTTGCAATGTACATTCTTTTAATGATTCAACTTTGCGATTGAGCCAAAATCCAGTCCGGTATACTTTGCCAAGTTGATAAGTTTCGATCGCGGATTCGATCGGGTGAGTTAATACCGATCGATCTAATATTTCAGTGGTTACAGTCATAACTATCGGGGTCGGGGTTGAGAGAATTTGTAATAATGAATGCAAGTATAAACGACCCGATCCTGTTTAGTTTAGACTGACTTCCCTTGAGTTTTACCCTCTCCCCTCGATCGAGCTACCGTGTCTATACAAGTCGGTTAGACTTCGGCGGAGATGGTGTTACCCCCCCAAACCCCCCTTTATAAGGGGAGGCTTTTCTTGCTCCCTCCCCTTTGTAAGGGGAGGGGAGGGTTGGGGTGGGGTAAAGATTTACGCAGCAACTCAGAATTGTCAAACAGAGCGATCGTCAACAGACATTTATTATCTTTCTACTTTATCCTGTCGCCCGCCCAAAATACTCATGTTATTGGGCTAGATACTCAACGCTGCTTTGATTTTGGTGAGGGCTGAAGCTTCAGTGGGGCTGATTTTAGGATCTCCCGAACCGAATAATCCGCTACCAGCGGCACTGGCGACGGCTTCAGCACAAGCATAGATAAACTGTTTGAATTGGGTAATTTCTTCAGGTGTCGCCTTAGTCCCAATCGTCGCGATGGCGCGATCGACAGTCGCAATTGCATTAGTGACGATCGCTCCAGACTCGATATCTTCGGCTTTGACATCTGGCTTACTGCGGTGGATCTTGCCGCTAGAGAGCACTGCTTCGGAAAAAGTAGCTTGGACGATCGAGTTAGTTGGATATTTTTTGGCTGCACCAGCGAGTTCTTTGGATAGTGCGACAGCTTCGATCGCTGTCGAAACAACCCCCACATCGGTTAGTGCTACTGCCATCCCGATCGCCATTGGAGCTTGGGCGATCGTATTTAGTTCTTCGGGAGTATATGTCATGATCGATTAACTACTCGGTCTGATAGGACTAAATGTATTTTAGCAGTTTCAAGTTAATCGACTATTAATTGAGATAATGAGAGAAATCGCTCATCTCCCATCTGATATGGCAATTATCTCCTCCAAACAGCCCGCCGCCGATGCTCAACAACCACCCAAGGAGAAAAAGAAACGTACTCCCAAGCAGTCAGCGATCCCGATCCAGTTAGCATCTGTGGACTCAGAGATATTACAAGCCGAGATCGCCACCACTGAAGAAAAGATTCAGGAAGAAAGTCTCCGACCTAGTAGTATCAGAGAATATATCGGTCAAAAAGATCTCAAAGGCGTACTCGACATTGCGATCCAAGCGGCGAAAGTCCGTCAGGAATCCTTGGATCATTTGCTCTTATATGGGCCGCCAGGATTGGGTAAAACTACTATGGCTCTGATCCTAGCGTCGGAAATGGGCGTAAATTGCAAGATTACGGCAGCTCCAGCACTGGAACGTACCCGCGATATCTATGGGATTTTGATGAGATTGGAGCCAGGAGATATCTTATTTATCGATGAGATTCATCGCTTACCACGAGTAACTGAAGAAATTCTCTATCCAGCGATGGAGGATTTTCGATTGGATATTACGCAAGGACAAAATGCTACTGCTAAAATTCGGAGTATTGCCCTCCCCAGATTTACATTAGTGGGAGCGACAACCAAGATCGGTTCGCTGACAGCTCCATTACGCGATCGATTTGGATTGGTACAGAAGCTCCGCTTTTATGAAGTGGACGAATTGACGCTCATCGTCCAACGGACGGCGGAAATTTTGAAAACAGCGGTAACTCCAGAGGGTGCGGTAGAAATTGCCAGACGTTCGCGGGGAACGCCACGGATTGCCAATCGCTTGTTGAAGCGGGTGCGGGATTATGCACAGGTAAAAGGGTATGCTCACATCGATGGATCGATCGCGAGTGCCGCGATGGAGATTTACAATGTCGATCCACTCGGATTGGATTGGGTCGATCGATTGTTGCTGACGACGATGGCGGAGCAGTTTAATGGTGGGCCAGTCGGATTAGATGCTTTAGCAGCCTCTACAGGTGAAGATCGGCATACGATCGAGGAAGTCTACGAACCATATTTATTGCAAATCGGCTATCTCCAACGGACTCCACGCGGGCGGGTGGTGACGGCTGCGGCGCGGAAGCACTTGGGCTTGAAAGGGGGAGACGATCGTACCGAACAGTTGTCTCTATTGGAATAAACCCGCGCCATACACAAGTCTGTTAGACTTCGTTTCCAGCGGTAGATCCCCCAAACCCCCTTAAAAAGGGGGCTAAGATTAGACTCTTAGTCCCCCTTTTTAAGGGGGATTTAGGGGGATCTCTAGGGTTTTCGCTGATTTCTAGACTTGTTGGTACGCGGGAGAGGGATTTAGGGTGAGGGCAACTTGCTAGCAACATGGAAAGCCGAAAGATAAGCAAGTGGAATTCGATCGCCACAATGCCCTAATATCTCTCTCAATTGTCCTAATAGCTCGTGTCGGCATTCTGGAGATAGAGCGATACAAGGTGAATAAGTAGTCAAAAGTTGGAGATAATCATCGATCGAGTAATTTATCTGATTCGATCGGGATTCTTCTCGTAACTCTGAAAATAGCCCAGAGTCGATCGCCGATTTTGCAAATATTCGGACTTCACTCAATTGAGTTTCTGGATCTTTGTACTTTGCCAAAGCAGGTATATATCGATCGAATACTTCAGTCAAATCCTCAAAGATATCAGGGGGTGGCTGCATCGCAGTATTCCACAATAATACTAGCGAACCGCGATCTTTCAGAAGTGATGCTACTTTAATATGTTTGTGTTCTGGGGCTACCCAGTGCCAAGAAGTTGCCGCCACAACAGCATCGAATCTTTGAGCTTCTGGTTCCCATTCTTCAAAATTGGTGTTAATTATTTCGACATTAGGATATGCAGCTAAATTCTGACAAGCCAGATTATAAGTCTCTAAACTTGGTTCTAAGGCAACTACTGAAAATCTCATTTGAGCTAAACCAATTGTCGCTGTACCTGGGCCACAACCGACTTCTAAAATCTTCCCAGTCGCGGGAATTTTTGCCACTTCAATAACGCGAGCCAAGAATTCTGGTGTATATTTCGGTCGTACTCGATCGTAAGTCCGAGCAACGGAACCATACCAGCTTTTTCGCTGCTCCTGACTGGGTGTAAATGTTTGGTACCAGTTAAGAATTTCATCGGAGTTTTGCATGACCAGATCTGCTGCTAACGATGCTAAATAGTTTACAACAAGCCAATCGATCTAGTTATTGGATGCGTTCGCCATCGATCGAAAATCAGGGGTTTAAATCTCCCACACGTCACAGGGGTAATTCATGAATTACCCCGACTTTTTTGACTAGACTACTTTGATGTTGACTTTGACAACTACGTCGTTGAAATCGCGATCGCCACCACCGTAGAGATCCTCGACACCAAAGGTGTTGTCGCCTAGTAAGCGGAAGTGATCCAATTTGTCGGGATTGGCACCGAGATAGTTGAAATAAGCATGAACCACACTACCATCGCCGCCGTTGGTAGGGTTTTTGCTAGTAAAATCGGCTAGTGTACCTTGAGCGATGAGTACAGGTGCGTAGATTTTGCCGCCAGTGAGATCTTGGTTGAGCTTACTATCGGTTTTACCTGCGGACAATACCGCGCTCTTGATGGCTTCAGAAGCATAGTTGGCATCACCAGGTTTGAGAATTGTACCAGTAGTCGTTTTGATGGTGCCGAGGATGGCATCTTCGATAGCATAAAAAGCAATGGTGTTGGTATAAGCAGCATCACTCTTGGTGGTGACATCCGCTTTGAGTGTACCTGTATAACCAGTCAGATCGAGAATGCGTCCTTGTGGCAATGTTTGGGATTTGGCTCCGATGGGAATATTTGGCGGAACAATACCTGTCGCTAGCAGTGTTCCGTTCAACACGATTTCATCGTTATTAATCGAAATCTTGTAGTTAGGGAAATCACTCGAAGTAATTTTGAAGGGACTAGTACCAGTACTCCCAGGTAGCGAGAACAAGATATTCGTTGGTGTCTTCCCGCTGGCAATCTGTTGCTGAACATCAGCGCTCGATCCATCCTGTACCTGAAAGAATTGGTAAGTTTTATTAGGCTCTAACCCAATATCCCGCGTGTTGGTGCTAAAGAAACTGCCATTGAGAGTAGAGAAGATCGTCTTGGCTGAGTCGAACGCTAACTTCAGATAACCTGCTGTCCCTGGTGCAGTTCCACCAATTTTACCTGTCGCATCATCGACAGCAAAAACACCAATTTCATTGACTTTGCTACCTGCTTTTTGACTGACCGCATTGGTTGCAAAGCCAAGGTACGGGTAATTGTAAATGCTGAGGAGGTTGGTGTTGAGATCGATACCTGCGATCGGAGTTGGAGTTGGATTTGGATTTGGATTTAAGAGTTGAGCGATCGAATTTGCCTGAATCCCTTTGAGCAAGGCTAAATCCACAGTACCTGCTTTGAGTAGTGTATCACTACCCTGGATGACGGTAGTGAGCTTAGTCAGGTCGTCACCGATACCTGGGAGTCCGACTATTTTGAGCGTATCCGTACCAGCTTTGAAATCGGTGATGATATTTGCTTTGGTAGGTAAACTCGCTACAGCCAAGACAAAAGTATCTTTACCATTACCACCTGTCAGGGTATTACCACCAAAACCAGCAAAGAGAGTGTCATCCCCATCGCCACCAATTAGCGTGTCATTGGAGCCAGCAAATAGCCTGTCGTCCCCAGTCCCACCATCTAAGGTGTTGCCACCTTTACCTAGACGGGCATCGAGGGTATCGTTACCACCTTCACCGTAGAGTCGATCGTTTTGGTAAGCGTACAGCTCGTCTGCACCATCGCCGCCGAATAGCTGATTGTTACCGCCGCCAGTACTCGCGTCCAGGATATTGTCGCGGTTGTCTCCAGTAATTTTGGTGTAGGATTCGTTAGAATTCAGATTCAGATTAACTGGATCTGTCGCTGAGATTGACTTATTGACAATTGCACCAGTTACGGGTAAATTTTTGGACAGTTCTAGAATCCCCAACTTCTCAGGTACTTTGCTACCAGGAGCAACGTTGAAGTCGTTGTCATTAATCAATGCGAGGGTATTTGGGGCGACTAATGCCAAACCTTCGAGTTTTTCGACTCCGGTGTAGCCTAATTGAGCCGCATTCGCGATGAGGCTCTTGCTGACAACGTTAATCTTGGCTGTGGTTAATTCTGCTGGAGTCAGTTGCTCGATCGTTTTACCTGTAGGTAAGGTGAAGTTGGCAGGGTTATTGATATTCGTCGCCGCTGCTAGATCGATCTGATAGATTAGCTTATTTGAAGCTGTGGTAGCGAGATCGTCGCGTTCGACAACAGCAAATTTACCACCACCGAGCGAGACAGCATCGCCAAGTTTGTCGGTTTTGGCATTGCCACTACCAGTAATATCATCGAGCAGATATAGATATTCACCTGTAACTGCTTTGGTGACGGTATCCAATTCCAAAATGCGGACAGTGCGCGAAGCTCTGGAAGCTGTATCGCCAGCGTTGTCAGGATTATCAATCGGACTTTGCATGAAGGCATAGAGCTTGGTACCTTCGATCGCGACTGCTTCAAATCCACGATTGCTGCGGCGTTGGGCATATACTTCCGGTAATACTTCGGTGCCAAAAGTGCCAGCAGGTAGATCTACAACTGGTGCAGCAGCCGTACCTTTGGGGATAAATCGATCGAGCAGTTTACCATTGACATCAAAGTGGTAAATCGAGGGGCGGTATTCATCAACCAGCCAATAGTCCCCATTTGGTGCGACGACAATCCCTTCAACATCGGCACCAAATGGATCGTTCACCAAAACTTTGCCATCGAGATCGACACCAATTTCATCGGTATAAGCCAAACCATTAGCCGCTGCTTGAAGGTTTGGCAGTCCGGTTAATGCTGTCTTACCATCAGCCCTAAATAAGCCAGTTCGCTTGGTAATATTAATCTCGCCGGAAGTCCGGTTGAGTTCAAAGCTGACTATTTCTGGCTGGAAGCTAGGTAAATAAAAGGGACGATTGCCACCTGTGGAGTCGCCATTGGGGCCGCGATCGGTATTCGTGACAAACTTGAGATTACCATTGGCGGCAACTCCTTGGAAATACAATCCAGAGAAACCACCGAGGAAGATATCTTGCCCTTTGGAGGTGGTACCGAGCTTGGGTAGATTGGTAAAGTCGTAGCTAGTCACATTGCTACCCGCATTATTGGGTGCAGTAGGAGTGACTGCAACTGTGTTGCTATTGAGGCTACTTGGGGCTGTATTTTTGAGTAGTGCTAGTTGTTGAGTACCAAAACTAATTGTGGCATCGTTACCAGATTTTGCAATAGTTAAGTCGCTAAAGTTTTTGACATCTGCTAAATTAATCCTAATTGTGTCATTGAGTCGATCGAAATCTGTAATGGTATTGGGTGTGGTGGGTAGATCGACATTTGCGACCACAAATACATCTTTACCTGCGCCTCCGGTTAGGATATTGCCGCCTTTACCAGCGTAGATCGTATCGTCCCCTGCATCGCCGGAAACTGTATCATTGCGATCGGCATAGATGATATCGTTCCCATCGCCACCAGAGAGGGTATTGCCACCATTACCATCTGAGTAGAGTTTGTCATCACCTGCATCACCAAAGAGTTGGTCATTGGTGTAAGCATATAGCTCATCATCGCCATCACCACCACGGAGGATATTATTTCCCGCTCCAGTTGTCGCGTCCAGATAGTCATTTCCACCTAAACCGAGCAAGGTGTCGTTGCTTTTTCCTTTTTCGATGTACAAGACATCTTTGTTAGCAGTACCAGTAATTGTCGCCATTAAAATCTCCTTTCAGTAATTTGGATAAAATGTGGATGGTATTTGCTTGAATACTTGTGTGGATATCTAGAATAAATCTCGGTACCGTGAGTGATGTTGAACTTTATACTTCAAATCAGCAGACAAATCATAACATGAAAGTAAGCACACACCAAGATTCAATTGCTCGGCGATATTTCCAGGTGCATTTTATCACTGCGGGTGTACTCGATCGTTAAGCTTGAATAGTCTTAAAG
>ENA-OFDM01000830-OFDM01000830.1-metagenomes-genome-assembly--contig:-NODE-830-length-11568-cov-3.074959_pt1 | contig 11568 bp, 10 predicted proteins | sample MGYA00153385_OFDM01 | MGnify analysis MGYA00153385
TCGCCGATAGTGAACGCGCGCGCGATGTCGCGCTCGAACGCGATCTCGACTACACGATCGGGATCCACCCGCACGAAGCAATCGACGCGCCTGCCGATATCGCCGCCGCGTTCGACGCGCTCGTGGCGCCGGCGGTGCGCCCACCGCGAGCCATCGGCGAGATGGGCCTCGATTATTATTACGATCACAGTCCGCGCGACGTGCAACGCACGGTGCTCGCCATCCAAATACGCTACGCGCTCGAACGGGCGTATCCATCGGTCTTCCACCAACGCGACGCGTACGACGATTTCATCGAGGTCTTGCGCGCGGAGACGCCTTCGGGACTGCGCGGCGTCGTGCACTGCTTCACGGGCAGTGCCGAAGAGGCGAAGCGCTTCGTCGGCGAGTTCGGGCTGCATCTCGGGATCGGTGGCGTCGTGACGTTCAAAACGGCGGAAAACGTGCGTGAAGCCGTACGCGCCGTGGGCCTCGATGCGATCGTGCTCGAGACCGATTGCCCGTATCTCGCTCCGATTCCGCATCGGGGGAAGCGCAACGAGCCCGCGTTTATGGCGAGCACGGCGGCGTTCGTAGCATCGCTCCTGGAGATCGACGAACGTACCGTCATCGAACGAACGCGCGCGAACGCGGAAGGACTCTTCGGAGCGCCATAGGCGAACACGCCTATCGAATCTGCGTTCCCGTTTCCCACACCCGCGCGAACGTCGTGCGGAGCGCGTCGACGATCGCCGGATCGGTTGTCGTGAGCCCCCAATCCGACATCGGGCCCGGGGCGTACGTCGCGTTCGCCGAGCCGAGCCAGGCGCGATCGCCGCAGACCGCCACTTTTGCGTTCGTCGCTACGGCGCGGATTTCGACGCCGTCCGCCGCGAGGTGGGCGAGCAGCATTCGCTCGCGGCCCGATCGATCGGCCGCGAGGACGTGCGCATCGACCTCGAGCCGAACGTGCGTTCCGGCCGCCGCGCGCGCGGCAAGCGCGGCGGAGACGATACATCCACCGAAGCTTTCCGATGCCACATCGATCGTATCGCCCGGCGCCGTTTTAATCATGGCGGCCTCGGCGGCGAGTGCCGCCGATTTCTCGAGCGCGACCGAGCCGCCGACAGCCGGCCTGCCTGCAATCGCGTTTCGAACGGCCCCGACCTCGGCGGGGTCGTCGTCCCGGACGATCGTCTCCTCGCCGCGAGCCGCCCAATTCCGATCGTCGAGGTAGGCGACGCCGTCGACGACCGCAGCCTTGAGGTGCGCCGGAGGCTCCGCCGGACCCGTCGTCTCGACCCGGACGCCGTGCGCGGTTAAGTCGCGGACGACCGTGCGGGCGAATCCGTCACCGAAGCCGGCGTGACCGAAGCTCGGATGACCGTCGAGGCGGACGATGACATGCGCGCCGCGATCGGCTGCGGCCTCGAGGGCACGCGCGATCGGCCCGCCCGGCGCGAGGGTGTAGCTACCGAGCGCGATATCTCGACCGGACCCGAGCGCCGCCTCAAATGCGAAGCGCGGCACGAGCGTCATGCTCATGGGTTCCGCATCGTCTGCGCGATCGTAAAAATGGGGTAAGAACTGTCCACAAAGGGTCGTGTCGCGACCGGGAGCGCTCGCGACTAGGCTTCGCCGGGCGGCGTCCAACACGGAGCATGAACCTCGTACGTCCGTCAGGAACGACCGACCGCTAATATTTATGGAAAAATCCGTCTACGTCCGCGAGATGTTCGCATCGATCGCGCCCCGGTACGATGCGACGAACCGTCTCTTGACGGGCGGCGTCGACGAGAGTTGGCGTCGTCGCGCTGTAAAGGAGCTCGCGCCTCCGGAAGGCGGCCGGATCCTCGATATGTGTTGCGGGACGGGCGACCTTTCATTCCATATGTTAAAGACGAAACCGAGCCTTCATGTTACCGGCGTCGATTTCTGCGACCCGATGCTCGAGGGCGCCCGGAAGCGCGCGCCCAAAGAGGCCGCGAATCGCGACGTCACGTTCCAAACCGCCGACGTAATGGCGATGCCCTTCGCCGACGCGACCTTCGATGGCGCGATCATGGGCTTTTCGATGCGCAATGTCGTCGACATCGTCGCCACCTTACGAGAAGCTCGTCGTGTGCTCAAACCCGGCACCCGTTTCGTGAACCTCGATGTCTCGAAGGCACCAAACCCGCTCTTTAAGCGGCTCTTCGATGTTTATTTTTACGGTGTCGTTCCGCTCGTGGGCGGCCTCGTCGGCGGCTCGAAGAGCGCATACCGCTATCTCCCGAACTCGCTCACGAATTACCCTGGCGCCGAGGAACTCGCAAGGCGCTTCGAAACTGCCGGCTTCTCCGACGTTCGTTTCGTGCGGCTCGCGGGTGGTGCGATCGCCGCACACGTCGGTACGGCATGATCGATCGCTCGAAGCCGCTCGCCGCAGCCACGCGCTCGGACAACGAGCTGTACGAACTCATTGAAGACTTCTTCCAGACGTCGTTCTCCACGGATAACGTGATCATCACCGAAGCCGTGCGCCGGATGCTCGCCGCCGGAGGCAAGCGCTTGCGGCCGCGCTTTACGCTCTTGGCCGTCGAAGCGAACGGCGCCGATGCGAGTCAGCACCTGCCGCTCGCAGCGTATATGGAGCTCATTCACGTCGGCACGCTCATTCACGACGACGTCGTCGACAATGCGAACACGCGGCGCGGCGTCAACGCGACGGCGGTCGATTTCGGCAATAAGGTCAGCGTCTTAGCGGGCGATTATCTCTTCGCGTGGATCTTCAAGAACGTCACGGCGAATTATCCGAATCCCGTCCCAAACATCTTGGCCTCGACGCTCGCGGATATCACCGACGGTGAAGTGCTCCAGCACCGCGCCGTCGGTCGACTCGACCTACCGATCGCCGATTACACGGAAATCGCCATCAAGAAGACCGCGACGCTCTTCGCCGCATCGGCAGAGTGCGGGGCGATCATGTCGGGTGCCGCGCCACTGCGCGTGAAAGCGCTCCGTGATTACGGCATGTACTACGGCGTCGCTTTCCAAATGCTCGACGATCTCTTGGACTTCGTCGCGACGGAGGCCGAACTCGGCAAACCCGTCGGGAACGACTTACGCGAACACAAGATGACGATTCCATTAATCCTGGCCCTCGGGGGCGGCGATCCGGATCTTCGAGCCGCCGTTTCGCGTTTCTACGCTAGACCCGCAAACGACGTTCCGGCGGCCGAATCGGCTGCTGTCGTTTCGGAGCTCGTAGCTCGTGTCGAAGCGGCCGGAGGCCTCACGAAGACGCGCGAAGCGATCGCAGGGTATGTGGAACGAGCAAAAATGTCGCTCGCTCCGCTCGGAAATTCCTCAACGCGTGCCGAATTGGTCGCCCTTGCAGACCGTCTCGCCTGGGAAGGCGCAGCCCGCACGCGGTAAGATTCCCCCAAACGGGGAAAGGTGCTCGACGATGTTCGGAAACCCAATGGAAATCGCGCTCTTGGCCGGCGCCGCCATCCTGCTTTTCGGCGGAAACAAGATTCGCGACGTCGCTCGCGGTCTTGGCGCGGCCAAAAAAGAGTTTACGCTCGGTCAAGCCGAGGCCGATGTCGCGGCGGAGCGCGCGCGCGCCGAAGCACGGGCGCTAGCAGAAGCCAACGCGGCAAACGCGACGGCTGTCACGGCCGCGCCGACGATCGTCGCGCCGGCGGCGCCGACCGAACCCGTCACGCCGCACACGTAAGGCGCGAATTCTGATCGCCGAGCATCCCCCGGAAGTCGGGACCCGAGCACCGGACTGGGACCAGAAAGAGATGCCATTAACGGAGCACCTTCGGGAGCTCCGTCAACGTCTCGTCTTCACGCTCGTGACGATCACCGTCATCGCCGTCGCGCTCTTCTGGCCTGCGCAATACGCGATCCTGTGGCTCAAGAACGAGTATCTGGGACCGACGATCGATCTCAATGCTTTCTCGCCGACAGATGTGATCTTCACCGAGTTCAAGTTTTCACTCTATGGCGCGATCATACTCGGGCTGCCCGTGATCGTGTATCAAACGTGGATGTTCGTCGTGCCCGCGTTCCATCCAAAAACGCGTCGCATCGTCTACGGCTACACGGCACCGTCGATTTTTCTCGCAGCGGCCGGTATCGCGTTCTGCCATTTCTTCATCATCCGTCGCGTGCTCACGGCGCTCATCGGCATCACGTCGGTCGTCGCGAAAGAGACGTTCGGCGTCGAACCGACGCTCAACATCATCTTGCTCTCGTTTCTAGCCTTCGCACTCGTCTTTCAAACGCCGATGATCATGGTCGCCCTCGCGCGAATCGGGCTCGTCAATGTCGCATTCCTGCGAAAGAATCGCCGGTACGCGCTGATGGGCATTCTGCTCGCGGGCGGCTTTCTCGCACCCGATGCGTCGCCCGTGACGATGATGCTGATTTCCGGGCCGATGTACGTGCTCTACGAAATGAGTATTTGGATCATCCTGATCCTTGAGAAGTCGTGGAAGAAAGACGCCGCGCGCGGGTAAGGTGAAAGCATGGCAATGACGGGAACCCTGCCGCCGGCACCCTCGCTCGTCGACGGCGTGCGCGCGGGCATCCGCGAGCTCCTCGGGCAGCTCTCGAATTTTTGGTTTGGCATGTCGTTGCTCGGCGTGTGGGGTTTCCTCACGCTCATCGGCGTCGTCGTGGATCAGGGCAAAGACGAGAATTTCTATCTCACGAACTACGCGCCCGCACTCGCGCGACTCGTCCTGCGCTTACATCTCGACAACATCTATCACTCGCCCGCGTATCTCGGCATCGTCGGGTTCATCCTCGCGTGCATGACGCTCGCGACCTTCTGGCGCGTGATCCCGACGCGCTTACCACCGCTACGTGGCGTGAAGATCGAGGCAATTCCGCTCAACGCGAGCATGACGGTTCGCGGCGACGAAGCCTCGGTACGCGCGCGGGTGGAGGCGTTCTTCGCCGCACGCGGCTGGCAAGTCCGTAAACGCGAACTTGGCGGCATCGAATGGACGTTTGCCGACAAGCACAATTGGGCGCGCCGCGGCGTGCTCGTGGCGCATGTCGGATTCGTGATCATCGCGATCGGCACGACGCTCTACTGGGCATTCGGCTATAGCGGCCAGACGGCCGTGCTCGCGGGTTCGACCGTGAAAATTCCGGAGAACGGCACGATCTTCCGACTCGATCGCTTCCGGTATCGCATCGATCCGATCCGCACGAAGAGCGGTATCGTCTATCAGCCGATCGATTACGTCTCCGACGTTCACGTCACCGATCACGCGGGTAAGACGCTTATCGATCAGATCCGCGTCAACCAGCCCCTCGATGTCGACGGTGTTTCCTACTATCAGGCGTCATATGGTTTCGGTGTCCACTTCACCGTCAGCAAAGACGGTAAGCCACTCGCGAACTCGCCTGCCGGATCCGTCAAAGAAGGCGAAGGCTTCGCCGTGGGTCAGTCGACGCGCTCGCTCCAATACGCGAAGTTCGTCGGCACGATCGGTCCGGGCAATACCGTGGGACCAGATCCTCGGCCGAACAATCCGGGCGTGCTCCTCAACGTCTTCGACGGCGCGCAGAATATCGGCAGCGTGCTCGTGCCGCTCGATCGTGGCATCGATATCGGTAGCGGCTACCGCGTCGATGCGGGCCGCTATACGCTCTACAGCGGCATCCAGTATCGCCACGATCCGGGCATTCCGTTCGTCGGTGTCGGCGCGTTCGTGTTGCTCGCGGGTCTGTGCATCTCGTTCTATTTCTTGCCCGCGCGTCTCTACGTTCGCATCGACGGCGACGGCGACGGCGACGAAAAGTCGTGGCAGGTCGGCATGGCTGCAACGACCGTCAAGGGTTACGACATTTACGAAGAACAGTTCGCCGCGCTCGTACGCGATTTCGAACACCAAGATACCGCACCGCCTGCTCGGCCGCTCCAACCCGCCGGTTCGTTTGCATAGTCGCAGCGAGCGGGTACGATCTGCCGTGATCTGGGGCGTGGCAAACCGACCCCATGCCGTCTAACATACCGTCAGGCTCCAGACACCCAAAGAAGGGTACCGTATGAATACCGACCAGCTCCTCATCGTCATCTCGATCTCCGCATACATCATGAGCACGCTCGCGCTCTTCACGTATTTTCTCTCGCGGGAGAAGCTACCGAAGCAGATCGGGATTCCGTTTGCCTTCATCGGGTGCGCGGTGCAATTTTTCGAGCTGATCTATAGGTATCAAACGAGCCACATCTGGCCCCTCACGAATCTGTACGGTTCGCTCTCGCTCTTCGCTGCGATGAGCGTGGCTATTTTCATCGGCTTCTCGCTCAAATACGATCTGTGGTTCATCGGCGGATTCGTGCAGGCGTTCGCTGCGGGCTTTCTCGCCTACGCGCTGACGTGGAACGAAGGCTATCTGCCCGCCGTGCCCGCGCTGCAGTCATATTGGATCAAGATTCACGTGCCGCTCGTCGTGTCGTCGTACGCGGCATTCATGGTCGCGATGGTCATGTCGATCTTGTATCTCATCAAGTATTATGGCGAGCGCTCACTCGAGCGCGACGCTACACGGCCGCTGAACTTCCGCGCGGCCGGAGCCGGTTCCAATTTAGGGGGCTTGCAAATGGCGACTTATGCCGCGCCCGTTACCTCGCAACGGATGATCGGCGGCGACCTACCCGTGCTCGCAACCGCTGCAGCGGCCGGCAATCCGCTCGCGATGTGGCTATCGACGCTGCCGTCGCTCGCGAAGCTCGATATCATGACCTACCGCATCGTTTCGATTGGTCTGCCGTTGCTGACGGTCGGCATCATCACGGGCGCCTGGTGGGCGAAAGAGGCCTGGGGTGCTTACTGGCAGTGGGATCCCAAGGAAACGGCGGCGCTCGTTTCGTGGACAGTCTACGCGATGTACATGCACCTTCACACGCGTAATTCTTGGCGCGGCGTCCGCTCGGCGTGGATGTCGGTGCTGGGATTCGTGACGATCATCTTCTGTTATCTGGGCGTCAATATTTGGGTTTCGGGGCTGCACAGCTACAAGATGTAAGGGCGTCGTCGCTTTAAATCGATGACGATTCGCGCTCGAACATCACGACGCGACCGTCCGGCGAAGACGTGAGAACGTGATAGGTTTTACGATTTCGCATATTCGTGCATAGTGGTACTTCATCCGTACACAAAACGTCTGTTAAATCCCACTTTCTGAGGATATTTTCCCAGCCGGGCTTGCCCGAGCGCAAGCTCATGAAGTCGTCCCATTCCTGTGGCGGAAACGGATCCGAGCGACTATCGAGCATGTGTGGAATTCCGCCCCGTAACCACATGGCTTGCGCACACTGACGAAGTTCCGTGCACACGAGTCGGACGTGCCGCTGAGATGTTATGTCCGGAAGTTTTGCGATGATCCGTTGCGCTTCTACGATAAGTCGATCGTGCTCTGCGCCGTTCGCACGCGTCGATATGATCCCACTCGCAACGAGCGTGATCGATATTACGGCGGTCAAACTAAGCGAAAGCGCTGTTGACGGCATTAGCCAGCCGTCAATAGTCACCGCGAGTTTCGACAGACGCCACCGAGCAGACACTATTTCGACGACGACTGGTGTGCCGACGAGATAAAAATACGGTGTATGGCGGACCGAGTGAAGCGCTAGCACGAGCGTAAGCACGAAGAGTAGCCATCCACTCATCATCGAAAGTTTGAAGTCTCGAACCGCGAAGATCGCCAGGGAAATAAAAATTAGAACGCCGTCAATGCCGTGCGGATATTCGTCGAACAAGTTGATCGGATCCCACTCGTCGATGTACTGAGCCCGGTGCAGTGTCGGAACCAGACTACGAAGTGCGTATTCGTCTAACCGCCATCCGAAGGGATTGAGAAAAAGCACGATTCCAGCGACGGCGAGAAAGATCAGCAAAAGGTCACGGCGATCCCGCGTCGTTCCGGAGAACCAAGATACAAAGACGGCGAGTGCGCAAAGGACGAGCGCCATGAGAAAACTTCCATGCACGTTGACCCAAACGAAGGCCAATGGAAGCACGAACCATCGGTAGTTATCGTGCCGTCTCAGAAGCATCGCGACCGCAATAGCAATCGGATAGCTCAGAACGTATGCGCGCAGCCCGATCGGCATCGCACTTGCGAGTAGAACGACTGATAGGACGATAAGGGATCGACCGACACCGCGACGCTCCAGATCGCAAGCGTATATGCCGAGCGCACCGCATGCCGCGAACGCGAACAATAATTTAACGAAAGTGAAGTTCGGTGTATCGATGCCGGTGTAGGCGACGAGGATTCCGATAAGCCACTCTTGCGATATCCAAGGAAGGCCGGGAGTCAGCGTGTCGTTTCCGAGGTATCGACTCGGCCCATGTCCTCCGAGCAACGGAAGACCGGATTTGAAATAGACACCGCTGTCGGCGTTATATCCACTATGGCCGAGAAGAACGATCGTGATCACGCAATAGACCGGCACCAAAAGTAAATTGATGCCATAGCGCGGTTTACCCAAGATTGTGACTACGGAAATTTGCCTACACAGCTACAAAACGAAGATTGGGCCCCTACGATCATTTTTGCATAGCCGCCGCCGGCGTACCCCGGAAGCGAAGCGGTATTTGATCCAAGAAAACAGCTGCGACAAGCATGACGATGAGGACCTTCACGAGGAAAAACAATTCGAACATATCGTCGCGAAGTGTCGCGAGCAGTGGCAGCGATACCATGTAGACTTCACCAAAGCCGCTAGCGATTGCATAAGCAGCACCCCAATAGAGATACCAAGGGGCAGCGATCGGTCCGGCTTGGCTAAAGAAGAGCGAGATTCCACCAGCTCGCTTTCCGGATAGGACGAGTGCGAGCATCGCGAGCGCGACGATCGGTACGAAGAATATCCACTTCGACATTACGTGACTCTGCGTTTTTAACGCAGCAAATTTTACGAGATCGACCGCGTATGCGTGCCCTGGAATCACAAACGAAATCGCGGCGACGGCACCAATTGCAACAACCCACATGGCGACGCGCTTCGGCGGACTCTTGATCGGCATCAGGATAGCACCGCCGATGATCACGAACGGTAATTTGATAAGCCCGGCCGCAGTCAGCGCAAGGATCGCGGGCACGATCTTGACGTTCCTAGCGAAATAAAAAGCCGTGGCGAGGAGGACCAAGCCTTGGATATCGGCGTGCGGATTGACGACTGAATAGAACCACAATGCGGGGTTGAGAATGACGGAAAGAATGACGGCTGGTGTCAAGCGACTCGCCCGCATGATTTGGACGAGGCCGAGAATCAAGCCCACGTTCCACAGACGGAGAGCGTAGATTTTTTCTACGACGGATGAACCGAACCACGTCTGGACGACGTCTACGATCACCCAAAGAGGCCCGTAAATAACGCCCCCGAGTGGAATGAACTTCGAGATCGGACCGTAGATCGTGCCTGCCAGTGCTCCATTCGGAGGCGCATAAGCCCCAAAACCAAGGATCCCCGTTGCCACATACTCGTATGGATCGGAGGTCGATAATTCGGGCGCGACACAAGATATGATCGCAGAAAGTGCGACTGCAAGGATCAGCGCCGGTTTCGATAAGCGCGTACCGCGACTAACCGCAAGAACGATAAGTCCCAGCAGCGCCGATTCAGACGCGCCGATCGCAAACCCCAAAACCGAGAACAAGCCGTGGTGCGCCGAGCTGCCGTGATCACCATCGAAAATTGCGATCGGCAGAGATGTCGCCCACGTGCCCGTTGGAGGCGTATCGTATTTCGTTTGTAGATGGAGCAGCACGATCTGAGCGAGCAACAACAACGGGAGCGCGGCGATCGCTACCGTTATCGCACCTTTTCTTGGGGCGTATGCGCGTGCGGCTTTAAAAAAGCGGCTCTTATTTCGAAGCGCCAAACGCTCCCAGAGCCACATGATGCACCCAATTATCGCAATCGCCCCCATCTTTACTATATCGGACCATTTTGGTGATTCCTTAAACCACGCTCGAGGGAAAACGCTGCATCTTTATCGTTCGTTTTTAATTTTTGGAATCGCCGCATTATTCTTAAGTAAAAATATCCGAAAAACCGAACGGGTCGTCTTATTCGCAAATCGAAGCGGTCCGACGCGATCCTGATACGCACGGTCGAACCACGATGGGTGCGGGTATTTTATATGCGCATCTTCGAGGATGACCGTTGGGCGATATCGCTCAATCGTTAATTCGGGATGTCCGGTACGATAGTATCCGACGACCCCGGGATGCGTGAGACCCTGACTATCGATGAGCGTCCGATTGCTGTAGTACCGAAGCTGGCCCGGCTCGGGATAGAGGATGGAATCGTTCGCCGCGAGTGTACGATCGAAGAATTTTCCGAGTGCGACAAAACCGCTGTCTCGAAATTGCGCACCGGGGAAAATGCCAACGAGCGATTCGTCCGCAAAACTACCCGATGTCAAGTGGAAGAGAAATAGGAAGTGGAGCGCGATGACACTCACGCTCACACCGATCTGTAGATTCGACTTTATTCGCGCCGAGAAGGCCTCGGTGCCGTTTCGCGTAGACCACGGCAATGCGACGATAACGGCGATGACGAGCGCTACGGGGATGCAAAACCAAGCGAAAAACGCGCTGCGAACTGCGACGTAGATAGAACACGTTATGAGCGATCCGATGACGATCGTACTTGCGATGCGCGGTAACGGCTTCTTTTCAAGTAAGCGGGCGATGAGGCTAAGGGCGAGCATTCCAAAAATAATGATTGCCCCCCAAAAAGTCGGAGCTTCGAGCCAGAAACAATACGACATATAGTTCGCTAGACCGAGTAGAAATGGCTCGAAGTGGCCGTTTTCTCCCATAGCGATTTTTACAGCCATGGTACTCGAAAAAACCGTACCGAACGTCACGATCGCGTACGCGCTCCAGCATAAAAAGGGCGCCACTGCGACACTTGTAAATGTAATTGCCGACCGTATCCCGCGAATTCGCAATAATCCGACCGCGGAAAGCACCATAAAAATGAGCGCTTCTTGGCGTAAGAGCGTCGCGAGCGCAAATAGAAACGCGCCCGAAACGATCCGTCCGCGAATAATGCAATTGGCCGCGGCGATCGCTGCAACCAAACATAAGAGGGACTCGTGCGACCACAGCATCACTACAAACGGTGATGCGATGAGTGAAATCGCTGCCAGCAGCGAGCCAAGTCTCGAACTGAAGCTGCGGAAGAGGAAGTACGATAACGGGCCGAGCGCAAAATATGCGCAAAGGGCGATGACCTGTGCGATATCGACGATGTCGCGTTTTAAGAAAAAGCTCAAAACGGAATAGACGACAGGCGCGAGCGGTGCCGAAGTCGTCAACACGCCGACGCCCGGATTAAAGAAGAACCCCTGCCCGCTCGCGAGATTTTTTGCGATTGTGTAGCCAATAAACGAATCGTCAAAGGCGTACGAGCCGTAAAACGACGGCACGATGGCGAGCGTGATCAAGACGATCGTCGAGACCGCTAGAGCTTCGCTACGAACTCGAATCGCTCCGTCGCGAGGCACGCCGCTAATCGATCGGACTCCCATTACGTCTTATATCGGCGCGTCACGCTCGCGG
>ENA-OFDM01000833-OFDM01000833.1-metagenomes-genome-assembly--contig:-NODE-833-length-11531-cov-3.103433_pt1 | contig 11531 bp, 13 predicted proteins | sample MGYA00153385_OFDM01 | MGnify analysis MGYA00153385
CCTGCATACCGCGCCGATCCCGGCCCCGCACGGCGCCTTCGTCGCAGCGACCGCGGCTGCGTCGCCGACGGCGCGCGCCGCGACGGTCGCCGCGATCGTCACCGAAGCCGAGGCCGCATCGGTATGGGCCGCAGGCTACGTCACCACGTCGCAGACCGGCATCACGATCGCCAATAGTACGGGAACGTTGCTTTCATTCGACGGCACCGCGTGCGGCCTCAACGTCAAAGCAAACGCCGCCGACGCGACGGGATTCGCCGAACGCTATGCAAACGACGTGGCCGCCCTCGACGGCGCGGCCGCGGGCGCGATCGCGGTCGCGAAGACGCGCGTCGGTACCGCACCGATCGCCGTCGACCCGGGCGCCTGGACCGTCATTCTCGAACCCGCAGCGATCGGCGAATTGCTCTCGTACCTTACCGATCATTTCTCCGCACAGACCTACGTCGATGGCGCGTCGTTTCTCGCAGACGGCCTGGGCCGCACGTACGTGGGAGAGAACGTGACCATGTGGGACGACCACACGCATCCCTTCCTCGCCGACCTACCCTTCGATTTCGAGGGAGCGCCGCGCACGCGCGTCCCGCTTTTCGAGGCGGGCGTGGCGAACCACGTCGTCACCGACGCACGTTACGCGCGAAAACTCGGCATCGCCAATACCGGCCACGGTTTCGCGGTTCCCAGTGCCAGCGGACCCGAGCCACGAAGCGTCGTCGTCTCGACCGGGTCGCGATCGACGCAAGACCTCATCGCGCAGACCAAACGCGGCCTGCTCGTGAGCCGCTTCTGGTACATCCGTCCCGTCGACGAACGGAAGACCATCGTCACCGGGATGACGCGAGACGGAACGTTCCTCATCGAAGACGGCCGGATCACCGCAGGCGTGCGCAACATGCGCTTCAACCAAAGCATTCTCGAAGCGCTACGCCACTGCGAATTCGCTAGCGAGGCCGAGCGTACCGAGGGGTACGGTTATCGCATGGTCGTTCCGGCCGTGAAGATCGAAGGCTTCCGCTTCGACAGTGGCACGGACTTTTAGGCGCTCGACGCGCTCCGCAGCAGGCCGATCCGGCGCACGGAACCTGCGGGTTGCACGATTTGCAACACCGCTTCGATCACGTTGCGATCCCATTGCGTACCGACGCCGGCGCGTAACTCGTCGAGAGCGAGCAAAACCGGCAGCGCTTTGCGATAGGGGCGTTTGCTGATCATCGCATGGAACGAGTCGGCGACGCAGACGATGCGCGCGACGAACGGAATTTCGTCACCCGCGAGCCCGTCGGGATATCCCGCGCCGTCGATCCGTTCGTGATGCCAACGCACGATCGGTGCCACGTCGTGCAGCGCGGGCATGCGCTCGAGAATCTTCGCTCCGACGCGTGCGTGCGTGCGCATCATCTGCCATTCCTCATCGACGAGGGGGCCGGGCTTGCGTAAAATTTCGCTCGGCGTGGTGATCTTGCCGACGTCGTGCAACGTCCCCGCGAGAACCGCGAAATTTTGTTCGTCGGTGGAGAGCCCGAGCGTCTTTGCGATACGACCCGACCACATGCCGACGGCGCGAGAATGCTCGCATGTCGCGGGATCGCGTTCGTCTATGACCGCGAGTAGTGCGGAGACGATCTCGTTACGATCGCTCATTTTCGAAGGATCGAAGGTATGCGATCGTTCGACGATTTCTTCGACACCGAGCCGCTTGGAAAGTCGCAAAGAGAGTGACTCAAAATAGCTCAGGATGTCGCCGGGGTCGCCGCATTCGACGACGAATTTTTCGGCTATCGTCGAACATGCCGAACGAAGTAACGTCGCATATGCAACGGCATCGCTATCGGCCACTCGTGCGTCGATCCAAACGGCGATCGCGTCGCGATCGCCGATCTCGAGTTCTTGAGATAGCCGATCGAGAAAGGTGTGGACGAACGTGCTGGCCGCTTTCGGCCCGAGTAGCCGCGGCGCATTCGAGCCGAGCACGGTCGCGACAATGTCCCAGCGTCTCGCATCTACATAGAGAGCGAGTCGACGGCAAACGTCTTGTGTCGGGGACGATTCCCTCATTGCCAAGTGCCCTTGCGACAACCGAGACCGCACATTATCTCAAAAGAGTAACGTGGAATCGGCGTTAATTTTTCCTTCGTCGTGGCCCGACGGTACGTCCTCCGTCGTACTCGACGATAAAACCGGGACTTTTGGCACGGATGGTTTCCGCACTGTAAAGAGATCCTTTCTTATCGTCATCGCTTTGACGCCGAAAGCTTCGGAGACCACTACCCCTAGGGGTGGTCGGACTCGATATTCACAACGGAGGGCCATGCCGCGGGGTCGGGCGTGCGCCGGCTCACCTTTTTCGGCGTGCGGCCAAAAGCCCATACGAAACCGGCGACGAGGAGAGTGCAGCCCAACAGTAATGCGGGCGTCAGCGGCACCGCTGAAATGGCGAGCGTTGGATACGTTCCGAGCGTCGCGCGGAGTCTCAGACCACCGAGATCGACGCTCTCGCCAGCCGGCGCAAAGCCGATGCCGCCGGGAACGAGGTGACCGTCGTCGTCATCGACTGCGAAGAGCACCGAAGCCGCACCCGCGGGTTGCCCGTGCGCCGCGCCCGTCGCTCCGGGCGCACCTTTGGCGAAGTAAAACGCCTTTACTTGCCGGTGCAGGGCCGGGATCGCGAAAGCATCGGCGGGTAACATCTTCCCCGCAAGCGCGATCTGCTGCGTGAAGAGCAAGACGGGTGAGAGGAACGCGGGGTTCGTCGGCTGCGTCATCGTGAGGTGATCGCCCGTGGTCGTCCGCGCTTCGACGTACGCCGCCGCTCGCGGAACCAGTTCCACGACGGTCGCACCAACGAAGCGCCGTTCGCCCGGCGGGATATCGATTGAATCCGCACCACGGCGCCGCAGGAGCACGTGGCCATCTCCGCGCGCGATCGCTGCCGCATCTGCGATCGGAAAGAACGCCGCGGCCCCCACGTCGCCGAGCGGCGCGACGGTTCCGGGCGCACGCGAGACGATCTCCGTGTCGGGTCCGAGGAGCCCGGAGGCGATGCCGGCCGAAATGACGACGAGCGCACCGACCATCGCGACGACGAGGCGCGTACCGATGGTCCCGTCTTCACCGCGACGCCCCGCGAGCGCGTAGCTTCCAATCGCGATCGCTCCGAGGCCGAGCGTCGCCGCGTATTGCCAAGTGTGGAAGCCCGACCATTGCGGTGCGACATCTTGCGCGAGGACGCAGGCGACGCTGGCGAGCGCCGCGAGCACGCCGACGAGGCGCGGATTCATCGCACCTTTGCCGCGAGCGCGGGGCCGACGGCGTCGCGCATCTGCGCGAGCGAGAGTTCGCCATCGATACCGCGCAGGATATGGCCCGTTCGGTCGATCACGAGCGTTGTCGGCAAACCGACCGCGGCGTAGGCGCGACCGTATTGCTGATCTTCATCGAGGAGAATCGGGTAGCTCAGCTTCATCTCCCGCGCGAACGCGGATGCCGCAGTAGCCGATTCCCCCTGATCGATTCCGAGGATGACGAGCCCCTTTGCACGATTTTCTTCGTATAACTGCTCGAGCGCGGGGGTCTCGCTCCGGCACGGCGCGCACCACGATGCCCACAGGTTCACGAGCACCACGCGCCCACGATAGTGGTCGATGCTATCAGTCGTGCCGCCGAGCGTCTTGACGGGATAGCTCTGTGCGGGCGCACCTGCGAGCATCCCAGGACCACCACCGGCGCCGCCAGCCCCCGTACCCCCAACGCCAAAATAGAATTTGACAGTCAAAAAAATGGCGACGATCGCGATGAGCGAGATCGCCCACCCGAGGCTAGGACGAGGCATTTACGTTGACTTCGCAGACCCCGAAGGCTGCCCCCGCACGCACACCGGATCGCGCCACGTGGCGGCCGAGTACGCTTTCCCTGCGCGGCGACATCGCCGTCGCCGTCTTTGAGGCGGGACGCATCGACCCCGACGCGCCGACGATCGTTTGCGTGCACGGCATGGGGCATTGGACGCAAGCCGCATGGGATTTCGTCGCAGCCGAATTCGAATTAACGCATCGCATCGTCGGTTTCGATCTGCCCGGATTCGGCGCGTCGTCGAAGCCCGCCATCGCGTACACACTGGATTTTTTTGCCGGAATTCTCGCTGAGACGATCGCCGCATACGCCCCCGGAGCGCGTGTTACGCTCGTGGGACATTCCCTCGGCGGACTCGTCGCGGCGATCTACGCAGCCGAGCACCCAAGCGGGATCGGGACGCTCGTGCTCGTCGATCCCGCCGGCTTCCTTCGCACGCCCGCGCTCGTGCTTAAGATGCTGGGCTCGCGTCCGGTGCAGTCGCTCATGCGCAAAATGCGGCCATCGCCGAAGTTCGTACGACGGACCTTTCGCAACGCCGTCTACGATGCGGCGACGATTCCCGATGATTATTTCGAACGCGCAGTCGAGCTCGCGAGCGACCCCGCGATGCTGCGATCGTTTACTGACGTCTACGCAAACGCGATGGCGCAATTTATCCGGATGCGCGCGTTGCACGACCGGCTCGCAGGCTATCGCGGACAGACGCTCGTGGTCTGGGGCCGCGAGGATCGCTTCGTACCGGTCAAAGGCCTCGAAGCCGCGCAGGAAGTCTATCCCGAAGCTACGACGCTCGTCATCGAGCGCTGCGGCCACTGCCCGAACATCGAACACCCCGCCGTTCTCTCAGCGGCGATCCGGGCCGCCATCTCGTAGGCGCGAGGCGCCCATACGCGCATCATCGACCGTGCATGGTCCCGGGAACCACTCACCCGTGTCGCGTACCATAGGCGCCGATGGACGCACGGATTCTCGACGGTCGCGCACTCGCAGCGGAGCTTCGCGACGGACTGACCGCGCGCACGACCGCCCTCGCAGCGCGCGGAATTTTACCGCATCTTCGCGTGGTGATGATCGGTGAGGACGAGTCGAGCCTCGCTTACGTGCGCGGAATGCGCGCCCTCGGTGCGAAGATCGGCGTGAGCGTTAGCGTCGACGATCTCAGCCCTCAGTGCGACGTGGCGACGCTACGCGCGCATCTGATCGCCCTCGAGGCCGACGACGACGTCCACGGCGTGATCCTCCAACAGCCGTTGCCACGCCATCTCTCGATTCGCGACGTGGCCGATGCCGTTCCCGAGCGCAAAGACGTCGACGGCACGAACCCCCTCAATCAGGGGCGCCTCGCATTCGCCACGGGCACGCGCTTCGTACCCGCAACACCCGCCGCCGTCATGCTCTTGCTCGAGCGTAGTAGCGCGTGGCCTCTACGCGGAAAAGACGTGGCCGTCGTCGGGCGTTCGAGCGTCGTCGGCTTGCCCGTGGCGCTCCTCGCGCTCGCGCAACACGCAACGATTACCGTCGTCCATAGCGCGACGCCCGATATCCGCTCGCGCGTTCGCGCAGCCGACGTCGCGATCGTCGCGATCGGAAAGCCGCATGCGGTCGATGCGTCGTGGCTCAAGGCTGGTGCCGTCGTCATCGATGTCGGCACGACCGTCGTCGCCGGAAAGTTGCGCGGCGACGTCGATTTTGAAAGCGCGAAAACGGTCGCGTCGGAGATCACGCCCGTACCGGGCGGCGTTGGCCCGGTAACCAACGTTGCGCTCATGCGTAACGTCGTTACGGCAGCCGAATCGGTCGTCTTAGTTTAGCGAGAAGTGCTTACCGAAGAACTTTTCTTGGGTCGCACGGAAGGTACCGCCGGGTGCCGCATTGGCTTGCATCTGAGGTGACTCGCGCTTGCGCTCGAGCAGCGAGCGCAGTTGTGGCAAAAGCCGTCGCAAGAAGCCGAGTTCGACGGTGAGGCGCTGTTCGGTACTCGAGAGTTCCAGCAGTCGCTGCTTCATCGAGTCAGCGACTTGTAGAGCGTCGCCGATTAAGAATGACGCGTCGACTGGGTCGTCCGGGAACTCGATGTCGGCTTTCATCCCGGAGAATTCGACGAGCATGCGGAGATAGTCGTTGAAGACATCGCGAATTTCACCGACGAGACCCTCGATCGTCCGCACGTCTTCGACTTCATCTTCGGGCAGATAAGAGACCTCGACGACTAAAAATGGTTCGCGTGCGACGACCCGCTCGACACGAAAACGACGCTTCCCGACGGTGCTGATGTAGTAGCGACCGTTTTCGAGTTGCGTCACGTCGCCGATCTCTGCGGTGGTACCGACTTCATAGGGCATAACGTCGGGATCGCCCGCCTCATCGCCGTCGCGAATGAGGCAGACGCCGAAGGCTTCGCCGCCCTCCAGGCACTCCGAAACCATTTGTTTGTACCGCGGCTCGAAGATGTGAAGGTTGAGTGCCGCCCCCGGAAAGAGCACGGCGTTGAGTGGAAATAACCGGAGGCGACTCACAGGATTATGCCGGGGTGATCAAGCGCGATTCAACCGCGCTCCAGTTGATGTTCGCGAAGAACGATTCGATGTATTTCGAGCGTTCCGCAGGTTTGTAGTCGAGGAGGAAAGCGTGCTCCCACGCATCCATAACGACGATCGGCTTGAAGCCGGCAACGTTGCCGTCTTCGTGTAGCGTCACCCAATGATTAGAAATGCGACCGCTCTTGGGATCTTGCAGCGCGAGTGCCCAGCCAACGCCACGCATCCCGCCGACTGCGACGAAATCTTTCTTCCAGGTTTCGAAATCGCCGAAGCTCGCGCAGATCGCGTCGTGGAGTTTGCCCGACGTTGGTGCCGCTGCGGCGTTGGACATCATATTGTCGAAGTAATATTCGTGGAGGACCATGCCGTTGTACTCGAACCCGAGGCGACGCGTGATCTCGGCGAAGCCCGGATCTGCACCGGCGACGGGACCCGCGTTGATCTTTGCGTTGATCTGTTCGTTGAGAAGATTCGTGTTTTTCACATAGCCTTCATACAGGCCGAAGTGCACGGTGAGGGTGTTGTCGGAAATGCCCTGTAAACCGGAAAGGTTCCACTTCTTGGGCACGTACGCTTCTAACGCTAGGGTCGCCATTGCTTGCTCCTCTGAAATTTGCGCGGATGGTTGACGTGCGCGAACTCTATGCTCATTCGACGGCCCTAAGAACACTCTTGTCCCCGAGAGCCGGCCTGTTTTGGAGAGGTTCCCCGCGGAGTGGAGCGACAAACCCGTCCAATCGTGAACGACTTGGATTATCTCAAGCGGCTGCATCGCAATCCGGCGCCGCTGCTGCTCGAACTCGAACAGCACGGGCGCTCCGACGCGATTCCCCTGGTCGATCGCGAGACGGGGCGATTTCTCTCCACGCTCGTGCACGCGATGCAGGCCAACCGCATTCTCGAGATCGGAACGGCCTACGGCTACTCGACCCTGTGGATGGCGCTCGCGATGCCGCCCGCCGGACATATCTGGACGATCGATCCCGACACCGAGCGGACCGTTGTAGCGATCGAATTTTTGCGCCGTGCCGGTAAGTTCGACGACGTTTCAGTCATGAACCAACCCGCGCTCGAGATCTTACCGACCTTTCCGGTGCGCAATCTCGATATCGTTTTTATCGATGCCGTCAAGTCCGAATACGCCGAGTATCTCGAACTCGTCGTGCCGCTCCTCAAACGCTCGGGGCTCGTCATCGTCGACAAGCTCTTGTGGGTTGGGAAATCGGCGGCCGAACCCGAGGCGAGTGACTCCGCCGCGACGACGGCGATTCGCGAGTTCAACAAGATCTTCTTAAACCACCCGCAACTCGACGCGACGATCGTACCGATCGGCAATGGCATCGGCATCGGCTCGCGCATCGAATGAGCGACGTTTCCAGTAACGATTTTCGTGCCGTCATGCGTCGTGTGCCGACCGGAGTCACGATCGTGACGACGGTCGTCGATGGGAAGCCCAAAGGCTTTACCGCTAACGCCTTCGCGAGCGTCTCCGCCGATCCGGCCATGATCCTCATCTGCGTCAACCGTCAGGCGCGGAGCCATCCGCTTATCGCCGCAGCCGGACACTTTTGCGTCAACGTTTTGCGGGTCGATCAACGCGAACTCGCCGAGCGTTTCGCGACACACGCAAACGACGATCCCTTCGCCGACATCGCCTATCGCATCGATCGTTCGGGCTCACCCGTCTTCGATGACGCGCTCGCGTACCTCGATTGCGAACTCGCCGCCGAGCACGCCGCCGGAACGCATACGATCTTCATCGGCAACGTGCTCGCTTGCGCGGCGCGCGATGGCTCGCCGCTCGGCTATTTCAACGGCTCGTATCGGGATTTCCAATGCACGATCCCGTAGCGACCGGGCGCGGCGTCGTCATCGAACATCTCGTCGTCGGTGCGCTCGCGTGTACGTGTACGATCGTCGCGGATCTCGATGCAGGCGAGGCGATCGTCGTCGATGGCGGCGACGACGTCGATCGCATCGTCGCGCGACTCACCGCGCTCGGCGTGCGCGCGACGCATCTCGTGCACACGCACGCGCACATCGACCATATCGGCGCGCTCGGCGATCTCCGCGACCGCACGGGCGGCATCGGGCTCTTGCATCCCGAGGACCGCCCGCTCTACGGGATGCTCGCCGAACAGGCGCGCTTCCTCGCGCAGCGCCCCCCGCGCATCGTTGCGCTCGATGGCGATCTCGCCGACGGTGACGTCATCGTGGCGGGAGCGGCCCGCCTCGATGTGTTACACACGCCCGGACATACACCGGGGAGCGTTTCGTTTGCCATAACGACGAGCGGCGCAGTATCCGACGCGCGTACGATGCTCCTCACGGGCGACACGCTCTTTGCGGGCGCGATCGGCCGCTGGGATCTTGGCGGCACGAGCATGGAGGATATCGTCGCCAGCGTCCGCGAGAGGCTTTTCGTCTACGCCGATTCCACCGTCGTCATCCCGGGCCACGGGCCTGCGACGACGATCGGTCGCGAACGCGCTTCGAATCCATATTTTACTGCTTCGTAATGGACGTTTTACGATGGAATGCGGCGCATGGTCACGATGCGAACCGCGGGAAGCAACTGCTCGCCCTGTGAGGTAGCGTCGTGAATTTTGCGCACGACTTCGATCCCGCGAACGACGTGGCCGAAAACGGCGTAGCCGGGGCCGAGCGGGCCGCCCGCGTTGAGATATCGCGCGTCACCGAGATCGAGAAAAAACTCAGTCGTTGCTGAGTTGGGTTCGTTCGTACGCGCCATCGCGATCGCACCATCGGTATTGCTCAGATGTGTTTTCGAGGTGGGTTCGAGCGAGATCGACGCGTTCGTATTACCGGCTTTGGGATTGAGACCGCCTTGGATCACTTCGAACGGCGCCGCCGGCTCGTTTTTCTTGGAGACCGTCCGGTAGAATTCTGTATCGTCGTAGGTCTTCGCATCGACATATTTTAGGAAATTCTTCGTGGTAATCGGCGCTTTTGCGGTCTCGAGACGCACGACGATCGTTCCGAGCGATGTCGTCATCGCGACGTCGACGGTCGAACGGCCCCGAGCCGCCGCCACGTGCTTCGTCGTCGCAACTCCGGTCGGGCCGGAGGTTGCGGCACCGGCCGTCGATCCCATTAGCAGCAATGCGAAAATGGTAATAGCCCAAGGTGTGACGTGAAGTGAGCGATTCATCGAGCCAAAGCTTTGCCGCCTCGCCACGAAGCCCTTGGCGACGAAGCGGCCTCTCGTAGCGATGCGCTCGTTAGCGGAGCTTGATGAGAACTTTGCCTTCATCGGCAGCGACGGTCGGCGCGTTGCCATCGTCTTGCGACGTCTTCCCGTTGCCCGCCATCGTGGCCGTCGTGGAAATGGCGGCTTCGCGAGCGGCCGCAGCCATCATCTCATCGGTGATCTTGCCCGCGGCCCGTTTCGTACGAAAATCGTCGATTGCCGTCTGTAACGCAACGCGCGAGCGTTCGGGATAGTCCTTTTTCTTCTCGGGATAACCATCGAGTTGCGCTTCGATGTCGGCATCGCTGATCGCGTACGCCGCATCGAGCGTTTTCCCGAGCGAGAGTTCTACGACGATGCTACACGTCGCCGTGCCGAAGCCACACCCCGTCGTAAAGTAGGACACGTCGACGATTTTTTCATCCGGCCCGACCTTTAAGAAATACGTATACATGTCGCCGCACGAGTCGCTGAAATACTCGCCGCTCGCCATCGCATTTTCCATCGATCGGAAACCCGGGCGCTTCTCGACGAGCTCTTGAAACTTCACGAAATTCATGCGATCGATGTCTCCTTCAAATTTTCGGCCGGATCGGCCGCGTTGTGTGTCGCGCCCGCTACGATTTCGAACCGGCACGCGTCGCCGCCGGTTGCAATCGACTCGATCTGCCGCGTTTGCGGCGAAACCGTATCGTGCAAGACCGTGTGAATGATCGCACAGACTTCGGGATGCTCACCAACGGTTTGGCCGTACGGGCAGTGATGTTCGCGCAGCTCGATGCCACCGCCCGGCGTCTCGACGACATCGGCCTCGACGCCATTCGCGCGCAAGAGTGCCGCGAGTTCGAACGTGCGGCCACGGATGTCAGGCGCCGTGAGCTTCGCCCGGTATTTGGCAGCTGCCCGATCGCCGAGCTTGCCGAGAACCGTCTCGAGCGCGGAGACGCCGAGCGACGCGCGCACCTCCGTAAGAACCGCGTTGAGCATTTTGTCATACTGTTGCGGGAAAAGGGCATCGGCGGCGGGCGCGAGGGAATACTCCAGCGTCGGCTTCGTCGGGCCACGCCGCACGGATCGTTCCACCACATACCCGTCGCGCTCGAGCGTCAAAAGTTGCTGACGAACGGCGTTGGTCGAAATCCCGAACGAAACGGCTAAATCGATAGCAGAGGCGCTATGGCGGCGCCGGAGTTCCGTTACGATCTTGCCCTTCGTTGTTTGAAAGAATCTGGTGTCGTTCATGATCTTGCTGCGACAATAGCATCAATAGCGAAGATAGTCCATACTTTCCTTGACTTTCTCGCTCGATCTCCCGTATCATCGGCGCGATATGAGCGACCGTGGACTACGCATTTCCGGCCTGACCGCAAGCGTCGATGGCAACGAAATTCTCAAGGGTATCGATTTAGTCGTGCCGCCTGGGAGCGTGCAAGCGCTCATGGGTCCGAACGGGAGCGGGAAGTCGACGCTGGCGTTTTCGATTGCGGGTCATCCGAGCTACAACGTTACCGGCGGCTCCGTCACGGTCGACGGCGAAGAGATGCTCGGCGTCGCGCCTGACAAACGGGCCAAGGCCGGACTCTTCCTTTCATTTCAATATCCGGCGGCGATCCCCGGCGTTTCGGTCGCGAATTTCATTCGCACGGCACGGCAGGCGGTCAAGCCCGACGACCTCACGCCCTCCAAATTCCGCGCGATGATTTTCGAAAAGCTCGACGTCCTCGACATGGACGCTGCTTTTCTCTCGCGCTACGTCAACGACGGGTTCTCCGGCGGTGAAAAGAAGCGACTCGAAATGTTGCAGCTCGCGATGCTCGCACCGAAATATGCGATCCTCGACGAGACCGACTCAGGCCTCGACGTCGACGCTCTCAAGGCCGTCGGCGCGTCGGTCAACGCGTTGCGCGCGAGCGATGCGGGAAAAGACA
>ENA-OFDM01000842-OFDM01000842.1-metagenomes-genome-assembly--contig:-NODE-842-length-11439-cov-2.659171_pt1 | contig 11439 bp, 10 predicted proteins | sample MGYA00153385_OFDM01 | MGnify analysis MGYA00153385
ACCGTCGGGGAACCCGAACGGTACGCACATCCGCTTTTTAAGGGGGGTTAGGGGGATCTAGATCTACGCAACTCAAATAGACTTGTGCGGACACAGTAGCTTTATAAGGGGGTTAGGGGGTAAATCAACCTCAGCCGAAGTCAAACAGACTTGTGGATATACCGCTTTAGAAAGGCAGATCTGGGGTAAACTCCCTAGCCCTGCTCAATCCGAACGACCGCGATCGAGATCCCCTAATCTTTCATCTCAACTTTCAGATTTGGCAAGCCCTCCAACTTCTCCAGCGGCTGCACCTCCTCCGTTACGGGAGCAAACACAGTCAAACCGCCAGGAATACACTCGACTTCCACAGGGGTGGTACCAATCACCTCACCATCTACGACCACCTTCTGGGGCGGGTTGGTCGTTACTTTGAATCGCTTCGCTCGCAAGAAACCGACATCATCTCGATCGGATGCTTCACCTCGCAATGTCGAACTGAGCAAATCGAAGGCAGTAGCGATCGCAATTAAGGGTGTAGCAGGGGCGACGATCGTCAAATCGAGCATTCCATCATCGAATACCACTCCCGCCGAACCTTGAGCCAAAATTGACGTAGCTGGAGCGGCATTGGCGATGGTGATCGCCGCAGCGGAAACCGCCACAATTTTGTCTTCCAGCTCGATTTCGACTTCAAACTGGTTAAACTTGCCCACTTGCTTGAGTCCAGCGAGGACATAAGCCAGCATCCCCAGCCGATTCTTGGCATTGCGATCGGCTAAATTCACCGTTTCAGCTTCAAACCCGATCCCCGCCAATAACACCATCGGCAAACCATTACACCAAGCCATATCGACTACCTTGGTATCACCTGCCAAAATAGCTTTACAAGCCTCAGGAATCGTGGTGGGTAGATCTAGGGCATTGGCAAAAGCATTGGCAGTGCCGCGTGAAATGATGCCCAGCGGGATATTGGAACTCATCAAAGCCGCCGCCACAGCGGAAAGCGTCCCATCACCCCCAGAAGCAATAATCGCCTCGGCACCGCGATCGATCGCCGCTTTTGCTAGTTCTCCAGGTTCGCAGTCGGCTGTAGTAATGACCACATCTAGGTCGATTTCTGGACTGAGGAGAGATTCGATCGTGGCGAGATCTTCTTCGGGATTACCTTGTCCGGCAACGGGGTTAAAAATTAGACTAGCTTTACGTTTCATCGAGTAGATCCTCTAGGGGTGAGATGGGCGATGGTTCGGAAATTTTTTGAATTACTTCCAAAATTACTTGGGGGTCAGTTGCTTGTTTCATCAATTCAGCCTCAACATCATTACGATTTTTGACATTGGGCAAATCGGTACGCAGTTCTTCTACTAATGAAATCAATTTAGCGATCTTTTGTTCCGTAATTAGGTTGAGTTGGAGTACCAGATGAGATCGCTCTTCATTGACCTTTTCCTGGCGATTTTCAGATACCAATACTCCCGTCGAGATAAATAATGCAGCCAAATCCAACCACTCTGCGCCCAAATCGATCTGCGGAAAACTAGCTGGCAATATGCCGAGATCGACTAAATGACCGCAGATTTCCCAAATCGTAAAAAATAAGATTTGGAAATACAGAAATTGCGGTTTACCAAATATACTGACAACTTTGTCGAGTAGGCGTTGCGCGAGCGGTACATTTTGCTCAGAGCGTTCTAAATAGTTAGTAATTGTTTCGATATTTTTGAGTACTTGTTCGGGCACAGCCGCGTCGGATTCGGCTGACTCTTCAAGCAAGTCGGTGACAACAGCTTGCTGAACTTTCGCTGCTAAAATATCGCGACTGACTGAATCCTGGTGCATTTTTGCGGTCATTGTGGCTGGTGGCGATCGAAGATTAACTTATTCACAATAAATATCTAGACTCAAGTGCTAACTACTTTTGTTTCTAGATCCGAGTCAGGAGATTGTTCGGAGATTTGTTGGATCACCTCCAAAATTGCTTGGGGGTCGCTGGCTTGTTGCATCACTTCAGCCTCCACATCATAGCGATTTTTGACATTGGGTAAATCGACACGTAGTTCTTCGAGCAAGGCGATCGATTTGGCGATCTTTTGCTCGGTGACGAGGTTGAGCTGCAACATCAGATGCGATCGCTCTTCAGCGACTTTTTCCTGATGAGCTTGGGCGATCAGTACCTCAGTGGTGATGAGTAGCGACGCAATTTCTAACCCATGCAAATCTAGATCGAACTGCGGAAAATTTTTCGCGATGATATTTCTTTCTGCTAATTGAGTACAGCCAATCCAGAGCGCAAAAAAGCCAATTTGAAAATAAAGAAATTGGGGGCGACTGAAAATAGCTGCAATTTTGTTTAAGATGCGGTGGTCGGCGGCGATCTTTTGCTGATTTTGAGTATTAAACTTATCGATCGTTTCTACATTTTTGATGATATGTTCGGGGTGAACTTCGGATTCGATCGGCATATTTCGCTGCTGTTGTCGATCGGCTGTGCCCAAGCTAGTATCGGGAGTGTTTGGATTGGTTTTCATTTATATTAATTTTGTGTAGTTATTCAATTAGCGATCGTGCTGAGTGTGACATCGTAGCTAGATGCCAAGTCCCGCTCCAGATCGGAGCGGGACTTAACTGTCAATTGACACTCAATTTGGGTCTATTGTTGTTTGACCCAAACTGATACCGAGCCGCCGTTACAGCGGAAATCTGCCCAGCCATCATCATTAGTAGTAATTGATTCTTTGACGTGTTCGGTAATATCGACATAAGTACAATTGGGATGTCCGATGTCCATCCATTTGTTGCCATCTCCACCATTGGCTAAGATGACAGCCACACCGCCAGGGTGTTCATCCGTGCCCATTCTCGTCCACCCGATCGTATTTGGATGATCGAAGTAGTCATGTTGTTCGCCATAGGCATATTTTTTACGAGCATCCAGGAACTTGTCAATCAAGAACTGATGAGAGTCCATCCAGATTTCATAATCGGTACCGTCTTTATTGTCTTTATAGTGTGCGCCATAATAGTCGCCATAAAAGATGCAGGGATATCCAGCTTCCCGCAATAAAATCAACGCATAAGCCAGAGGTTTGAACCACGACTCGACGATCGATTCGAGTGACTGGAGGGGCTGAGAATCATGATTTTCGACCAGTGTGACAGCTAGTGCTGGCTGTTGCTGCACCAATGTGTTATCAAAAATTTTGGTCAGATCGTAATTCTCACCTTCTTGACTAGCAACGTGAAAATTGTAGTGGAGCGGTGCATCAAATAAACTCACCTTCCCTTCAGTAGTTTCGATAAAACTGTGTAGGGCATCTACTTCATAAGACCAATACTCACCGACTGCAAATAGATCGCGTTTGACATAGTTGCGAACGTGTTGCACCCAATCCTGAAAGAACTCTGCTGAAACGTGCTTGACAGCATCAAATCTAAAGCCATCGACATTGGTAGTATCCTGATTCCATTCGCCCCAATGCTTGAGTTCGCCAACTACTTCAGCATTGTCCATATCGAGATCGCAACCCATCAGATAGTCAAAGTTGCCCTTTTCCAAGTCAACATTGTTATCAAAAGACTTGCCCTTGAGCAGATAGACTGCTGATTCTCCCTCATTTTTGGCATTGTAATCGATCGCATCGAAATGCCACCAATGCCATTCCATGCTCGAATATTTGCCGTCCCTCCCAGGAAAGGTAAAATGCGTCCAGGCTTCGATCTTCTGATATTCACCAATTGGCTGATTGCGATTTTCCATATCAAATGGGGTCGCTTCTACCTCTTCTGCTTTATCTGCACCCATTTTGTGATTAAACACAACATCAGCATAGATCTGGATGCCAGCTTGTTGGGCAGTTTTGATGGCTTTGACATATTCGGCTTTGGTGCCGTATTTAGTCCGCACCGAGCCTTTTTGATCGAACTCGCCGAGATCGAAGATGTCATACACACCATAGCCGACATCCATGCCACCCCCTGTCCCTTTGTACGCTGGTGGTAGCCATAGTGAGGTAATACCTGCTGCTGCCAACTCGCTAGCTTTTTCGGCGACCTGATTCCAGAGACTACCATCATCTGGATTGTACCAGTGAAAATACTGCATCATTACACCGTTAGGATCGGACATGACTTTATTTATTTTTTAGAGGTTAATATTTAGATAAAGGTAAAAACCGTATCATCCTCAATTCTCGATGGATTCATGCCGCTTTGTCTATCGGGCATTTGGGGCATTTATGCAGCTTGGTAACGGCACTCAGTCTCTATCTTTTGACAGAATAATTAGCCGCTAAAAATCTATCTAAAGACAGAGCGATCCGAGCTTAGGAATTAGTGCAACCGCTCAGAAATTTGGCAATCGAGCACCAAGTAGTCAGCTCAAAAAGAAAGTTTATAAACTCGGCTTTTTCAGATATACTTGCCGTGTGCCGCGTATTTAGCTGTACATGGCAAGTAGATCTAGACGATCGATTTTGGCGATCGACTAGATTGCAATTTTGAGTCCGATCCCTGATTGTCCCTGAGAAGATTAAAATGACTATAAAGAATGGAACTGCTGGCAACGATGACTTATTTATCGACAGCGGCCGCACTGGTGATACCCTAAATGGTTTAGGCGGCGGCGATAATTTGGTGGCTTTGACCGGATCTGGTGGCAATACTTTAAATGGTGGCGATAGTGGTGACACTCTCTATGGTTATCAAAATGACACCCTGACTGGCGGTGCTGGCGATGACTTATTTGAGCTGTCAGGAGTCAGACTCCCCAACGCACCCAATATCATCACTGATTTCAATGCGGCTGAATTTGATGCGATCCAAGTTGATGTGGTAACTGGCACCAACGTTAGTAATGTCACCGCCAAGCAAGTTGGTAACGATACAATTGTCTACTTTGGTACCACCCCACTGGCAATTGTCAAGAACACTCTGGTAAATGATGTCACTAAAGACAATAACTTGCGAGTTGAATCTAATTTCACTATTCCTGTACCACCTGCACCCGTCAATCTAGCACCGACAGGGATTGTCTTTAGCAATACAGTGGCTAGCCTAGTCAACAATACCAGTACCGCTAGCCGGATTAAAATTGCTGACTTGGCTGTAACCGATGATGGCATCGGTACCAATAATCTTAGCCTAGCTGGGACTGATGCCAATAGCTTTGAAATCAATGCTAATACTCTATTTCTCAAGGCTGGGACAGTACTAAACTTACCTACCAAAACTAGCTTTAATGCAATTGTAAATGTAGACGATCCTACTGTCGGTAGCACTCCTGACGCGACTAAAAGCTTCACTCTTACTACTACTGCTCCTCCAGTTGTACCGCCAGTTGTACCGCCAGTTGTACCGCCAGTTGTAGAGCCGACACCCGCTCCGATCCTGGGAGTCAGCCTCACCAAAAACCTATTTGTAACTGGTACCACGGTTAAAGGTTTTGGCATCAATGCTGTCAGCCAAAAACCCAGCAATAAAGTTAGCGAAATCGGGATCTTCGCTGTCGATGATGCGAATGGTAAAGTTGGTGGAATCCTCCCTGGTGCCACAGGTTATCTTAAAGCGGTAACTGACTCAGCTCGATCGATCTTCTCGACTTTGGGTGGTACTTTCTTCAATACAGGCAAACGCGAACTCGCCTTAGATCCCAACAAGACATATCAACTATTTGAAGTCCAGGATGGATCGATCGCGGATTTGCAACAACAGATCGCTGGGGGTAAAACACCAACTAATATTTTATTCTCATCACCCGATGTCAGTGGCAATAGCCCATTCAAAATCACAGCCAAGGGACAAAATGCTGGCTACCTCATATCAGTCAATAATGACGAACTGGTCTTGAATATGGCAAACACTGACGGTCTTACCCCCACTACTCCCGCTGGAGCCAAATCTCAAGGGTTAGCACAAGGACGGATCTTCGATCTGACGGGTTCTACTGGCGCGCTCAAAGTCGATATTACTACTACCAGCAGTGCCGCCTATGACAATTCGATCGGTTTCTACGCGATCGAAGATACCAACGGTACCATCAAAACTGCAAATGGTACTTTCAAGCCTGGTGATGCCAACTATGCGATCGAAGCTGTCAAAAGTGCGCTGCTACAAACAGGTAAAGCTGATAGCAAACTGAACCAAGATGTCGTTGGTGGCAAGATCTACGCGCCTGTAGTCATCGCTCAAGGCACATTTAATGATTTTACGACCAAGAATGCTACCAATGGTGGCGATGGTAGCGTGGTTCATGCTTACTTCAACTATCTTGGTGCCAACCCTGACAAGCTCGATCACTTCCGCTTGTTGGGTAACAATACCTTTGGCGTTGAGGATCTCTACGGTGGTGGCGATCGCGATTTCAACGACGTAGTTATCAAGGTTGCTTTCAAATAGCGATCGGTAAACAGTTGATAAATAAATTTTTATCGACTCCAGATGGCATCAGCATCGATCTAACTTTTCTGATGCCATCTAACTATTAGTATTAAGAATTTATTTAAGATATTGTAATCTGAACTAAATTCAGCCTATACTGATGACATCCTATCGATAGATAAAATTAGAATACCTAAATCGATAGTTTTATTTGTCTGACGATTTAAGATAAATAAATTTGATATCATGCTAACTAATCTCCCCCAATTCGATCGTATGAATCTAATCGCCACTATCAAATCCTATTGCAAACAAACGATATCCTTACTGTTTATGACGGGTATCATCTGGCAGGGTATAGCTTTCGGTATTGCACCTGCGATCGCCGCTCCTAATATTGTCGATAATAATTCCAGCTCGATCGAGCAAGTTGACAATAGAGAAAATCAAGAAATAGATCGAGTAAAAGCAGCCATAAAAGATGACAGTCAATCTACTAAGAATAGTTTAGAAAAGGCTAAAGCTACTGCCGATAATAATGTTAAGACTATCGAAAAGTCTGCAAAAGATATTACTAAAAAGACTAAAAACTTCTTCGGTTTTTAGGTGCGCTAATTATTATTTTCCATTGCTAAATGTAGCATCAGTTTATCTAAAAAGAGAAATAAGTTAATGTAGGGTGTGTTGGGCGCAAGCCGTAACGCACCAATGCTTTATTCCAGAGATCTGATTTAGAATCACTATAGATTTGAATTCTTACTGATGTAGGGCTTTGACCAGATCGATCCTGCTGTGAAGATGCTCCGCAAACAATGTAGAATGATAGCTATCAGTCTGGTAGACAGTGTTCAAATCTAAATCCTTGTACCTGTAGACCACTCGGCGACGGTCAGAGTGCTAGTTAGTTTCTAGATACCAAACCTCTTGGCGATCGCTGTTGAAATCACCAATCATCAGCTTTAATTAAACTAGCTATGCTCAATCCGAACCTGGATGAAATCCAGTTATTACCTGAAGAATATGCCCGCTACTCGCGGCATCTGATCCTCCCCGAAGTCGGTCTAGATGGTCAAAAACGCCTCAAAGCTGCCAGTGTCCTCTGTGTTGGGACGGGGGGACTCGGTTCGCCATTATTACTTTATCTTGCTGCTGCTGGCATCGGTCGGTTGGGGATTGTCGATTTTGATGTGGTCGATCATTCCAACCTTCAGCGTCAAGTTATTCATGGCACCTCTTGGGTGGGTAAACCCAAAATTGAATCGGCAAAAGATCGGATTCATGAAATCAATCCTTACTGTCAAGTCGATCTCTACAACACAGCATTGAGTTCGGCTAATGCCTTAGATATTATTCGTCCTTACGATATCGTCGTGGATGGGACAGATAATTTCCCCACGCGTTATCTAGTCAATGATGCTTGTGTTTTGCTAGATAAACCCAACGTTTACGGCTCGATCTTCCGGTTTGAAGGACAGGCGACAGTCTTTAACTATCAGGGTGGGCCAAACTATCGCGATTTGTATCCAGAGCCACCACCACCAGGGATGGTACCTTCATGTGCTGAAGGTGGTGTTTTAGGCATCCTCTGTGGCATTATTGGGGTGATTCAGGCGACGGAAACGGTGAAGATCGTCCTCGGTCAGGGGACTACACTCAGCGGTCGGTTGGTACTATACAATGCCCTAGAGATGAAGTTCCGCGAATTAAAACTTCGCCCCAATCCCGTCCGTCCGGTAATTGAGAAATTAATCGATTACGAACAGTTCTGTGGAATTCCTCAAGCGAAAGCGGCTGAAGCGGAGCAACAAAGTATGTTAGCAGAAATGACGGTGACGGAACTCAAAGCATTAATCGATAGCGGTGCTGATGATTTTGTCTTGATTGATGTCCGCAATCCTAATGAGTACGATATTGCCAAGATTCCTGGTTCGGTATTGATTCCGCTACCGGATATTGAAGATGGTAAAGGGATCGAAGCAGTAAAAGCAGCTCTCAATGGTCATCGCCTCATTGCTCATTGTAAGATGGGTGGTCGATCGGCGAAAGCTCTGACCATCCTCAAGGAAGCCGGAATTGAAGGGACAAATGTTAAGGGTGGAATTCAGGCTTGGAGTCGGGAAGTAGACTCTTCCGTACTGGAGTATTAAATTTAGTTGATAATCGCCATGCCGCCTCGACTCCTAGCAGAAGTCGGGGCGGTATTTAGTAAAATTGATTAAAATAAGTTGCAGCTCCTTGACAACAAATGTGAATAGTATCTAGATTCAGTGAGTGTAGGGTAATTTGGGGGATAGTTATGGGTGACGCAAAGCGACGGAAAGAAACTGGAATACCTGAAGCACAACGGATTGTTGCTTGGCTACCACTGACGGTAACTCAATCAACAGAATTCGTGAGAGTCAGTACCAAAGGAGCTTGGATTGGGATTGGGTTATTAGTATTCGGCTGGTTCATGGTGCGCCTGATTGGGCCGACTTTCGGCTGGTGGAAAATTGTGGGCTAGACTAGTGCTGAGTACGGTAATTAGGGTAGCGATCGCTCCCTACGTCACGGGTTATTAGATGTCATAATAAATGTAGATATTTATTTATTCACCTACTTAATAATTGGTTCGATCGATCGATATGAACTCTTCAGAAGAACGATCCTTGACTCGCTCCTATAGCCAGGAAGATGTCCAACAGATCCTAAACATCGCGCTGGCTAACTATCCTAGTGCAGATGCAGAATTGTCTTACGCACAGTTATTAGAAATTGCTGATGAATTGCGGATTGCACCAGAGACGCTCAAGCTAGCCGAAACTAAGTGGCTGACACAACAGAGTGCCAGCGAGAAGTTTAAAGAATTTGATACTTATCGTAAATCGAAATTTCAAGCTAAATTAGGCAAATATACGATTACCAATACTTGTTTGGTTGCCTTAAACTTTTTGACTGGATTTGGCGTACCTTGGTCTTTATATATATTGATTTTCTGGGGGATGGGTTTTGGGTTAGATGCCTGGAAGTTATTTTACCAAAGTCAGGGTGAAGGATACAATCGTGCGTTCCAAAATTGGGAACGCAAACAAAAGATTCAAAAATCGATTACTGGACTGATTGATAAATTCGTTTGATATGTCCAGAGCAAAGAACGAGGATAGACAATGGCTATGGTTATTGCTGTGGACTATCCTTGGTGCTGGTTTACGATTGACTAATTTGGATGGGAAGCCGCCGTGGACGGATGAATTTAGAACACTTGTTTTGAGTCTGGGCAATAGTTTCCAATCGGTTCCACTCGATCGAGCGATCGATTTTCAAGATCTATTCGCGCCATTAATCCCCAATCCGAGTGCGACAATTGGAAATATTGTTGCGCGTGTTTCGAGCGAGGATCGCCAACCACCGATCTATTTTGTCCTAGCATATTTATGGATGAAACTGTTTCCTACCGTTGGCGGATTGGTAAATCTGTGGGGTGCTAGAGCCTTACCTGCGGCGATCGGAATTTTGACAATTCCCTGCGCATATATTTGTAGTTATTTGACGTTTCGATCGCTGCTAGGGGATTCACAAGCTGCATCTGGGCGGAGCCGTTCTTATGAGCCAGTTGAGATTGACAACCCAGATCCTCCGCGCACGATGGCTAGATCGATCGCTAACTTTACGGCGGCGATGTTGGCGATCTCGCCGTATGGAGTATTTATCTCCCAAGAGGCACGTCATTATAGTTTAGCGATCGTTTGGGTCATTATCTCAATAACTTGTCTGGCGATCGCTTGTAGATACCTCGCTGGGGGGCAAAAGTTACCAATCTCGCTCACAATCGTGTGGGTAGTTGTTAATGTTTTAGGGCTGGGTACGCATTATTACTTTAGTCTGGTGCTATTTGCCCAAGTCATCACATTAGGTTTAGTCTGGTGGTGGCGGCGACAAGTCAAACCCGAATTAGACACTGTTAGTGTGTCAATTAAACCTAGTTTATTACCTTTAGGTTGGCAACGAACTGTTCCGATCGTCCTCGGCACTGCTGGGGGCGGAGCTGTATGGTGGTGGCTATTGGTTAGTAGTTACGATCGCCAGATTCCAGGCTGGGTTAATAATGAACACCACAAACTAATTGAAGTATTTAATCCCTTTTTCCAAACGATGGGCGCGGCGATTTCGATGCTGTCACTGTTACTAATCGAAGTGACAGAATTTCCGCCGATATCGATCGGATCTGAGAGGATCGATCTCAATATCCCGATCGCGATCTTGTCGGCAATTTTGATGCTGATATTTTTTGGATGGGCGATGCCGATGCTCAAACGAGGAATACAGATCCAGTTGCGATTACAGCCACAAATTGCGACGATGGCGATTGTTAGCTTTACAGCTAGCTCGATCGGATTGTATCTCATCGTCCCCTGCCTGACTGGGATCGACATTACGCGTGGCGCGAGATATCATTTTGGGTATTTTCCAGGGGTGATGATGCTGATGGGGTTGGCATTAGCCAGTTGTTGGGAGACTAAACCATCGATCGCCAAATGGGTATCGGGGAAACAGGCTGTGACGATCGTCTTATTGATGGGATTGGTAAGTAGTGCGATCGTGGTGAATAATTATGGCTATCACAAATATTATCGCCCCGAACAAATCGTCCCGACGATCCAACAATCGGTACCGATTCCCATCTTAATTGCCACCACGCACAACAGTTTAGTTCAAGTCGGCGAGCTGATGGGATTAGCTTGGGAAATGCGTCGTACCAATCTGTTGTCTCAAGTCCCAATTCAGTTTCTCTTAGCTCATCAATCCCAGAAATTATGCGATCGAAATTGCAGTGCTACGCAGCTAGTGAGGGAGACTGTAGAGCGTTCGGATCGGGCGATCGATCTATGGCTACTCAATTTTCATGCACCTGTAAATCTACCGCCGACTTGCAATCGATCCAAAAAATTTGGGCGTGGAGTCTATGGCTATGAGTATCAACTTTATCACTGTCAGCCGCTCAAAGACATAACTTCCCGATCGAATAGACCTGTAGAACTACCCTCTACCCTCTCATCACAGCAATTAGGATTGAGCAGCATGAGTCTAAATACTTAAAATATG
>ENA-OFDM01000843-OFDM01000843.1-metagenomes-genome-assembly--contig:-NODE-843-length-11425-cov-2.724274_pt1 | contig 11425 bp, 10 predicted proteins | sample MGYA00153385_OFDM01 | MGnify analysis MGYA00153385
TTGAGACGATTTCTACCCGCTCGTTTTCACCTTCCATCACAAACATCGGGTAGATCAGATCGTCAACAGTGAGTTGGGTTTCGCTGACTAGGCTGCGGATACTGGGATTGCGGCGGAGACGGCGCGGACGCTGGGTAAGTGGGAGTTGACGATCTGATGGGGACATATGGATGAGTAGATGGCAGTAGCCACTGATTATACCAAAAATACCCTAGCCGCAAAACTTCGTGTCGCTTAATCCGCACTGTCGATAACTGGAATCTGAGTGGGTCAACATCTAAAATAGGATGTAAAGGAATATTTAGAGATAGTTATGAGCGATCGATTAATTCGAGCAACAGCAGCAGATGGAGGAATTCGCGCAGTCGGGGCAATTACTACCAGTCTGACCGAAACAGCCAGAGTGCGACATCGACTCTCGCCAGTCTCTACCGATGCTTTAGGGCGGGCGATGACTGCTGGATTACTGCTCACATCGGGGATGAAAACCAAGTTTGCCCGCGTCAATCTCCGCATGAAAGGGGATGGGCCGATGGGCGGACTGATGGTCGATGCTGGGGTAGATGGGACTGTCAGAGGCTATGTAAATAATCCCCATGTCGAAGTACCACTCACTGCTGATGGTAAGCTAGATGTCGGTGGTGCGATCGGTACGGAAGGCTTTGTTTATGTCTTTCGGGATCTGGGTTACGGTCGTCCCTACTCTAGTACTGTGGAGTTAGTGTCTGGAGAAGTTGGGGATGATGTTGCCAACTATCTATTTAGCTCTGAGCAAACCCCTTCCGCTTTGGTGTTAGGTGTTTCGATGGACAGCCAGAGTGTTCAGTCTGCGGGGGGAATTTTGATTCAGGTGTTGCCAAAAGCCGCGCGGGATGAATCATTGGTAACTTTGCTAGAATCACGAGTCAGCGGTCTGCAAGGGTTTACTCCTTTATTACAGGCAGGTAAAGATCTACCGGATATTTTTGAGGAGCTATTAGGCGATCTGGGCTTAACAATTTTTCCTGAAGAAAAGGAGCTAAAATTTGACTGTCCTTGTTCCGAACAGCGGATGTTGGATGCGCTCAAGCTATTGGGGACGGAGGAACTCGAAGACATGATTGCTACAGACAAGGGTGCTGAAGCTGTCTGCGATTTTTGTGGGGAAATCTATCAAGTCAGTGAGGAAAAACTTACTCAGTTGGTGGGAGAGTTACAAGTTCAGAGTTAAACAGTTGACACTTCGGCTACGCATTGCCTCCGGCAGGCTGACGCCAACAGTGCAAGCAGTTGACAGTTGACAGTTGACAGCGAGGTTTTTAGAGTGGGGTTTGCTTGGTGCAACACATGCGGAGGAAACCTCCGCGTGGTTGCATCCGCAATTATCAATTATCAATTATCAATTAATTTAATACCCAATATCCAACGTCAGGCTTGCTTCCACTTGTTGTTCGCCGCCGATAACTGGAGTAGTAGCATCCGTTGCGACTCTCTGTTGCAACATTGTTTGAGCGATCGGAATTGGCGCGGGGGTGGAGTTACTATTAATTTGGATGCCGATGACTTCTCGGCGTTTGAAATTGAGGCTGTCGAGGACGGCATCGGCTTGGCGTTGGGCATCTTGAGTAGCTTGTTTGAGAGCTTGGGTTTGAGCGAGCGCAATCGCTTCATCACTGGCAATAAAACTCACCCCGTCAATCCGCGTCGCACCGTTTTTGACAGCAGCATCGAGGATCGCACCCGCTCGATCGGTTGTCACCCGAAAGCTGATACTGTTGTTGGCGGTATATCCCGTGAGTTGGGGGGTACTGTTAGGTGGATAAGCATAAGTCGGATTGAGATTGATACCCGTGGTTTGGAGCTTATCTACCCGCTGCGTTTTGAGATAATCGATAACTCGTGTCGAGCGGGTTGCGGCTGCTTGTTGGGCAGCGGTTGGGGTTTTAGCTGAAACTGCGATCGCGAGTCGAATTTGGCTGAGTGTAGTAGGAATCATGACAATTCCTCTACCACCAGCAGTTAGGGTTCGAGCTGGCTTCCGCTCTTGGGTAGTTCCAGGTGCAATTCCCGCCATCAGTACAAAACTGGCTGTAAGTAGGAGTGCTAGGGCTGGGTTGGGATTAGAAATATTCCACCATTTTGAAGAACTGATTTGACTTGTAGACAAATTTAGCAACTGTTGAATCCTAGCCATTCGAGAAATTTTTTCACCATTGAAGCGTTGATTTTAATGACTATTTCGATCGTCAACATGTTTCCACTCCCAGAGGGCGATGGGGATCTCACTCAGGATGACGATCGATGTTTAGATTACATTTCTAATGGGCATATTAGATCTAGAGGATAGCCTGCCCAGGCACAGTATGCCCGCCCGCTAGGGGTTTATGCCCATTTAGGATGGCGATATCTTCACATCGGCGATCGTTCGAGTCGAACTGTGCTGGATCGACAAGATTAGTTAAAATATATCAATATCAGTGATGACTAGAATTGTTGAAGCATTAAAAGATATTATTCATCAAGAACTATCAGGGCAATTAATTATTAAGGATACACTGGATAGTTCGCTAACTTGGGAAGCCTACTTTGGTAACGGCAAGCTGCATTTTGCAACTAGTACGCTGGGACAAAGGGAACGATTAGTCTATTTGATTAGACATCATCATCCTGATTTCAATGTGAGCGAGTTTCCGATCGGTCAATCTGATTATCAGTTTATCTGTCAGCAATGGCAGTCGGGTAAGTTATCACTTCAACAAGTTCGCCAATTAGCATTTACTAGTACTCAAGAAGCTTTTGTCCATATTATGGCAATTGGCAATGCCGAGATGGAATTTAATCTTGATGCTAAGTTAGACGTATTGATTTTGTCAGCTTCAGTTCAACAAATTATCACTCCAGTCAAGCAACTAATCTGGCAATGGCAGAAAATCAGACCGCATATTGCTTCACCATTAGTCAGAGTGTATTTATCTAATATTGATAGTCTATACAAGCTATTGTGGCAACAACTTCAAAGTACTAAAGCGATCGAGTCTTATCAAGCTGCACTGACTCAAAATCTTTGTCTTTATAGCACTGCAAATCAACTAAATGTTGATGTCCAAGAACTTACGCACATGTTGTTGCCTCTAGTCCGCAACCGCAGCGCACAGATTTCTGGATATGGGCAGAAACAAGATGAAGATCGTCCATTGATTGCCTGTATCGATGACAGTCAAACAGTCCAAAATAGTGTGAAAATAACTCTAGAATCTCAGGGTTATGAAGTTATAAGTTTGCTAAAGCCCGCCCAAGCGATGACAAAACTAATTCGCACTCATCCGATCCTGATTTTGATGGATATCAGTATGCCAGACATTAATGGTTATGAACTCTGTCAACTCCTCCGCAAATCGCCTAGTCTCAAACATGTACCAATTTTGATGCTCAGTAGTCGCGATGGGATGTTCGACAGGCTCAAAGCCAAAATAGTCGGTGCTAATGATTATATGACTAAACCATTTATACCCACAGATCTGGTGAATTTAGTAAACAAGTATGTGTCTCAAGCTTTAGTCAATGCTTAAATTAATTGATAATTGATAATTGAGTTATTAGTGCGGAGCTGAAAAAATTGTATTGTGAACACTCATGAAAACGTATTTATCTCACAATTGGAATGCTCTCGTCAGATTGGAAAAAATTCAAGAGTTCTCGATTCACAATTTGAGGTACTTCTTGTTGAATCCAATGCCCACACTGAGGAATTAGTTTTAGTTCAAAAGGTGCAGAGATTAATTTTTCCATCCCTTCTGTCAACTTATTGCTGAGGAAATTGTCTTCTGCGCCCCAGAGCATTAGCGTCGGAACAGTTACCATTGGCGGCGAATTATTCCAGTTCTGAAGCCAATTTTGAGGCGTAGATAGATTGCGATAGTACTTGAGTGCAGCAGTTAAGACTCCAGGTTTTTCTAAAGCTTCCTGATAAATTTGATTATCTTCGGCTGTAAATGCCCCTTTTCTAACAGCTTGTCCGCGAAAGACATTGATGATAAAGTCTTTAAGATTTTGTTGAATCAACCATTCTGGTAAACCTGGTACTTGAAATGCAAACATGTACCAACTGCGACGCAATTGATCGATATTGCCAACCATTTCCTGCACTAATCGCTGTGGATGAGGCGCATTGAGGATCGCCAATCGATCGAGTACTTGAGGGCATTTTTGGGCTAGATGCCACGCAATCGCCCCGCCCCAATCATGTCCAGCAACATGAGCTTTGACATACCCTAGAGCCTGAATTAGCCCCTGTACGTCGCTACTGAGGGTGTCGAGATCGTAACCGCCTGAAGGTTTGTCGGAATAATTGTAGCCCCGCAAGTCGGGAACGACGACCTTAAAATGACGGGCGAGGGCGGGAATCTGATGTCGCCAGGAGTACCAAAATTCAGGAAACCCGTGCAGTAAAACAACCAATTCGCCCTCGCCTTGGGTGACACAGTGCAAGCGAATGTTGTTGGTTTGGATGAATTCATGCCGCCAACCCGAATCTATGGAGGCTGTGTAAGGTTTCATTGATGTCTGGCTATATTGACCTGACTATTATTATAAACGAGTGCTTGGCGATCGGCTGTAATATTGGGAGCATCCAACTTTTTTTTGCTGAGGTTAACCCAAGTTGCTACCTACTATAGTCCAGTGGGGTTGAAATCCCCACTGGACAACCCAATTATCAATTATCAATTATCAACTATCAATTAATTTAACTTGGATATCAAATCCTTGCTTCTGCATTCTATCTACTAGCTCTGTCGGATCTTGAACCCAAAACTGTTTGCCGAATAGCACTAATTGATACCCACTATCGCCACGGACGATCGCATATACAGGGGTTTTGATGTCTGGGGTATCGACAGAATACTCCTCTAACATTGTCTTCAGTTCTTGAGATTGAATCTCGTTTATCGCCATCTTAATCGGTAGCTCAATTAAGACTATATGTTTGGATTGGAGTTCGGGTATGGGTTTGTGAATAGCATCATAATCGATCGCGATCGCTTCATCAACGATCATCTGGAGTTCATCATCATCTTTCTTACGGCTGACTTTGCCAACTAAAATTACTGACGTATTTGGTATGAGTAGATCTTTGACTTTTTCATAAGCTTCAGGAAAAGCAACCGCTTCTAATTTACCACCGGCTAGATCGGTTAGTTTGAGAATAGCCATCGACTTATTTTCTTTTTTAGTCTGGACTATTTTCACCTCGGTTAGCATCACTACAACTTTAGCTTCTTTGCAAGGTTTCTCAATCTCGATAATTCGCTTGAAATCATGTTTTTGAAATTTGGCAATCTTTTCAGCATTTTTGAGGGGATGATCTGAGACATATATGCCTAGAAGATCTTGCTCGAATTGCAACCGTTCCTGAGATGAAAAGTCACTAACTAAAGGAGATTTTGGAACGGCTTCAAAACCACCTGAATCTGGTTTAGAGTCATTAAACAAGTCAAACAGATTACCTTGTCCGATCGCTTTTTCTTTAGCACGATTTTGCGACCAAGGAATAATCACCTCTAGATCGTTGATTAATTGACGACGATTGGGGTCGATATTATCAAATGCACCACATTGAATCAGTGATTCCAATGTTCGCTTATTAACAGATTGGAGACTGACTCGCTGACAAAGATTAGCGAGAGATAAGAATTCTCCATCTGTTTCTCGTGCGGTGAGGATGTTTTCGATCGCCGCTTCGCCCACGTTTCTAATTGAGGATAATCCGAACAGAATATTTAATCGATTTGGTCGCGCTGGATCGATTACTGGTCGAAACTTTACATACGATCGATTGATATCTGGCGGCTCGACTTTGATATCCAAAGTTTGCTCGCAATTATTCAGATATCTAGTCATTTTATCTCGATCGCCACTATTTGCCGTCAATAGTGCCGACATATATTCAGCCGGATAATTAGCTTTGAGAAATGCTGTTTGATAAGTCACATAAGCATAAGCTGTAGAATGGCTTTTGTTAAAACAGTATTCAGCGAATAATACCATCTTATCAAATAAGGCATCCGCTATCGCATGTTCGACTCCGTTCTTCGCAGAGCCATCGAGAAATTTCTCTCGCTGTTTATTCATTTCATCGGCTTTCTTTTTACCCATACATCGCCGCAAGATATCGGCTTCACCGAGGGTATATCCTGCCAAATCTTGAGCGATCTTCATGATCTGTTCTTGATAGACAATTACCCCATATGTTTCCTCTAAAATTGGTTTGAGGATTGGATGCTCGTAGGTGATGTCTTCGCGCCCGTGTTTGCGATCGATAAAAATGGGAATTAGTCCCGCATCTAGCGGCCCAGGACGATACAGTGCGAGAATAGATGATAGATCTTCGATACTCGATGGTTTCAATCTTTCTACCACATCTAGCATCCCCGAAGACTCTAATTGAAAGACACCTTCTAAGTCACCTGATTCGACTTGTTTATATGTTTTTTCAACACTGGGCGGACGTTTATTTACCGTGCCTTTATTTAACATTTTATAGGTACGTCGTTCCTCAAAAGTGATATCATCTGGATCGATTTTATCGCCTTTAGTTTGCTCGATCGTATCGAGGGTATTTTGAATGATGGTTAGATTCCTCAGCCCCAAAAAGTCCATTTTGAGTAGACCCATTGAGTCTAGATCTTCCATGTAATACTGAGTAATCACCGAGCCATCATTATTGCGTTGCAATGGCACAATTTCATCTAAAGGCTGTGCCGAAATCACTACACCAGCCGCATGAACGCCGAAAGTTTTGTTAGTCCCTTCGATCCGCATTGCCATATCAATCCACTGTTTGGCAGTGATTTTTTCACCAGTTTCAGGATCGGCATACTCACCCGATTCATACGCCTGTTTAAACTCTGGTACCGGAGTTTTATCCGAAATCATCACTGCCAATTTAGTCGGTTTCCCCCGCACGACGGGAATCATTTTCCCCAATTCATTTGCCGCACCATAGGGAATATTTAACACCCGCGCCACATCTTTGAGTACCGCCTTGGAAGTCATCCGGTTGAACGTGATAATTTGCGCTACCCGATCCTTCCCATACTTCTCCGTCACATAGTCAATCACCTCCGCCCGACGTTCGATACAAAAGTCTGTATCGATATCCGGCATCGACTTCCGTTCGGGATTGAGAAACCGCTCAAACAGCAGACAATGATGTACGGGGTCGATATTGGTAATCTTCATCGCATAGGCTACCAGAGAACCCGCAGCAGAGCCTCTACCAGGGCCGACGGGGATAGCCCTGTCGCGTGCAAATTTGATATAATCCCATACAACTAGAAAATAGGTTGAAAATCCCATCCGATCGATCATTTTCAACTCATAATCGAGACGTTCCTGATAGACTTTATCGATATCTCCATACCGTTGAACTTTCAGCCGTTCCTTCAATCCCTCCCGCGAGATTTCTTCAACAAAAGTAGCCGGAGTATGCCCAACCGGAATCGGAAAGTCAGGAATCTTTGGCTCACCCAGGATATTATAGGGTTGAATCTTGTCAGCAACTTCGAGCGTATTGGCGATCGATTCAGCAATTACATCATCTGGCAAATGATCGCGAAATAGTAGTGCCATTTCCTCGGCAGATTTGAGATATTCATTCCCGCTATAGCGCATCCGCTTATCTTCGCGGATTAGTTGCCCAGTCTGAATACATAATAGAGCGTCATGCGCCTCTACATCATAACAAGAGACAAAGTGAGAATCATTTGTCGCAATTAGTTTAATATTTAACTCACGGGCAATTTTGACGATTTCAACATTAACAACCCGATCCTCTTTCAAGCCGTGATCTTGGATTTCTAGGTAATAATCTTCACCAAACCGATCCTGATACCATTTGGCAACTTTTCGCGCCGCATCGGGTCGTCCAGCCATGATTGCTTGTGGTACTTCCCCACCCAAACAACCGCTAGTAACGATCAATCCTTCTTTATATTTCTCGATATATTCCTTATTAATACACGGACGCGCAAATATCCCCCGACCCTGAAAGCCTTCGAGGTGAGATACTGTTGTTAATTTAACTAAATTTCGATATCCTTGAGTATTTTTTGCTAGGATAACTTGGTGAAACTTCTGATAACGTTTTTGCTGCGTGAAGTCACCATTGATCACATACATTTCATTGCCAATAATTGGCTTGACATTGCGCGATCGACAGACTTTAATTAATTCGATCGCTCCATACATCACACCATGATCCGTCAAAGCGATTGCGGGCATCCCCAATTCTACCGCTCGATCGACCAAATTCGGCAACTGACTAGCTCCGTCAAGCAGGCTGTAGTCACTGTGCATGTGCAAACCAACGAAAGTCATAGGTTACGTGGTAGAGGGTAGCGATTCGCGCTTGTCGGTTTCCCTGACGATGTAGCGAATCAAGATAGGTGTGTTGTGGGAATGGGGAATTAAACCCCTGCTAGTTATTAACGCAACGGCAGGTTAGGACTATTATAATATGCTCTTTATAGTATTTTAGCACTACTTTGGTTGGATCGCGATTTAATTTGATATCATGTACACAGTTGCGTACATAACTTATGTTCTCCACCGAAATCACCTCACCGACTGAAGCTAGATCTGGATTCTTTCAACTGATCGATCGAGTTGCTCAGAGTCACCAAATCTGTATCATCAATCGCCGCGATGGTGAGAATGTAGCTCTCATCGCCGAATCAGATCTCAATAGTCTAATCGAAACTGTGTATCTATTTCGCTCTCCTGCAAATGCACGTCACTTACTCGATTCTATCGATGAATATCGATCTGGGAAACTTGAGTCTCAAAGCATTGAAGAATTACGCCAGGAGTTAGGAATCGATGGCGAAGAAGAAAAAATATAAGGAACCGCCAGAAATAACACCCGTTCAAATTATCCGATTAATTCCAGTATTCACTACCAAATTCAAAGAAGATTTAAGTTGGTGGTATAAAACCGATCCCAAAAAGGCAAATAAGATCCTCGACATGGTAACAGCCATCATGTCAGATCCATTTACAGGGATTGGTAAACCGGAACCTTTAAAGTATCTGGACTCAGATTATTGGTCGCGCCGCGTCGATCTCGAACATCGATTAATATATATAGTTAATAACGAGCAAATTGTCTTTTTTGTCTGTCGTTATCACTATGAATAACTGCACGAGGTCGTAGTTAGTGCGATCGACGATCTCTATTTGGGGTGTGTGAAGCGTGCATATTCCAAAAATATCCCCGACTTCTTCAAGAAATCGGGGATTGAAACAGGCTACTACATTTCTACGTTTCTTCCGATGGGTTGGATTGTCCGAGAACTGGCACGAGATAAGCAACCAATAGTCCCACTATGAATCCACCACAATTCCGTAATAATGGCAACAATTCTTGTGTGCGGGTTACTACTGGCGCGATGCCGAACGCAAAGAATAAAATCCCCCATAATGGCGAGAAAATCAATGCCCACTGCCAAGCAAAACCCTCTCCAGGCTTGCGATATTGTCCGGCAAAGCCACAAATCACACCACCGATCGCCGAGCTGATCAGCGTCAGGTTCCATTGCTCATCGGGTAATCCTGGCACGACATTACAACCACCTTTGACTAGACAGGTTTTGACTGCGGCTAGTGAGTCCAGCACGGCGTTGTCCTCACCGTTTTCGCGCACGTAGTATAGATTGCCAAATCTGGTTTGCAGCTCGATCCAGAAGGTTCTGGGCATGAGCTTGTAGACATCATCACCGACTCGAAAATTTAGGGTATTCCCACCGCGTGAGTCGGAGACAACCAGAACACTTTCCAGCCAGTATCGGCTTCAAAGGTTTCGATATCTTTAACTAATCTCTCTTCTTGGATGGCGGTGAAGGTTCTAGCCAGATCGATCACGGGAGTCTGGATTGTGGGCAAGAGTTCGGGATTGTCAAAGGCTTGCGCGGCGGGGGCGATCGACCACACGGATATACTTAAAACGATGGCAATGGCAGATCCGAGCAGACGGCGTAATATCATTTTTGATGAAGGCATTTTCTAATAAAGTCAGTTAAATCGTTGTCCCATCCTCTGCATTTGCAGTGCCAACGATTTTGGAGCAGCGGGTGAGAATTAGCATCGACATTCACCATTGCCGATCTAGAGGCAGGGTAATACCGGAGAGGATTGTCTTGAGTACATACCTGACAGCAATTGTGGCGACTAGATTCACACACCGATCGCGACCATCTCTACCGACAAAAATTAAGCTATTATTAATTTACTTTACAATACTTTACTAGAAAATGGAATCGCTTTGCCCAAGGGTGTTTTAGTTAGAATTAAGAAATATTCTTCCCGTTTACCTAAATTATTATGGCAACTACCAGACTTGGCAATACTGGCATTGAAGTTACACCGATGGGTTTTGGCACTTGGGCTTGGGGTGATTCGATCTTTTGGGGATACGGCAAAGACTACGGTGAGATGGATTTACGACTAGCTTTTCAAGCCGCCGTCAATAATGGAATTACTTTTCTAGATACCGCTGAGGTTTATGGCTTGGGTAAGTCTGAGGAACTAATCGGTAAATTCATCAAAGAAACTAATGCAACTACCCAAATCGCTACTAAATATATGCCTTTACCCTGGCGGTTTCGGGCAGAAGATGTGGCTGATGCCGTCACAGCCAGCCTCAAACGCCTGAAAATGCCCTCGGTAGATTTGTATCAAGTCCATTTTCCATTTCCATCATTTCTGAGTCAAGAAGGGTTGATGAATGCTCTTGCCGATGAAGTACACCAAGGGCGGATTAAGGCTGTGGGAGTGAGTAACTATAGTGCCGAACAACTCCGCGAAGCACATCGGCTATTAGCGCGGCGGGGTGTACCTCTAGCTGTCAATCAAGTGCGGTATTCACTCATCACTCGTGAAATTGAAACTAATGGGGTACTAGCCGCCGCCCGCGAGTTGGGTGTGACGATTTTGGCTTATAGCCCATTGGCTCAAGGATTATTGACGGGTAAATACACGATGATTAATCCACCGACTGGTGCTCGGAGTTTCGACAAGCGATTTCAGACGGCTGGTTTGATTAAGCTCCAACCAGTCTTGGATAAGCTTAATGAATTGGGTGAAAAGTACTCGAAAACCCCCGCCCAAGTCGCCCTAAACTGGCTGATCTGTCAGCCAGGGGTGATTCCAATTCCAGGGATTAAAACCGCCGCTCAGGTGGATCAAAATGCCGGAGCGATCGGGTGGGAGTTGTCGGAAACAGACGCGATCGAGTTGCGTCAGAAAGCATTATTAATTTAGGATCTAGATTAGATCGCAATCATCCTCATGGCGATCGATAGTTTATCGCCATGAGGATGATTTTGATTTAATCTAACGTGAGTGTCTCCTGTCGGAGAGGCTACGCCAACGGACTAAGGAAAATAGATCG
>ENA-OFDM01000844-OFDM01000844.1-metagenomes-genome-assembly--contig:-NODE-844-length-11415-cov-3.209683_pt1 | contig 11415 bp, 10 predicted proteins | sample MGYA00153385_OFDM01 | MGnify analysis MGYA00153385
CTGCGGTCACGTTCGGCTCGCATGTTCGCAAGCCACGTTGTCAATCGTTCGAACATCCCCACTCCTTTGAATCGCACGAACGTTCGATCGTGCCGATATATGAAACAAAACTCGCGTCGATGAGGGACGGATGCACCGGCACGCCATGCGACATCGGTGCTCGGTCGATCGTACGATAGGGTGTCGCACGATCGGGCTGAAATCTCCGCATGACCCCTCCCTTACGAACGAACGACGCGAAGGAACGACGATGAACGCACGGTTTGGTAGCCTCATGCTCGCACTCGGCTTGGTTGCCGGTAGCGCTACCACGATGATTCTGCACCCCTCGACTGCCGCCGCGGAAGCGGCGATGACCGGAATGAAGACGTCTGCGAAATCCTCAGGTGACGAACAAATGAACGCCGCAATGGCCTCGATGATGAAGACGATGGATGCAACGAAGCTCACGGGCAATCAGGATCGCGACTTCATGTTGATGATGATCCCGCACCATCAATCGGCCGTCGAGATGGCGAAGATCGAGCTCCGTCTGGGCATGCGTCCCGAACTCAAGGCGCTCTCGCACGATATCATCAAAAGCCAAGATCGAGAGATCGGGCAGATGCGCGGTTGGCTCAAGGCGTGGTACGCCAAAAAATAGCGCGTGCTATCAACTTCCACCGAGTCTACGCCGTGATTTGCTCCGCGACCAAAACCTCGATCTCGTCGTAGCGACGCGCCTTGTAGACGACGGTCGATACGATCCAGCTCGCGACGAAAATTCCGATGATCCCGACACCGAGGATCCCGAAGTTTTCGCTGAGCGCTGCGAGGCGATCCCACAGACCGCCCGTCAGATGGAGCTGCGTCGCGAGCACGCTCGCAGCTTCGATCGCGCCGACGAAGAGCGCGACTGCGATCGAGACGAAGGTGATCGTCATATTGTAAAAGAGCTTGCGCATCGGCTTCACGTACGCCCAGCCATACGCGCCGAGCATGAGGATGCCGTCGGTCGTATCGAGCAGCGACATCCCGACCGTGAAGAGCAACGGAAAGATCAGGATATCGTAAATCGGTAAACCTTTACCGCCTTGAACCGCCGCGATCCCGAGCAATCCGACTTCGGTCGCGGTATCGAATCCTAGCCCGAAGAGAACGCCCATGGGATACATGTGCCAGCTCTTGCTGATGAAACGCATGAGCGGCTTGAAAAATCGCCCCATGAGCCCGCGATCGGCGAGGTACGCGTCGATCGAAACGTCGTCGTAGAGTTCGCCGCGGCGCACGCGCCGGAACGCCTCGTACACGCCGAGGAAGACGACGATGTTGAGCGCCGCGATCGCGAAGAGAAAGAGCGCCGAGACCGATGTCCCGATCACGCCGCCGACACTCTGTAAACTCGGGATCGTCGATTTGACGACGACGGTCGCAACGGCGATGCCGACCGTGAGTAACACCACGACCGTCGAGTGTCCGAGTGAAAAGAAGAAGCCGACGGCGACAGGTCTTTTGCCCGCCTGCATGAGTTTGCGCGTCACGTTATCGATCGCCGATATATGATCGGCGTCGACCGCATGTCGCAACCCAAACGTATACGCAATGAGCGCGGTGCCGAGTAAGAGCGGCCGTGTCGAAAACGCGACGAACGCGAGCACCCAGGCGCCGACGTTTGCGATGATGAGGATCGTGTAGATCGCCACGACTTTCGCACGGACGTTCTCGGCGCCATCGTCGAGAATCTGTGCGAAGGCACGTGGCGAAAAGGCGAGTCGTTTCAGGCTACGGTCGACTTTCTAGAATTGTTGCGTGAGCGTGAATCGGATGAGGCGACGTTCGATCGGATGGAAGTGGACGTCGGCCACGCCCGCGCCGCACGTTGCGATCGGGCACGTACCCATATATCCTGGTTTTGTGGAGGCGGGGTCACTCGGGATCGACGAGTTGTAGTAATAATCGATGTCGCTCGCCTTCGTGTCGAGTAGGTTGAAGACGTCGAGCCCGATGCGCATATTTTTCATCGGCTTCATTCCCGCCTCGAGATAGAGGGTCGTCGTCGGGTTCGAAGCGGCGGTTCCGTCCTCGACGAGCGGCCGCGGGCCGAAATAGCGCATCCGAATACCGCCGAAGCTCTTCGCTTTTTCGGCGCTCACGCCGAAGGTGAGTACGTCCCGTACGGAGCCCGGAACGAGCTGCCCGACCGGATCGAAGTTGGTAAACTTCGACGACGATGTCGAGTAATCGAAATCGAACGTTAACTCCGGCGTCGGCGACCAATAATTCGCAAACTCGAGGCCACGGCGGTGGCTCGGGCGACCCGGCGTCGTCGTACCCGCATCGCCTTGAAAGATCAACTCCGAACCGAGCAAGAGATTCCAGAGTGAGACCGTCGTACGAAGTTTGCTGCTCGGAGCGAAACGCGCCCCGAATTCCGCGCCTTGTGCACGGACGAGTGGCGTCGCTCCTCGTACGATCTGGCCCGTGCCGGGGTCGGTCGTCGCACCCGTTCCGGGATCGACGCGCTCGGCGATGCCGCGGGCATCGTTGCTATGAAATCCTTGACCGTAATCGGCGTAGAGTTCGACTCTCGCGTTTGGTTCGTACGCGAGCGTGAATTTCGGGCTGACGATGCCCGCTTTCACGATGCCGGAATTTTCCGCGCGTAAATCTGTTACGTCGAACGTATATTGGTCGCCACGAAGTCCGGCCGTGAAGCGCAATTGCTTCGAGAGATGGATGGCCGTCTGCGCGAAGAACGCGTTGCTCGTTTCGACGACCCGATCCGAGCGCATCGTCGAGAGTATCCGTCGACTCTGCGTCGCATAAAGGTTTACGGGTGTAATATTGTCGTTGCGCATCTGGTAACCGATCGTCGTTTCGGTCGCCGGCGTCTTGAACGTCTGGCTCGCGTTTATGCCCGTTACCAGGCGCTGGTCGGTCTGTTCGAATTGATCCATGTGCTGCGGATCGTTCAAAAAATACGTGAAATCCGAGAAGAGGCGCAGGCTGTAATCGAGGGCGTACGCGTTGATCTTCGTATTCGTCGATGCCGTATCGCGTTCGAAATCGGTCGAGAGGGCGTACCGATGCGTGCGGCCGCCGTCGGTTGGGTCGAGCTGTCCGAAGCGACCGATATCGCCGCGTTGCACGGCACGAAGCGGAATTTGATCCGACGAATTCCAGCGCGCGTCATAACCCTGGAGCGTGACGCCGACGATACCGTCGCGAACGACGTGGCTATAGCGAACGAGCGCGTTGTACTTGCGGTAATTATCGGGTGCGACCGCCGTGTTGTCTTCGTGGCCGTACTCGAGCGCGTAAAGGAGACGGCTCCCGGCCCCGACCGCCGGCGAAGATGCCAGCAATAGCCGTGCTTGGCCGTGCGGACCGCCGCTGATACTCGCGATCTCGTGTGGCAATGTGTTGAAGTACGTCATGCTCACCGCACCCGCGGTCGAGAAATCGCCTTGATCGGCGAAATACGTGCCTTTGCGATAATTGACGAAATTCACCGTTTCCGGAATCAGCCAATTGATATCGCTATAGCCTTGACCGTGCGCGTGCGTGCGCATGTTCGCCGGAATACCACCGATCGAGATCGCAATATCGGTGCCGTGGTCGAGATTGAAGCCACGCAAATAGTACTGGTTAGCTTTGCCCTCGCCGGAATGCTGCGAGATGACGACCCCGGGAACCGTTTCCAGCAATTCGCCGGGCCGTAATATCGGGCGACGTTCGAGTTCGGCATGACCGACGAATCCTTCGGCGGCCGACGACGCCTTGCCGATGAGATTCGTGATTCGTCCGGACGTGCTGATCTTACCGATCTCACGCAACGTTGCGGCGTCGCTCGCACAGGGAGACGGTGTCGCGAGGGAAGTGGTTTGGAGCGACGCCTTCTCGAGCCGAGCCATCGGTAACGCAGTCGCGCACGGTCCTGCGATTGCCGCCGATGCGCCCGCATCGCCCGGGACGAGCATCGCTGCAAAAAGAAAACCCGCGAACATGATGCGCCTTTCCAGGTGTGATGCAAACCTGGTGAGTAGACGCGTCGGCTCCCGATCCCGATTGCTTTCTCGATAAACGTCATGTTTGTAGACAAATATCGGCGGCGGCGGCGGCAAGTGCTGCGCGGAAGTCTTAGCCTTCGATGCGCTCGATCTCAGAGGCCGTTACGAGCACCGGGGGCACTTCTCCATCGACGCTCACGACGTGATACGCCAAAGGGCCAGCATGTGGTTCGATGCGTGCGAGCGTTCCGGTGAGGCTCGCACCAGACTGGAGATAGACGGCGACCATATGGTCGAGGTAAGGGTTGATTTCTTCTGCGGTCATGGCTCCTCGGCTTTCGAACCGATCGAGCGAGCTCCGCCTCCATCGAAAGAAAAGAAGCCGCCGCCCGGAGGCAACGGCTTTCGATTCTTCGCGCGAGCGCGAAGGTTAGGGCATCAGGACTTTGTCGATGACCTGGATGACGCCGTTGCTCTGGTAAACATCGTAGGTATTGATCTGCGCGATGTTGCCCTTGGAGTCGGTGATCGTGATGTTGCGCGGACCGTTCATCTGCGCGAGCAGCGTTTCGCCCTGGAGTGTCTTGAGCGAAGCTTTGCCTTTGCCGTCTTCGATCGCTTCGGCGAGTGCCTTGAAGTCGTACTTACCGGCGACGACGTGATACGTGAGGATCTTCGTCAGCGTGGCTTTGTTCTCGGGCTTAACGAGCGTGTCGACCGTACCGGCGGGAAGACGAGCGAACGCTTCATCGGTCGGCGCGAAGACCGTAAGCGGGCCCGGGCCCTGGAGTGCCGCAACGAGACCGGCGGCCTTAACAGCGGCGACGAGGGTCTTGTTGTCGTCGGAATTGACGGCGTTGGAGACGATGTCTTTGGTAACGAGCATCGCGTGACCGCCGACCATCGGATTCGACATCATCATGGCGGGCTTGTCCATTTTGTCGCCCTTTTCCATTTTTTCGGCCGCGAATGCGGAACCGGCAGAACCGAGGAGGACGGCAACGGCGAGCGCCGCGGCGGAGGTACGAATGTGCATTGGTAACCTTTTCGATAGAGTAGTGGCACCCGACAGAACGCACGAAAGCTGGTATTGGTTCTATAATTCGATCAAAATTTGGAATCCGGCTTTCCCGTCACTTAATTTGCGCTTAAAAAGGGCTTAAGATTTTCCCGGTAGGCTATGACGATGAGCGCATTTTTCGAGCGCGGCCTCAAAGTGGTCGCTTTCTACGCCATAGCCGGTACCTCGCTCGCACAACTGACGGCGTTCAAACGAAAAATTAACCACATCATCATTATTTATCAAGAAAATTTGGGCTTCGGTTCGCTTTACGGGAACTTTCCCGGGGTGAACGGATACGCAAACGCCACGAGCATCAACAGTAGCAGGTCCAGATCGACGGTGGGCGGATGGACAAATACCTCGCAGATCCGGCCGATAACAAAGGCGCGCTCTCGTTCGGCTATTTCGATACGACGAATATGCCCGAAGGTAAGCTCGCCCAGCAGTACACGATCGCCGACAATTTCCACCAGTCGTCGTTCGGTGGTTCGTTCCTCGATAATATGTACGCCGCGTGCGCCTGTACGCTGCAAATTCCGCTAAGCGCGATCCCCCCTGGGAAGGTCGAACCGGTCGATGCGAACGGCGTCCCCACCGTTATCGGTGGCAAAGAGGGCCGCGCGACGCCCGACGGCTTTCTCGTGAACACGGCATATACGACGCAGTATCCGCTCGGCGATCGCCTCACGGCCGCGAACGTACCGTGGAAGTTTTATGCCGGCGGGCTCAACAACGCCCTCGCGGGCACGGCGGATCCCAATTTTCAACCGCATCACCAATCATATCTCTACTTCGCGAACGACGCGCCGGGCCAAGTGGGCGCGGCGCACATCGTCGATGATTCGAACTTCCTGACCGATCTCAAGAGCAACTCGCTTCCGGCCGTTTCTTGGGTCAAGCCGATCGGTGACAATAACGAACACCCGGGTTATGCGAACATCGCGCAGGGGCAAATGTTCGTCGCGAATCTCGTGAGCCAAATCCAGATGAGCCCGGCATGGAAAGATACGCTCGTCGTGATCTTTTACGACGAGGCCGGCGGCCATTACGACCATGCGGCGCCGCTCCCCGTGGACCGCTTCGGGCCCTCGACGCGCGTCCCCGCGATCTTCATCTCGCCCTTCGCCAAACGTGGTTTCGTCGACCACTCGAACGATGAAGTGACCTCGATCCTTAAGACGATCGAACTTCGTTACGATCTCGCACCGCTCACGGCGCGTGACGAAAGTGCGACGCCCGGTATCCGCGGGTACGAGTGGCGCGATCGACCACGACGTGGCGACGTGCGCGGAAACGGTCTACCGTTTACGCCGCTTCGTCACCACCGTCGCGGGCGTCGTTGTGGTCACGAAAGCATGATAATCGGCTTCCGCAACATCGGCGTACGTCGTTGCGAACGTCACCAGCGCGCGATCGAACGTCGCGCTCTTTCCGAGATAGCCGGCGATAGCGGCGGCGTTGCCGGAGCGCGCGTGAGCGTGCGCGAGCGCGAAGGCGCAGAATTCGGCGTACTCGGTGAGCGCTGCCGCCGAAACACCATCGAGATCGGCCGAAGCCTTCATATCTTTGAATTGGCGAATATAGAACGAGCGCGTGCCCGAGTTGCCCCACCCGAGAAAAACGTCACTCGCGGTTTGCAAAAGGCGCTGGCCGCGCACGACGCGCTCGCCTGCATGCGCGTACCGACTGTGCGGAAGATAGGCTTCTAATGCGGAGACGCCCGCTTCTTTGATCTGCAGGAGCAGCGGGTCGTGATCGTCTGCCGCGAGGAGCGCGATACCGCAATGCGTCCCGACGCTTCCGACGCCGACGACTTTGATCGCCGCATCGATGATCGTATAACGCGAGAAGAGCTCCGCGATATCGTCGCGCAAGGTCGTGGCGTACGACGTGAAGATCGCCTCGATATCGAAATTTTCCGAGCCGATCTCGGGATCGTGAAAGAGGAGCGGCGGATCGTCGCGGAAGCGCCACGTGCCATCGGGCGCGCGTTCGGTGAGTTTTTCCGTGAGTGCGAGGATCGGCCGCGTCGCTTCGGGCTCGACGATCACCGCGCGCAAGCGTCGTTCGGGTGGCTCGACGGCATCATCGAGAATGCGTGCGGCTTCGATCCGCGTGTACCAGACGTCGAGTGCGGGCATCGCTGCGAGTTGCGCCATGCGGTTGCGGTACGCCGACGCCGTCGCGAGTGTCGCAGCCGCAACGTCGCGCGGTTTCATCCCGTTGTGGCGCGCGGCGATCGTCACGCTCGTGACCAAGCGTTTGATATCCCACTCCCACGGGCCCGGGAGCGTTTCGTCGAAGTCATTGACGTCGAAGACGACGTTGCGCTCGGGCGTTGCAAAACCACCGAAGTTCATACAGTGCGCGTCACCGCATGTTTGGACCGTGATGCCCGAAACGGGTGTCGATGCGAGGTCGGCTGCCATGACCATCGCGCTACCGCGGAAGAAGGCAAATGGGCTCGATCCCATGCGTTCTTTGCGGAGCGGTAAGAGCGCGGCGAAGCGACCCTCGGCCGATGCCGCGATGAGCGCATTTGGGTCGGGGCGGTCGGTCGCGGGTGCCCACGTCCCGTGCGACGCGCGCGGAACGGTGGCGCGACGCGCTTTGCCATCGATTGCCGCTAGCGCGGCAGCGGTCGGTGCGAGTTTCATCGCGCCACCGCGACCGCTGCCGGTGCGAAACGCGGGCCGAACCGCGCGGCAAGCTCGGCCGCGCGCCGTTCGAAAACTTCAGCACCGATGTAATCGACGTAGGAAAAGACGCCGCCCGTAAATGCCGGGAAGCCCCATCCTAAAATCGAGCCGACATCGCCCATCGCGGGATCGTCGATGATGCCGTCGATGCGCGCGCGCATCGCCTCGCATGTCTGCACGTAGAGCAGACGGTCGCGGACGGTTCCGACATCGAGTGGATTTGTGGGCGGCGCGACGGCCGTGGAGAGTCCGCTCCACAAGCGTTTCTTTCCATCGGTCGGATACGCATAGATGCCACGACCTGAAGCCTTACCCGGGCGATCGAGGACGCGCACGAAGAGATCGATGACGTCGTCGGCTGGACCCGCAACGTACGCGCTCCCGAGATCGGCTTTGGTTTGCGCGATGCCGTTAGCCATGAGCGAGAGGCTCACCTCATCGGCAACCGCGAGCGGACCGACGGCCATCCCCGCGAGGCGACCGGCATTCTCGATGAGAGCGGGCGGAACGCCTTCGCGCAACATCGCGAGCCCTTCGTGAACGTACGTCGCGAAGACGCGACTGGTGAAGAAACCGCGCCCGTCGTGCACGACGATCGGTGTCTTGCCGAGGAAGCGCACGAAATCCAGTGCGGCGGCGAGGGTTTCGTCGCTCGTCTGCGTGCTGCGAATGATCTCGACGAGCGGCATCCGATCCACGGGTGAGAAGAAGTGCATGCCGATAAAGCGCTCCGGTTGCGCGCTCGCCGTGGAGAGCGATCCGATCGGCAACGTCGAAGTGTTCGAGCCGAAGACCGCGCGCGCGGGGAGCATGCCCTCGGCACGTTGCGTCACATCGGCTTTGATCGCACGATCTTCGGTGACCGCTTCGATGACGAGATCCGCGTCGGTGAGTTGCGCGTACTCGGTCGTCGCCGTAATGCGCGCGGGTGCGAGCGCTGCGGTCTTCTCTGCGATTGCGAGGTCGCAATCGATCAGGGTCACGCGTGCGCCCGCGTTTGCGGCCGCAAGTGCGATGCCCGCGCCCATCATGCCGGCACCGAGTACACCGACGTGCGCGAACGTCGCGCGCCGTGCCGATGCGGAGCGCATCTCGAGTTTGTTCGCGCGACCCACGCTAAAGAAAAGCGTCTTGACCATCGCGCGCGCCTCGGGACCCGCGAGCAACCTCCGAAAGTACGCGCCTTCGATCTTGAGGCCTGCGTCGATATCGACGAGCGTACCTTCGTATACCGCCGAAAGAATCGCGTGCGGTGCGGGATAATTGCCCCACGTTTTCTTCTGCAACATCGCGTTCGCGCTCGCGAACGTATCGGAAATCGCGGGCGATTGCGTCGCACCGCCCGGCATCCGAAAGCCCTTCGTATCCCACTTCGCGCTCGCGTCGCGGTGCGCGAGAATCCAGGCGTGCGCTCGTGCGTGCATCTCCACCGAAGGCGCGAGCTCATCGATGAGCCCAGCCGCGAGCGCAGCTTCAAACGTCAGTCGCTTGCCTTCGAGCAAAATTGGAAGACTCGCCGCAACGCCACAAAGTCGCGGAACGCGCTGCGTTCCGCCGGCGCCTGGCAGTAAGCCGAGCGTCACTTCGGGAAATCCGAAGCGCGCGCGCGGCGCATCGTTCGCACCGATCCGATAGTGACATCCGAGCGCGAGCTCCGCACCGCCGCCGAGCGCGGATCCGCCGAGCGTCGCGACGATCGGTTTGCCGCCCGTCTCCATGCGTCGCGTCAGGACGCGAAACGCGTCGACCGCATCCGCGACGAGATCGAGTTTTTCGAGCTCGACCGATGCGAGATCGAGGCCCGCCAGAAAGTCGCGTTTACGCGAGGCGACGATGATGCCGACGACCGTTTCGTCGCCGAGTGCACGTTCGATCCCATCGGAAAATGCCGCCACACTCTGCTGTGTGAGCACGTTGACCGCGCGATCTTGGAGATCCCACGCGATCGTGACGATGCCCGTAGAATCCCGAAGCGCGACGATATCGCGGTCGCTCATACGCGCTCCACGATCGTCGCGATGCCCATCCCGCCGCCGACGCAAAGCGTGACGAGGCCCGTCTGCAATCCACGCCGTTCGAGTTCGTCGAGTAACGTTCCGACGAGCATCGCGCCCGTCGCACCGAGCGGATGGCCGAGCGCGATCGCGCCGCCGTTGACGTTGATGCGATCGTGCGAAACTCCCGTCTCCGCCATGAAGAGCAGCGGTACGGCTGCAAAGGCTTCGTTGACTTCGAAGAGATCGATATCCGCAATCGTCATCCCGGCTTTCGCGAGCGCCTTGCGCGCGGCGGGCACGGGGCCCGTGAGCATGATCGTGGGTTCGGAGCCGACGGTCGCCGTCGCGCGAATGCGCGCGCGCGGACGCAACCCCGCACCCGAGGAGTTACCCGCGGTGTGCACGTGATCGATGCGCTCGACTTGCGGATACTTACCGATCGCGACGGCATCGAAGCCGAGATCGCCCATCTTCGCAAAGGACGGTACGAGTGCACCGAGCGTCGCGAGCGTCGTTTGCGGCCGCGGAAATTCGTCACGATCCAATAGGACCTTACCATTCCCATCGACGACCGAGATCACGGACCGTGCGAAGCGCGTGTCGCGCTGGGCGACGGCGGTGCGTTCCTGCGAGGCGAGTGCGAACGTGTCGACGTCGGCGCGCGAGAAGCCGTGGAGCGTCGCGATGAGGTCGGCCGAGATGCCTTGCGGCACGAACCCCATGCACGACGCGAGTGCGGGATCGACGGCGAGCGGCATGCCCGACGATCCGATCGGCACGCGCGAGAGCGATTCGACGCCGCCGCCGATCGCGAAATCCGCTTCGCCGAACGCGACTTTCGCGGCAGCCATATTGAGCGCTTCGAGTCCAGATGCGCAGAAGCGGTTGATCTGCACGCCCGAGACCGTCTCGGCAAAGCCCGCGACGATTGCGGCCGTCCGTGCGATATCGCCCCCCTGTTCGCCGTGCGGTTCGACGCAGCCGAGCACGACGTCGTCGACGAGCGATGTATCGAGCGCCGTGCGATCGCGCAGTGCCGCGAGGGCTTGCGCGGCGAGTTGCGTCGGCGTGACGCCGTGCAGACTTCCATCGCGTTTACCGCGGCCGCGCGGCGTCCGCACGGCCTCGTAGATGTAGACGTCGCTCATTCGCGGCGCTTTCGCGTTCGAAGGCCTCGGCCCCGTCGTGATGGTACGGTTCGAAACCATGGCTGACGCATCGGATCTCGCGCTCGCACTCGCGGGCACGCGCGTCCTCTCGCTCGCGCCGAATATCCCGGGTCCGCTCGCGGCCTCGCGTCTGCGCGATCTCGGTGCGCGCGTCACGAAGGTCGAATCGCCGCACGGTGATCCGCTCGCGCGAGCCGCGCCCGCGTGGTACGCGGCTTTACACCGCGATGTCGAACGCGTCGTTCTCGATCTCAAAGTGCCGAGCGATCGCGTGGCGCTCGACGCGCTTCTCGCCGAGACGGATGTTCTGTTGACGTCGTCCCGACCGTCCTCGCTCGTACGCATCGGGCTCGGCTGGAATGTGTTGCATGCAGCGTATTCGCAACTCGTTCACGTCGCGATCGTCGGCGAAAGCGCGCCACACGACGAACGGCCGGGACACGATCTTACCTACGCGGCACAAGCCGGATTGCTCGAACCGCCGGCGCTGCCGCGGAT
>ENA-OFDM01000851-OFDM01000851.1-metagenomes-genome-assembly--contig:-NODE-851-length-11329-cov-2.498226_pt1 | contig 11329 bp, 8 predicted proteins | sample MGYA00153385_OFDM01 | MGnify analysis MGYA00153385
CTGGCAGTGCAATTTCCGGAGTACATGATTCCGTCAGCGTGGGTGATGCTCGGGGCTCTGCCCCTTAGCCCCAACGGAAAACTCGATCGGCGTGCGTTGCCGATACCAGAATTCGTCGCTCCGAGCGCCAAGGTGACGTTATCGACGCCCCTCGAAGTGCTGCTGGGATCGATATGGAGCGATGTTTTAGGGCGCTCGGAAATTGGCCGTGATGACGATATTTTTGCGCTGGGCGCTGACTCGATCCAAATTTTCCAAATCGTGGCGCGTGCGAATCGTGCGGGTATCGTCATTCTCGCGCGTGACATCATGCAGAAACGAACGATCGGAAAAATCGTGTCGGGACTCGATGTTGCTAAACCCGGTCAGGGTCGTCGGCTCAGCCGCGCGCCTGTGTCACGTAATGATGAGTCCGAGTCGATCCAGGCGAACGCCCGTTGATCGCGGCCGGTACGACGGCTAAAGCCGACTTGACGACCTACCCACTGAGTTTCGCGCAGGAGCGGATGGTGACTGCAAGCCTGCAGCGTCCCGAGGACCCCTCGCATAATGCTTCGATGCGTTGGCGCATCCGCGGAAATCTCAGTCAAGCCGTGCTCGAGGCCGCTTGGCTTTTCCTTATCGCACGGCATGAAATCTTGCGCACGCGCTTTCTCCGCACGAGCTTACGTGCAGAGCAAGTCGTCGAAGCTTCCGTCGCATTTCGCGTCTCGATCGTCCATTGTTCGGCGCTCGACCCCACGATAATCGACCAAGAAATCGATCGAATCGCGGCGACCGACGCTGGCGCTCCGTTCGATATTTCCGTCGCTCCGTTGCTGCGCGTTACTCGGCTGATTCTCGGTACTACGGATTCGCTGCTTCTTGTAACGGCGCACCAGATCGTTTGCGACGGATGGTCCTTTGGGCTTTTGGCACGCGAGCTAGGAATCGTTTGCGCCGCACTCTCTGCGGGAAGCGTCCCGGAGTTGCCAGAGCTTACGACGACGTTCGGCGCTTTCGCAGGTTGGCAACGAAGTGCCATGACCGACGTTGCTTTAGCTGAAGAATACCGTCTCCTCGCGGTTGACTTCGTTGGGCCTCTGTCGGTTGAAGTCACCACCGATTTTACGAGACCTTCGCTTTGGACGTCGCATGTCGATACGCGGAGTCGCGTAATCGATACACAGCGAATGAGAAATTACATCGATGAAGCACGTGCGAGCGGGACTACGCCATTTATGGCGACGCTCGCGGCGACGGCGCTCGCCCTTCGGGGGCGCGTAAGCGCCGGTATCCTAGCTATTACGACACAGGTCGTCGGCCGTGACGACGTCGACCTCGAAAGCGTAGCGGGTCCGTTCGTAAACACGATGCCGCTCCGGCTGGATATCGAAGGGTCGCATTCGCTTCTTACTGTTCTGGAACGCATCGGAGATGCGGTGGCGAACGCGCTCGAACTTCGGCACGTGCCATTCGAACTCGCAGCCTGCCGGTTATTCCCGATCCAAGGTGAGGACCGTGGTGCCGTGTGCGGCGTGAACTTTCTCTATCAGAAAGCTTTCACACAAGATATCGATTACGGTGCCTTTCGTATCTCGAGCGAACACTCGCATCCGGGAGGATCGCAGTACGACCTCAGCGTCTATATCGTCGAACGTCCGGGCGGGTGGCGTCTCACCTGCGATTTCAATCCCGATCTTTATCGGGGAGCCACGATCGATGCGATTCTCGACCGCTTTGAAGAAACGATCGCGGGCGGTATCGATCGACGACCTCCCGTCCTATTTTTCCACAGCGATCTTTTTGCCGATGGCTTTTATGCCAACGAAATTGCTGCGAATATCGCCGACCGTCGAATCGTTCCGATCGGGCCGCACGGCATTGGAGATCGACCGCTCCTCTCCTCGATCGATGCGATGGCCGAGGACTATCTCAAAAACATCGACACGATTCAAGCGAAAGGCCCGTACCGCCTCATCGGTTTCTGTGCGGGCGCCCTCGTTGCATTCGAAGTCGCTCGTCTTCTAAAAGCGCGCGGCGAAGAGGTCGCTGCGGTGATTCTGATCAACGCGACGGCTCCAGCACGGTCGGTTCTTCCGTTTCGCGATTTCGTCATTCGCGCTGTCGCACAGAACGCGCGACTGAGTCCGCGCGTTCGCGAAATCGTATGTTACAACGTAGCCCGCTTTAATCGCGCTCTTTTGCGAGGACCGCGCGCGACGTTCGATTTTTTGCGCAATCTCGGCGCCTCGTCCTTGCGACCGCGTTCCGCGACGTCATCGCAACCGACCGGCGAAACGTTTATTCGATCGCGCGGCGATGCCGTCTCCGAACTATCTTTCGCGCATATCGGTGCGGCGCTATCTCACCGTCCGCACTTCTTCGATGGACCGGTCACGCTCATATGGAGCTCGGATCAATCGAATCTTACGGGCGAGCCTACGCAAGGTTGGGATCGTCTGTCGACATCGGTTCGAACGGTCGGAATGAGTGGCGGTCATGTCGCCCCGCTACACGAACTCGTAGGCGATCTTTCTATCCTTCTCGATGATATTCTCGCCGTCGAACCGCCCGTCGCGTAACGGTGACGAGATGGGAAACGAAAAACGGGTGACTGCGATGCGACGCAAGTTTGGAATCAGTTTGCCGCTTTCCTGACGACGACGAATACGAGTGGCGGCCACGTGCCGCCCATGCACGAGCTCATCTTGGAGCTTTTGAAAGTTCTTTGGGGCGTAATTTAAGGAGTTACCGTATGGTACGAGAAGCACCGACCCAGAATATCATCGACCCGGAGTCGTTCGAAGAGCTATATGGTAATCATTCGTTTTCGTTCGCGCATCGGCTCGCCGGCCACCCCTTGTTTGAAAAGGATCGTTTGCTCGAACTCGCAGAGGCTATGCTGCTCGTTCCGAACGGGTACGCTTACAATTGTTCGCAGGTTGGGATCGGACAACGTTGGGATCAGATGCCAAAACCAAACGTCGGTCTTGTTGAAGCGCTGCGCGATATTGAAACGACCGATGCATGGGTGCAGCTCAACAAAGCCGAGACGGTTCCCGCCTATCGTGAGCTACTCGAAGCTTGTCTCGATGAGATGCAACAGGCGTCTGGGAGAGATCTGAGCGGCCTCGTCAAATATCGCAATTGCACCATCTTTATTAACTCTCCGAATCGCATAACGAACTACCATATCGATCGGGAGTGGAATTGTCTGCTTCAGATTCAAGGTTCCAAACGTGTCAGTGTCTTCGATCGGAGTGATCGGGAAGTGTTACCAGAAGAAGAGATCGAGCGATTCTGGACGGTCGATAACAACTCGGCGATATGGAAACCGCAGTTTGAAGACCGAGCGCGCGTTTTCGAACTGACTCCGGGTACGGGGATTCATATCCCGATCAATTCACCGCATTGGGTAAAAAACGGTCCCGAAGTATCGGTCTCCTTAAGCGTGAACTTCCATCTTCATGACAAATTATTGGGCTACGTTTACCGCGCGAATTACTGGCTACGGAAGGCTGGTTTGCGCCCATCGCCACCCGGCAGATCCAAATGGATCGATGCCGTAAAAGGCAACAGCTACGCTTCGATTCGATCCCTCGGCAACCGACTGCGTGGTCGGATCGGATGAATCGGAATCAACTCGCGGCGATCGTATTTTTTGCAATACTCGCCGGAGTGGCTTTCCGATTGTACCATTTAGATCATAAGGTCGTATGGTCGGACGAGATTTTCACTCGATTGCACGTCGTTGGCCTGACCGAAAGCGATGTTGTCGCGAAATCGAGGGGCGTCCGCGATGTGGGGAATTTGAGTGTTTACTTGGCGTCAGGCGACGTCGGACACGAGCGTGGATTCGACGCAACCGTCCGTTCCATCGTCGCTGAAGATCCGCACCACGCACCGCTGTATTATCTTGTAGAGCGATCGTGGATCAAAGTCTTCGGTGATTCGATTCTCACGGAGCGGTTACTCTCGGCACTTATCGGTATCCTCGCATTGCCGATTGCATTTTGGCTCGCCATGGAGCTGTTCAAATCAATTCGGTGCGCGTGGTTTTTCGTCGCCTTGATGGCGGTGTCGCCGTTTTTCGTTCTGTATTCCCAGGAAAATCGTGAATACGCGCTTTGGGAGCTTTCCGTGCTCTTACTGCTAACCTTGGCCTTGCGTGCGGTTCGTACGATGTCTCGCCGAGACTGGGCACTTTATGGCGCGAGCATCGCATTTTCGCTCTACACCGACCCACTCTCGATCGCGGTTGTGGGGGGACAAACGGTCTACTTCATTGTGATGGAACGCGAACGTCTCGCGAAATTTGCGATACTCCCGATCCTCGCGACCGGAGCCGGCGTCGCCGCATTCGTACCCTGGCTCCTGGTCATCGCTCGCAACCGGCCGCAAATCGACCGCGGCTTGGCGGAAACCGTATCGGGCAAGGATCCAATCCTTACGACCATACGGACATTCGTTAGCGAGTGGCACTTGGCGACGCTCGATTTCAATGCCGTCGTTAGATCGTCGGCGAGTTTCGCCATTTCTTTCATCGCTCTCGGTATACTGCTCGTCGCTTTGATCGTTTTACATCGCACGGCGAAGCCTCGTTCGTGGGCGCTCGTGTACTGTATCGTCGTATTTACGGCTGGGCCGATGCTCGCGATGGATATTATCTTTGGCGGCCACCGCTCGGCCAATTCGCGCTATCTGGTGCCGCTGTTCATCTGCATCGAGCTCACACTCGCTTACGCGCTCTCGCGTGGCGTCGCGCGCGACCCGCGATGGGCGTTCGCATTCGTAACGCTCCTCTTTGGCGGCGTCGCGTCGTGCACGGCAAGTGCCCAAGCTTCCACCTGGTGGTCGAAATACAACGAGCATTCTATCTCGGTCGCTCGCGCGATCAATCTCTCGGAGCGACCGATTATCGTGAGCGACAACTACGTCCACTTTCTTCTATCGCTCGCGCCGTACCTCAAACCCGGGACGCGCCTGGCTCTGAGTCCGCGGTGTTTCTTGTGTCACGATTCCGCTCGCTCTGAGGGTCCAGAACGTTTGAGTGCGATGATATCACCTGGCGACGATGTATTTTTGCTCGGTCCCTCTGAGCAATTACAGCGTTCGGTTCGGGAACGAAAGACGAGATTTGCAAGCCGGATCCGATGCATCGACGTTTATAGGAACTGTGCGAGTGCGCTCAAGCTGTTTTAGTAGGTTACGCACGGGCGCACGCGCGTGCCAAACGACCAACGGAGCGTGACGGTGTGACTGAATTGGCATGGACCCAAGGCGAACGCAGTGCGTACGAGCGAAATGGCTCGATCGTCGACGTTTTCGGAGCTGTTGCTGCTTTAGATCCTAGCGCGCTCGCCGTGGTCGACGAAGGACGTGTCGTTTCTTACGAGGATCTCGAACGAGCTTCGAACCAATTCGCGCAATATCTCCGTTCGCGCGGCGTTCTATCGGGGTCTCGCGTCGGCGTCGCAATGGAACGGTCGATCGACGTACCCTGCGTTCTGCTCGGCATTCTTAAAGCGGGCGCGTCATACGTCCCACTCGAGGCCTCGCAGCCGGTTGATCGTCTCTCGTATATCATCGAGGACGTCGGCATCGCGTGTGTCGTCGTGGAGACCTTATCGGATGGAGACGCATTTCGGGGCGTGGCCATCGTTAGCGTTCGTGAAGACGCGGGTGCAATCGCCTCATGCTCCGCGACCAGACCTGACGTTCTCGTAGCGGCGGACTCGCTCGCATACGTCATGTATACCTCAGGTTCGACCGGCACGCCCAAAGGGGTGGAAATTGTTCACCGTGGCGTCCTCCGACTCGTCCGCGGCGCAGACTATATTTCGATCGCCCGAGACGACGTGTTTTTCCAGTTTGCGCCTCTCGCTTTCGACGCGTCCACCTTTGAGATTTGGGGGCGCACTCCTCAACGGGGCGACGCTTGCCGTACCGGTAAAGGGTGCACTTTCTTTCGCGGAGGTTGGCACGGCTCTTCGCAGGTTCGGCGTGACGGTGCTGTGGCTGACGGCACCGCTCTTCAGCTTGATGGTGCGGACCGAGCTACCATTATTCGAGAGTCTGCGGTGTCTTCTGACTGGTGGCGACATCGTCTCTCCTGGGGACGCGGCCGCCTTCATCCGCACAAATCCACACTGCAGCTTAGTCGACGGATACGGACCGACTGAAAATACGACGTTTAGCTGTTGCTATCGAATAGATTCCTTAGACGCGATTGGCGAGTCGGTTCCGATCGGAAAACCGATCGCGAACGCCACGGCATACATCCTCGACGAATCATTGCTTCCGGTCGCGCCGGGAATTCCTGGCGAGCTCTTCGTCGGGGGAGACGGGGTAGCTCGCGGGTACGTGAATTTACCGGAGTTGACGGCCGAGAGATTTCTCATCGATCCGTTTTCTTCAGAGGTTGGAGCTCGTATGTATCGGACCGGAGATCGAGCACGACTTCGCGCCGACAATCTGATAGAGTTTCTCGGTCGTTCCGACGATCAGGTGAAGATTAACGGCTTTCGTATCGAGCTTGCGGAGATCGAACGAGCCTTACGTGCAAACTCCCTCGTTAGGGAAGGAGCAGTAAGCGTCGTTTCTGACGATTCTGGGCGGAAATTTCTTGCGGCACATGTCGTTACCGCACCAGGAAGTATGCTCAATGTGCGCGCGGTCCGCGATCATCTCGGATCGATCTTGCCCCAACATATGGTTCCGCATCGAATCCTGTTCGTCGAAGTTTTACCGAAGAATTCGAGTGGCAAAATTGACCGCACTGAGCTCACGCGCCGCGCGAGTGGCGTAAAGGATCCCGTCGTTCCGAAATTCCGAAAAATGCAAACCCAACTCGAGGCCACGATCTCTGCTTGTTGGGTCGAGGTTCTCGGCAACGGTGTCGACGCAGACCCCAATACAAATTTCTTCGATGCCGGCGGCGACTCGCTCCGCCTTCTCGCGTTGCACGAGCGGCTTGTCCGCGTGCTCGGGATCGACATCGAGCTTCTCGATCTGTTTGCCTATCCCACGGTCAGGTCGCTCGTTCAAGCGCTCGACGCTCGTAAGGTCTCGTAGCGCACGTGTTAGCGCGCTTCGTCGTCGCTTTCGTCGTCGTTGCGATGTGTTCGGTCGTCGTTGTTGCTGTAAGCCCGCGTCTCCCTAAACCCACTGGTCCGTGGCCCGTCGGGACGACCATCGTGTCGTTCGAAGCGAGCGATAAGACGCAAGTTCCTATCGTTGCTCGCGCGTGGTACCCGGCTCCGCTCGGCTCGCGCGGCGCGCACGCCTCCTATCAGTATGGATCGACAGCGCGAACGCTGAAAGAGCGCATGATTGGGATGTTCGTGCATACCGATGCACTTCGTAACGTTCCGATCGTTCGCGGGCGCGCACCTGTGATCGTGTACCTTCCCGGAATGGGTGGGCGCTCGTTTCACAACAGTGCGCAGGCGCAGGATTTGGCGAGCCACGGATATGTCGTCTTCGCCGTTGACGACACGCAACCGACGTTCGACTTCGATACTTCGAGCGCTTCGGGCATCCGAAAAGGCGAAGCCGATGGCGACCGTAAAATTCGCTTACAGGCACGCGATATCGGTCGTCTACTCGATGAACTCCACCGCCAAGAGGCGAGCCATTCGGGATTCTTTTCACAACATCTCGCGCTCGAACACGTTGGCGCCTTCGGCTTCTCGTTCGGTGGCGCAGTGGCTGCCGAACTCGCGGCGATCGATCCGCGCGTTGTTGGAGCGATCGACCTCGATGGCTCGATGTACGGCACGTCTGCCGCAGAGGGGGTCGCGAAACCATTTCTATACGTCACGTCCACAACGTACTCGAAGGTACCACAAGAAGCCGCATACGATCGTAAGCAGTTCGCCTCAGTCAAACGGGACTTGCATCGGCACGGCGGCTACCTGCTGAGCGTGGCTGGGACGGACCATTATAACTTTACGGATGCGTGCATTTTCCCATCGCTTCGGCGCACCGGTTTTGGTTCGATTGACGGAGCTCTCGGCGAGCGAATCGTCTCTCAGTACGTCCTCGCATTTTTTAATCGTCACTTGCGAGGTCGCGGAGTCCCGGAGATCGATGACGGTCTCCGATTCGATGAAGCCGCGACGCTCACGATCTATCGTCGTGGTGCGAACTAAGGTTTGCAACGGGCTTGCATCGCTTCCGAATCTTAAAATATATTTCGTCGTACTCGAGATACACAAATTTTTTAAGAATTGCGCAATGCTTGGGTCGCGGTCGGTAGAGGTGGTGGCGCTCGTCAGACTTTCTACCACGCTGCCGGACTTGTAAAGTTGAGCGAGAACACGATGCTCGTCTTGCGGAAGAAACCGACCGACCTGCATGAACCAAACGTCGGGGGATCGAACGTTTGCAAAGTAATGGTGTATCCCAGAACCGTAGGATAAGACGAACGTATCGTACGATCGGCAAGATCTCAAAACTTGCGACCATTGCGCTTCCAACGCGCCGTCGGCGTAGAGACGTCGCCCCCCAGACGCAAATGTTCTGCAAGGAGCTGGTCGAGGGTTCAACCCGAGTGAGTCGTCGCTACCGAAATCGTACTTATTCTCCCAGTCGTGCGCGACTTTCGATGCCGCGCGGTGTGGTGTCGAAACTCACGAAGGTTTTCGTGTGACCGTGCTTACCAATTTTCGCACGATCCGCGCAGGGAGTCTAACGCGTTGCACGCCGGAAAAGATCGCTTGCTTTTGGCTGTGAGGATTGCGTTGTGAGATCGCTCTCATCAAGCCTATCTTCCAGCGGTCCGAATGAATCGATCGGCCTGGTGGGTTCGGTTTGAGCCCCAGTTGGCGCATAAATGAGTTCACTTGGTAGACGTGTGCGCGTTGATCGGTTTGAGGGAGAGTGAAGAATATGCTTACGCTGATCGAGACGCGATCGTGATTGAAAATTCGGTGGGGAGCGAGGGGCGGGTGGTGAACGGCATCCCCGGCGTTCAACACGAATCTGGACGCACGATTTTCCAAATCGGGACGGTACCTACCAGCCATCACATCGCCGTGATAAAAATTTTCAATTTCGGCTTCGGTGAGGACCGACCGGTCGGTTTGATCGAAAAGGTCGACCGTTTTGGTTCCGCGGACTTGCATCAAGAAATTCGTCTCGTGATCGAAATGGTACGGTACCGCGAGGTTGGGCGAATTCATGAAGATCGTCATCCCAGACCAGCTCATCGACTCTCGGATCGGAATTTGCGAAAGCGCAGCAAGTTCGTCTAGCAACGCGTCATGAATTTTCCCATAGTCAGGATCCAATTCGTTCGCGTATGAAATTTTGATCCAGTCCTCGCGCTCGTCGAGCTGTCGGATTCGATCGGCCAGCGATAGAGCCTCCCCAAAACTTTTACGACTAAAAAAATGACCCCGCTGATTACGATGCGCGGCTCGCACTGCAAGTTCCGCGAGGCGCGGGAGCTCGAGGAGCGGATTATTGCCGAGCGTGTGACGAAATGCGAATGGTCGCCGATTGATATTCACCCAAAGAGGCTCATCCGCACTCGTTATTATGGGACCGCCGGTAAAGGCGCACGCTCGAGAAATCACCTCCGAAGACATCGTGGTGTCCCGTCCAAATTTCTCGTATTCTAACGCGCCAAGTAGTGAGTGCGAACCCCTGGTCGGGTCATAGAGAGGGCGTTTCTGCAGGTACAGTACGATCGAAATTAGGCCTTACATTCGAAGGAGAAGCCGACGTATTTTGCGACCGAGCGTATAACGTTCGCAGCGAGGGATTCCACGAGCTTCGGCTCGGAAAAGATTTGATAAGGACAGACCGCCGGTCCAATATCCTGTATCGTGAAATATCCGAGTGATGGATGGGTTGGCGTGCGATTGAGGATCAATCCGCGCGGCTTTCTAGGCACCGCCCGAAGCACGCTGTGAGTGGCTGCGCTAGAAACTGCAATGTTCCGGCTATTAAAAGGACGTCGTGTCCGTCGCGATCCGTGGGATCCGAATCTAGCGCGAGTCTCGCTCCAACTCGCGTCACTTGCGGCACGTTACAGATCGTCCAGATGAGTTGCCGTGGATCGGTCAAGTCGTCTTGATATGCGTAATAGGCATGTCCGACATTGCCACCCCAATCGAACGCACGAAGGCGGGCGCAGAAATTTTTCTGCGTCCAGTAAATTACCGGATAATCGCTCGTGCGCATGTTCCGGAAGTCATGAAGATACATCTCGGCGGCTTCCGCGTGATCGTAACCGAAACGACGGTGGCGCGGAGTCGCCGCCACGGCCTCGGTGAACGTCGCGTATTTCCCCAAGAAATGGCATTTCGCGCGCTTCAAGGATTTCTGAAAGTTGACCGTAGCACGCCTCGAACGAAGGTTTGCACAAAAACTCCACATCCTACGAGGTGACCGGTTCCAGCTCGACTTCGAGCACTCCATTGATCCACTGCGGGATTTGTGAGCCGCTCCGTTGCTCGTATATGCGAAATTCTTGTAGCGTTATACGACCGGCACCGCGTACCAACACCCCCTCGAGTAGGGCAGAATGAGGTGTCCCGATCGTACGAGCGACGTCGCCGCGAAAGCCACGTCGATAAGAAAGCCCCTATTCGGTCCATTGAAGGCGGCACGCAATCACTCTATCCTTTACATAAAGTCAGGGTGATTTGAAGCCCTTGCCCTTGCCGAAACGGCCCGGCGCTAGGGATTTTTATGTACATGGCGTCGACGGCACCCGATCATCCGAGCCGCTTGTAGAGAGGTTAGAAGCGATGTCCCTTTTACTGTCGCTCGCAGACACGCGAAATCCAAACTCGCTCGCATCGAGGTTGCGTCGCAAACGGTGGGGCGTGTTTCGAGACCTCATCGATATGGTTCCGCGGCCCATGAGAATCCTGGATGTCGGTGGTACCGAGGCGTTTTGGCGAGATACCTCCCTGCTAAACGACGATTTCGTGGAAATCACGATACTCAACGTTGAGTTCGCTTCACAAGCTGAACCACGGATGCGCTACGTAACAGGAGACGCGCGCAAGCTCCCTTTCTCGGACCGCAGCTTCGATGTTGTTTACTCGAATTCTGTTATCGAACATGTGGGTGATGCGGCCGACCAGGCACGCATGGCTGCGGAAATACAGCGAGTCGGCAAACGCTACTTCGTTCAAACGCCGAATTATTTTTTTCCAATCGAACCACATTTTCTCGTCCCCGGTTTTCAGTTTCTGCCCAGCGATGCGCGGGCACATATCTTGCACAATTTCGACCTTGGGTGGACGAAGCGGGAGCCGGATTTTTCGCGAGCACGCGATGTCGTGGATTCGGTCAAACTTCTTAAACGTCGCGATTTCGCAACGCTTTT
>ENA-OFDM01000853-OFDM01000853.1-metagenomes-genome-assembly--contig:-NODE-853-length-11322-cov-3.134463_pt1 | contig 11322 bp, 9 predicted proteins | sample MGYA00153385_OFDM01 | MGnify analysis MGYA00153385
ACGCGCTAGAATCTGGACGTCGGATTCGAACGCTCAATATAATCGATGATTTCACGCGCGAATGTTTAGCGATCGAAGTCGATACGTCGCTTTCGGGCGTACGAGTCACGCGTGTTCTTGACCAAATTGCATTCACGCGCGGCTATCCGACGACGATCGTGATGGACAACGGTACAGAGCTGACAGGTATCGCGATGGCTTGCTGGGCCCGCGATCGCAAGGTGCGACTTCACTTTATCGATCCCGGCAAGCCAACTCAAAACGCTTACATCGAATCTTTCAACGGCCGATTCCGCGACGAGTGCCTCAACGAAAACGAGTTCTACTCGCTAGCTTACGCGCGTGACGTCATCGAATCTTGGCGTCAAGATTACAACGCATTTCGACCGCACAAATCACTCGGCAATCGTACGCCCGAGGAGTTCGCTCGAGATCTCGAAATTACCGATTCTCTCCACCTATCCGCGGCATAACTCAGGGCTACACGTCAAATTCCAAGTCTTATCCGCGTCACCGTCTCAGATCGCTCACTGATCTTCGCGATTGAGGAAAGAGCCGTAGCGATGAACCCAGATAATAAACTGTACACCGACGTTGATTCGCACGATGAACGTTTGGCCCATCGGATCCAATATAAGTTCTTTAGTATGAAGCCTTATTGGCGGATCAATGGCTCGAGCCGCCTTAACCGTTTCTTCACGAAAACCAGCATCGTTATCGTATAAAAGCATCATGTGAGACATGCTGCGATTCATTTCCAAGAGATCGGTCTTCGAAGAATAGTTCAGGCACCAGCGGCTCGCGAGCTTGATGCTTGCCAAAGTGAGATTCGTAGCGGTTCATTTTTCGATTGTACAGCTCACCACGCTGTGATAGTGTCGAGAGTGCGACCAGCGTAAAATGAAGGGCGAGAAGCAATGCAGCTCAGCGCATCTCTCACAGCCTGCGCAGCAATTCGCTACGTAGTGGCGATCGTTATTATTGCGCTGTACCTACCATCGGTCGCTCGAGCCGACTCCGGCGTTCGAAATCGGCTGCTACCGCAAAGCATCATCGACGTAATGCATAAGCCGCGCTACGTCCGCGCGACCTGGACCTTGCTTGCAGCGGATTTAGCGACGAACGAGACGCTGTATGCGCTCGACCCGGAACGCCTGGCGTTTACCGGTTCCGTCCGCAAACTTTTTTCAGTGGGCGTGGCTTTATCTGCCCTCGGTGCGAACCATCGGTTTGTGACGCCGGTCTATCGCCGCGGAACCGTCGGCCACGACGGGACACTTCGAGGCGATTTGGTACTCGTCGCTTCGGGCGATCTGACGTTTGGTGGGCGCCTGCAATCGCACGACGCGATCGCGTTTACTGATTTCGATCACAACGACGCGAATAGTCTGGGAACTGCGATATTGACGCCGCAGGATCCACTCCTGGGACTCAACGAGTTGGCGCGGCAAGTGCGCGCGACCGGGCTCCGCTCGGTTCGTGGAGACGTCGTTATCGACGATCGACTTTTCGATAGTTACCGCGTTCCGAACGGAAATCTGCTCATCACACCGATGCTCGTAAATGAGAACATGGTCGATGTCTGGGGTACGCCTGCCGCGCCCGGTGAAACAACGCGCACCGGGTGGCGCCCGCAGACCTCAGGCCTGCGGGTTGTTGATTCCGTTAGAACCGCGGCTGCGGGAACGAAAGCGGTCATTACCCTCTCGCCGAATGAAAAAGCCCTCTGCGACTGGCCGAAGCCGTGCACGAAAACTGTTTTCGGAACGATTCCAATCGACTATGCCGCTCCTTTGTCCGGAGTCTCGACTTTCGTCCGAACATTTCGCGTCGAGCAACCAGCGTCTTTTGCGCGCATCGCGTTTATCGACGCCTTGACTCGCGCGGGTGTATCGGTAAGCGCACCGCTCATGGCGAAGAACAGGCCCTCGCGCTTACCACCGATAGGATCAAAACCGTCCAATACGCTCGTCGCCCGCTTCGTGTCTCCGCCCTATGCGCAAGCAGCGAAACTCGTGCTCAAAGTGAGCCTCAATCTCGGCGCTAACCTGAGTCTTTCGTTATTTGGTCTTACGCAGGGTAAACGCACGGTAGCGGGGTCGCTGGCTGCCGAGCGCACCGCGCTAGTTAAAAACTTCGGCATTCCACCCGGCCAATTCGATTTTCCAACGAATGGAAGTGGAAGCCCGGATAGCCGCGCCACGGCGCGCGCCGTGGTAACGATGCTCGAGACCATGAGCCGGAACGCTAATGCAGGAACGTATCGAGCAGCACTACCAATTTTTGGCGTCGACGGCTCACTCGCCACAATAGGACGTTCGCTTCCCGTCCGCGGCCACGCGTACGCCAAAACCGGGACGTCAATCGACGCGACCGGGCTTAAAGCGCAAGTTTTGGCTGGCTACATTGATACGAAACGCGGCCATCATCTCGCCTTTTCGTTGTTTGTCAACAATGTCGGACCGCTCGATAGCATTGCCGACGTCGCTGCAGTACTCGGAGACCAGGCCGAAATAGTCAATGCTATCTACGAGGCGAATTAACGCGTGAACAACTGGAGAGATCGACGTCGAGAAAAGGTTCGACCATCGACTGTGAGTCCTATGATACCGAGCCGAGCCGATGGTATGTGGGTTTTCGATACTACCGATAACCGCGAATGCAGACAATGAGTCCCACTGAGGCGGCCATCGAAGTAAAAACTGCGAGCGCGATAGTGCGTTTGAGGTCGTGTATGTTGCCTCTTTGCGTAGGTCATTCCGCTGTGTTAGCAGAGAAAACGTATCGGTATACGATTTTTCATGGCTCGGCGCCCAGGTCGCGCACGTGACATCGCTGTTTTACTCCATCGACGCATCGGTCGCTCTCGTGCAGATCGTCTTGTTGACTGTGGCGCTTTTCTGTGGCGGTCACATCCTCGTTCGTCGGACGTTTGCAAAAACGCAATTTATCGAGCATAACGAGGTCGCCGGCTTCATCGTAGCAGTCGTAGGCGTCCTCTATGCGGTGTTACTTGCATTCGTCACGGTCGTCGTCTGGGAGCACTACGATCAGTCGCAAGATCGCGCTCGATCTGAAGTTGACGCAGCGACCGATATTTGGCGGCTCGCTCGACATCTTCCGTCACCGAACTCCCAACGCATTCGGGCAGATGTCAAACGGTTTGCAGCTTCCGTACTTAGCGACGAATGGCCGAAAATGCGCGCCGGAGCATATAGCCCGATTACCCAACGCGAGATGGTGACGCTTACCGACGACATCGCAGCTTACGAAGCGCTCAGTAAGCAACAGGGAAATTTGCAGAATCGTTTACTCGATCGCGTACAAGTCGTTAGTGACTTTCGACGCCATCGCATTTATGATACGACGAGTGGTGTACCTATCGTTCTTTGGGTGGCGCTCGTAATTGGTTCCTTTACCGTAGTCGGGTTCGTCTATCTCTTCGGCATGATAAATTTTCGCGTGCAGCTTTTAATGACGGCGGCGGTAGCAATCATGATCGGCCTCTGCTTTGGAACGATCCTCGAACTCGATTATCCATTCCGCGGTACCGTGTCGGTCTCGCCCGAGCGATGGGCAGCATTCGTAGAGATGATCACGCGTGAGCGGTAAAACTCCGAGCATCCGATCCGTAATCATACTTGTTCGTGATAAAGAGATAGATTTTTCGAGCGCAGCAACGACATTCACCGCCCGCAGACTTTATTTACTGGCTAAAGCCCGACGCGCTCACTCATTCGGTCTTGATTTTAACCGCTAGAAATCGGATAATTATAAAAGGTAAACATTTAAGGTACTTACCCCGGGGTGCGGAATCGTAAAGAGTTCTTGTGGCATACGTTTACTCGCTAGAAAACGTTATCTTCTGCCGCACGAGTCGCGTTTGCGATAGACACGAAATGCAGTTATGGAGGGTTCAGGCTTATGTGGCCCGTGATCGATAGATTTTTTAGACCTTTCGTAGCTATTTCGGTGCTTCTCATCGCAGTCGCGCCGCCACAGCTTTGCGCGCAACCCGCTATTCCATCCGCTTCAATTGCCGAACTCGATGAGTTCATTTCGAAAGCAGTCGCGCAGTATGGGGTGCCCGGCGCCGCCGTCGCCGTCGTTCAAGACGGCAAGATCGTGCTCATCAAGGGTTACGGGGTCCGTAATAATACGCAGCCGGGCGCAGTAGATGGAAACACGATATTTCAGATTGCCTCCATCAGTAAGGCTTTTACCGGAGCGTTGGCAGCCACGATGGTCGACGACGGTAAGCTTTCTTGGGACACTCCGATTATCAATTATCTTCCTGAATTTGTAGACTTTGACCCGTACATAACCCGGTGGATGACGATGCGCGACTTGCTGGCGCATCGCACCGGATGGCCTAAATTTTCAGGTGATATCTTGAACACTCTCGGATACAGTCGCCCGGAAGTTTTGCGCAGGCTGCGTTATCTGCAGCCAATCGTCACTTTCCGGCAGGAGGCGCAATATTCAAATCCAGGCTTCTTCGTTGCCGGTGAAGTCGAGGCACGCGTGGGCGGCGCATCGTGGAATGCGCTCCTAAAGCAGCGCATCATCGACCCACTCCACATGACGCGCACCGGGACATCGGTTCACGATCTTTCCGACCCAAACTCGGCAATCGGTCACGAGAACATGAACGGCCGCACCGTACCGACGGCGGCGAACGATCAGGACGTTATGGGTGCTGCGGGTTCGGTAACCTCTACCGTTACGGATCTCACCCATTTCATGCAGGCGTTGCTCGGTAACGGGAACGATGGAAAGTTGCTCAAACGCGACACGGTCGCGGAAATGTTCGCGAGGAGCATGGTCGGCGAAATCGAGTTTACGGAGATGCCTCCAACAACGAAACGCACCGGATTCTTCTACGGTCTCGGATTCGACAGTATCGACTACGCCGGCCACCAAATCGTCGGGAAGGCGGGCGCGCTCGCTGGTGTGCGCACGATGATGACGCTCGTCCCAGACAAGAATTCCGGCATTGTGATTCTTGCAAATCTCAACGTCACGGCGCTTCCGGAAGCCATACGGGCATTTTACGTCGAGCGGCTACTCGGTACTTCCCCCGAAGCCGATCTTACCGATATTGCCGCTCGTAACGAAAAGCTCCCTATGCTTTTCACTCCGCCAGCTCCGCCCGTGCAGCCCGGTCCGTTCGGGTATCCGCTCGCGAGTGTCGTCGGCATATATGAAAACGATCTTTTCGGACGCTGCGAGATCGCTACGGACGGACCAGGCTTACACATGTCGTGCGGTCCCGCGCATCTCGTCGCGCCGCTTCGTCATTTTGATAATGGGCAGTTTATTCGTCATTGGGCCGGCGCGACCAACGGATACGACGCGGTCACGTTCTCGATCGGTGCTGCTGGCAACGCTGACAGTTTCACCGACGAGAGCCTTGGCCGCTTTACACGCCTTCAAGTATCGAAATAACGAACGGAATCTGAATCCTCCCGAATCCGACGACCTGGGCGCGCCCGAAGAACGCCGGGACCGCATCGTTTTTGCTTTGCGGGAATTTTAAGAAAATACATCGATTTCGGCGAGGCACTGCTTCAAGCCGATCTTCACGCTATTGCCGCGCGCCTCTCCGCAACGCTGGATAGCACCGGCGATGGCGCGCTTGCAGTCCACTTGACTCAGCCCGGCGCCACACGCAGTTGCGAAAACTGCTTGCGGCAAGTCTCTCGTCACAAACTTGCGGGTGAATCGTAGATAAGACGTAATAGCAGAGCGACCAAATTGAGGAACCTGGAAACCGCAGCATGAGTCAGTATGGCGCGACGTCGCTCCTGCGATGGCGCCTTCGTACATCGAGAAGGGTGTCTACCAACGTGACCGATCATCTCCCCACGTTTAAGCGCAAACTCGGCGTCCTCGTCATAGGATTCGGCGGCGCTGTCTCAACGACGGCCGTCGCCGGCATCGAGTTGCTCCGTTCGGGTGCTAGCGATACGACGGGCCTGCCCCTCGCCGACGTCTTGGCGAGCGGCCTCGCCGACTATTCCGAGATGGTTTTTGCCGGATGGGATCTCTACCCCGATGATCTCGCGTCAGCCGCGCGACATCATCGCGTGCTCGAAACCGAACAGCTCGCCGCCGTCACGCCCGCACTCGCCGCGCTCGCGCCGATGCCCGCCATTGGGGCTCCCGGCTGGTGCAATAACGTGACGGGCTCGAACGCGTTCGCCGCGACAGGCCACCGCGCGACGATCGCGCAGGTTCAGAGCGATATCGCGAGCTTCCGTGCGACGAGTCACGCCGATGGATGCGTCGTCATTAATCTCGCGTCGGTCGAGCGTTGGCCCGACCTCGCCGCACCGAAATTCTTGAGTCTCGAAGCTTTCGAACACGCACTCGATGCGAACGACGCCGAGATCCCGCCCGCGATGCTGTACGCATACGCCGCGATCGATGCGGGCGTCCCCTACGGCAATTTTACGCCGAGTCTCGCCGCCGACGTTCCGGCCCTCGTCGAACTCGCGAATCGACGCAACGTCCCCGTTGCGGGGAAAGATGGCAAGACGGGTCAGACGATGCTCAAGACCGTCATCGCGCCTGCGCTCAAAGCGCGCGCGCTTCACGTCGATGGCTGGTTTTCGACAAACATCCTCGGCAATCGCGATGGTGAAGCACTCGACGATCCGGCCTCGCTCGCATCGAAGCTCGCGACGAAAGCCTCTGTACTCGATTCGATCCTCGGGTATCCCGTCGACAATCACATCGTCAAGATCAATTACTATAAGCCCCGCGGCGATAATAAAGAAGCCTGGGACAATATCGACGTTTCCGGCTTCCTCGGGCAAAAGATGCAGATCAAGATCGATTTTTTGTGTCGCGATTCGATTCTCGCAGCACCGCTCGTCATCGAGATCGCGCGTACGCTCGATCTCGCTAGCCAACGCGGTGAGGGCGGCATCCAAGAGCAACTCGGCGTATTTTTCAAAGCGCCGATGACGATCGATGGCAACGAAACCGAACACGATTTCGGCAAACAAGAGGCACGTCTACGCACGTGGCTCACGTCGGAGCGAAAGGTTTCCGTCCCCACGCGATGACGACCGCTGCGGCCGGTCCGCTCGCGCGGTACGCGACGCTCTTCGACGATATCGGCGCGCTCAAACGCACGCGTCGGGCGGGGGCGTCTCACTCCGTCGCAGCCGGCCTTTTCGCGCACGCCTGGCGTCGCGCGGTCGACGGCGTCGATCTCGGCGAGGTGGCGCGAGAGACGACCGCGCTCGCGATTGCCGCGTCGCGTCTCGGCGCGATCGATGGCGCGATCCTCGCACGCGGCGGACTCGATGCCGCGCAACGACTCGCGGTCGTCTGCGATGCATTCGACCGCGCGGCCGCGCCCATCCCATCCGAGCAACGCGTTACCCTGCGAGCTGCACTCACGGGTGACGCGGATCTTGCGTCATTTGGCGACGTGCCGATGTTCGTTTTTGCACTCGCCGATCAACCACGGGCTGGAGCGACCGCGCCCGATGCGCCGCGGCTCGTCCTCGAACCGCCCGAAAGTCACGCGGAGCATTGTCTTGCCGTCTGCGTTTATGCGGTCCTCGCGGCGCCACGCTACGATACGTCGGGCGAAGACGCGTTTTTGCTCGGCATGGTCCACCATCTCCATAATGCCGTCTTACCGGACTCCGGCTTCGCCGGCGAACTCCTCTTGGGCGCGCATCTCGATGCGATCGTCGAACGCTTCACCGAAGGCGTGCTCGCCGATCTTCCGCAAGAGTTCGCGACACGCGCGAGAGACGTTCGTACGCGCCTCCTGCCCTCGACTGACGAGCCGGAAGCTCGAGCGTTCCACGCGGGCGACGTGATCGATCGCGTCCTGCAGGTTCGGCAATACGCGCGCGTTGCGGCATTCGAGATGTCGCACGCACTGGACGACCTCGAACTCGTGCATGCGGGCCCGATTCAACGTTTTCACCTCGGCGTGCTCGTCGAAGCCGGACTCGCGTGATCGGTTCCCCCGTGCGCGGTTTCGCACTCCGTGCCGATTCCGCGCACTCGTGTACCGATGGCACGCGTCGGTGGCCCGTGATCGATCGAATTCCGTTCGTCCGCGTCGGTCGCGAAAGCCTCGCCGCAGCCGCGCTCGACGCGCTCGACGCGGGCGATCGCTTCGAGGCGCTCGCACTCCTCATCGGCGATCGCGACGATTGGGATTCCACGACCGCGCCGTCGCTCGACGAACGTCGCGCGATCGCGCGCGATATCGAAACGCTCACGTTTCGGGGCGCGATGCATGCGCTCGGTTTCGGCGGCGTCGCAACGTATTTCGCGCATCGCTTTAGCGATCCGACGTTCGTTGCGGGACTCGGGCTCATCGCCGCACACCGCCCGCGCCAGACGAAACGATCGTTCGAGGTCGCCTGCGGAGCCGGTCACTATTTGCGCGAACTCGCACGTGTCGGCGTCGATGTGGCCGGCGGCGACGTCGTCTTTGCGAAAATCTGGCTCGCGCGGCACTTCATCGCACCCTCTGCGCGACTCATCTGTTTCGATGCCGCGACGAGCTGGCCGATCGATTCTGCCGCCTACGACTTCGTGCACGTGCACGATGCGTTGTACTTCTTACCGCAAAAAGAGCACGTCGCGTTCGAGATGCGTCGCATCGTCAATCCCGGTGGCACGATCGCCGTATCGCACGCGCACAATGCGACCGTCGATAATTACTCCGCAGGCGCGCCACTCGATCGGACAGGCTACGCGGCGCTCTTTCCAGGGGCAGTGTTCTACGACGATCGCGCCTTGGCAGACGCTGTCGTGCGCGGTGTCGTACCGATCGCCAGCGCCCCCGAAACCGCACCGGCGTATGCGTTCGTCGACGGTCCCGCTGCGAGCAACCCGCACGTGTGTGCCGACGACGTTGCGCTGCCGATGCCCGGCGCGCCGCTCGTGCGCAATCCACTCTATGTGGCAGACGGCGGCACGCGCATCGTGTGGCCTTCGGAGCGTTACGAACGCGAATATGCCGCACTGGCGACGTATCCGCTCGTCACGTCCGCTCCCGCGGTCGCGACGATGTCGGACGATGCTCGAATCGTCACCATGGCGCGAACGCGCGAACTCGTGGCGCTACCGGAGCGCTGGTAGGCGTGCTTCGCTGGGGAATCGTCGGTTACGGCTGGCTCGCGCGCGATTATGCCGATCCCGCGTTACGCGCACTCGTCGACGCGCGGCTCGTCGCGGTCTGCGATCCCGATCCCATCGCGCGCGAACTCGCGCGTTCGCGTGGCCTCATCGCCGTCACGGATATCGACGCGCTGTGCGATCTCGTCGATGTCGTCTACATCGCGACACCCAATTCGACGCATCGCGGCCTGGTCGAACACGCGGCTGCGCGCGGCAAACACGTCCTCTGCGAAAAACCGATGGCGACGTCGCTCGCCGATGGGGAAGCGATGCTCGCGGCATGCGCGCACGCAAACGTCGCCTACGCGACGGCGTACGATCAGCGCCATCATCCCGCGCATCGCGGTCTGCGCGCGTCGATCGCGGCGGGCGAGCTGGGCATCGTGACGGCGATTCGGATCGTTTACGCGTGTTGGCTTCCCGCAACGTGGACGGACGATAATTGGCGTGTCGATGCCGCGCGGTCGGGCGGCGGGGCGCTCGTCGATCTCGCGCCGCACGGACTCGATCTCGTAGCGATGCTCCTGGACGATGAGATCGTCGAGGCGCGAGCGTTCGCGCAACGGCGCGTCCATACGTACGACGTCGACGACGGCGCGACGATCGTCGCGCGCACGCGCGGCGACGTTCTCGCGCAACTCCACGTTGCGTACAACTATCCCGAGACGCTCCCTCGTCGCCGCCTCGAAGTCGTCGGAACCCGTGGGCTCGCGACCGCAACCGATACCATGGGCCAAACCCCCGGCGGCACGCTTGCGATCTGCGACGCGGCGACCGGCCACTCGAACGCGATCGTTTTTGACGAGCTGGCATCGCCGTTCGCGGGTCTCGTACGGTCCTTTACGAATTCTGTTGCATCGGGTTCGGGCTTCGATCGCTCGGCTGCCGAACGCGAACGCTCCGCACTCGCGATCTTCGATCGTCTCGTACGCGACGCGGCGAGCGAGGCCGTCGTATGCCGCTGACGCCCCACGTCTGCGAGAACTGCGGCTTCTGGCAGCAATACTTCACAACGCCACCCGCATGCCCGGTCTGTACGGACGTGCGCAACGATCTTCCTGAAGATGGGTGGCACTTCACCACGGCTGCAACGCTCGCAACGCGCGTGACGACGATCTGGCGCGAGATCGTTCCTGGAATCTTCGGCTTTACGACGGAGCCCGTGGTGGGACTCGGCGGCACGGGATGGCTCGTGTTGCGCGATGACGGCAATATCGCATACGAAGCTGCGGGCTACTACGATACGAAAGCGCTCGATTTCATCGCCTCGCATGGCGGCCTCGCATTTGCGAGTACGTCGCACCCGCACGGCTGCGGCGCGCTCTGGCAATTGCAAGATCGTTTCGCGCCCGAACTCCCACTGCATCGCGACGGCCTCGCATGGAGTAAGGCGTTCCGGGTCACGCTGCCGTACGATGCGACACTCGATCTGGCACCGGGGATCACGCTACATCACATCGGTGGACACTACGAAGGCCACGCATTGCTTCACGATGCCCGCAAGCGCGCCGTCTTCTGCGGCGACGCACTCAAGATCGAGCGCGACGAACGCGGCGTACCGATCGCGCTGAGCGCGCATAAGGCGTACCACAAAGCGATTCCGCTCACGCCGGGAGAACTCGCGCATTACCGTGCCGTCTTCGCGGCGCTCGAGTTCGACCACGTCTTCACGACGTTCGACGACGCACCGTTGGAGCGCGCCCGCGTGCTCGCATTCTTCGACGAGCTCGCGGCGATGCGTCCCTCCACGCAACCGCTTCACCTATGAACGACTTCGATTGGTCGACGGCAGCACCCGCGGCGCGCGCCTACCGTGCGGCCTTGCCACCCGGCGAATTACACGTCTTCCCGATCGACGCGCTCGACGTCGCCGGCATCCCCACGTGGAAGGCCGTGTTCTTCGCAGACGATGCGGCGCGCTCGATCCATCACGGCCATAGCTACGGCGCGACGAGCGCACAGGCGCTCGTGGGCGCGCTCGGCGAACTCGCCGAGAGCGTCCATGCCGCAACGCTCTCGGAAATGCCGCGCCGGGTGGCATCGTATCGCGAGCTCACCGACGCGTACGGCGCCGATTTCGTCGTGCATCCTTGGCGTTTGGGCATGCCTGCAGGCTCCGACGTCGATGGTGAAACCGAACGTGCGTGGGTCGCGGCGCGC
>ENA-OFDM01000854-OFDM01000854.1-metagenomes-genome-assembly--contig:-NODE-854-length-11318-cov-3.765515_pt1 | contig 11318 bp, 3 predicted proteins | sample MGYA00153385_OFDM01 | MGnify analysis MGYA00153385
CGCTCGATCGGCACTGACTTGTGAAGCAGCCCGCTCTGTGTGTCAGCTTTGCTATGGTTGGAGTCTGGCTCACGGACATCTAGTAGATCTGGGTGAAGCCGTCGGGATTATCGCCGCTCAATCGATCGGCGAACCAGGAACTCAGCTCACCATGCGGACATTCCACACGGGTGGGGTATTTACTGGGGAAGTCGAACAACAAATTCGTGCGCCTCACGATGGTACCGTCAAATTCTCCAATCTCCGCGTTCGTGCTGTCCGTACCAAGCACGGGGAAGATCGCGAACAGGTGGAAGTTAACGGCGATCTAATTCTCGAACCCAAGGGTAAAGGCAAGAAAAAAGTCTTTAATCTTACCCCTGGATCGCTCCTGCTCGTACCTGATGGTGCTGAAGTCAAAACTGGCGATCTCCTAGCCGAAATCGCCCTCAGTAAAGGTGGACGATCGACAGAAAAAGCCACCAAAGACGTAGCAGCGGATCTAGCTGGGGAAGTTCTGTTCGCCGATATCGTCCCTGAAGAAAAAACCGATCGTCAAGGTAACATGACGCGGATCGCTCAACGGGGTGGTTTGATTTGGGTACTCTCAGGTGAAGTATATAACTTACCACCTGGTGCCGAACCATTGGTCAAAAACGGCGACCAGATCGCCGAACATGGCGTACTCGCTGAAACTCGGCTAATTTCCGTCAGTGGTGGAGTCGTCAGACTGCGCGGCGAACGGGAAATCGATATCATCACCGCTTCTGTGTCGCTCGATCGAGCCAAAGTCGAAGTCGATACCGAATCTGGACGCGAGCAATACGCGATCGTCACCGATGACAATCAACGCTTCCAACTCCTCACCCCGCCTGGGACTAAGGTACAAAATAGTACCGCCGTCGCCGAATTGATTGACGATCGCTACCGGACTCGGACTGGGGGAATTATCAAATTTGCTGGTCTAGATGTCCAGAAAAAAGGTAAAGCCAAACAGGGCTATGAGGTCGTTCAAGGTGGCACAATCATCTGGATACCCGAAGAATCCCACGAAGTCAACAAAGACATCTCCCTGCTCAATGTCGAAGATGGGCAGTTTGTCGAAGCAGGTACCGAAGTAATTCGCGATATCTTCTGCGGGATTGGCGGGATTATTGAAGTCGTTCAGAAAAATGACATTCTACGGGAGATCACGATCAAACCTGGCGAACTGCATCTACTAGACGATCCTGAAGCCGGACAGTCAGTCACTGGTACCCTCTGCTATCCAGGTCAAAAACCCGTCCCCGAACTCGAACCAGTTACCGAATTGCGGTACTTAGAATACGTCGAAACCCCCGAAGGTTCAGCATTACTGATCCGTCCGACGATCGAGTATCAAGTTCCAGATGAGCCGAATTTACCCTCCCAAGCTGCTGTCAATCAAGCTGGCGAAGGGGCACTAATTGAAGGTAATAAGTCCGTCACGATCGAACTTCGTGCCGTTCAGCGCGTACCTTACAAAGATGGAGAACGCGTCAAATCCGTCGATGGTGTCGAACTCCTCCGCACCCAACTGGTGTTGGAAATGGACTCTACCAGCACTCCTCAACTCGCCGCCGATATCGAGCTGGTGAAAGATGAAGAATCAGGCGAACTCCGGCTCCAACTGGTGATCCTCGAATCGCTAACAATCCGTCGCGATACCGCCGGAGATAACCTCGGTGGTAGTACTTATACCGAAGCCCTAGTCACCGATGGCGAGAAGATCGCCCCTGGTGCTGTAGTTGCTCGGACTGAGATTCGCTGTAAAAATAACGGTGAAGTGCGCGGGATTCGTCAAGGTGCTGAATCCGTCCGGCGGGTACTAGTCGTTCGGGATATCGATCGCGTCAGCATTGATACCAACGGTATCGCCCCAACTGTCAAAGTCGGTAAATTGGTAGTTTCTGGTACTCCACTCGCTGAAGGCATCAATAGCCCCGAATCCGGTCAAGTTGTCGCAGTCACCGACTCTCAAGTCGTACTCCGCATCGCTCGTCCATATCGGGTATCACCTGGTGCCATCCTCCACATCGATACCGAAGATCTCGTCCAACGGGGTGATAACTTGGTGTTACTGGTCTACGAGCGATCGAAAACCGGAGACATCATCCAAGGTTTACCACGGATCGAAGAACTCCTCGAAGCACGTAAACCAAAGGAACCATGTATCCTCAACCGTCGCGATGGTACCGCATCTGTTGTCTACAACGACGATAACGAACCAACCGAAATCAAAGTGATCGATGCTAGTGGTGCAGTCGAAGAATACTTCCTCGGCCCTGGTCAAAACTTGCTAGTATCAGATGGGAACGAAGTCAAAGCGGGACACCTGCTCACCGATGGACAGCTCAACCCGCACGAGATTCTGGAAGTCTACTTCAACTACTTCCGCGAGGAAAATGGGGTATTTGAAGCAGCTCTACTCGCGCTCCAAAAAGCGCAAGCATTCCTAGTCAATCAAGTGCAATCGGTATACCAATCCCAAGGGGTGGAAATTGCCGATAAACACATTGAGGTGATCGTTCGTCAGATGACTTCCAAAGTCCGCATCGACGATGGTGGTGACACCACGATGCTCCCAGGCGAACTCCAAGAACTCCGCCAAGTCGAACAGGTAAATGAAGCCATGTCGATTACTGGTGCGGCTCCAGCGGAATATACGCCAATGCTGCTCGGAATTACCAAGGCATCGTTGAACACCGATAGTTTCATCTCGGCTGCGAGTTTCCAAGAAACTACACGGGTACTAACTGAAGCGGCGATCGAAGGTAAATCTGACTGGCTACGGGGCTTGAAAGAAAACGTGATCATCGGTCGTCTGATCCCTGCTGGTACAGGCTTTAACGCCTATGAGGACTCAAACTTCTCCAGCCCGGATAGTGATTACGGCTCTCCAAATGTGTATGGCACCTATGAAGGTGGCATGATTGGGACGGATGAGGATATGATTCTCGACGATCGCACCGCCAGAAGCTACGATTTAGACGATCAAACTCTCAGTGGTTTGTCCATCATCAAACCTTCAAGCCCAGAAGAGGAAGATGAATTTGCCGGACTCTATGGCGATACTGTCAAAGCTGCCAGCACTGAAGAGGAAGACGATCTCGATTGGACACCACCCAGTGACAGTGAAGATGATGATGATTTTGAATAATCATTGCTAATAACAAAGCAGAGTTACTAACGTTTTGGTAACTCTGCTATCAAAAAGCCTTCTCTGACTTAGAGAAGGCTTTTTATTTACTCGTACACCGATTTCAACTAGAGTTATCGATCCTAAATCTGATTTATCCCTCTTCTGTCACTCTAGTCAGAGCAAAATGGATGAACGCTCAATAAACCCAAAGAATCAAAGGCATGAGAACAGAGATCGACAAAGGCAATCAACGTATTAAAACTATGCTCCAAAAGTGGATTGCCAAAAATAGTCAGCCAGGGTTTAATTAAATTAAAGGCTAACAGCGGTAGCAATAATAACTGAAGATTATTAAGAGCTGATTTCCAGCCTTGATGTTCATCCCAATTAGGATGTTTCGATAAATAACTTTTGAGTTCTGATTCGACAATCTTTGGTTCAGTCGATTCAGAGATGGTGGCAGAGAGAGACTGAAAACTAACTAATAAAAATGCACAAGAGATGATTTCCCACCACCGGGCAATAGCTGAATACTTAGTTAGTCTAAAGTCTGACCACCCCAGTTCAGACTTGCACTGTCTAAATCCATACTCAACCCAAGTTCTCTCTCCATAGATATTCCCAACTTCTGAATATTTAATGTTAGGAATGTTTGTCATAACATAAGATGTGCTATTGGGTGGTAAAGTTTCAGTGTCAGTAGTCAAATCCCAATAAGTATAACGTCCCCGCTGACCAAATATTACCTCGCTAACATATCTAGTTTCTGGTGGATTGGTAGCGAATGTTCGGGTGAATTCACGCCATTTGGTTTGTCTAACCTTCGCATTAGCTGGCAGCCACACGCCATGATTGCTGCGAATTGACACCATGAATTGTAAGTTTAATTTCTCCAATACTCTCAGTACGGCAGTTGGACTTTCTCCATATAAGCTGTCTGCTAATACATAGCGAATATTGAATCCGAGTTCTACCAACTCCGTTACTAGTTTAGCTGCTATTTGCGGCTTACTCTGATAAATATCATCTGATTTCAGTCTAGATTTAGGCTTATAGATCTCAAAAATTAATGGAAATGTAATTCCATCTTTGACCCCATAAATATTCACAGCGTGGCGGGTCACCCGCCCAGCTCTGACAATTCCATTATCAACTTTACCCAGTCTACCTAAATATTGCCTAGCTACATAATCAGTGTGAGTCCCTTTCTTGCGTTGGCGTAGCCTACCGGAGGTAATCGCCTGTTTCATCAATAATGATATCTATAGCTGCTTGTTTTAACCATTCTTTAGTTAGTTTGAGTCTATTTGCTCGTAACTGTTGATATGACCAAGGTGACTCTGCGATAAAATTATGCAATGATTGGCTATTTTTTAGACCGACAATTTCTCCAATTGTTGTTAAACTCTTTCTCTGTGATGGTGTGATAATTCCTAATAGCATTGCTGGGCGGGTGACCCGCCTAGCTCGCTTAAATGCTTCATAGCTTCTAACTTCTGGAAATATCTTTTGATACTGGCTGCAATATTGGTCGATTATACTACAGCGGTTTGCGTGTAAATAAGGTACAGTAAAGCAAATACTAGAATTAGTTCAGCTCGTGAAGGCCAGCGAAGATGATTTTATCATGGGTTTGAACTTTATTAATCACTAATAATTACCAAGTATTTTATTTTTCACAGGTTTTAGTGAAAAATTGAGTACGACTGATTTAAGTCACTGGCTTAGTTGTTCACCAGCTTACCTAAGCTAGTGGGTGAAGAACTCTATCGTAAGTACCATGTTTAAAAAATTAAGGTATGCCTAACGGCGGGGCACATCGCTACTAATCGAGGTAAACATTGTAATATTAAAGTAATGGGTTTATCTTTGCCGCCCAGTACTAGCTACTTGGGTAATTCTACATAGGCAAAAGTCACTTTTTTCGATGAACTCCCAGCAGCCTTCCGAGCAAAATCAGCTAGATCGGGTTGAAAATCTAGATGAGAATTTAGCAACCGTTGGCGACAGCCTCTCCTTGGAGAATCGATTTCCCGTGGTCGGCATCGGAGCTTCGGCGGGGGGATTGGACGCATTTAGACAGTTCCTGAGTCATTTACCAACTGATACGGGGATGGCATTTGTGCTGATTCAGCACTTAGCTGCCAATCAAAAAAGTTTGTTACGCGAGATATTGGCACGAGAAACCGAAATGCCCGTGGTGGAGGTGCGCGACGAGATGGCGGTGGAACCCAACTGCGTGTATGTGATTCCGCCGAATACCAAAATGGAGATCGAGCAGGGACTACTCAAACTGACTCCCCGTGAGAAAAGTCGGGCAAGGGTGATGCCTGTAGATACTTTTTTCCTGTCATTAGCCGCAGATCTGGGTAATAAAGCGATCGCGGTTGTCCTCTCTGGCGGGGATGGCGATGGTTCGCAGGGACTCGAAGCCGTCAAAGATGCGGGTGGGATCACCTTTGCTCAGAGTGAGGACTCGGCTCAGGTAAGTAGTATGCCCCATACGGCTGTGGCGACAGGTCATGTAGACTTTATCCTAGACCCTCAAGAAATTGCCGTAGAACTGGCAAACATCAGCCGTCATCCGTATATTGCTAGTCCCACACCTGAGAAAGCTGTGGAAGTGCTAGGAGAAGGAGAGACTGCCATGCAGGTCATCTTTTCGCTGTTACGAGCGGCGACAAGGGTGAACTTCACCCAGTACAAACACGCCACGCTCCAGAGACGCATTTTGCGGCGGATGGTGCTGCACAAGCTCGAAAATATCGATGATTATGTCACTTACTTGCGCGAACATTCAGCAGAAGTGCAAGCATTGTATGAGGATATGCTGATTCACGTCACCAGCTTCTTTCGAGATCCGATCGCGTTTGAAGCTCTGGGCACCAAAGTATTTCCAAACATTGCCAATCAAGGGGCGGATGTCCCGATTCGGATCTGGGTAGCCGGATGTTCGACTGGAGAAGAAGCGTATTCGCTCGCGATTTGTCTGTTGGAATATTTGGACAACCAGCCGATTAAGCCGCAGATTCAGATTTATGCGACCGATATTAGCGATCGATCGATCGACACAGCCAGAGCTGGCTTTTACAAGCACAGTGTACTTGCCAATGTCTCCCCCGAACGTCTTCAGCGATTCTTTGTGCCCGTCGATGATGGGTATCGGATCTGCAAGTCGATCCGCGAGATGTGTGTCTTTGCCAGACAAAACATCTGTAGCGATCCACCTTTTTCCAAACTAGATCTGATTAGCTGTCGCAACGTGCTGATCTATTTAGGCGCAGCACTCCAAAAGAAGATTTTGCCGACCTTCCACTATGGACTAAAACCCACGGGTTTTCTGATCTTAGGTACCTCCGAGACAACTGGTGACTCCTCAGACTTGTTTACTGCGGTAGATAAAAAGCAGAAAATTTATGCCAGAAAATTGGCTCCAGCACGGCTGACGATCGATTTGATTGCCGATGCCCATGATGCCAGCGGACTTGTCAAAGTCACCCCCAGCGACGACCCTGCCTGGGGTGACTTTGACTTACAAAAAGAAGCAGATCGGATCGTTTTAGAGCGGTTCGCGCCTGTTGGTGTCGTCATCGATAACGATTTAGAAATTCTCCACTTTCGGGGGCAGACTAGTCTCTATCTCGAACCTGCACCAGGTAGAGCCAGCCATAACTTATTGAAGATGGCAAAAGATGGCTTGAAGCTAGAGCTACGTACTGCCATTTACCAGGCAAAACAGCAAAATTTGGCAGTGAGAAAAGATGATCTGCAAATTACCGATGGAGATCTGGTGCGACAGATTAACTTTGAGGTAATTCCCCTCAAAGCACGCGGGATGGAAGAACGCTATTTTTTGGTACTATTCCAAGAAGCTACCCCCCCGACAATTGCTCGATCTACTGGGCTGATTCTGAGTCCCGGTGCAACTCGAACTTCCCAGCTACCCAGCGAACCGGAGATGGCGCGACTCAACCAGGAGCTAGCAACTACCAAAGAGTATCTACGCACGATTATCGAGGAGCAGGAAGCCACCAATCAAGATCTCCGAGCGGCGAATGAAGAAATCTTGTCTAGCAATGAAGAGTTTCAGAGCAGCAACGAGGAACTGGAAACCGCTAAAGAAGAAATCCAGGCAACTAACGAGGAACTCAATACCATCAATGACGAATTGCAGCGACGCAACCACGAAGTAACCGAGGTGAGCAACGATCTGGAAAACCTGATTAGCAGTACGAATATCCCCATTTTGATGCTTGCTAGCGATCTGTGCATCCGCCGCTTCACTCCACTCGCCCAAACCATCTTACATCTGATTCCGACGGATGTGGGACGACCGTTGTGGGATATCAACCACGCCCTAAATGTCACCGACTTGGAATCACAGATTCGAGAAGTGATTAGCACCCTCAAAACCAAAGAACAGGAAGTTCAAGATCGAGATGGGCATTGGTACGATCTCCGCATTCGTCCCTATCGCACCATCGATAACAAGATCGACGGCGCGATGGTGATCTTGGTAGACATCGACGCGCTCAAGCGCAGTATGGAACAGCTCGAACACTCTCGGAACTATGTGCGAGCGATCGTCGAAACCGTGCGCGAACCGCTGATTGTCCTCGATGCCAATTTGCGCGTATTTACAGCCAATCGATCGTTCTATCATACCTTTGAGGCGACAATTGCCGATACCGAACAGCGATTAATCTTCGATCTCGGGAATGGGCAGTGGAATATCCCCAAATTGCGGCGGTTACTACTAGAAATACTCCCCACCGACAGCGAACTTCAGGATTTTGAGGTCGAGCATGACTTCGAGCAGATCGGGCACAAAACGATGCTACTCAATGCCCGCAAAATGACTCAAGCCGAAGGTGGCGACAATATCCTCCTGGCGATCGAAGATATCACCGAGCGCAAACGCCTCGAATCAGAACTCAAATACATCATCATTCAAGAACAGTCCGCCCGTAGTGCCGCCGAATCCGCCAATCGCGCCAAAGACGCGTTCCTATCGATGGTTACCCACGAACTCCGCAACCCCCTCAGTGCGATCCTCGGCTGGGCACAGTTATTACGCACCCAAAAGTTTGATGCAGCCAGAACCAGCCACGCTCTAGAAACGATCGAACAGAGTGCCAAAACCCAAGATCGCCTAATTGAAGATCTCTTGGACGTATCCGCCATTGCGTCCGGTAAGCTCCGGTTGAATACCAGTTCGATCGAGCTGATGCCCATAATTCAAGCATCGATCGAGATCGCCCAATTGTCCGCAGATGCCAAGCAAATCGAGCTAATATCCAACCTCGATCCCGCACCACAGCAAATCGTCGGCGATCCAGATCGGATCGGGCAAATCATCTCCAACCTACTCATCAATGCCATCAAGTTCACTCCCGCTGAAGGACGCGTAAATATCGACCTAGCTTACCTCCCAAATCAAGCCCAAATTAGCATCAGTGACACCGGACGCGGCATCAGTGCTGAGTTCTTGCCATTGGTATTCGATCGCTGGAGTCAAGCCGATACCACCCCAACTCGATTGAATCCTGGCTTAGGTTTGGGACTATCGATCGTCCGGTCATTAGTAGAGCTACACGGCGGCACCGTCACAGTAGCCAGCTCAGGAGTAGGACAAGGCTCAACCTTCACAGTCTGCTTACCTCTAAATCCCCTCCTGGGAGGGGATTTAGAGAAACCAGTTGAGACCTTTTGAGGAGGAATCGATCGATCGTTCCTAGTGGGGAGGGCGGGTTTGTTGGGCAGATAATAGTGTTAGGCAAAAATTTCTAGCATAAACCCGCCCCTACAGATTCATAGATATACGCATCACACATCTTATAGATCGACCGTAGGGGCGGGTTTATGCTAGCTAATATCGATTTCGCCGATCGATACCGAACGAACCCGCCCTCCCCCACCAGAAGATCTCTTACCTTATCGCTTCTCTAGCACCAACCGATCTAGTTCCGCCTGCATGTGCGCTTCCACCCGATCGTAACAAGCATCAACATAATCTCGATCGCTTGCTGCACTCCGCCCAGATCGATCGAATTCGATCGGTTCGCAGATCCGAATCTGGATCTGAGTGGGTAACGGTAAATTGGGCAACGGGCCGATCCCAATCCCCCAAGGCAACCCCAGATAGATCGGGAACACATTTGGATCGATCCCAAATAACCACGGCATCCCAAAATCGTGCAGCCGTTCGAGGATCGGGTACAGGTCTGTCAAGACAATCAGCCCCTCATGGGCACCCACAGACACTACAGGCACGATCGGCGCACGTTCGCGCAGGGCGACTTTGATAAATCCCTTGCGCCCAGCCAACTGAATCCGATGTCTCTGACTATACGGGCGAAAGATATCCTCAGCACCGCCAGGATAGACCAATACTGCCGCATCTTTTTGGAGAGCCGCGATCGCCATTTTGGGATGAGCCACGATCGCCCCAGCCCGAGCTGCTAAATTGGCTGTCGGCCCAAAATACTTCCACACATCGGGGTGTGCTAGCCCATAGGCAGGGCGTTCGGTACCATAACGCTCGAACCAGTCATACATCAGCATGAACATGTCAGGAGCCGCCAGACCCCCATTGTGAGAGCCGACTACTAGCATCCGTCCCTGAGTCGGGAGATGTTCCCAGCCATCAGTCTGGACGCGAAAATAATATTGATACAGCCACTTCCACAGTGGCATCAGGATCTCACGGATCGCGCGTGGATCCCGATCTTCCAACGACCAACCATCATATTTGTGTCGCGGCTGCGGTGGAGGTGGATCGATCGGGGTAAAAGGATTAAACAATTGTCGCAGAGTGGGGATGAAGGAATTTGAGCCACAATTTAGTTGCCTGTGACTGCACGAGGCTTATCGATCGTACCAAACAACGGCTGGAATTGAAACGATCGCCACCGCCCCAACGATGCGGACGGCTGGGGCGATCGCTGTCAACTGTCAACTGTTTAACCCACGCTGCGATGGATTGCAGCTATTTATACCGATTTTTGCTCTGGCTACTTGCATAATCACCAAAGATTTGCTATATTAGTCAAGTTGCCTAAATCAAACACAGCAACGAGCCGGGATAGCTCAGTTGGTAGAGCAGAGGACTGAAAATCCTCGTGTCCGGAGTTCAAATCTCCGTCCTGGCATATAGTCAAGTTACATCCACCCTTTATTGAAGTATTAGACCTGAACCTATTCGGGTCTATTTGAGTATAGTTGGATCTGTCCCAGATGCAAAAGAGGATACCCAAAGGCGAACCAGCAGTTATTCCCTTCGGTGCGTTACCCTGCGGAATAACACACCCTACAATGGTATTCTTACAAATCAAATAGGACTGCTATATCGACGATCGACGATCTAACTAGCGTTTTCAAGATCTAACTTAGCTAAAAACTGCTCTGCTATGGTGAGGTGCTGCTGCTGCTTTTCGGGAGCCATTTTATCGAACGTTTTTACCAACATCCCCAACCGAGGATTACTCAAAAAGAAATCGCGATGGACGTGCATAAATCGCCAAAATAAACCATCCCAAATTGGTTGCCAATCGCCTTTTTTATAATCGCTCATCTTCATCAGATAATTACTACCGCTGATGTAGGGCTTGGTACACATCCCCCCACCGTCAGCGAACTGGCTCATCGCATAGACATTGGGCACCATCACCCAGTCATAGGCATCGATAAACATCTCCATAAACCAGCCGAACACCTCATCGGGAGCGAATTCGCACAGCAACATAAAATTCCCTGCTACCATCAGCCGCTCGATATGATGACAGTAACCGCTTTTTAGGGCTTTTTTAATCGTGGTATCCAACGGCAAAATACCTGTAGTCCCCTTCCAGAAACTCTCAGGAATCTGCCGCGTAAAGCCCCAATAATTGCGCGTGCGCTGGCTGCGTCCCCGTCGCTCGTATGTAATTCGGATAAACTCCCGCCATCCCATTATCTGCCGGATGAAGCCTTCTAGACTATTTAGAGGCACATCATCGACCATTTTGAGAGCTGCGTCGATTACCTGTTGGGGTGATAGCAGTCCGGTATTGAGCAGAGGTGAGAGTACCGAATGATGCAAGACTGTCTCCTCTAAAACGATCGCATCTTCATAAGCACCAAAATCAGCAAACCGTACCTCTAAAAAGTCTGTCAACCAATCCTCAGCTTCAGCATAAGT
>ENA-OFDM01000856-OFDM01000856.1-metagenomes-genome-assembly--contig:-NODE-856-length-11310-cov-2.570769_pt1 | contig 11310 bp, 9 predicted proteins | sample MGYA00153385_OFDM01 | MGnify analysis MGYA00153385
CGCACGTTGGTGACATGCCCCCATGGGATCACGTGCCGACGCCCGATGTTGACTACGACGACGCGGGCGTCGTCGTAGTGCACCGCCGGACGATAGAGGGCAATCCAGAGCACCCACGCAAGCAGGAGCGAAGGACCGAGGGTGAAGCCGAGAACGCTCCAGTCCCGATTCACGACCGGACTCCCGACGATGACGACGAGCGCCGCGATACCCACCCAGAAGGTGATGACGGCCGATGCCGCCCGAAAGGTGTAGCGAGGAGCTGAGCCCGGACGCGCCACTGGTTTATTGCTCGGGAAAATGGCAGGCAGCCTCGTCTGCGCCCGCGCCCACCCTCCGCAGGAGCGGCTCCTCGGCCGCACAAATATCTTGCGCCTTCCAACACCGGGTGCGGAAGCGGCACCCGGACGGCGGATTGATCGGCGATGGAACGTCTCCCGAAAGACGGATGCGCTCCCGACGACCGCCTAGTATCGCCTGCTCGATATTCGGCACCGCCGAGAGAAGCGCCTTCGTATACGGGTGCTTCGGGTGCTCATAGAGTTCCTCACGCGGCGCCTTCTCGACGATCTTGCCGAGGTACATGACCGCGATCTCGGGGCAGAAATGCCGCACGATCGAGAGGTCATGTGCAATGAAGAGAAACGCAATGTTGAACTCCCGCTGCAGATCCTGCATGAGGTTGATGACCTGCGCCTGGATCGACACATCGAGCGCGGAGACCGGTTCGTCCGCCACCAGTAGCTTGGGCTGAAGGGTGAGAGCCCGCGCGATACCGATACGCTGACGCTGACCGCCCGAGAACTCGTGTGGGTACCGGTTGTAGTGCTCGGGATTAAGCCCAACGACCTCGAGCAGCTCCTGAACATGCGACAGGCGCTTGTTCGAAGGCACCAGCTTGTGAATCACCAGAGGTGCCCCCACAATCTCTCCGACCGTCTGGCGGGGATTGAGCGAGGTGTACGGGTCCTGGAAGATCATTTGGATTTCGCGGCGCAGCGGCTTGAGCACGCGCGGTCCCGCCTGAGCGATGTCCCGACCTTCGAAAAGGATCTGCCCGCTCGTGGGCTTCTGGAGCCGAGTGATGAGGCGACCAGTTGTTGTCTTACCGCATCCGGATTCGCCCACCAGGCCGAGAGATTGCCCGGCTGCGACCGTGAACGAGACGCCGTCGACCGCTTTCACATGGCCGACGGTGCGCGAGATCACGCTCCGGGATTTGACAGGAAAGTGCATGACGAGGTCCTTGACCTCGAGGAGAGGAGTTGCCATCAGTTGGCTCCAGTTTCGACGACAGCGAGCTGGGTATCGTAAACGGACAATTCTTCCTTCAGGTGGCACCGCTTGAGATGCCCGTAGGACGCGGGGGCGAGCTCCGGCAGCTCGGTCGCGCATCGGTTATCCGCCACGAACTTCGAGTAGTCGCAGCGCGCGTAAAACGGGCAGCCCGCGGGCTGGTTGAGCAAGCTCGGCGGGTTGCCGGGGATCGGCCGCAGGGGCAGGTCGACCGAGCGACTGACATCTGGGATCGACTGGATGAGACCCCAGGTGTACGGCATCGCGGGCTGACTCAACAGTGCGCGAGCCGAGCCGTATTCGACTGCGCGACCCGCGTACATCACGAGCACATCGTCTGCAATTTCGGCGATTACGCCAAGGTCGTGCGTGATCATGATCAGCGCAGTGTCGAACTCTTTTTGCAGATCCTGCAGCAAATCGAGAATCTGCGCCTGGACCGTGACGTCCAGCGCGGTGGTCGGCTCATCCGCGATCAGCAGCACCGGGTCGTTGATCAGAGCCATCGCAATCATCACGCGCTGGCGCATGCCGCCCGAGAACTGGTGAGGGTAATCGTCGACACGACGATCCGGCTGCGGGATTCCCACGCGGGCCAGCATCTCAATCGTCCGCGCCCGCGCCGCACGTTTCGAAACACGGTTGTGCGCGAGGTGCGCCTCGGAGATTTGATCGCCGACGCGGTAATAGGGGTGCAGGGCGGACAGCGGATCCTGGAAGATCATGGCGACTTCTTTGCCGCGACGCTCCCGCATCTCGTCATCGCTGAGGGCGCGGAGGACGACACGGACTTGCCCGAACCGGATTCGCCCACGATGCCCAGCGTTTGGCCGCGCTCGAGCGTGTACGACAGGTCGTCCGTGGCACGAACGATTCCGTCGGACGTCGGAAAATTGACCGAGAGGTTCTCGACGGACAGGAATGCTCTGCTCATAATTATTTCTGCCCTAACTGAGGCGAACGCGCGGGTCGACGAAGGCGTAGAGGATGTCGACGATAATGTTCGCCGCGAGCACAGCCGCACCCGCCACGATGACAAGACCGATCAGGATGGGAAGGTCCGAGTTCCGGTTTGAGATGACGGCGAGCAAGCCGAGCCCTTGGTAGCTGAACACAGCCTCGGTGATCACCGCGCCAGCCAAGAGGGCCGCAAAGTCGAGTCCCGCCATCGACAAGAGCGGCGTGAGCGCGGCTCGTAACCCGTGTTTGAAGAGCACTACTCGCTCGGTCAAGCCCTTCGCCCGCGCGGTGCGGATGTAGTCCTCAGAGAGCGACTCGAGCACGAAGGCTCGGGTGATCCGCACGTACGCAGCCATGTAGAAGAGGGCGAGCGTCATCGCTGGCAGAGTCAAACCGATCAGCCAGTTGAACACACCGCCGTCGGCGATCGAGACGTAGCGAGGATACGGGAAGAGCTTCCAGCGAATTGCGATGAACTGAAGCAAGAAGGTGCCGACAAAGAACGTTGGTAACGCGTACACCACCAAGGTCACCCCAACGATGACGCGGTCCAGCCATTTGCCCTTGAACACCGCCGCGATCACGCCGAAGAGCACCCCAAAGACAATCCAGATGATGAATGCATAGACGGCGATGGATATCGTGACCGGAGCGTACTTCGCGATCGCATCATTTACCGTGATGGCGCTGCGCAGTGAGTAGCCGAGGCATGGTGCGTCGCAGTGGATGACGAGGCTGGGATTCGACTTCTGAAGCGCTTCGCGGTACTTGTCATCCACGGGATAATCACGGCCGACCGCAAGGCCCTTGACGAATTGCCCGAACTGATAGGTGATCGGCTTGTCATAGCCGTAGACCTGGGTGATATTGGCGAGCTTCTGTGGGGTGCAGTATTTGCCGCACACATCGCGAGCCGGGTTACCTGCAGCGAAAAAAAGTACGAATACCACGAGGACCATCGCCAGCAGGAGGACGATGCCGACGAGGATACGGCGGATAGCGAAAGCGATCACGTGGAAGTTTGCTTTTCTGTCTCGGGGAATAGGGTGGGCGCACCGTGGCGCGCCCACCCTGTTTCAGATGCTGCTACTTACTTCTTGACGTACATTCCGCCGAGGTCGGGGTAGTAGCTGGATGCGACGTCCGGAAGGAACCCGCCCACCTTCGACCCGTAGATGTAGTAGTTGTTCTGGTTTGCCAGGGGCACGAACGCCCCGTCTGCGGCTGCCGCCTCGTTGGCCTCGTTGAGCAACTTCTGCTGCTTGGTCGGGTCGGTGGCGTTATTCGCCTGCTTGATTAGGCCGTCCACTTTCGAGTTGCTATAGAACCCGTAGTTGAAGCCGACGCCGAACGTGGCGCCCTTCGGGTTCGACTGCACGATCGGCGGAATGACTGCGAACAGCGAAGGCCAGTCAGCGGCCCATCCGGCGAAGAACGCATCGATCGGCTTCGGATCGGTTCCTACCTGGACGTAGTAGCCGGGCTTGGCGTCCTTCGCTATCGGAACCAGCGTCACCTTGAAACCGGCCTTCTCCCAGCCCTGCTGGAGAACAGCTGCGACCTGCTCGGCGACCGTCGAGGTGTCAGGGAAGGCGTAGCGGATTTCGGGTGTCTTGCCCGCGAGCAGCTTCTTGGCCTTGTTGATGTCCCCGCTCGGATTGATCTTGTTCAGCGCGGTCTCCTGGAACCCAGGGATCGCCGACGAGACGGTGGTTCCGTTCGCAGTTCCCCACTTGGAACCACCCGACGCCTTGACCACTCCGGCTTTATCCGTCGCCGCGATGAGCGCGTTCCGCACGTCGGGGTCCGTGATCGTCTTCGAGTTGATTTCGAGGAAGCGGGTGTACGGGGAGGTGCTGGTCTTGACCCGGCTGGAGAGATCCGGGGTGATCTGGGAGTACTTGTCCGACGGGATATTCAGCGGCGAGTAGGCCGCCTGGTCGGTTCCCGAGTCTGCAATGAGACGCTCCGTGATCGTCTCGGGACTGTCCACGAACTCCAACTTGACAATGTCCGGGAGTGCCTTGCGCACGTCCGGGCTGTCGGTCGATGCGCTGTACGCCGAGTTGCGCTCGAAGGTGCCACCAGCGTTTTGGTCGAAGGTCGAACCCTTCAGCTTGTAAGGGCCGTTCGAGTTGACCGTGAACAGGTTCGCAGTGCCCTTTTCGAACGACTTCTCGTACGGGTCCGTGGAGAACAGCGCTGCAGCGGCCGTTGGGAAGTCAGCCCAGGCATTTTGGAAGTGGTACGTGATCGTCTTACCCGAGCAGGAAGCTGCCTTCTCGAAGTGCGCCTGCGATTCGGCCTTGCCCGTCAGCGGCCCGGTGTACTCGGTCGCCAGCTTATAGCTCGGGTCGGAGGGATCGATCAGGTTGTAGCTGCCGTCACCGAAGTAGGTCAGGCCGACGCCACCACCAGCCGCGACCAATGATGCGTCGTAGGAGCGAGACAGGCCGTACTGCAGGTCGGCACATGTGATCTCCTTGCCGTCCTGCCACTTGAGACCCTTCTTGAGCGTGAAGCTCCAAGTCTTACCCTGGTCTTTCGTGGTTCCCGTGTCGGTGGCCAGGTCCGGTACGACCTTCGGGTTCTTTTCCGCGGTGATCGGTAGCGCGGTCAGGCCTCGGTACACGAGGCGTCGGAAGTTCGCAATCTCCACGCCGAGATAGACACCCACGGGGTCGGTACCGGAGTACTCGCCGGTGACGTCAAGCGAGGTGAGCGTTCCCCCCTTTTGGGCCGATGAGGTTTTGGCCGGAGCGGCTCCGCCGCTCGAACATGCAGCGAGTGAAACAGCGACGACCCCAGTGAGGGCTACCGCTCCGGCTCGCAACAACAACTTCTCCATCATTGTGAGATTCTCCTTGGTGTTGGGTGTGACGTGCTGTGCGCGCGTCCGAACCGCGACAGTGCGTCGCGGAGGCTGAGGGCGATACCGCTCACCGTTGGGTCCGGGGGTCGAGCGCATCCCGGAGGCCATCGCCGAGCAGGTTGAATGAGACGACGACGAGCACGAGCAAAAACGCAGGTGCGATGAAGTACAGGAAGTCGCTCGAACCGTACTGAATTGACGCCGAGAGGATGTTACCAAGCGTCGGGGTCGGCACTTTGACCGAGATACCGAGATACGACAGGGCTGCTTCGGCGGAAACATAGGCCGGAAGAATCAACGTGAACTGAACCAGGATTGGCGCCCAGAGGTTGGGCAGCACCTCCTTGAAGTACAAGCGGCCATTACTCGCCCCGATCAGGCGCGCAGCATCGATGAACTCGCGCTCGCGCAGGCTCAGGACCTGGCCACGGATGATGCGCGTCACGGACGGCCACCCGAAGATGCCGAGAACAAAAATCACGTAGGTCGCCTGTGCAGTGGTCCCTGACGGAATGCGCAGCGTGCCCGTCAACCAGGTCACCACCAACCCGGACAGCGCGAGCAGCATCAGCGTCTGCGGAAAGCACAGCACGAGGTCGACCAGCCGACCGATGAGTGTGTCGGCCCAGCGACGGCTCATTCCCGCGATGATTCCGAGCACGACCCCCACCACGATCGCGAAGACAGCGGCGGATGCCGAAATGAACAGGGAAAGACTCAGTCCGAGCCAGATCCGGCTCAGAGTGTCGCGACCGATGCCGGGCTCGACACCGAGTGGATGCGCGGCACTGATCCCGCCGAAACTGCCGACCGGCAATCCGTTGCTGTCGATGAGATTTTGGTGGGTGAGGTAGGGATCAAGCACGCCGGCGGCAACAAGCACCGGAGCCAGGAGCGCGAGCACTACATAGATCGCGACGATGACAGCGGCGGCCATCGTCTTGCGATCTGAACGAAAGCGTTTCCAGGCGAGCTGAGCAGGGGTCCGGCTGGTAATTCCAATGGACGCCGCAACTCCGTCCTCGGCCGGAGTAGCGAACGTAGTCTGGTTCGCCGTCACTTCAGCTTGGAACCCCCCCGGAGGCAATGTCGACATGTCAGACCCCTATCAAGAGCCCGCGCGGGGCAGATTCGTGGTGGCCGCTGCGAGCACAGATTTCCTCCTGGGACAGGCGAATGTCATTCTTGCAACGCTCGCAGTATCCCTGACTCTAATCAGGAGGGGCTCAAGTCACAAAACCGAGAGAGAAATTGTTACATGGCGGCAAGGATGTGTGAGGAATCTTGCGTCGATGAGTGCACCGTGCACGATTCACGCGCAGATCTATGGTTTGCTGCGCGGATTGCTGAGTCTCACATGAAATTCTCCTGAACCCACGTAACATCTCCACGTGGGTCTGCCGGGTGTGTCGAGTCCCTCCGGCGAGTTCGAGTCTCCATTGCGGGGGCGGCTTTGGTCGGAGATCGCCATCGTGCTCGCTCTCGGACTCGGGCAGTCCGCGATCTACTCCATCGTCTCGCTCATCGACAGCGTGACTCGCAGCACTCCGCTCTCCGCCCAGACCACCACGCTGAACCCGACCCTCAACAATCGCGAGCTCTTCGACCTCATCTATCAACTGCTTGGCCTGGTCTTCGCCCTGGCACCTGTGGTGCTCGTATGCTTCTTGCTCTGGAACCGCACGGCACCGCATCTCACACGACTCGGTATCGACAGTCGGCACCCTCTCGGAGACACGTGGCGCGGACTGGTGCTCGCTCTCGCGATTGGCATCCCCGGGATCGCCCTCTACCTCGGCGGCCGAGCCCTGGGAATCGGGCTTACGGTGGACGCGGCCGGCCTGGCCGCGCACTGGTGGACTGTCCCCGTGCTGCTCTTCTCTGCGTTGCGCGCCGGACTCCAGGAGGAGGTCGTCATCCTGGGCTACCTGTTCGAGCGGCTGGGGCAGCTCGGCTGGGGACGATGGCGGATCATCGTGTCGGCGGCGATCCTGCGCGGCAGTTATCACCTCTACCAGGGCTTCGGTGCCTTCGTCGGCAACTTCCTGATGGGATTGCTGTTCGGCTACCTTTACACGCGCACCAGACGGGTCCTTCCGTTCGTGATCGCGCACTTCGTCATCGATGCGGCGATCTTCGTCGGCTTTTCCTGGGCCGTGGCGACGTTTCCGGGCGTATTTGGGGCGGTACCCCGTTAGCCCACCAGTGTGAGAAGTCGGCAAACTAGTGGTTCTCGCTCTAGATCGAGTCAGATGGGATGATCCTGATGGAGCCTTGCTAATCGGTGATCGCGCAGCAATTCAGCTACCGGGGATCCGGCGGCACGACCTAAGGTGTCGCGTTCGGCAGCATCCTGCGATGCTCGGTCTGCATCATCGACGTCACCTGCTGTAACGACGAAACTCAGGCGGCAATTCCCTCCGCCGGCTCAGTCGGCGAAGGCTTCCGGCGGCGGGCAGGCGCACACGAGGTTGCGGTCACCGTACGCGTTATCGACGCGGCGCACCGGGGGCCAGTACTTGGAGCGGATGAGGCTGCGCACCGGGTAGACGGCCTGCTCCCGCGTGTACGGGTGCGACCACTCCCCCTCGATCACGGACTGTGCCGTGTGCGGGGCATTGTGGAGCGGGTTGTCGGCGAGCGGCCAGTTGCCGGCCGCCACGGCATCCGCCTCGGCCCTGATCGCGATCATGGCGTCGATAAAGCGATCAATCTCGGCGAGGTCCTCGCTCTCGGTCGGCTCGACCATGAGGGTGCCTGCGACCGGGAACGACATCGTCGGCGCGTGGAAGCCGAAGTCGATGAGGCGTTTGGCCACGTCATCCACGGTGACACCCGTGGCCTCGGTGAGGGGGCGAAGGTCGAGGACGCACTCGTGCGCGACGAGGCCGTTATCCCCCGCGTACAGCACGGGGAAGTGGTCGCGCAGCCGCAGAGCCACATAGTTGGCGGCGAGAACCGCCGCCCCTGTGGCCTGCTTGAGGCCATCGGCGCCCATCATGCGCACGTAGGCCCAGCTGATCGGCAGGATGCTCGGAGAGCCGTAGGGAGCAGCCGAGACGGGAGCACCGCTGTGCAGGGCGCGCTGCGCCATCGGATGCCCGGGGAGGAAGGGGGCGAGGTGCGACTTCGCCGCGACGGGACCGACACCAGGCCCCCCGCCACCGTGAGGGATGCAGAAGGTCTTGTGCAGGTTCAGGTGAGAGACATCGCCGCCGAAGTCGCCGTAGCGGGCGAATCCGAGCACTGCGTTGAGGTTCGCGCCGTCGACGTAGACCTGGCCGCCCGCGTCATGCACGGCCTTGCAGATGGTGCCGACCTCGTGCTCGTACACGCCGTGCGTCGAGGGGTAGGTGATCATCAGCGCGGCCAGGGAATCCGCATGCTCGGCGATCTTGGATCGGAGGTCATCGACATCCACATTGCCAAGTTCGTCACAGGCCACCACGACGACACGCATGCCGGCAAGCACTGCGGAGGCGGCATTCGTGCCATGGGCGCTCTGCGGGATCAGACACACAGTGCGATCACCGTCGCCGCGGGATCGGTGATAGCCACGGATGGCGAGAAGCCCGGCGAGCTCGCCCTGGCTGCCCGCATTGGGCTGAAGGGACACCGAGTCGTAGCCGGTCACGTCGGCGAGCCAGCGCTGCAACTGCACTATCAGCTGCAGGTAGCCCTCGACATCCGACTCCGGCGCGAAGGGGTGCAGTCCGGCGAACTCCGGCCAGGTGACGGCCTCCATCTCGGTGGCCGCATTGAGCTTCATCGTGCACGATCCGAGCGGGATCATACCGCGATCAAGCGCGTAGTCATAGTCGGCGAGATGCTTGAGATAGCGCATCATCGACGTCTCGGAGCGGTGCGTGTTGAACACCGGATGGGCGAGGTACTCGCTGGTGCGCAGCAGGTCCGACGGGATCCAGTCGAGCTCGTCCGGCACCGAGTCGTCGACGAGCTCCTCGCCGAGGATGCGCGCGATGGCGCGCACGTCATCGAGAGTCGTGGTCTCGTCTGCCGAGAGCTGCACATGATCGTCGTCGACGAGATGGATGAGATAGCCGGCCGCATGGGCCCGCTGCACCACTCGCGCGGCACTCGTCTTGGTGTGCAGTGTGATGGTGTCGAAGAAGTTGGCCGAGTCGACCGTGTGACCGGCCTCAGACGCGGCTCGGGCAAGCACGTGAGTGAGGCGCGTCACTCGGGTTGCGATCTGCTTGAGTCCCTGCGGGCCGTGGTAGACGGCATACATGGACGCCATGACGGCGAGCAGCACCTGGGCGGTGCAGATGTTCGACGTGGCCTTATCGCGACGGATGTGCTGCTCGCGCACCTGGAGCGAGAGGCGGTAGGCAGCATGCCCGGCCGCGTCCTGCGAGACACCGACCAGTCGCCCGGGCAGTTGGCGTTCGAGGCCCGCGCGCACGGCCATGTAGCCCGCGTGCGGACCACCGAAGCCCATGGGCACTCCGAAGCGCTGGCTGGTGCCCACGGCGACATCCGCCCCCAGCTCGCCCGGCGAGGCGATGAGGGTGAGAGCAAGCAGATCGGCGGCGACGATGGCGAGGGCGCCCTTCGACTGCGCGGCGGCGATAACGGCGCTCGGATCCCAGACGTGGCCAGAGCGGGCCGGGTACTGCACGAAGATGCCGAAGGCGTCGGGGAGTTCGATCTCAGCGGAGTCCAGCTCCGCAAGATCGACGACGACAAGCTCGATGCCGACCGCCGCCGCGCGGTTCTCGAGCAGAGCGAGAGTCTGGGGCAGGGAATCCGAGTCGACGATGAAGGCGTTGCTGTCGAGCTTGGAAGCACGACGGGCCAGCATCATTCCCTCGACGACGGCCGTACCCTCGTCGAGCATTGAGGCGTTCGCGGTCGCAAGGCCCGTGAGATCGGTGATCATGGTCTGAAAGTTGATGAGGGCTTCCAGGCGCCCCTGCGAGATCTCCGGCTGGTATGGCGTGTAGGCCGTGTACCAGCTCGGGTTCTCCAACACGTTGCGCTTGATCACCGCCGGGGTGATCGTGTCGTAGTAGCCGAGCCCGATCATCGAACGGTTGACCGTGTTCTTGCGGGCGATTACCCGCAGTTCGGCGAGCGCCTCCCGCTCTGTGGCTGCAGGCGGCAGTACGGAGTCCGCCGCCGCACGAAACCCATCGACATGGATGGATGCCGGCACCGCCGCGCCGACGAGCGCATCGACACTTTCGTAGCCGAGCGCCCCGAGCATTGTGGCCTTGGCCTCAGAGTCTGTGCCGATGTGACGTTCGGCAAAGCCGCCTGTCGCGAGCAAGTCAGTGCTGAGAAGGCTGGTTCTTGGCTGGACGATCCCGGCCACTATTCGCCCACCAGCGTGGTGTACTCGTCGAAGCTCAACAGGTTTGGCAGCTCGGAGAAGCTCACTTTAATGAGCCACCCCTCGCCGAAGGGATCACTGTTGACGAGTTCCGGGCTCGCGACGACGGCGTCGTTCACCTCGGTGACGGTGCCATCGACGGGGGCAAACAGCTCCCCCACCGACTTGGTTGACTCGATCTCACCGACGACCTTGCCGCTTGCGACGGTGGCCCCCACCGTCGGCAGGTCGACGAAGACTACATCTCCGAGCTTCTCCGCCGCATAGGCGGTGATGCCGACGGTGGCGATATCGCCCTGCACGTCAATCCACTCATGCTCGGCGGTGTACTTCAGGTTGGCCTGCTTGAGGGTGCTCTGGTCAGCCATGTCTAGTTGGCCTCTCTCTGATAGAAGGGAAGTGCAGTGACGGATGCCGGCACGCGGGTTCCGCGCACATCCAGGAACAACGGGGTACCGAGCTCGCGCACCGCGGGATCGACATAGGCCATCGCGATGGGATAGCCGAGGGTGGGGCTGAGCGCCCCGCTGGTGATTACCCCCACCTCGGTGCCGTCGGTATCGAGTACGAGATAGTCGGCTCGGCCGGCGCGCTTACCGTCGGCGCGGAGGCCGACGAGAACGCGCGCGCCCTCGGCTGGCCCGGTCTCGACGGCAGCGCGGCCCACAAAGTCACCGGTCTTCTTGAGACTGACGACGCGGCCGAGACCCGCCTGCACCGGAAAGGTGGTGAGGCCGAGTTCATGCCCGTAGAGCGGCATCCCGGCCTCGAGTCGCAGCGTGTCTCGGCTCGCGAGTCCCGCGGGCACCAGGCCACTGCCCGCGCC
>ENA-OFDM01000859-OFDM01000859.1-metagenomes-genome-assembly--contig:-NODE-859-length-11308-cov-3.589532_pt1 | contig 11308 bp, 9 predicted proteins | sample MGYA00153385_OFDM01 | MGnify analysis MGYA00153385
CTCAGGGCATCTCATCGGCTAATCCTCATGACTCATACCTTAATTATGCAACGCCCTATTTCCCACAAGAGGCGATTTGATGCGGCTGAAGCAAGAAATCTTGGACGGCACAACTGACGTAATGCCTGAACCTGGCAGTGAAACCGATCGGCTATTACGCAACTTCAAAAAATCGGACAAAACCCTACCCCAATTGCCATTTGATTTCCGCTTGAAACGGGCGGTTCGGGTAATGCTGGTGAGCGATCAGACGGTCCAACATTCGCTGGAGCAGTTCGACCACACAGTGGCACGGATTGAAATCTGCCGATCGCGGGAACTCCAGCAAGGCCAAATCCTTTCTACTTGGGATCAAATTCCCGAAGAACAAACCTGTGTCGCCTGTGACGCAAGTACCTTTTGCCCCAGCTACCGAGGTGCAACAAAACCAGCATTGCCATCCCGATAAGTGAAATAATCAGAGTCGCTCAGTTTTGCTCAAAGTCAGCAAGGCGTCCGATCGCACAGGAAACCAAATCATTCAGCACGATCGTTAATTCCTCAATCCCATTTTTCAGCCCAAATTCCCTGACTTTGGTGGCTGACAAAGCCCCATGGGCTGTCATATTGCGTAATGCCTTAGCCAGCAGTAGCGCCCCCTCCCAAGTCTCAACACACTCACTTTTGAGGAACCATCTTTCAAAAACCTTGCGATCGCCCGAATACAATCCCAAGAAATCTAGCAAGTAAGATTCTTGCCCAGTCTGATTCACCGTTGGCTCTTCTTGGCTACTCAACGGTATATCCAGCCACTGCTTGATTACTGCACGTTCTCGTTTAGGCGACTCAATATTCCGCCGATAATCTCCCGCATTACAACAAGCTACGAATTTCGCAAACCTCTGTTCAACATTCGCATACTTGCCTTGCATTAGTGCGAAACAGACAATTTCAAACGCATTATAGGCCATGACCAAACGCCACTGTGCCCCTCGCATATAAGCCGAATCCTGAGATGTAGCAGGTTCTGCCCCGACAACGGGTTTCTCCCAATCCGCCACAGCTTCCATTAACGACCGCCCTCGCGAAATCGCAACCATCACCAAATCAATCTGCTCATAACCCTGAGATGCATCTAGCGTATCTTCTAAATCAAACTGACGTAACGCTCCAACCATTAACCTGTGCATGTCTGAGTTTTCACACCATGAACCATAACCACCTAGCTTTTTGAGTAAATCTAACCATGCATGACGCTGCATATCCATTTCGGGTATCTATCCATCATAAAACTGAGCTAATCGGTTATGTCATCCGACGTTGGAAATATTGCCGAATCTGCATCGCCATTTTTCGCTTTACCCCTAGTCGCATCATATCTTCCACCGATAAGCGGCGCAGGTCAGCGATCGTTTCAATGCCTGCATCCTCCAATCGCCGCATCGATTGGACACCCACTTTCGACTTGTCGTGACTCGTTCGCCGCAGTTCCGCCAAGAACCCGCCCAAAGGCGAACAGTATTTCAACTGTTCCTGCAATCCATACACCTGAAACTGCATCTTGCGGAGCAATTTCTTTACCCGCTGAATCCTATTTTTATTCGCCTGACAATCCTCCTTCAAGTGATAGTAAAACACCCGCAAATCTAGCAACTTGCCTATCCCCGACAACAGCCATAACGACTCATCCCGCCATCTTTCCTCAATTCCAGCCAACCCCGTCAAGCCATACTGCTGTTCCAAATCAGGAATCTTCCGCCCCTGCGATCGTTCCCACAGCACGATCACCCGTAACATTGCTAGATAACCCGTCTGATGCGCCCAAACCTGTTCGTCTTTAGCGCCCTTCGGCTCAATCCCTAAGGAACCCATCACCTCGATCGTCCGTGCCGTGGCCTCTGTTCCCCGCATCCACTTGGTAAATAACAGCGATCGTTCAGGTCGATCGCCCTCAGACCATCCATCCACCTCTTTTACCAAACGCCCACTAAACCGCCTCAGACTTGGCGAACGATCACTCAACAAATCCAATATCAACAAATGATCTAACGGCTGCCACCCCTGAAGTAGCCCATCCTCACTATCCAAACTCATCAGATCCCGCAACAACTGCCCGTAACTTGCGGCGATCGGCAACGGTAGCACCGTCCGAGTTGCCTTCTTTCCTAGCACTGTCAGAAAATATCGTTGTGAAATGGGATCGCGAAACGCCAACACTTGATTCTCTAGCCAGCGCAATGTTTCTCCCACCTGACCCACTATCGCCGCCCCACCCAAGGAACGATCGAGAAATCGCTCTAAATCTTCTACGGTCATTCCTTGCTCTTGCCATCGCGATAGTAACGCAGCAAGCTGTGGTGCAATCCGTGGCATATTGCGCGGCAGATCGGTTCTTCCCGCACTGCGATTAAGGGCAGACTCTAAAGTGGGAAGTACCTCTGCCTGCAAAGCTGATACCAACTCATCAACTTGCCAACCATCACGCGATCGCACCAAAACAGCAGCTTTACCGGAGCGATCGCCCCGTCCTGCCCGTCCCATCATCTGCAATAACTCACCCACAGACAATCTGCCAACCCCTGGGAATGTGTTATCTCGAACTAAGACATGGGTTGCAGGCAGATTAATCCCCAATGCTAAAGCTGTTGTCGTAACAATCACCTTAGAGTTTCCACCAACAAATTCTTGGCGAACGATTCCCCGCCGTTGTTGACTCATTTGCCCGTGATAAGCCGATGCATTGACACCCATTCCCAATTGTTCATTCAGCAGCTTCGCCAGACTCTGTGCCGCCTTTGTCTGATAGACAAACACTAAAATCTGCACTTCCGGTTCATCCAACGCGGCCTCAATCCAAGCGACAACCCGCCCATTCGCATCTTCTTCCTCATCCAACGCCAGTACCCATTTCTCCAAGGGGGGATAGCGCTGCTGAACCTGTAAGACTTCACAAGGGTTGAGCCATTTCTTTGCCTCTGTCACATCTCCCATCGTAGCGGAAAGCAATACCAGCCTTGGTGGTGGAGATAAACACAACAAGGCTGTAATGAGGTATTCCAGCGTCATACCCCGTCGATCGGAACTAATCAAGTGAGCCTCATCGACACAGACGGCCCCGATCGTATTGAGCCACGCCTGGTTTACTGGATTTCGCAGTAATGCTTCAATACGCTCTGGCGTCGCAACAATGAGTTCTCCCTGGGGTGGCCCATCGAATAACTGCTCATCTTCAAGCCGATAATCTCCCGTCGCAATGCGAACGGACAGTGGAATCCCTAAAATCTCTCCCACCGCTCCAGCAATTGCCTCCACCTCATCCGCCTTTTCCCGTGCCAAGGCTCTGAGCGGCTCTAACAGCAAAGCCCGTTTACCACTAGCGACAGCTTTGAGCAAGACCATCCATCCCACCAAACTCTTACCGCTATTAGTCGGTGCGGACACGATCAGATTTTTAGTGTTAGACAGGATCGCCTCTTTTCCTATGGCTAACGCCTGCAAAGGACGAGGAGAACGCCCCCCAGACAGCAATTGTCCAACTTCTTCCCAGTGTCGCTCTAATGCCATCTCATGCCATGGTAGGGGTTGTGGCTGTTCGTCAGTCCCTGAAAGCCCACAGAAAATACTTCGCATCACACTATTCCTTATAAGCCGCACCCACCGTTGACAACAACACTTCCGAAGCCGAAAGTGGCAGGGTCTTTTGGGTAGCGATCGCCAAATTTTGCAACGCCAAATGTAATCGATCGGTCGGTGTTGGGTCAGCTAAACGCCGACTTGAAGTCCCCCAAAGTCGGCCATCTGCCGCATAACGGACATAGGAACTACTATCGACAGAATCGACGCCTGCTACATACAGTGCTTGAATCATATCAGGTTGGCCTAAGCCCAGCACATGTAATGGTAAATTGCCGATTTCCTCTCGCACCGCTGCCACAATTGAGTGAACAAATTCCGAATTCCTGGCCCGTGGCACTAGCCCCCCGATCGCAACCCCATCAAATCCCACATCTGCATATGCCTTTGCACAAGCCTTAGCCGACTTGACATCCCATGCCTGAATACAGGCATAAAGCGGCAGATCCCGTCGTCGCCGATTCTCGATCGCCCACAATGCATTCGCGATCGTCAATTTCTGCCGTCTCTTTGCTTCCTTGAGATCCAGCCCCGGTGGGATGGGGAAGTCAAGCGTAAAAGCGACATCTGCGACTTCTTCCTGAAATGACAAAACCTTTTGGGTGTCAATCACTTCAACTATATCAGCTTGCATCACTTTCAGAATTCCGAGTCCCTTTTGCTGACAAATCTCCGTCCCGGAGAACAATGCGGCAAATCCCCCAGAATCAACCATCATCGGGATTCTCAAACGATTTTCCGATGTCATTTGTTTGGCGTAATGGTAACTCACCATCACTGCCGAAGCTAGACGGGGTAAATATGGTCGAATTAGCTTGTCCAGCGGGTATTTATCCCCAAAGGTCGTCACCGGGATATAGGCTGGAAAAGCAATATCACCTCGACGGGTGGAAAGCGATCGGCTCATCTTTTTCCCTACTTCCGAGTTAGCTCCGACACATTTAGCTTTGCTCATTTCCCCATCCACAAGTGTAATAAATCAATCTCATGACCTGACAACTTTTGGGTAAGCGTCTGAGCAATGCGTCGGATTTCTGGTTCCTTTCGATGAAACCGCACAGCCAGAATGTGTTTGCAAATATTACCTTTGCTAAAGTCCAAGCAATCACAAACAACATTCCCTGCATTCGCCCTAACGGTATGGGGATCAGTACCGCCGATCACCCGATAGTTAACGCCTTCCTGTCCCACGATACTCAACTCCAAAGCACGGCGTAATCGATAAGGGTCGATCTCGCTAGGAAACTCGGAATTGACAATGTGATTATGGCTCACCGTCTCACGATAACGATAGGCTGATAAGCGTCCATTTCCTAAATCCGCCGCTTGGATAATCCAATGCGCAGCACGCTTATTTGACACTCCTGGGATAGCAGCAATTTCCGCAGTCTCAGCCAAAGCTAAATCTTCAATATCGGCTAACCCAATTTCCTTCAGGCGTCTCGCATAGGTAGGCCCAATACCAGGAACCAAGGTCAATGTGACCGTACCCTCATCCAACCCCGTATCGACCATTTTCCCCAAGACATTAATCCGTTCCGCGAGACCGACCCGATCGCATTCAGGGGGCACGGGCAGATTCACATCCTGACTAATTTGCGCCATTACGAGCAATAGCCGTTGCAATATCTCTCGCAGAGAACCGACTTCGGTGATGTAGCAACCCCAATCTTTTGCTACCGTTTCAATTACACCGACCCGCGTCCACGCACGTACAATCAAGGCGGTATGCACCACTGCCAATAGGCTTTTACCGTCGCAAGCCAACGTTTCGGATAGGTCCTGATGGGATAATCCCATCAGGACTGACGCTTCTTGCTCCAATTTTTCCGCCAATTCAGCAAGCTGTTCAAAATCCACTGGAATCAAGCTGGAACAGTCATCACTGGCCACTGCCAGCATTAAGAGATCAAGAAATGTCAGTTCGGGAAATTTCTCTAGAACTCGCTTAAATAGTAGCACCGATCGCGGTGAGACCATATGCCGTTTACTAATAAACCCCAACTTTGTTGCTTGCAGTATGGTGTCTTCATCGACTGTCTTTTCCATCAACATTCCGGCGGATAACATATCTCCTACTACTTCATGAATATCCGGCAACTGACCTTGCAATGAGGCTAATGATCGAGAGAACACCGATTTTAATTGCCCTGCGGTTCGACATAATCCACAAGCAACCTCGGCGATGACTTGCTCTGAAAGAGCATGATGATGGCGCAACCCTGACAGAATACGTTCAAATCGCCCTTGGACATAATATTCGGGATTTGGTGCCCAAATTGGTGCAAGCAATACAACTTCTCCAACCGAATCCAATCCAGGTCGTCCGGCGCGTCCGGCGCGTTGCCAAATATTATTGACTGGCAACGGAACGAACTCCACCCCATCAAATCCTTGCAGATCATACAAAACGACCTGTCGCGCCGGAAGATTCAGACCCATTTCCAACGTTGCCGTTGCCACCAATATGTCAATCTGCCCACTGCGAAATCGCGCTTCGACCGTCTGACGCTGGCCCCGCTCAACGCCTGCATGATGATGTTCTGCTTGAAACCCCAGTTCTCGCAATTGTTCTGCCAGCAGTTCTGCCCGACGACGACTTTGAACGAATACTAGACTTTTCCCAGCCGCAGCCAGAATAGGCTTAACCACTTGGAGCAATAAATCAAATTTATCCTGTGCCTTTTTGTAACGCACCACCTGCCACTCCAACGGTACTGGACGCAAGTGCGAAACATACTCGACCCCTTGGAGCCAATCCGCTAGCTCGTGCCGATTACCCAAGGTAGCAGATAACCCCAAGACACGCACAAATGGATTCAGCCGCATGATTCTTAGCAAAGTTCCTTCCAGTCTTGCACCTCGACCAGAATCACCGAGAAGATGCAGTTCATCGACAATCACTAGATCAATTTCTGGAATCCATGACCAATAGGAACGCCAGTTTCTCGTGCAAGCATCTAGTTTTTCGGGTGTCATCACAAGCAGTTGTGCTGCCTGGAAAGGAATAGGGTAATTCCCATTGGCATAATCTCCAGTAAATATCCCCACGGATTTGGGTGCAAATTGGGTCTGCCAACGTTGCATGAGTTCGTCCGCTAAAGCCTTTAATGGTGTCAAATAGATTACACGACGATTCTGCCCCAGGACATGTGCGATCGCTTGTTCTGCCAGCCAGGTTTTACCACTTCCAGTCGGCATCTGAAGCACACAACTAAAACCTGAAGTGAGCAAGCCACTCGCCAAAATTTCTGACTGAGCAGAGGAAAGTCGCTGAGAATTTAATCCTGATGTGGCTAAATCGAGATTTGACATGGATCACCTAGCATCCGAATGCACTATGAGAAAATTTTAAGCTCTATTTTTAGTTTTTAATCACACAAAAGTCAAAAAATAAGGGTAATATTTTCTTATAGCCTACAGATACTGTGCATGACTCAGTCCTCCAACAATCTCCGTTACCTGCTGTGGCAGCAAAAAGTGCCTCAGCGGACATGGGCTATGGAAGTAGCCAAATGGGTCGGGTGTGACTTGCAACGCGCTCAAGCCCTACTGAGTGGGGAACGATGGGAAAGTCATGAATTGAATGCCCTTGAGGATAGTCAATCGATCCAATCAGAGGAATTTCAGTTTTCTTCATTACTTGACCCCGAAATAATTTGGCCAGAAAATGTCAAGCATCTGCTAGATCAAGTGAAACATGGAGATTTAGGCAAACTAGCACAGCATCTTGGACTCCAAGGACAAAGCACGATCTCTAAGTGGAAGCGAAAACAAAGCAACCCAGAGAAAAAATACAAGCAGAAGCTCCACGATTTCTTTTCATTACCCAACGATAGTGATTTAGAACAAGATGCGGTCTTTCTGATGGATCGATCGATCGACGTCCATGCTCGCAAAGCTTGGTTGCAGCAAAAAATCGAGCAGTTAGATCCCAAAATGCTTCAGCAGCTTTTTCCCGCCCTAGAAAGGCTTTTGCGTGATCCCTAGTATTTCACTATTCCAACTGCTGAAGTAAATGCTGAAACCGTTCATAGAAAATATGTGTGTTATGAAACCCTCTACGTCGATTACGATCGTTACCACGGAAAATAACTACTTCCACCCCAATTTCCTGGCAAATCACACAACCGCAAGTCTTCCAAGGTTGCTCTGCTAAAAGCGTTCGATACATTTTCTCGTGTTTGCCTCGACGCTTTGCTTGATCGGCTGGAGCAACTTCACCATCAGTTGGCAACTCCAGCAACTCATCATAAGCAAGCAAATCCTTCAGTGTGTCTTCCACACCAAGATTTCCTGCGTCAAAAGCCCGCAGAGACTTTAAAGCATTCCGTTCTAGAATTTTAAATGTGTCACGATCGGAAACATTAGCTTCCAGCAAACGCTTAATCCGGACGCCATGACCATCAACCGGAGGGATTCGTACTGCGGTATACATATTGCCATCCCTTGCATGGTAATTTGCGCCTGCACCCAACCAAGCACGTCTGAGCGCACTAGCTGAATCAAAGCTCGTGACTCCAAGGTGACGAAAGGCCGGAATTGCCTTGAGTCGAGCAACACCAAACAAATGCAGTTTCGTATTCGACTTAAGGTGTGGCCGAACCGCCTTGAGAATTTCTATAATTTGGGTACTGGGAGCACGAGCAACCCCTCCGATCGCAACATACTCATAGCCTAGTCGAATATTTTCCTTGACTGCATCAGCATAAGTCTGGGGATCCCAGCCTTGGGCAACCCCGATCGGGGTAAAACTATAGCCACGTTCTTGATGCTTTTGGATGAATTCCGCCGCATTCTTCATCGTGATTTCGTACCGCATTTCCCGAATACCTGGAACCGCAAACCCTCCAACAATCAGGTGATCAATACTCACACCAAGGTTAAAACCAAAATTCTGGTAGTATTCTAAAATCTCGTCCGTGTCAAATGGTGGCACTTCCTCTTTAATGTAACCAAAAGCACCACAGTCAGCCATTATAGGGCCTTGATATCGAATGAATTTGTGAATTCCGGCATCCTCTACCCGTTGTCGTTTACGCTTGCTATTTTCAATCACAACTTTTGACACCAAAATGCCGTCGTAGTTGGGAGTTGGATAAATTTGGTGGGCATAAACTTCATCTTCATAGGGATCACGTCCCAGTGTTAGCTGAGAGTTCAAGAAGTCATATCCAGGATCAACGTGATCATCCCATTCGGGAATGTAGTACTGCATTCTCAAACCAACATTTGCTGCTGGTGGCACATCGGGAATTGCCAGAAATTCACTCTCTTCTGCATCCAATGATTCCTCGGATGACTTCTGACTTTTACCTGTTTTTTTTGCTTTCTCTAGTTGCGTGACGACCTCCGGTATATCTAATTCCACTTGCTTTACAGGTTGTAAAATCTCAATCAACTTTTCGGGCATCTCGCAAACATCTTTAATGATTTCAATCTGACAACTTGCTTGAATCGCAAACTGCTTGAACAAAAAGCCCTTTAGGCCAACTAAGCCGTAAGAATACAATTTTGCCTCGTCATTAGAAAGAGGCATTAACAAGTATTTTGATCCTATGCCTCGAATCGCCTTTTTACTGCCATGTGAACATAGAAAGATTAGAGTCTGCTTTGTTTCTGTAACAATAGGAAATTTGACGGATCGGAGATAGTTATCACCAAGCAAAATAAAAATTAAGTCATATTCACGAATAGTTTCTTCAATAGCCCTGTGAACATCTAATTCACTAGACCAAGAGTCAACCTCAGAGCTTTTCATTGCATTGAAAGTAACTTCATAAGGGAATATCTTTTGATGCTCATCAATTAATCCATACCCGGCTGAGAGAATTTTGACGTCGATCGACTCCTTTCCATAAGATTGCCTAAGTAGTGTGACCCCCTCCATCAGCCGAAGGTGCTGTGCGCCAGTGTACAATTCCCCAGCCGTACAGGCAAATGCTTTGAGTTCTTTTTCCCTCAATTTCAGTTTTTTGGGATCTTGGAAATCGCTTATAACAAGCTGATTGTCAGGCTTGGAACGCTTTTCACCTGTACAAGATGTAATGACTAATATTTTAGGAAGTCCCATACAAAACCCTTCACTAGCAGAGGAAGAAACATACGCAAGGCTATACTTGTAGCATATTTTGCGGGAGAAAACTCATCAGTGGATCATTAGCATACCACCCAGGCAGAATCGCGAGGTTTCAGCTATGGCCTATTACCCTTTAACGCATTTTCAATAGTTTTAATGTACCATTAAAATACCTGGACTTAATCAATTAAATGACAATATGCAAGTTAATTAGCGGCCTGTTGAATTAGTCGTCAACACCCATCATCAAACGCAAACGGTGGATCCAGTCATTCGTCTCAGTCTCTAGGCTCGCCCCAGATAAGCAACAATATGATACGGTAGCTAAATTTGAAATCATGCTGAAAATCAACAATACAAAGATGTTAGGTCAAACCAAATCAATGCGATCAGTCCGATCGAAGGGCTGACCCTAGAACTAGATGAACTTACAAAACAAAAGTTGAAACGCTTATCGAGTAGCATGTCACTTTCCATTTGGACTCTGATTGAATCGGCGATTAACTACACCTACGCCTACGCAGTCGAAACCCACAAGACCTCGGCTGAGTTACAAACCCTGAGGCCCATGCCCGGTACCTTTCTAGTACAGATCAGCCTTTCACTCGAAGCCACCAGCAAGCTAGAACGGCTAAGCATGAGCCAATTCGTCAGTGGCTGCGCCATCATGGGCATTAACCTGTTGTACGATCGGCTCATTGCACCGGAGATCCCGATTTATGACTGATTTCCTGGCAACCGAAGCACTGGTGAATGGCATTCTCTATGCCGATGCCACATTAAAAGGTGAACTGGGACGACGTTTCGCACAATATCTAGGGTTGACACTAGAAGATATTGGAAGCGATGGCGGTTGTGATGGTTCAGGCGAAATTGAGGGAAAACGAATCTATTTTCAGTCGAAGCTAGAGCGCGATCGGTTAGATGCATCTAGAGCCGCCGAATTTTACGGCAATTTAGGTCTTCATCAAGCTCAGATTGGTGTGATGATCGCAGGTGCCGGATACACCACAGGCTTTGCTCAGCGACTTGCGAAAGACCCGCAGCTTCACCAGCGATATCAACTGCATTTACTCAGTTTACGGGACATCTTCGAGGAAACAGACACCTTTCAAAAGGCTGTTCTCAATCTTCTACCGCTGAGAAATCTAAGCCAAATTGTTTCTCAATAATAGACGTTTAGAATATGACCCAATCCGGGCTAACGCCTTGATGAAATAGGAACCTTCAGAACCTTAAACCTCACTACTGAAGGAGATTTATCATGAGCGCTGGACTAAACCAAATCACCATCCTCGGTCGTCTTGGCAATGACCCCATCACCCGCGACACTCGCACCGAAACCACCGTCACCCATTTCGACGTAGCCGTAGACGAAAGCTACAAATCTAAAGCTGGAGACAAAGTAGAGAAAGTCACCTGGTTTCGCTGTGAAGCCTGGAACGGTCGGGGAAAAGCGATCGAAAAATACCTCGGCAAAGGCAATCGCGTTCTCGTCAACGGTCGCATGGACTTCCGCCAATACGAAAAATCGATCGTCCTCGGCGGTCAGGAAGGCACCGTCAAAATAAACGACCCCGTTCTCATCATCGAAGACTTCAAAATCATCGATTGGAA
>ENA-OFDM01000861-OFDM01000861.1-metagenomes-genome-assembly--contig:-NODE-861-length-11271-cov-2.501605_pt1 | contig 11271 bp, 11 predicted proteins | sample MGYA00153385_OFDM01 | MGnify analysis MGYA00153385
CGACCCCGTGCCGATGAACCAGGGACCGCCGGCCGCTCCGCCGGAGACGAGGGCGACGCTCAGAGCAAGCGCGCCGACGACCGCGCAGGCAAATTTCCTTGATGTCATGATTCGACTCCATTCTTTGTGAGATTGGGTTCTTCGACAGATCGGACCGCTGCTCGTTCTGCGGCCGTACGCTCCCAGTGTCAGGGTCGGCGTGTCGGGGTCGGCCTCCGGCCGCAACCCGCTTCTGTGGTTGTCAAGAGCAATGCTGTGCATTCCACAAATCTGGGATCGAGCTCGCTAACAGTCTTATGTTCGCGCGCGACCCTAGGCTTGATCCGTGCACCCACTGGACTCGGACGATCCTCTCTCCGCCTACCGCGATCGATTCGTCGAGTCCCCCGGCGTGGTGGCCTACCTCGACGGCAACTCGCTCGGGCGGCCGCTTACCGCATCCGCTGACCGTATCGCGCGGTTCGCGACCGACGAGTGGGCGTCACAGCTCATCAGAGGCTGGGATGCCGGCTGGCTTGACCTGCCCCTCACCATCGGTGATGAGCTCGGACGGGTCGCGCTCGGCGCCGCGGCCGGGCAGACCACCATCGGCGACTCCACCACAGTGCTGGTCTACAAGCTGGTACGCGCTGCTGTGAGCGCGGCGGGAGACCGGCACGAGCTCGTGATCGACCGCGACAACTTCCCCACTGACCGCTACGTGCTCGAGGGCATCGCGGCGGAGTGCGGGCTCACGCTCCGCTGGATCGGGGCGGGGGATGTTTCCCCGGGCCAGGTCGCGGAGATCGTGGGCCCGAAGACGGCGCTCGTGGTGCTGTCAACCGTGTCCTATCGCTCGGGATTCCTCGCCGATGTGCCGGCGATCACGAAGGTCGTGCACGACGCGGGCGCTCTTATCCTCTGGGATCTCTGCCACTCGGCGGGGGTCGTGCCGACCGCGCTAGACGACTGGGATGTCGACCTTGCGGTTGGCTGCAGCTACAAATACCTGAACGGTGGGCCGGGCGCGCCCGCCTTCGCCTATGTGCGCCGTGACCTGCAGTCGACCCTGCGGCAACCGATCCAGGGCTGGCTCGGATCGCGCGCGCCCTTTGAGATGGGGCAGGGCTACGAGCCGGCCGAGGGTATCCGCGGCTTCCTCAGTGGCACGCCGCCCATTATCGGCATGCTGGCCCTTCAGCCGGCGATCGCCCTGATCGATGAGGTGGGACTTCCGGCCATCCGGGCCAAGTCGGTCGCGCTCACCGAGTACGCGATCGCGCTCGCCGACGACAGACTGCCGCACGCCTCTCTCTCGTCGCCGCGGAATGCCGACCGCCGCGGCAGCCACATCACCCTCGACCATCCGCGCTTCGAATCACTCCTGCCCGGGCTGTGGGAGACCGGCGTGATCCCGGACTTCCGACGCCCGACCGGAATCCGACTCGGGCTGTCTCCCCTGTCAACGAGTTTCGCCGAAGTCGAGCTCGGCGTGAACTCGATCGCGGAGGCACTGGCGCGGTGACCGCTCTCGTGCTGGTGTCATGAACTCGGCTCCGAGCATCCGGCTCCGCGCCTCCGGCCGTGCTCCGAGCGGTGCGGTCGCGGGAGTGCGTGTGGCGCGTGTGGCACCAACACTCACCGCTACGAGTATCGTCGTCACTCTAGGCCGATCGGCCAGGGGGGCCACCTGATGAACTACTTTCCCGCGTCGACCGCAACTCCCTTGCGGGGCGGGCCGACTCTCCGCTGGGGAGTGCTCGCGCCCGGTCGGATAGCCGCCGATTTCGTTCAGACACTCCACGCAAACTCCGACCAGCGGATGCACGCGGTCGGATCGCGTTCGCTGGATCGTTCCACGGCCTTCGCCGCGCGCTTCGGCATCGAGCGCGCCTACGACAGTTATGAGCGACTGGTGGCAGATCCCGGCGTCGATATCGTCTACGTCGCCGCCCCCCACAGCGAGCATCGGGTCCTTGCGCTCCTCGCGATCGCCGCCGGCAAGCACGTGCTCATCGAGAAGCCGATCGCCCTCACCGCTTCCGAGGCCCGGGAGATCGCGGATGCGGCGCGGGCCGCTGGCGTATTCGCCATGGAGGCAATGTGGGCGCGATTCCTGCCCCAAACAACGGTGATCACCGCTCTGCTCGCTGACGGCATGCTGGGAGACATCGGCCTCGTTGCCGCCGACTACGGTTCGATCTTCGACTTCGATGCCACCAGTCGCGCCTTCGACCCGGCACTGGGCGGAGGGGCGTTGCTCGATCTCGGCGTCTACCCGATCTGGTTCGCGCACTGTGTGCTGGGCAGACCGAGCCGGATCGTCGCGAGTGGCTCGATAACATCGACCGGGGGGGATGGCCAGGCCGCTCTCCTGTTCAGCACGGCGAGCGGCGCCGAGGCCCAGCTGAGCACGAGCATGATCGTGTCAACGCCGGTGAGGGCCACCGTGAGCGGCTCTCTCGCCAGCCTCGACATCGACGCACCCTTTGTGGCACCGGGAGGTTTCACGGTGTACCGGGATGGCACGGACGAGCCGCTGCGCTGGGATGACCCCACCGAGCTGCGCTGGCGTGACGGCCTGGTCTGGCAGGCAACCGCGGCGGCCCAGCATGTCGCCGACGGACTGACCGAGTCCCCGCTGCATCCGCTCGACACCTCGGTCGCAGTGCTCGAGACCATTGACGAGGCACGGCGGCAGCTGGGGTTGCCCGCGTAGGTTCGCGAACCGGCGGGTTTGCGCGCCGGCGGGGTGGGGTGTATCGATAGTGAGATGACATCCAAAGAACCAGAGCTGCGGGACAGAGGGTTCTTCGGGCAACCGCGCGCCCTCGCGACCCTGTTCGGAGTTGAGACCTGGGAGCGGTTCTCCTTCTACGGGATGCAGGGAATCCTGCTCATCTACCTGTACTACTCGGCGACGAAGGGTGGTCTCGGACTCAGCCAGACGCTCGCGGCCGGAATCGTCGGCGCGTACGGCGGAGGGGTATACCTGGCGACCGTGCTCGGAGCATGGATCGCCGACCGGATTCTCTCCAGCGAACGGACGCTCTTCATCAGCGCCGCTGTGGTGATGACCGGCCACATCGCGCTCGCCCTGATTCCCGGACTCGTGGGCGTTGGTGTCGGTCTCATCCTCATCGCGGTGGGCAGCGGCGGCCTCAAAGCGACGGCGACCTCCATCGTCGGCACGCTGTACTCCACCGATGACACCCGGCGGGATGCCGGCTTCTCGCTGTATTACCTCGGCGTCAACCTTGGCGCATTTTTCGGGCCGCTCCTGACGGGGCTACTGCAGTCCACGATCGGCTTCCACTTTGGGTTCGGCCTCGCCGCGATCGGCATGGCGGCAGGACTCATCCAATATTCGTCGGGTCGCAAGCGGCTTCCGGATGCGGCTCGCGAAATTCCGAATCCACTGCCAAGGCGGATGTTTCCCCTCGTCGGGGGGATCGCGGTCGCCGGAGTCATCATCGTCGTGCTGCTCGTGGTCTTCGAGGTGATCACGGCCGCAAATCTCGCGATCATCGTGATCGGGGTGACCGCGCTCGCCGCTGTGGCCTACTTCGTCGTCATCCTGACCAGCCGCTCCATCACGAGCGATGAGCGCAGCCGGGTGGTGGCCTTCATCCCACTATTTATCGCCAGTGCCGCGTTCTGGTCGATCTACCAGCAGCAGTTCACCGTGGTCACGATCTACTCCGACCAGCGTCTCGACCGCAACATTCTCGGCTGGGAGTTCCCGGTCTCCTGGGTCCAGTCGATCAACCCGATTTTCATCATCGTTTTGTCCGGGGTATTCGCGGCCCTGTGGACGCGCCTCGGTCGACGGCAACCGACCACCCCGGTGAAGTTCGGGCTGGGTACGCTTGGCGTTGGCGCCGGTTTCCTCCTCTTCCTGCCCTTCGTGGCCACGGGACGAAATGGCACGCCAGTGCTCGCCCTTGTGCTCATCCTGCTGGTGTTCACCATTGCCGAGTTGTTGCTTTCACCGATCGGCCTGTCCGTTTCGACGAAACTGGCCCCGGCACGCTTCCGCACACAGATGGTCGCGCTGTTTTTCCTCTCCGTGGCGATTGGCTCTGCGGTTTCCGGCCAGCTCGCGGCGCTGTATGACCCGCGGAATGAGGCTCCGTATTTCAGCGTTCTCGGCGGCATTGCGATCGTGATCGGCGTGATCCTCGTGCTCGTTGCAAAACCGGTGCTCGCCCTGATGCGTGGGGTGCGCTGAAGCTCGCGGCACTCCGGTGAGGGCGTCGCGAGCGTGAGCGGAGGTACTGGTCAGCCCGCGATCGGCGACTTACGCGGCGCGGTCTTCGGCGTGGCGGACGGCCTGGCGGCGGCCTTGGCGGACGGCCTGGCGGCGGCCTTGGCGGGCGGCCGCGGGGCGGTCGCGGCGGGGAGGCTCAGTGCACGGGGTGCGAGGCGCTCGAGTTGGGTGACGTGGGCGGGTGTCAGTTCGGCGAGGGAGGTAACTCCGAGCAGGCGCATCGTTCGGGTGATCTGCTCGCCGAGGATCTCGATCATGCGGTCGACTCCCTCGCGCCCACCGGCCATGAGTCCGTAGAGGTATGCGCGTCCCACGAGGGTGAAGTCTGCGCCGAGGGCGATCGCGGCGACGATGTCGGCGCCCGACATGATGCCAGTGTCGAGGTGCACCTCGAGGTCCGAGCCGACCTCGCGGGCGACATCCGGAAGCAGGTGGAACGGGATGGGTGCGCGATCGAGTTGGCGGCCACCGTGATTGGAGAGGATGATCCCGTCGACTCCCATCGTCGCCAGCCGCCGGGCGTCGTCGAGGCTCTGGACTCCCTTCACCATGACCTTGCCCGGCCACTGGTCCGTGATCCAGGCGAGGTCGTCGAAGGTGACGGTCGGGTCGAACATCGTGTCGAGCAGCTCACCGACCGTGCCGGACCAGCGGTCGAGGGAGGCGAAGGCGAGCGGCTCGGTGGTGAGGAAGTTGATCCACCATTCCGGTCGCGGCAGGGCGTTGATGACGGTGCCGAGAGTGAGCTGTGGCGGGATGGAGAATCCGTTGCGTTTGTCGCGCAGCCTGGCGCCGGCCACGGGCACATCCACGGTTACCAGCAGCGTGTCGAACCCGGCCTTCGCGGCCCGGTCGACGAGCGCCATTGAGCGGTCGCGGTCTTTCCACATGTACAACTGGAACCAGTTGCGTCCGGTCGGGTTCGCGGCCTTCACGTCTTCGATCGCGGTGGTGCCCATGGTGGACAGGGAGAAGGGGATGCCGGCCGCCCCGGCCGCCCCGGCCCCGGCGATCTCGCCCTCGCTCTGCATCATGCGGGTGAAGCCGGTCGGGGCGATGCCGAATGGCAGTGCGGTCGGCAGCCCGAGCACGGTGGAGGAGGTGTCGACCACGGAGACATCCCGCAGGATCGCCGGATTGAACTGGATGTCCTCGAACGCCTGGCGCGCACGGGCGAGCGAGATCTCTGCCTCGGCGGCACCCTCGGTGTAGTCGAAGGCGGCCTTCGGGGTGCGCTTCTGTGCGATCGCCCGAAGGTCGTGGATCGTCAGCGCCTTTTCGAGCCGACGCTTCTTCGCGTTGAACTCCGGGGTGGCGAAGTGCATGAGGGGCGCGAGATCGCGTACCCGGGGGAAGTGGCGCTGCAGTTTCATGATGATGTCCTTGTGTCGACGACGATATTCAGGGGGGAGAGGCCGCTCTGCAGCCGGGAGATCTGGAGGCGCACGAGTGGATCGATGCGAGAGGCCATGCTCGCGACCTGGCCGCCGAGGTGCGGGGTGATGATCACGCCGGGCAGGGTCCAGAGCGGATGATCGGGTGGGAGCGGTTCGGGCTCCACGACATCCAGGGCGACGCGGATCGCTCCGCTCGCGACGCTCGCCGTGATTGCCGCGGTATCGACAATCGCGCCGCGGGACACGTTCACGAGCAGGGCGCCGGCTTTCATCTGGTCGAGGAACGCCGCGTCGACCATGCCGGTGGTCTCGGGAGTGAGGGGGATGCCAAGCACGACGATGTCCGCCTTGCCGAGCAGGGTCGGCAGGTCCCTGAGGGAATGGATGACCCCGCGCCGGTCTTCGCGTGCGGTACGCGCCACCCGGCTGAGGGCGACGCCGAAAGGCTCGAGTCGCGCGGCGACCGCGTCACCGACTCCCCCTACCCCGACGATGAGCACCGAGCGCCCGAGAAGGCCGGGGTACCAGTCGCGCTGCCAGCTGCCGGAGGGCTGCGCGCGGGCGATCACGTCGAGACCGCGTTGGCTCTCAAGAATCAGGGCGACGGCGAGTTCTGCGGTCGGTCCCTCATGAACTCCGACCGCATTGCAGTAGGTGAGCCCGGCGGGGAGCAACTGTTCCACGGCGTCGAACCCGAGCGTCTGGCTCTGGATCACCGAGACCGGGGAGTGCGCGAAGGCGGGGAGTGTGGCGGCGGAGACCGAGTACGGCAGTACGACCAGGTCGACGGGATGGTCGAGGGGCGGGTCATCCGTCGTCCACACCTCGAGTACGACGTCGTGCCCGATAGCAGAGAGGCGGTCGAGCATTGCGGCGTCGGGCACCGCGACGGTTATGGTCATGCGGGTGATGGTCATACCGGCGGCTCGCTGTCGTATTTCTGCAGGAGCCGGTCGCGGGCGCCCTCGATGTGTGCGCGAGTGAGACGAGCGGCGAGGGGGGCGTCTGCGGCCGCCACGGCGTCGAGGATGCCCTGGTGCTGGTGCGCGACATCCGCCGGACGGAGGAGTTGGTGCGACTGCACCTGGCCAATGCAGAGCTCGATTTCTCCCATCAGCAGGCCGTGCATCCTCGCGAGGCGCTGGCTGTGCTGGGCAAGCACGAGTTGGCGGTGAAAGTCGAGATCGGTGCGCGCGAGGGCGGCACGATCATTGGTGCGCACGTGCTCGAGTAGCTCGCGATGCACGGCGAGAGCGGCGACCGGGACCACGGCGTCGGTCGCGAGGTTCCGCAGTGCGGCCTCTTCGAGAATCACGCGATTGGAGTAGAGATCCTGGATGTCGTCGCGACTGAGCTCCGGAACCTGCGCGGCGTGATGCGCGCGTCGCGACAGCAACCCCTCACTCACCAGCCGTTCGAGAGCGGCCTTCGCGGTGGGTCGAGCCACGCCGTAGCGCCCGGCCACGGCCGACTCGGTGAGAAGCGCTCCCGGACGATCGACCATGGTGACGATGCTCTCGCGCAGGGCGTCGTAGACAGCCTCGGGGAGAGAGGTTGTCTTGAGCGCGGTGTCCCGGGTCGACCGGGCTGATGGCGACAACATTGTTAGACAAGTATACGAGGCGGTGGACCGGTGCCGCCAGGTCACTTTCTGCGGTAGTCCGATTGGGATGATCGCCGCGTCTAACCCCTGTGCTCTGCAGGACTATCGGCCCGGCGGATGCGAGCGCGCGGCCTGTCACACAGCCCAGGAGTCCTGCACTGTAGAACAGACCGCGCGCTCCTCTATTCCGGGTGGCACTCGTTACGAGATCAGCGGAGTTGGCTGGTCACGAAGGAGCCATCGGCAGCCGTGACGGGGCGGGAGTTGCTCACGTAGCGGCCTCGCACCTGCTCGCCGGCGGCAACGCGTGACGTTGTCACGTAGGTTCCGACGACCGGCACAAACGGAGCGTTCGTTGTGACATAGGTTCCGACCGGCTGCGGGGCGAGGGGCTGAATGGCCACATCGTTCTCGCTTGGCAGGGCAAAGATGCTGGAGATGTCGATTTCATGGGTCATGGTCATGATGTATTCCTTTGGTTAGGCATTGGTTGCGCGGTAATTGGTTGCGCGGTGGATGGGTGGACGGCGGGCCCGATCCGTCGACAATAAGGACGACCGGCGGGCCGAGAAACGCAGCTGCTCGGCGCATTGGACGCCGGCTGCTGAGGATGGAGCGCTATTGCTCCGGACTTACTGGTCTGCTGAGCCTTCGAGTGCAAGCTGCTTCTGGCAGGGCTCGCATAGTCCGGTGAACGTGACCTCGGCCGCGTACACCGTGAAGCCCGAGGTGTCGGACGGGGTCAGGCACGGGGCGGCGCCGATGACACAGTCGACGTCTTTCAGGTCTCCGCAGCGAACGCAGAGGATGTGATGGTGATTGTCACCGACTCGGCACTCGAACAGCGCCGGTGAACTCGCCGGATCGATGCGACGCACAAGGCCCGCAAATGTGAACGCGGCCAGAACTCCGTACACGGCTTGAACCGAGGTTCCCGGCAACTCATTCCGCACACCGGCGAAGACTTCTTCGGCGCTGGAGTGCGGGGCATGCTGCAGCATTCCGAGAACCGCGAGCCGCGGAGCGGTCACTTTGAGCCCGGCGGCCCGCACGGAGTCGGCCAGGCTGGCCGATTCGAGGGGATCTAACTGCGTCATAACCACAACAATACCTGTTGTTTTGAATAAGTCAAATCTAGACCGAGGCTTTTTCTGAACGCCCCCCAGATGTCGCTCGACGACCGCCGGCGGTTAGGGCGCGGTCACGTGCAGGCGACCACGAAGGAATGGAAGCCACGGAGCAGAGTAGGTGACAGCGGAGGGCCCGGTTCCGTCGAGGGCGATCTCGGCTTTACCGAATCGCCACAGCCGGTTGAACAGGAAGACCCCCACCATCGTTGTGCCCCGAGTGGCGACCATCCACGTGCCGGTGCCCCACTGAGCCGGATTGCCTCTCCCGTCGAACACGACAGTCGGCTTTGGCATCCAGCCAAACCAGGGCTTTCGCAGCGTCAGCTCAAAGCGGCGGGAATCCGAGCCGGCGTGACCGGCGGTTTTCGACGCGAGCAGCTCATCCATGTCGCCAGCCCTTCATATCGTCAGCATAGGCGGCGCGAAGTGCAGGCTCGCGCGGTGGGGTTAGATGAAGAGCTGACGCTGGCGCCCGAGGCCATCGATCTCGATCTCACACACGTCACCCGCGCGAAGGTAGGGGAACCGGCCAGAAAGAGCGACTCCCTCCGGGGTTCCGGTGAGCACAAGATCTCCCGGTTCGAGGGTGAGAAACTGGCTGAGGTGCCAGATGATGTAGTCGACGTCGAAGATCAGGTCGGCCGTCGAGGAATCCTGGCGCGGTTCGCCATTCACCCAGCTACGCAGCCGAAGCGCGCGATAGTCGACCTCGTCGGGAGTAACGAGCCAGGGGCCGGTCGGGTTGAATCCCGGAGCGGACTTGCCCTTCGACCACTGACCGCCCGACAGCTCCAGCTGGAATTCGCGCTCGGAGAGATCATTTGCCACGACAAAGCCCGCGATGTGATCGATGCTGTCTGCAGGCGAGTCAAGGTAGGACGCACGCTTCGAGATCACAACCCCGAGCTCGACCTCCCAATCTGTCTTGGTGCTCGCGCGCGGGATCGCGACATCGTCATCCGGGCCGACCACGGTGTTCGGCGTCTTCAGGAACATGATCGGGATGGTGGGCGGAAGCGATCCGCTCTCTGCGGCATGGGCGGCATAGTTCATGCCGATACAGATCACGGCGCTCGGGCGCACGATGGGTGACCCGATGCGCTCGCCGCCGATCTCGGTCACCGGAAGCCGGCCCGCTTCGAGAGCCGCGCGCACCCGGCCGACACCATCCGACTCAAGGAACTGCCCGGTGATATCGGCGGTGATGCTGCTGATGTCATAACTGGAGTGGCCTACAAGCACGACCGGTCGCTCTTGGCCGATCGCTCCGATCCGGACGAATTTCATAGACAACCTTCCTCGAGAGTCAACACTGGCAGGGCGAACATCCGAACTCTATGTGGTCATTGGCAATCGGACCGGGTGATCACGGGATGCGCGGGTCGAAGCGGCGGGGCGAGAACGACGTTGCAACAAGTACGCGCATTGCCTCGAGTGACCCGCTGGCGAGACCCTGCGCTCGCGCCTGAACCAGCACGTTTCCGATGGCGGTCGCCTCCACCGGTCCGGCAAGCACCGGGAGGCCGCTGCGGTCGGCAGTCAGCTGGCAGAGCAACCCATTCTGGGAACCGCCCCCGACGATGTGGATGACCGAGACCGGTTTGCCGGAAAGTGCGCTGGCTGTCGCCACGGCCTCCGCGAAGGCCACCGCGAGGCTCTCGATGATCGCGTGAACGAACTGGGCGGGGGTGTGCGGGGCCGGAAGGCCGCGCTCGGAGTACCAGCCAGCGATCCGCCCCGGCATGTCGCCGGGAGCGAGGAATCTCGGGTCTTCGGCATCGAACGGCCCGGCATCGAACGACCCGGCGGAGATGACGGTGGCCGCGGCGATCAGCGCGGGCAGATCAATCGCCTGGCCCTCGTGCTCCCAGGTGCGCACTGACTCGCTGAGCAGCCACAGGCCCATCACATTGTGCAGGAAACGCACGCGCCCATCCACTCCGCCCTCGTTGGTGAAGTTGGCGAGCCTGCTCGCATCCGTGAGCACCGGACTCTCCAGCTCGACCCCCACCAGCCCCCAGGTTCCGCAGGAAATGTAGGCGAAGTCATCGCGAGTCGAGGGGACGGCGACGACGGCGGATGCGGTGTCGTGCGACCCAACCGTGGTGACCTGCACCCCACCAAATCTCGTTGCGGATCCCAAGAGTGTCCCCGGCTCGATGAGATCAGGGAGGATGCTCCGCGGCAGGGAGAGTCGCTGGATCAGCGCGTCATCCCACCTGCGTGTGGTGACGCTGAGCAGGCCGGTCGTCGACGCGTTAGTCAGCTCGGCACCCTTCACACCGGTGAGCCAGAAGCCGAGCAGGTCCGGGATGAGCAGGATCCCATCTGCCTCGTCCAGAGTGCCGGCCAGACGGTCAGCGGTGAGTTGGAAGAGAGTGTTAAACGGGAGGTGCTGCAGGCCGTTGGCTCGGTAGAGCTCTGCAGCACCCACGAGTTCGTGCACCGCTGCAACGGCCGGCACGGTGCGCTCGTCGCGGTAGTGGAACGGCTCGGCGAGCATCCGATCGCCGGAAAGGAGGGCGTAATCCACAGCCCAGGAGTCGATGCCGATACTCTGCACGTTCGTCTCTTCGCGGATCGCTGCGTCGAGCCCCGAGAGCACGTGGCGATAGAGCTCGGTGAGATTCCAGCGAAGCCCATCGGCGGTCGCCACCGGGCCGTTGGGAAAGCGCGCAACCGGCCGCAGGCTCAGCTCGTTGTGCCCGACATATCCGAGCATCACCCGACCGCTGGTCGCGCCGAGGTCGACTGCGGCGACAGCCTCGGTCACCGATCGACCTCCGTGCAATTTCGAACGACGCGCGCCTGCACCCGAGTGTTTCCCGTGCGCCGCTGAACACTCTCCGTGCGCCCGCGAATGCTCCCCATGCGCTCCGCAATGCTCCCCAT
>ENA-OFDM01000863-OFDM01000863.1-metagenomes-genome-assembly--contig:-NODE-863-length-11236-cov-2.609784_pt1 | contig 11236 bp, 10 predicted proteins | sample MGYA00153385_OFDM01 | MGnify analysis MGYA00153385
TGCGCTCCCTCGATGCCCGCTGGATCTCGCTCGAAGGCGTGCGTGGCCTGCCGACTGTGCGAGCGGCATTGCCAGACGACGGGGGCTCCGACGGACGATTCGTGCTCGCGCTGGACGAGGTACCGCTCGCGTTCACCGGACCACATGGACAATCGCTCGACTGGATCGCCGTCCTGTAGCCATGGGGGCTGCCCTGCCGCCCAAATACGCGGCATGCCCGCGGGCATCGACTTTTTTACAGCGACCCAGCCCTAGTATTGCGGCAGAGCGGAGGGAGAACCGTGCCAGCCTCGTCTGACCGGTCTGGGATCCCGTCAGCGACTCCGGGTGTGTCATCGCTCCCGTCGCGCGAGCAGCGCATCCTGGTGTTCGAACGACAGTGGTGGAGCCACGCCGGAGCTAAGGAAGCGGCGATCCGCGCGGAGTTCGCCCTCCCGGCGGCCCGGTACTATCAATTGCTGAACGCGGCGCTCGACCTCCCGGAGGCGATTCTCTTTGATCCGATGCTGGTGCGACGGCTGCAGCGGATGCGTGATGCCCGCACCGAAGCGCGATCTGCTCGGGTTCTCGGCAGCCCCGATTCCACACACCAGTAACCCAATCAACGAAAAGAACTGATGGCGACCAAATCGACTGACCGCTTCGACAGCGTGCCTGACGACCTGCTGCGGACCGGCGCCCACCGTTCCGCGCCGAAGAGGGGTCGCGGATGGATCGCTTTCGCCTGGGCCGCTCTCGCCACCGGTGTGCTCGTCGCGGCGGGATTGTTTGGCCTTGCGGTGATCCGCGGCACCATCGAACTCCCCTTCGCCACCGCGAGCGCGCGCGCGACCACCAAATCGACACCTACTCCGAGTCCAACACCGACTCCGACCATTGAGACGAAGATCAACCCGGCGCTGGCAATCACGATTCTCAACGGCACAAAGACCAAGGGCCTCGCTGCGGTGGCCGGCGACACCCTGCTGAAGCAGGGATGGCGCGGCGCCGCGCCAGACATCGGGTCTCGCACCAACGCCGGCTCGAGCGATATCACCAAGACCGTCGTTTACTACGCAGATGCCGCAAACGAGTCGGCCGCGCGCGCCATGGTGCTCTCGCTCAAGGTTGGCGAGATCCGCCTCTCCCCGGCGTTCCCCGGGTCCCCGATCACAGTAGTCATTGGCAGTGATTACGTTCCCCCGGCTGGGTGAACCCAAGCTGCTGTTCATGCGGCTCCAAACGTGTGTTTCGTCACGGTTTGAATCGTCCCGATCTGCCTGGATTCCCACTATTATCTGGGATTGATCGCTGACAGCAGCGGCGCGTGGCGACACACAGGGAGTATTCGATGGCGAACGGAACCGTGAAGTGGTTTAACGCGGAAAAGGGCTATGGCTTCATTACGGTGGAGGCGGGTGGCAAGGATGTTTTCGTTCACTACTCGGCGATCGATATGGGCGGTTTCACAGCGCTCGAAGAGGGCCAGAGTGTGACCTTCGAGGTCGGTTCCGGCAACAAGGGCCCCCAGGCTGAATCGGTGCGGCTGGCGCAATAGGATGCCGTGGGCGCCCGCGTGATCGAAGGGCGCGCCCCGAGTAACGATGTCCAGGCTCCCGGACGCCATTAGTCTGTGGCCGTGGGGGATTCTAGGGCGCGGTCGCGCGCATGCGCTCGCGCGCTGGTCTCGGTGACGCTCGCCGTCTTGCTGGGGCTCACCACCGCGGGGTGTGCGCCGGAGAAGGTCGCGCCGTCTGCCACCCCGAGCCCTACTCCCACCTTCACGACTCCGCCTCCCACCGCGATCGCTCCGCTGCGCGGTACGACAGTGCCGGCCGGTTCCCTCGACCACGCGTCGATCGCCGCCAAGATCGACAACCTGCCAGTGGCGCGGCCGCAGGTCGGCCTCGAGAGCGCCGACCTCGTGTACCAGGAACTGGTGGAGGGCGGCCTCACTCGCTACGTCGCAGTGTGGCAGTCCACGATTCCCCCACTGCTCGGCCCCGTCCGTTCCATCCGCCCGATGGACCCGGACATCGTCTCGCCGCTCGGTGGCATCATCTGCTACTCCGGCGGCCAGCAGCGCTTCGTCGACCTGATGCGTAAGACGCCCGTCTACAATGCCATCCACGGTCAGGCGGACACCGCAAGCACCTTCTTCCGCACGCCCACCAGGGCGGCACCGCACAATGTGCTCGTGAGGGCCACGGAGCTTCTCGCTCAGCACTCAGGCATCCCCGCCCCCGCGCAGCAGTTCGCGTATTCCCCCACCATGGCGTCGTCGACCGGGGCAAAGGACGGCACCCCCACGGCGGTGGTCAACTATTCATTCTCCGGAATCTCGACCGGCAGCTGGACCTGGGATGCTGCGCGCTCGGTGTTTTTGCGCTCGCAGGGAGCCGGGCCAGACCTGGACAGCGCAGGTGCACAACTTTCCGCGACGAACGTGGTCGTCTTCCGTGTCAGCGTTACTACTGACCAGGGCGTGCCGAAGACCAACCTGATCGGCTCGGGTGAGGCCTGGATATCGTCCGGCGGCGGCACCGTGCACGCAGCGTGGTCGAAGTCCTCGGCGACCGATCCGATTCATCTCGTCGACGGGGCGGGGGCGGCGGTGCGTCTCGTCGCAGGTAACACGTGGATAGAGCTTGTTCCCACGGCGGGGTCTGTCTCGTTCGTCGCTCCCGGTTAGCTCTCCGGCCGTCGGCAGCTCACTTGCACTCTCAGGGGGAGAGTGCCAGAATCATTTAGCACTCCCTTCTTGAGAGTGCCAATAGCTGTTGCTTTTATGACGTCCCGGAAGGACGAAAAACACACATGGCAAAGATCATTGCTTTCAACGAGGAGGCCCGTCGCGGCCTCGAGCGCGGCCTCAACATCCTGGCTGACGCTGTCAAGGTGACCCTCGGCCCGCGCGGTCGCAACGTCGTACTCGAGAAGAAGTGGGGCGCCCCCACCATCACGAACGACGGTGTCTCCATCGCCAAAGAGATCGAACTCGACGACCCCTACGAGAAGATCGGCGCGGAGCTCGTCAAAGAGGTAGCCAAGAAGACGGATGACGTCGCCGGCGACGGAACGACCACCTCGGTCGTTCTCGCCCAGGCCCTCGTGCGCGAAGGACTGCGCAACGTCGCGGCCGGAGCAGACCCGATCAGCCTCAAGCGCGGAATCGACAAGGCCGTCACGGCCGTCATCGCCGCTCTCGTTGCCGGCGCAAAAGAAATCGAAACCAAGGAAGAGATCGCGGCCACCGCATCCATCTCTGCCGGTGACCCCGAAATCGGAGCACTTATCGCGGAAGCGATCGACAAGGTCGGCAAGGAGGGTGTCGTTACCGTAGAGGAGTCGAACACCTTCGGAACCGAGCTCGAGCTCACCGAGGGCATGCGCTTTGACAAGGGTTACCTTTCGGCGTACTTCGTCACCGATCCCGAGCGCCAGGAAGCGGTCTTCGAAGACCCCTACATCCTCATCGTCAACTCGAAGGTCTCCAACATCAAGGACCTCCTTCCGATCGTCGACAAGGTCATCCAGTCGGGCAAGCAGCTCCTCATCATCGCTGAGGATGTGGATGGCGAGGCCCTCGCTACCCTCGTCGTCAACAAGATCCGCGGCATCTTCAAGTCCGTTGCCGTCAAGGCTCCGGGGTTCGGCGACCGTCGCAAGGCGCAGCTGCAGGACATCGCGATCCTCACCGGTGGACAGGTCATCTCCGAGGAGGTCGGCCTCAAGCTCGAGAACGCCACCCTCGACTTGCTTGGTCGCGCCCGCAAGGTCGTCGTCACCAAGGACGAGACCACGATCATCGAAGGCACCGGCGATACCGAAGCCATCGCTGGCCGTGTCAAGCAGATTCGTGCCGAGATCGAGAACACCGATTCCGACTATGACCGTGAGAAGCTCCAGGAGCGCCTCGCCAAGCTTGCCGGTGGCGTTGCTGTCATCAAGGCTGGCGCGGCCACCGAGGTCGAGCTCAAGGAGCGCAAGCACCGCATCGAGGACGCCGTCCGCAACGCCAAGGAGGCTGTCGAGGAGGGCATCGTCGCCGGTGGTGGCGTCGCACTGATCCAGGCCGGCGCTGTTGCTTTCGCCACCGAGGGCCTTTTGGCGCTCACCGGGGACGAGGCCACTGGCGCGAACATCGTCAAGGTCGCCGTCGACGCACCGCTGAAGCAGATCGCGCTCAACGCCGGTCTCGAGGCTGGCGTTGTTGCCGAGAAGGTTCGCAACCTGCCGAGCGGTCACGGCCTCAACGCCGCGACCGGTGAGTATGTCGACATGCTGGCCGCCGGAATCAATGACCCGGTGAAGGTCACCCGCTCGGCACTGCTCAACGCAGCGTCGATCGCTGGCCTGTTCCTCACCACCGAGGTCGTCGTCGCCGACAAGCCCGAGAAGGCCGCGGCACCGATGGGTGACCCGTCGGGTGGCATGGACTTCTAAGTCCCACCTGCACAAACCCCGGAAGGCGGTCCCGAAAGGGGCCGCCTTCCGTCGTCCGTGCGATCTCGGTCATCTCGCGCAGTACTGAAATCCCGCCCGCACAGCGGCGGAATCGGGCCACCCTCCGATCAATGGGCGAACAATCGCGTGTTCGCCGCTTCGATTTCGGCGTATTGTTGCCCGGCTTGGCCGAGCGCAGTTCCCATCGCGGCGAGAATTTCTTCCACACGTTGTTCGAGACTCTTCCACTCGATCACCGCACCTTGGAAGGCGGAGGCTGCGGGCCCTGACCAGGACGCCTGCAGATTGGTGAGCTGGCCGTGTAGTGCACCCACCTCGCCTTGAATGCGGCCGATGGTGCTCTTAGCCGCCGATGTCGCGCCAAGTACCGCTTCGCTGTCCACCTGATAGCGGGTCATGTGTACCTCCTCTGGTTCGCGTCCGGGCGCCGTCTGTGCCGGATCGAGAAGTCCGACGCTAGCCGCCGCCGGCCAGGAGGATGCTGGCGTCAGCTGCGCTTGGGGGCAATGGGCGGGGTGTAGCCCTCGGGGAGGAGCGGAACGCTCACGCGGAAGGTTGCGCCACCCCCGGCAGTCTCCTGGACAGTCACCTCACCCTTATGTGACGCGATGATGCCAGAGACGATTGCCAGCCCCAGTCCGCTGCCGCCCGTCTCTCTAGTGCGTGAAGAATCGGCACGCCAGAACCTCTGGAAGATCTTCTCGCGAATCTGCGGAGGAATGCCCTCGCCATGGTCGACGATCTCCAGCACGCCCACCCGGTGTACGCGATCGACCGAGACGATGAGCTCGAGTGGGCTGTCGTCCGGGGTGAATCGCATCGCGTTTCCGATGAGGTTGGTGACCACCTGGCGGATTTTGTTCTCTTCCGCCAGCACCACCGCAGGTTGCTCGACAGCGTCCACTACCAGCGGGGCAACCTCGATCGGCATGGTGGTCGTCAGCTCACCGCGGGCCTGGCGGCGGCGCAGGGGCTGGACCAGTTCCTGTCACCTGACAACGCGGGCGCCGTGGGCGAGGCTGGCTTGACCGTCACGGGCCGCCGGCGCGCGAGTTGAGCTCCGGCGAAACGAATGGGGCCGGCCGCGGCCGGCGCGCCAACCGAGGCAGCGGGGTTACTGGGGGTGACCGTGACCGGTGGGGTATCCGTCGCCGGCAGGGAGGAGGAATTGGCCACGATGACGCTCACGGTGCGCCGGGGGGCGGATGCCATCGCGTCCAGGGCGGCGTCGTGGGCGATCGGCACAAGGTCGACGGGACCGAGCTGCAGCGGCTTTGCCTCATCGATACGGGCGAGTTCGAGCAGGTCGGAAACCAGTTCGCCCATGCGGATCGCCTCCTTCTCGATGCGTTCCATGGCCTGGGCCACATCCTCTGGCTTCTGCAGCGCGCCCATGCGATAGAGCTCGGCATAGCCTCGAACCGAGACGAGCGGAGTGCGCAACTCATGGCTCGCATCTCCGACGAATCGGCGCATCTGGTCGATGGTGCGAGCGCGATCGGAGAAGGCCCGGTCGATGCGGTTGAGCATGGTGTTGAGCGAGCGGTTGAGTCGCCCGACCTCGGTGTTCGGGGTGGCGCCCTGCAGTCGCTGGCTGAAGTCGCCGTCCGCAATCGCGGCCGCGGTGGCCTCGACCTCACGCAAAGGGGCGAAGGTGGAGGTGACGAGTAGCCGGGTGAGCGCGGCACCGAGCACGATCACCGCGAGCCCGAAGCCAAGGAAGATCACGAGGAACTGGTTGATCAGCCGGTCAGAGCTCACCAGGTCGACGGCCACCACCACGGTGACGTAATCCGCTGAATCGACGATGTTGCGCGGGACGGCCACGACGCGCCACTGGTCGTCGTGCTCTTTGTCCCAGACGGTGAAGGGCACACCGCCGACCTTGATCACCGTGTTGAACGGCATCGGCGGCATGTTGGGAGTCGAGTGCGTCAGGGCGCGGTTGTTGCAGAGTTCGTCACCGTTGGTGTCGAGCACGGCGAGGTAGTAGTCGTTGATCCCGGGGAGGACGTCACAGGTTTTCGCCCCGGTCTTCGTATAGCCGGGAACGGCCTGCGCGTACTTGGTCATTTTTGTGTCGGCGTCGGCGAGCAGGTAGGTGCGCAACACCGTCATCGTGCCGACGCCCGCCACGAGCAAGCCGAGGGTCACCAAGAGCACGGTGACACCGGTGATCTTGGTGCGGAGGGAGACCCCACTCCACCAGCCCATGAGTTTGACGTGCATTAGAAACCCAAGATTACGGCGCGCATCCTGAGGGTGTGCCCCATAACCGCGGCTGTCGGGGGGATGCTCAGACGCGCGCGGCCTTGAGCATGTAGCCGAAGCCGCGCTTGGTCTGAATCACCGGCTCCTGCGAATACTGGTCGAGCTTGCGGCGAAGGTAGGAAATGTAGCTCTCCACAATGCCGGCGTCGCCATTGAAGTCGTACTCCCACACATGATCCAGGATCTGGGCCTTGGAGAGCACGCGGTTCGGGTTCAGCATGAGATAGCGAAGCAGCTTGAACTCGGTGGGGCTCAGCTCGATCTGTTCGGATCCGACAGTTACCTCGTGAGTGTCCTGGTCCATCGTCAGTTCGCCGGCGCGGATGATGGCATCTTCCTCGTCCTGCATAGTGCGGCGCAGGATCGCCTTGATGCGGGCCACGATCTCGTCCAAGCTGAACGGCTTGGTCACATAGTCATCACCGCCGACGGTGAGGCCGGTGATCTTGTCTTCGGTGTCATCCTTCGCCGTGAGGAAGAGAATCGGGGAGGTGTACCCGCTCGACCTCAGGCGCTTGGTGACTCCGAAGCCGTTCATGTCCGGGAGCATCACGTCGAGAATGATGAGATCCGGCTCCTCCTCGAGCACCGCCGAGATCGCCTGTGCTCCATTTCCCACGGCGCGCACGGCGAAACCGGCGAACCGCAGGCTCGTCGTCAGCAGGTCGCGGATATTCGGTTCGTCATCAACAATCAGGATTTTCGGGCCATCGCTCATGGCACTAGTATCTGCGCGTTAGCTGTGCATTTCCTGAGCACGGGTCCCGGATGTTTCGCGCCCACGGTTCTCGGCGGGAATACGGCTTTCCGTGGTTAGTCTGTGAGGGTGAATCGCATTATCGGAAGACGCACCTTCGATTTCGACCGCCAGGTCGCGGTGATGGCGATTATCAACCGCACCCCCGACTCCTTCTACGACAAAGGAGCGACCTTCGCGCTCGATCGGGCGGTGGATGCCGCCCTCGCAGCGGCGGCCAATGGCGCCGACTGGGTAGACATCGGGGGAGTGCCCTTTGGTCGCGGTGACCAGGTAAGCCTCGCCGACGAAATCGACCGCGTCGTACCGGTGATCGCCGCCATCAATCACCGCAGCGACGTGGTGATTTCGGTCGACACCACTAACGCGGAGGTCGCACGGCGCAGCATCGAGGCCGGGGCATCCGTCATCAATGACACGAGTGGTTTCTCTGACCCGGAGATGGCGAGTGTCGTGGCGGCGAGCAGCGCCACCCTGGTGATCACCCACAGCAACGGGGTACCGCGCAGTGAGCCGCAGAGCCCCCAATACGACGATGTGACCGGAGAGGTGGTGGCCTATCTGCGCGAGCGGGTCGCGCAGGCGGAGGCTGCCGGCATCCCCCGGGATCGCCTGGTGGTGGACCCCGGACACGATCTCAACAAGAACACGATGCACACCCTGGAGATCACCCGGCGCCTGCAGGAGATCGTGGCGATCGGGTTACCGACGCTCGCTGCGGTGTCGAACAAGGACTTCATCGGCGAATCGATCGATCGTGAGCAGGGGCAGCGTCAGTCGGGCTCCATCGCCGCCGCGGTCATCTGCATCATGAACGGCGCGCGAATCGTGCGGATGCACGACGTTCCCGCGGCAGTTGATGCGGTGCGACTCACCGAAGCCGTACTCGGATTCCGCCAGCCCGCCCATGCGCGACACAACGTCTGATGGCCACTGTGCGCCTAGACAGCGTGTATCCGGTGGCAGCATCCGACCTGACCGACGATGCTCTGTCTTCCCTGTATGCGCGGGCGGACCGGTCCGAGACCTGGTTGCGGGTGAACTTCGTCTCGAGCGTTGACGGCGCTGCGACGGTCGACGGGGTATCCGGCGGTCTCGGGGGCGACGCCGACCATCGGGTCTTCGACCTGCTGCGCGAACTCTGCGATGTCGTGATCGTCGGCGCTGGTACGGTCCGGGCGGAGTCTTACGGTCCGATGCGGCTCCAGCAGCCGTCGGCGGATCGGCGGGTTGCCAGGGGGCTGCCGCCGCATCCGGTGTTCGCGATCGTCTCACACGGTCTCGACCTCGACCCGGCCTCTCGCGTCTTCACCGACGCTCCGGTTCGGCCGATCATCATTACGACGGATGCCGCACCGCGCGATCGCCGAGACAGGCTCGCAGCGGTGGCCGACATCGTGATCGCGGGAGGGGACGAACTCGACCCCGTCGCGATGACGGTTGCCCTCGCCGAGCGAGGCCTCACCCAGCAGCACTGCGAGGGCGGTCCGTCGCTCTTCGGCACGCTCATCGCCGCCGGCGTCGTCCACGAGCTGTGCCTCACGATGAGCCCGCAGCTGGTGGCGCGCGACGCCAAGCGCATCGCCGCCGGGGAACTGGCCCATCCGAGCGAGCTGATTCTCGGGCACGTGCTGGTCTCCGGCAACACCCTGCTGCTGCGCTACGAGGTCGCGCGCTAGCCGCGGCTGCCGCCCGGCCCTGCCGCCCGCCCTGCCGCCCGCCCGGGCGACGGCGAGCCGATTTCGGCGCGAAGAGCCCTTTCGCTCCGAGTCATCCCGCCGGAACGGGCTCACTGGCCGCGCCGCTCGAGGATCTGCGACTGCCTCAGGCCGCGATCGCGTCCCCGTCGAGGATCGTGTAGCTGTAGCCCTGCTCGGCGAGGAAGCGCTGGCGGTTCTGGGCGAAGTCCTGGTCAACGGTGTCCCGCGCGACCAGGGTGTAGAAATTGGCGGGGAGCCCACTCTCCTTCGGACGCAGCAGCCTTCCGAGACGCTGGGCCTCCTCCTGGCGTGAACCGAAACTCCCGGAGACCTGGATGGCCACCGTCGCCTCGGGCAGGTCCACTGAGAAGTTTGCGACCTTTGACACCACGAGCAGGGTGATCTCACCCTCGCGGAAGGCCTGATACAGCCGTTCACGCTCCTCGATCGGGGTGGACCCGGTGAGCTTGGGGGCGTCGAGGGTTTCTGCGAGGGTATCGATCTGGTCGAGGTATTGGCCGATCACCAGGATGCGCTCGCCCGCGTGCTTTTTCACGAGATCCCGCACCACCTGCAGCTTCGCCGGAGCTGTTGCGGCGAGTCGGTAGCGCTCGTCGTCGGCGGATGCCGCGTACTCGAGTCTCTCCTGCGCGGGCAGGTCGATCCGCACTTCGAAGCACGAGGCAGGCGAGATGAAACCCTGGGCCTCGATCTCCTTCCAGGGTGCGTCAAACCGTTTTGGACCGATCAGGCTGAAGACGTCGCCCTCGCGACCATCCTCGCGCACGAGTGTCGCGGTCAGGCCGAGGCGGCGACGGGCCTGCAGCTCGGCGGTGAGTTTGAAGACGGGAGCGGGCAGCAGGTGAACCTCGTCGTAGATCACGAGACCCCAGTCGAGGGCGTCGAGCAGCGCGAGATGGGCGTACTCGCCTTTGCGCTTCGCCGTGAGGATCTGGTAGGTCGCGATGGTGACCGGCTTCACCTCTTTCACCTGCCCGGAATACTCGCCGATCTCATCCTCGGTGAGTGTCGTGCGCTTGAGCAGCTCGGCCCGCCACTGCCGGGCAGAGACGGTGTTGGTGACGAGAATCAGCGTCGTGGTCTCGACCCGCGCCATCGCCCCAGCGCCGACGAGTGTCTTGCCCGCGCCGCAGGGCAGCACGACAACACCAGAACCGCCATCCACAAAGCTCGAGATCGCCTGATTCTGGTACTCCCGCAGGTTCCACGCGCTGGTATTGAGGGAGATCGGATGTGGCGTGCCCGGTGTGTATCCGGCAAGATCCTCGGCCGGCCAGCCGAGCTTGACCAACTCCTGCTTCACCTGTCCACGCGCCCAGGGCCGGATCTCGTACCGGTCGATCTCGGTGCCTTTGCCCCGCTGGTCGTCAGGCAGAAAAAGCAGTGGGGCGATGCGCTTGGCCCGCACGATCTCGCTCAGTACCGCGGCATCGCTCGACCTCAGGATGAGCGTGCCGTGCTCGTCGCGCTCGATGACGAGCCGGCCATAACGCCCGACGGTCTCGGCGATATCGATGGACACACTCTGGGGAATCGAAAATTTGGAGTACTTCTCGAGGGTGTCGAGCATGTTCTGAGCGGTGTGGCCGGCGGCACGGGCGTTCCAGAGACCGAGCCGCGTGATGCGGTAGGTGTGAATGTGCTCTGGCGCACGCTCCAGTTCGGCGAAGACGGCGAGGTCATGGCGGGCATCCTCTGCGGCGGGATGCGCGACCTCCAGCAACACGGTACGGTCGCTCTGCACGATCAGGGGTCCAGACAGCGCATCCACCTCGTTAGCCTAGGTCACGTGGGTGGGTGGTCGTCCGTGGTGCCTGGTTCGCGGCATCCGCGGGCCTCGTACGCTGGCGCTGACACCGACGCTCACTATCGCGAGGTCGACCCGGTGCGCGGATCAGGCCGAATAGGAAACGCGTCGAACGAGCCGACCCCGAAGTACGGCGTGTCGGTCGGATGCTCTGATCGGCGAACACGATTACCGCGGCGGATCCAGCCGCCCATAATCCAGCCGCCCATAATCCAGCCGCCCATAATCCAGCCG
>ENA-OFDM01000870-OFDM01000870.1-metagenomes-genome-assembly--contig:-NODE-870-length-11168-cov-2.510123_pt1 | contig 11168 bp, 10 predicted proteins | sample MGYA00153385_OFDM01 | MGnify analysis MGYA00153385
ATTGCCGCAGGGCCAACAACTGGAGCCTGGAACGGAGGTTGCAGCGCACCTTCTTCGACAAACAAACTAGATGCCGCCATAAAGTCAAAGGCATTCATGTTGTCGATGTAGCTCAACACAGTATAGTTGTCTACACCTTCAATCGCAGCGCGCGATCGATCGGCAAATGCGCGTGGGGTGACTGATGGTGCTTCGCGTTTGTCATAGTCTTGACCGCGTGCTGGATCGAAGCCCATGTTGACTACTGTATTCCGCAATACCGTGATCTGTTGACCTGCATCGAGTTGTTTGATGGTTTCGAGGAGCGCGGTTGCTTCTGGCGAAGCAATATAGCCTGCGGGAATCGGTGCTACCATACCCTGTTTCATCATTTGTCCCAGCTCATACCAGAACCCCAGTTTGGTATTCATCCGATATGCAGTAAAATTCCGGCAAATGGGCGTATCAGTGTGCATTGCCAGGTCAGTCATCACTTGAGTCTGATCCACAGGCTGCATCGCCTTAATTTGGTCGAGTAGGGGCTGTGCTAGTGCCATACTCGCCGAACCTGTCGCAGCAGGAGTGATCGTGATGCCCATTTCAGTGTAAGCGTACCAAAGCAAAGCTAATTGATCTTCGACGCTGAGTTGGTCGAATGCAGCGGTAACGGCAGGAACTGCATCAGCAATCAAGGTGTTGGCAAAGATTGACTGAGCAGACTTGAGTGAAATAGACATAAATATTATGACCCCTTAAAGGATAAATGGATATTTGTCAGGTTTTGTTTATAAAACTTTACTGTATAGCTATAATACCAGCATAGAGCCTACCCAAACCGCAAGTTATCTGAGTAATGCTCGCTTGGTTGCCAAAAATACTGGATATTTTTGATGCTAGACAGGTTAAATCCGTTACTAAGGAAACTCGATTAATGACTCCTAGATTTTTGGAACTAAGAAACAGTTTACCGCTACAGGTAGCCATCGCGATCGCCAAGACGGCGGCATTGCTGATTCGAGGTATGATTTCCCTTTTTGTGCAACTCCCAGTCACCCCGTCTCCCCGCCGCCCCGCCTTTCATCCTCCTCACCTTCTGTGGTGGCAGTTGGATCGATAACTAGCATCGATCGGTCAAATCTTCTTAACCATTTCTTAATAAACACGAGTATGATGGTAGAGGATCGAGATGAAAAAAGATAATCTTAATTCTACCGATCTACCGATTTAGATGAGTCGAGCAGATCGCAACTTAATTCATCGCACTATCGTCTCAATTAGCAGCAGCACTCTACCAAGCTTTACGTCAGGCTGAGTGAGCCTAGCACAAAATAATTATCTAAAAGTGCTGTAAAACACCGCAGATCTGCCGTAGTAAGTAGCAGAATTACAAATATCTGGTAATTCACAAACAACTTCAACAGCCTTGAGCTGAATGAACCATGTTCGATCTTATCTCAGCACCTGCCATAGTCCGTACTATCTCTAGTGCTTATCTCCTCTCCACCTGTTTGCTGCTGAGTTTTACTACCTGTGGTTGGTGGATTGTATCTCATCTCGAACACCAAGATCGTCACTTCACCAAATGGTTTAGCTAAAGTTTGGATGTGAGTTGGTAATTCAAAACTTAGTAGTTTCACAATCGCCCCAATTACTGATAAAATAGTGAGTCCTTGCTTTTGCTGTCACGGAAGTGAACTAAGCCGAGGCCAATATGTCCATAAGGAGAATCTGTGAGCGATAAATACGAAATCATGTACATTCTGCGTCCCGACTTGTCGGACGATCAGACAAGCGAAGCGATCGAGAAATATCGGACTATCATCGAAACAAACGGTGCTACCGATATTGAAATCCAACAACGTGGCAAACGCCGTCTTGCTTATCTAATTGGCAAGAACCGTGACGGAATCTACGTTCAGGTCAACTATACTGGTTCTGGCAAGGAAATCGCGCCGCTAGAAAGAGCAATGCGTCTGAGTGAAGATGTCATTCGCTACCTAAGTCTCAAACTCGATCCTCCCAAGAAAGCAGCTAAAGCTGCTGCGGCTGCACTTGCACTTGCCGAAAGCGAACAAGTATAGTCTTTATTTCCACTCAAACTGGTGACAACAGCTCGCACTAGCGGGCTGTTGTTTTTTCGGGCGAATCGATCGCGATATTGAAGTAGATTAGATCGGGGCTTGATATTGTAACCCAAAGTAATGTCAGCAAATATCTATCAACAGATAGATAGTTAGTCTCGGTCGAGATATTCAGGAACTTATTAACTGTTAAACACTTCAAATATAGTGTAACTCAAACCAAAATTCGCTCGATTGGTTTCACACTTGGTGATATGACAACTCCACACACTCAAAGTAACTTTTATCGTTTATCTCGCCCCCTATTATTGGGCATCATGACTGGTTTATTTGGTATTCTAAGTGGAATTGTCCCCGATGTCGCCGCCGCCAAGCCCAGTTTCGTCAGGATGGCGCAAGCTGAAGAATTTAGCGATCCCGATCTTCGTAATTATGCCGCTGCATTGGTGCAAATAGAACCGATCCGTCAATCAGCACTAGTTCAAGTGAGCCGCGCCAATGGTGGCGGAACATTACCCAATCTAGTTTGCAATCAGCCGAATACGATGGAGGGGTTAAATAGTGAAGCAAAATCTCTATTTGTCAAGTACTGCAATCAATGTGAGACAATTGCGGCTGGTAGAGGACTGAGTATCGACAGGTTCAATCAAATTACTCAAGCTGTACGAGCCAATCCTCAACTGAAAAATCGCGTACGCAGCTTTATGTATTAGCTGACGATCGAGCAGATATGGGTGAGAATATAATAACAACTGTCATCCATTGAGGTTAAACCTATTGTGTCGATAGTACTTAGCAAAAGATTACATCACCATCATCATCATTTATCATTACCGCCGATTCTCTCCTTGACAGCAGAAGAACGCACCCGCAGCCGCTATCATTTTATTACTGATGACGAAACACCTGTCTACCTGCAACTACCGCGCGGGACGGCTCTTCAAGATGGCGATCTGCTAGCATCTGAGGCTGGGGATATCTTAGTCAAAGTTGCGGCTAAAGCAGAACCAGTTTTGACAGTAACTAGCGACGACTCGATTAACTTACTCCGCGCGGCTTATCATTTGGGCAATCGCCACGTCAGCCTGGAAATAACCCCTACATATCTCCGCTTGACTCCTGATTCTGTCTTGGAAAGAATGTTGACACAATTAGGCTTACAAGTAGTTGCTGAAGTTGCGCCGTTTCGTCCTCAAGGTGGTGCTTACAGTCATCAGCATTAGTACATAGCGTGAGCTTACAACCAGATCGCCAACAGCTATTACGATTATTACAGCTAGCAAGTCCACTGTTACCAGTCGGGGGATATAGTTATTCCGAGGGATTGGAAAGTCTGATTTCACAGTCTGTAATTCTCGATCGAGTCACGCTCCAGGCTTGGATCGATCGAGAATTACAGACTGGCTCGATTCGGATCGAGACAGCCATGATGGATCGTGCTTATCTGGCTGGAACGCAGTCTCAGCGGGAACGATTGCAATACTGGAACCAATGGCTATCAGCAGCACGAGAAACTGAAGAGTTGCGCCACCAAAGTTGGCAAATGGGCGGTTCTCTAGCTAAACTGGCGATCGAATTAACACCGGAAATTCGATCGTTAATCATCGCCATTGGTAGTCCCTGTAATTACGCGATCGCTTTTGGAGTTACCGCACAATTTTGGCAGATCGATCGCCAAGCCACAATTTCCGCTTATCTACACAGTTGGGTGACAAATCAGATCGGCGCAGGTGTCAAACTGATTCCGCTCGGACAAACAGCCGGACAACAGATCTTATGGCAATTGCAGGATCGACTCGATTTGCTAGCTCAGACAATTCCTGAACTGGCTGATGAAGATCTCTACGCCTGTAGCTGGGGGCTATCACTAGCTAGTATGCAGCATGAAACCCTCTACAGTCGGCTGTTTAGAAGTTGATAAGTATTAGATCTCGGGACTCTCGTTCAAAACTATTGCTATGTATTCTCAAAAAGTATTGACATAGATTCTCAGTATGTGTATAGTAATCCATATCACTAAAATTCGCTGGTAACAAACAGCCAGTCATCGGCAGAAGATCCATTAAGCGATCGTCGATGATTGGATCGCAGATGTTACATTCAGTCTTCGGGCTGGATGAGGATTGTAACTAGTCATTGGTTTGGTGTTCTCCTCTCTAAAAATTAAGGATCGGCAGGTCGGATTGATGAGTATACTCTCACGATCCGATTTTTTTTAAGCTTATTAAGAATTATTATTAATAATCTTGAATTAGCCGATCCCGTTGGAGAAACTAACGTTATCTAAATCGCTCTTTTGCACTGGTAAAAGCCTCAGCCATCACCGCTTGAATTTGTTGCGGATCGGGGTTTTTGCCACCCATCAGATCGCCAAAATAAACACAAGCACTTTCGCCCAATGCCAAAGTGTATGCAGCCGCCCAGGAAGCAGAGATGACGCTGCCAAAGCCAGGGATAAATTTAATCAACTGTCGTGCTACTAATTGAGCGACAAAACCACCCGCGATCGCACTAACTACTCCCCCAGCTTGCGATCGAGTCAATGTTTGCCCATATAATTTTCCCAATAATCCGACCATCGAGACTTGAATGGCAGTCAGCACGGGCAGATCGGCAAAGGGGAGGGGAATGGCTGCGACAGTTCCTGCCGCGATCGAGAACGGTAAAATATAGCGACGGGCGACATCCCGATAGATATTGCCGAGTTTATCGCCTTGTTCGTCCTGAGCGGATGTCCCAGCACCCAGCAATTGAGACATGGCTCTAGCTTGGGCTTCAGGCAACAGCTCGGCGAGGTTTTCGCGCATCGTCTCCAAGCCATAGAATTCGGGTGTGTAGCCATCTTCTGGCAGAGTGAAGTCAATTGCCACTGCTCGATCGAATAGCCCTGCAAACGTCTGCTGGATGGCTGTGAAGGCTCGATCCACTGACTCTATGCTAGTAGGGTGTTCGGGATGGTCGGTTTGAGTAACTGAATAGACTTCATGCAGACAGGTAACTGCAAGTAAGCAGGGAATCTGCGGATATTTTTGACGTAATTCTTGGGCGATTTGGCGGAGCGTATCGATCGCAAAGTCATTAATTTTGACGGTGAGAATGATAATGCGGGGGCGAGTAGTTTCGGCTTCGAGATCGCCGATTAGTTCTTGAATCAGGCTCTGGGTATCTCGATCGATATCACCCAAGCCGACTGTATCTGTAAATACCAATAATGGCAACTCGCTCGAAGGATAATTGTAGCGCGTCGTGGATTGGGTATGGGGGCGAAATCCCTGTCCGACAATTTCGGCTGATACCCCCGTCAATCCCCGCACGATCGAACTTTTACCAGCTTGGGGTTTGCCGATGAGTAGGGCTTCGGTAGTGGGTAATTGCGATCGCACACTCGCTAAAATCTCCGCGATCTGAGCGTCATCTACACTAAACCACTTCCCGACTGTTTGCGCTGCCTTATCTACAGGTAAAACTTGCATCGCTCGTGATGTAGCCGCGTCCCACCCTTCTTTCAGGCGATCCGTCCAGATATTCAAGGCTGACTTTTGTTCGGATCGATCGCTCGAATCTGGAGGAGTCGATGGAGATTTTGGTTGTGGCACGATCGTTAGGGAATGATGGCACTAATAACTACTTCAATTATCCGCCTGTCGATCGTTCTTGGTGGCGTGTTATTACGGTAGTATTTACCGTCGATCGGTTGTAGCTCAAACTGTCAGATACCGTCACATTCAAGCAGTGGCAGAAATATACTTGCCGATCGCCATGTCAGGGTAATGTGTGTACAATATTATTAAAGATTCAAAAGAGCTAGGTGACTAATGATGAATGCAAAAGAATTTAAAACAGAAAGAATTGATGTTCGCACCACTGTTGCAGCTAAACAATTATTACAACAAGCAGCAGCAACTGCTCATACAAGTGTGAGTGAATTTTTATTGGAAAATGGGTTGCAAGCAGCACAAACAACATTAACAGATCGAAGATTGTTTGTGCTTGATGACGATCGCTGGCAATCATTTCAAGATGCACTCGATCGACCAGTGCAAGAAAAACCTCAGTTAAAAAAATTGCTAACTGAGCCAGGAATTTTTGATTAATGTCCGATCTCAATTCTCGACCATTTATTGAAAAATTAACAGCACAACATTTATTAACTAATTTTGATTGTGGACGAGTAGAACTGAATCAGTTTATCCAAAAATATGCTTATCAAAATCAGCAAGCCAATAGCAGTCAGACTTATGTAGCTATTGACGAAGATACGATCGTCGGCTACTATACCTTGACAGTTGGTTCAGTCATTCATGCTCAAGCTCCTAGTCGAGTTACTAAAGGACAACCAAAACATCCGATTCCAGTGATGATTTTGGCCCGTCTGGCGGTGGATCTGCGATCGCAAAATCGTGGAATAGGTAAGGGTTTACTTAAAGATGCACTCAAACGTACTGCTCAAGCCGCCGATATTGCAGGTATCCGCGCTCTATTAGTTCATGCTAAGGATGCGGATGTAAAACTTTGGTATGAACGGTTTAATTTTGAGGCTAGTTGTTTCGATCCATTCTCTTTATTTCTGCTTTTAAAAGATTTAAAGAAAATACTGGAAATCGATTAAAGTAGTCTAGATGGGACTGCTATAGAATAAAACATGCCCTAACCCACAAGTCTATAAACTTGAGCCACTAGCCATCAACACCCCTTGCATTTTATTTAAAGTATTAATGAGGGTTTCTACCTGCTCGTTGGGACGCAATACGCCTAAACCTCTGGCTGTGACTTTACCAGTACTATAGACATAGCGCGATCGACTGCTATCGGTGAGATATTCGGCGAGTAGATTCCAGGCTGGTTCCGCCATTGGGGTTTCTAAAATAACGTGTTGTTTGCCATCGGGACGAATCCGACTAAAGCCGAGTTGTTTGGCAATTTGCTTGAGTTCGACGATGCGGAATAGTTGTGCGGCTGGCTTGGGAATTTCGCCATAACGATCGTGCCATTCGGCGGCAATATTTGTGAGTTCTTGTTTGGTATCTGCTGCGGCTACCGATCGATAGGCACTCATTTTTTGCTCTAGATCGGAGATATAATCAGCGGGAATCATCGCGGTAACTTTGAGATCGATTTGGGTATCATCTACTTGCGGAATTTCCTGTCCGCGAATCTCTTTAATTGCTTCTTGCAGCATTTCCATGTACAAGTCAAACCCGATTACATCCATCTGTCCCGATTGTTCTGCGCCTAGTAGATTTCCGACTCCCCGAATCTCCATATCGCGGGTGGCTAGTTGATAACCAGAACCCAACTGTGTGAACTCCTGAATCGCTTTTAACCGCTGTCTAGCTGTCTCGGTGAGTGTTGTTTCCTTCGGGAAAAATAACCAAGCATGAGCTTGAATTCCCGCACGTCCGACGCGCCCCCGTAGTTGATACAATTGGGACAATCCAAACCGATGAGCATCTTCAACTAAGATCGTATTAACGCGGGGGATGTCTAAACCCGACTCAATAATCGTAGTACAAACGAGTAAGTCTGCATCGCCATTACTAAACGTCAACATCGTTGATTCTAGTTCCGATTCGTCCATTTGTCCGTGAGCGATCGCAATCCGACAAGATGGGATTACCTCATGAATTTTGGCAGCAGTTTCTTCAATTCCTTCGATTCTGGGCACTACATAAAATATCTGTCCGCCGCGATCGAGTTCTTGCCGAATTGCTGTCTCAACAGCTTCGATTTTGTATGGTGACAAATGAGTATCGATCGGGCGACGTGATGGTGGTGGTGTGGTAATTAGGCTCATTTCTCGGACACCAGACAGCGACATATATAGAGTACGCGGGATCGGAGTCGCCGAGAGAGTCAGTACATCAATTTGACTTTTGAGGGTCTTAATCTTCTCCTTTTGATTTACGCCAAAGCGTTGTTCTTCATCGATGACTAATAAACCTAAATCTTTAAATTTCAACTCTTTACTCAGCAGTTGATGAGTACCGATAACTATATCTAGTTCGCCAGTTTTGAGACGCTCCTCGGCTGTCCGAAAGCGATTGAGCAATCCAACATTAATCGGATAGGGTGCAAATCGTTCTTTGAGAGTGTGATAATGTTGCTGAGTTAAAATCGTTGTCGGCGCGAGAAATATCACCTGTTTATTTGCAGTGACAGCTTTAAATATCGCTCTAATTGCTACTTCAGTTTTACCGAATCCGACATCGCCACAGACTAATCGATCCATCGGTCGATCGCTTTCCATATCTCGCTTGACATCTTGAGTTGATTTCAACTGATCGGGCGTTGGTTGATAGCGGAATGAGTCTTCTAGTTCCTGTTGCCACGGTGCATCGGGTGGAAAAGCAAACCCTTCTTTTTGCGATCGCTCGGCATACAATTTCAACAAATCAAATGCCAATTTCTTAATCGATTTCTTGACTTTTGCCTTCGTCTTTTCCCAGGCTTGTCCAGATAATTTATTTAATTCTGGTTTTGCGCCCGCAGCTTGACGGAACCGCGACAATACACCTAGTTGATCTGCTGCTACTTTGAGCGAACCATCAGCATATTGAATCGTTAAATAGTCACGAATAATATCATCAGTCTGAATACTTTCAAATTTAATAAATCTTCCCAGTCCGTGATTGCGGTGAACCACATAATCACCTGGACGCAATTTATTAGGATCGACTTGTTTTGATACAGCCTGACGACGTTTGCGAGTATAACCAAAACTAGCTAAAGATTGCTGTCCAAAAAACTCGCGATCGGTAACTAATACCATCCGAAATGTGGGTAGGATAAATCCTTCTAATTCGGCGATTCCAGAGTATTTGATCGCTACAGTCGTATGCTGGATCTGTAATTTGTCGATCGCTGGGAAGTCGCGAGGATTTGGGACAAATTGAGCGGGACAATCATGTTCTTGTAATAGTGATGCCGATCGCGATGGTTGAGCAGATACTAGCCAACTCGAATAACTTTGCTTATGATAGCCGCGCAAAGTGTCGGCAATTTTAGCAAATTGATGGGGGATAGTGGGAATCGATCGACAGGCAAGATTTAAACCCTCACCACTAACCGCTAATTCATCCAATCGGAGATAGGCAAACCGATCGCGAATTTTAGTCATACTAGTATCAAACTGTTGATGCCGAATTGGATTACCTGCGGGTAATGTTTCCCATTCCTCCTGCATATACTCCCACCAGCGATCGTTGTGAGCTTGAGCGCGATCGAATTCATCGACTACTACCAAACAATTATCTGGTAAATAATCTATCAGTGAATAGCAATCTTGTGAATTATCTCCATCCAAGATCGTCCCAAAATTCACAGGAGTGAGAGTTAAATTCTCAACTTTATCTAGAGAACGTTGAGTACTCGGATCGAATTCGCGCAATTTGTCCAACTCATCGCCAAACCACTCCAACCGCACCGGAAGCTCCGCCGCAACTGGGAAAATGTCAATAATATCGCCGCGCCGACTCCATTGTCCCTCAACTTCTACTAGTGGGACGCGCTCGTAGCCTAGATATACCAACTGAGTACCCAGCTTCTCCACATCTCCCTCATCCCCTACCCGCAACGTCAAACATCGCGCATCAAACTCCGCTGGTGATGGTAGATGTGGCTGAAAGGCTAGCGTGGTACAGACGATCGCCATTCGCCGATCTCCTCGTCCCCCCGTCTCCCCGTCTCCCTCTCTCGCTGAGAAAGATCGAATATCTGCCAACCCCTGCATCTGTCCCCAAATCATCTCAGATTCCAGGCTAGCATCCTTGTAGGGCGATGATTCTGTCGTGGGATAAAAATGTACCGTTTTCCAGTCCATCGCCTCCAATTGAGCCGCCCATCTACCACCCTCTTCCACTGTCGCAGTCACAACCACCAGATGTTGCTGCATTCCTTGTGTTAGGGCTGATGCTACTAAACCTTTGGGCAAGCGAGGCAATCCACTCAGATGCAGCATCCCCTGCTGTTGAAGCTTTGAGAGTAATTCAGCCGCTAGCTGGGAACGTTCGAGGGTACGAATCAGTGCAGAAAAAGCCATCGTTTCAGTCAGCAGTAGATAGTAAATAGCCGCGATCCTGACATGCTGCATCTCGATCGTTACACAGTCAAGATTTCTGGCTATGATTCACACCTTAGACGTTTTTAGCAGATTTTTAAAGGGGACTGAATGGTGAATGGTGGATGGTGGATGGTGGATGGTGAATCATGATGTCTCTCGATTCTCGTTCCGTAAGCGCAAAGCGCAGGCGTTGCCAACGCGAAGCGTCTCGTTCCGAGAAGAGGCTCCGCCAACGAGTAGGAAGGGAGTAGTTCCCAATTAAAGATGTAGGGTAGCGAGTCAATGGCGATCCGCTCTTGCAGCCTTTGTGCCCATCTACCCTCTACCCTCAGACTTTCTCAATAGTCGATTGTCTATTGCTTGGGTAGTAGGGGAATAGCTTGTTAGAAAAAGATTTTAGAGTTGCACGACATCTCCTAGCAAGAGAATCGAAATTACCATCAATAAAGCTCCAGCAGCCATATCTAGCGTTTTTGGTGACAACACCTTCGCCAGATAACGCCCCAATAGTACTCCCACCAAACTAGTTGCGATCAAAGCTGTCCCTGAGCCAAGAAAAACAATCCACGGCGATCGAGATTGGGCACTCAATAGTAATGTAGCTAGTTGTGTCTTATCTCCCATCTCCGCCAAAAAGATGGTAATAAATGTTGAAAAAAACGTCTGCCACATGCCAGCTTTTTGGCTTTGGGCGGATGTTTCAGTTGTAATGATGAGATCGGTCGATTGAGGACTTGAAGGCGAGGGACTACTAATCACAGGGCAATTTAAACTGTAGCTAAGTTTTCATATTCCTCTCATCTTCTCATAATTATTGGCAAAGGTCGAGACTTAGAGCAAAATTCCTAGCTCTGTGTCAAATCGAATCGCCTCTAGACTCCGATCTCCATACACACCTTCGATCTGTTCGCGACAACAAGCGATCGCAAAATCATTCAAATCCTCCGGCTCGATCCCAAACATCGCCACAAATGTATCTTCTTGTACGCGACAGAAGGCGGGACGATCTTCATAAATCTGACAGGTGCGGGTATCTCGATCGAGATTGA
>ENA-OFDM01000871-OFDM01000871.1-metagenomes-genome-assembly--contig:-NODE-871-length-11166-cov-2.646386_pt1 | contig 11166 bp, 12 predicted proteins | sample MGYA00153385_OFDM01 | MGnify analysis MGYA00153385
TCGGTGGATGTGGTCCAGCTACAAAAGCGTTCCCAGATGTTTGCGCTCTGGGTGCGTTGTAAGGTTGTGGTCATTGGTTTATGATTGCTGGTTGTTCTCGGTAGAACGGAATGTGTTGGATGGATATGCACTTAATCTAACTTGATTGTTAATGTTTGTAAACGTTTCTCAGTTTTGCAGAACTAATAGGGGTGATTAGTTTTTGTTATGTGTTTGTGGGTATCTCTACTGGGTATGCTTTTTGAGTATCTGAGCTGGTGCGTTACGCGATTGCTAACACACCCTACAATACTTGCGATTAGATGAGTTAGCGATCTCGTTACCCTACAGCTCGTGCGAAAGTATCTCGATCGCCGCAAGGTTAAATCTCAGAGGAACAACGTATTGACGACGATCGCGATGGCTGCCAAGATCGAAAATATTGGATCGGTAGTAAATATGTCACAGATCGGGATCGACTCAAGATCTACGGAAGACTTAATTCAGCTAGCATTGGTAGCACCTGAAGAAGACGATGATTATTTAAAAGAGCGTTAGCACTTTGTTTCCTTGCTCCAACACCGAGGAAATCGCAGAGTACTCGATCGAGCTTTAGTATTGACAAAAAGTTCGTTAATTGCCCAAAGATCGCTGGGTATCGATATTTTGGGACAGTTGGGCGTTCCAGAGCGAACTTTTCCCGATGAATGTGTGATGAGATTGTTAGAACTGCTCGAACTGGAATTCGACCCATTAATACTACGCGATATTGGTATTGCCTTGGGACATTTACGCGATCCGCGATCGATCGATCTGCAATTAAGGTTCTGTCTCCATCCCGATTGGGAGGTTCGCTATGGGGTGGTTATTGGCTTGAGTGGGCATGAGGACGAACGCGCCATCTCAGGTTTGATTAGGTTGTCTGGGGATGTGTGCCCACTCATCCGCGATTGGGCGACTTTTGGGTTGTCATCCTGACATCACAAATATTGCGGACTAACTAATCTCCGCCATTTGCTGGAGATTTAGGCAGTTTACCCTCGATGATGCAACCATATGGATCGATCGACAGGTAAGAACAAGTAGTCAATCCACATCCCCAACTTCTTCAAAAGTCAGGAATGTTCAACCATATTTATGGGATGATGAGCGGTTGAAATTCGATCGTGTGACTACTGTGAAATCATTACTACAAGTATTTCAGAGCCGGAAAATGGCGGTGTTGATGTTCCTCGGTTTTGCGTCTGGATTACCGTCTCAAATTATTGATGCTCCGCTCAAGGCTTGGCTGACGACAGCAGGTGTCGGAGTCCCCGCTATTACTGAACTATCAGCACTGGCGATGTTGCCGTATGCTTGGAAATTTGTGTGGTCGCCATTGCTCGATAAATACGCGCCACCATTTTTGGGGCGAAGACGGGGGTGGCTGCTGGTGACGCAGATTGTGCTGATTGCGCTGGTTGCATTGATGGCGATCCAGCAACCAAATGCGACAAATCTCCAAGTGATGACGATAATTGCTGTGGCGATCGGATTTTTTAGTGCGTCTCAGGATATTGCTAGTGATGCTTATCGGACGGATGTATTGAAAGAACTCGAAATGGGTGCTGGTGCTGCCGTATTTACGTTTGGGTTTAGGATTGCGATGTTGCTGGCGAGTGGGTGGGCGTTGATCGCTGCCGATCCTGCTCGGGCGGGGCATTTGAGCTGGCAGTCGGTGTATTTGATTTTGGCAGGATTGATGGCTGTAGGGGTTATCGCGACTGTATTTGCACCACAACCGATCGAAGCAGAGCAGACACCCCCTTCATTACTCGCCGCGATCGTGTTACCATTCCAAGACTTCTTTCAGCGGCGAGGAGTTGTCAATGGCATACTGGTATTACTTCTGATTGTCATTTACAAGGTGGGCGATTATATGGTCAAAGGAGTAGCGACTCCCTTTCTGCTACAAATTCATTATACCCAGACCCAAATCGGTGCAATTCAAGGCGGACTGGGGATTATTGCAACTATTATCGGTGCGTTTGTCGGTGCGGTGATTCTGAGCAAAATTGGCATCAATCGATCGCTCTGGGTATCGATCGGGCTACTATCGATCGGGATTATTCCCTACTGGCTACTCGCTCAAGCCGCACAATCGGCACCTGTCGGGCAAAGTCCTAGTGAGGCATTGCTCATCCTCGCCATCAATTCTGAGTATTTCTTTGCAGGGATGGAAGCTACTGCCTTCATTGCCTTTTTGATGAGTTTGTGCAATCGTCAATTTTCGGCGACTCAGTATGCTCTATTTACTAGTCTGATGCTGTCGGGTAAGAGTTTTATCGTCGCCCCGATGGGGAATCTTGCCAACCAAGTTGGCTGGTCTAATTTCTTTTTGTTGAGTATTCTAGCGGCGGTTCCTGGTATGGTGTTGCTGACATTTCTGGCACCCTGGAATACTAAGGATTCAGATTGGAATGCGTCGTAGTCGGCAGGTGGGCAAATTGGTTAAAATAGCGGCTGAGACTGTAGAGTCTTGGGTATTGGTGCGTTACGGCTTGCGCCTAACACACCCTACATCGGCATGATGTACTCTAAAGTTATAGCTAATCCCTAAATCCTAATTATCATGACCTTTATTCGTCAAAACGTCGGCCCTCTAATTATTCTCCTCATTTTTCTATTTGCTTTGGTAGCAACGAGTGCGAGAATTTTCTTGCCAACAGATATGTCGGGGCCAGCACCAGTAACTGGAGCTATCTTGATTCAAGGTTTATTAATGTTGCTAAAACTGTAATCAGTTAGAGGATTAGTTCTGCTAATCCCAAATATTTGACTCCGGCTGGACTGACATCAAATCGACAAGGGAGAACTTGCAGCCCTTTGGCTACTGCTGTCCGTAACAGTTGTGCGTAAATCGGATCGGTAGTATCCCCTGGTGAAAACTTAGTCAGATCGCCGCGATTGATGAGATAGAGCATCACAGCGCGATCGACTGGCATCACATCGATTAGTTCCCGTAGGTGCTTTTGACCCCTAGTTGTCTCGGTATCGGGAAAGATCGCCACATCGTCAATCGACCAAGTAGTATTCTTCACTTCCAGATAAATGGAACGATCTCCATCGCCGAGTACAAAGTCGATTCTACTGCGCCGATCTTGCCCGTAAACCACTTCCGATCGAATCGTTTGATAGCTACCGAGTTCTGGAAACAAATGCTGCTCTAAGGCGATTTTAATCAGCTTGTTGGGCAATGCGGTATTGATACCAATCCACACCCCGTCGATCTCAATCGTTTCCCAAGTGTAAGCTAGTTTCCGTTTGGGATTGTCATGGAAAGAAACCATCACTGGAGCACCGATTTGACAAACTCCAGTCATGGGGCCAGTATTGGGACAATGTGCCGTAATCGGTTCGCCCGAATCTAGTTGGATATCAGCAAAAAATCGCTTGTATCTTTTGACTAAAATGCCAGGATAGAGTTGAGGATAGGTATAAAGCACGATGTGGTGTCGATCGATTGGGGATGAAGTAGTTGAAGGGGGAATGGGAGCGAAAAACTGTAGTTAATTTCTAGTTGCTAAATAAGCTTCTAAGTGCCCCAGATCGATCGCCATTTGTTCGACTAACAAAGCAGCATTAGGCATCAATTTTTCGGTTGCTAGTCGTTCGATTTGGTTGGCTGATGTGGTGATGCTGACAATCCCGACATTAGCACTGGCACCTTTGATATAGTGAGCTTCATGAGCGATCGCGATGGGATCTCGATCGGCGATCGCTTGACGCAGCTCGGCGATGTGGATTTTCACATCTTCTGCCAACATTGTGAGTAGTTCTAGTTCAAATTCTGGGTCATCTTCAGAAACTTGATGTAATTGTTCCCAGTCGATATCAATGAGATCGTTCATTAGGTAGTGCAGTAACAGAGGTAAGCTAACGTTGATTCTTATTTTATCCTCTCGACCCCGTATTTTGATAATTAAGCACAAGCCGCCGTCTCGATCGACTATCAATTATCAATTATCAATTATCTAACTGATGTTCCAGACTACCCGCCGTCGCTTGGCAATTTGGTATACAACCGTCACAGCCATCGTGTTGCTGATCTTTGCGATTGGCATGTATATCTATGTGCGGAGTACCCTGATCGAACGGATCGATGATACTTTAAATCATGTTGTCGAAGTCGTCAGTCGCTCGATCGCGATCGACAAGATTGACGCTCCAGGCGCGATCGGTCAATTTCAGATTAATGTCGGAGCCAGTTTTCAGGATGATTCCGATCGACTGGATGACGATCGGATCGATCTAGAATTGTTTAATATCGGTGGAGAGCTATTATGGTCTACGCTGAGAGAACCGCTGAATCTTCCAGTCTGGATCGATCTCGATGGTGAAACCGTCCGCGTTAGCAATAATCGGATTCTCAGGCAAATTACGGCACCGATCGAGCGGAGTAATATCTTAGTAGGTTTTTTGAGAGTCAGTCATCCTTGGTTTGAAGTCACTAAACCTACTGAGCTACTAATTATCGATCTAACGGTAGGCACTTCTTTGGTAATTACTAGTGTCGCAGCGATCGGCTGGTTGCTATCTGGAATCGCGATCGAACCTGTCAAAGCTTCTTACCAACAGCTCAAACAGTTTACCGCAGATGCTTCGCACGAACTCCGCAACCCGATCGCGACGATCCAAACCAATGTGCAAGTCGCACTGAGCGAAGAACCCCTGCAACCACAGCAACGCCAACAGCTTCAGACGATCGAACGCTTAACTCGTCGCTTGGGTAGATTGGTTGACGATCTGTTGTTTCTCGCTCGTCAAGATAGCAGCATCGTCACCCCTGAGTTTAGTCCTATCCCATTGGATGCACTACTGATGGAAACGATCGAAGAACAGCAATTAGCAGCAGTAGCCAAGGGCATTCGCCTCACACTGGAGATTATCGATCCGCTCCCCGCCGCCATTGTGCAATCAGAACAGCACGAACTCGAAGCATTTAGTATCAGTGGCGATTGGGACAGGTTGGCGCGGTTATTTACCAATCTGCTGACTAATGCAATTCAGTACACACCATCACACCAGGATCGAGCGCAAATTAATGTCCAACTCAGACAATTAATTCGTCAAAATACATTTTACCTCCAAGTTCGGGTTCAAGATAATGGGATCGGCATCCCCGATGTGGCACTTCCACATTTATTCGACAGGTTTTATCGGGTCGATCCAGCTCGTACAGCCAATCCTTCTGATGTTAGTAGCGGCTCAGGCTTGGGACTAGCGATCGTCCAATCGATCGTCAATAATCATCATGGCGAACTCTCGATCGACACTCAACTCGGTGTCGGGACGACTGTAATTGTGACTTTTAAGGGGGCGGTAATTCGATCGTTATAGCTCTAGTTACCATGCTGGCTTTCGATCTCAGCTTCGCTCTGGCAGTCTCTTGGCTCAAAATCAGGTGAGTTTTTTTAAACTATCGATCTTAGGGTTAGAAAAATAAGCTCCAACTACAACGGCGGACTCTGCGTCTCTAGGTGACTCCAAACCCATAAAATCACCTCCGAGCTGGTTATCGAAACAGCTCGGAGGTGATGGTTTTGGACTAATAATAATAGATATTACTAGTGACAAGGATAGTAGGGAGGACATGGATAACCGTAGCCACCACCTTTACTGCCCTTCTTGCTGCCCTTTTTGCTGCCTTTCTTCTTGCTTCCACCACCGCAACCATATCCGCCACCACCGAAGATTTGGCGGCTGTCAGTTTCTTCAAGTTCGGTTAAAAAGCTTTCTGTATCTGCAAATAAGTCGCTACCAGCAGGTTTCAAGTTAGAGATTTCAATAAGAGCCATATTCAATCTATTCCTATGTTACAAATTTGAAGACAGATAGATGTTTGTGGAGATCTCTGTCATCACCAATCATGCTCGATCGCCCTTTCGATCGACAACCCCTTTGGCTCGATCGAAAGGACATAACACTATGTCTAAAATCTATTTTTTGAGGTCACAAACGAGCTAAAACTTGAATTTAGAGAGCCAACAAATACACCCGAACTAATATTGGGGCGATCCTCAGTATCCAAAACTGCAACTTAGCGATAATTGAGAGACTTAATTGTGTTAGTTTTAGCCAAACAAAAATCGTAATTACTCAACTATGTCCCAATCTGAGGCGGAAGGATGGAGATCTGGCTGCATCCAATCGATGCCAGCGGTTGCAAACTCCTTGCGGATGGTATCAAGTTTATCGCTGGATCGAGTTTTACCTTGCTTCATCGCTGTCAATAAACCTGTGGCGAAGAGTTGACATCGCTGCATCCCAAATGAGCCAGGGGTACTTGGTACCTCGGCGATTCCCAATCCTGGTGCTAGCTGCTGGGTAAATAATGGCACATCAGGGGAAAACTCAGCTTGATGTGCTTGATAAATCGCGGCTAAGACTGTGTGTACTGCAATGTATCCGGCTTGAGGGAGCCAAAGTGTACCTGCATCATAACGATAAAACAATGCAGGATCGTGGAGGATGGCAAATTGAAATGAAATACTTAATCTATTTAATTCAGAGGTAAGTTTTTGAGCGATCGCGACAGCGGCATTGGGCGTAAAATTAAAGTAAATTTCGACTGATTTTTCTCGATCGGGCGATCCCAGATTACCGATGATGATGTATGTATCTCGACCGACGAGATTGTGAGGTAGATAAATAGGAATCGTATCTCCAATGTCAGCTTGTAGTAATTTGGGTAAATGTTGTTGACGATCTATGTGTAGGTGCAACCCATCTTTGACGACTATAAACTCATCCTTAGTCTCAGCCACTATTTGCCAATCAGGATCGACATAGCCGTGACTAGTATTACTCTGTTGCAATCGTAGACACAGATCGATATCGATGCCATTGATGATATTATTTTTAATTGTGGTTGGTTGTTTTGCTACGATATCCAGCTCTTTAATACTCATCAAGCTGTGACTGAAATAGATATTATAGAGATAGTTTTGGACTTGGATCGCTAAATACTTGGCTTGCAATTGCGGTGATATTCGATCGAGTCTAGTAATTAAAGCTGGTTCTAGCTCAAGCGGAGGGTAGTCAGGATGACGAACACTAAAATTTTGCTCTATCTCAATTTTATCGACTATTTCTAGTATCGTCTGCGAGAAGTTTAACATCTAATTAATTATTTATTAACTGAGAAAAGTTGCTACCAAATAAGGTATTCATGGCGGCTTGAGGAGTGCAAAGTAATTGTTTGGCTACTTGGAGCATGACAATACCACGATTGCCAAAAGTACGGTCTTCATCAATAGTGATTTCAACTCGTTGAATCAGAGCTAGACCAGCAAATTGGATCGCACGATCGAGATAATCTGGACGAGCGGTGATAATCGCTGGAAAGCCCTCCAGATAGGACTGAATCAGGGTGAATAGAGATGGTTGGAGCAACTCTAGGGGAGTAGTTGCTAATTGTAATGACTCATTAATACTGAGGGTATTATTGATAAATAATCCATCTAACCAAATCTCTAAATAACTACCTAATATACAGCCGAGATCGAAAGCTGGATCGCCCCAATCAGCACGTTCCCAATCAATTAACCGAATTACTGACGATCCGGTTTGTTCCCAATTTAGATCCAGCAGAATATTATTAATTTTTAGATCGTTATGAACTAGACAACTAGGATCGATCGAACGATCGAGATCGGCGATCGCTTGTGATAAACTAGGAAAACGTTGATAAAGCTTGAAAAATTGTAGACACTCTGGCGGCATCACTCCAAAAATTTGAGGTGTAATTCGAGCTAGGCGATGAATAATATCAGCGGCGCAGTTTCTCCGCTGAAGTATCGCAGGAGTAACATCTGAATTGTCTTGACAATCGCGCAAAAATTGGTAATATTCTGTCTGGTGAAATGTTTGACTGTGAATAGTTGCCAGTAGTTGACCGATCGATTTAGCGATCGGTAATGGAAATTGACGCTCTTTAATATAATACTGATAAAGATCGCCATAATCTACTAAGTATTTAACGATTAGAATAGAACTATGTGGGTCGAAGTGTAGTATCTCTGGTAAAAAGCTGCTAATTCTCTGCTGGAGATTTGGGAAGGATTCGATCGTTTGTTTCATGTGCCAAGCCGACCAGAATTCTCCGGCTGTTTCACCTCGATCGTTGTAAATTTCTTGCTTGATTAATAAGTTTCTACCATCAATAAAGCTAATCAGAAGATTAAAATTTTTAGCAGGTATAACTGTCGTTTTGCTAGTAGCTCGATCCGACACAATGCAATAGTTGAGTTTAGCTAAATATTCAAAGACATTCTCTGTATCTAAAATAGTTGTCATCTGAAGTTAAGACTAGTTAGAGACTATTATTTTTACCAAATCACTTTAACTTTTGTCAAGATAAATTACGATCTTTAATGGTACGTAATTTGATGATAGTCTTAAATGTAATACTAATGTATGTATAGGATCGGTAGTAATGCTACTCATCAAAATTCAGCAATAATACTGATGTCATAAATATTTACTATTATTGTGCACAAAGGGTTACAAATTTTATGTGTAGAGATATTTATGCTGTAGAGCTATCGATCGTTACTATTTTTAATCGAAAGATTAAGAAATAATAAAATAAAAATGTCATAGCATAAAAATCGCCTAACATAACCTGAGATTAAGAGTTTAGGAAAAGGATCGTGACTCAAATTAATCAATTTAATCAGGAACAATTATTGAATAAATACTTAACAAAATTTCAACGTCAATTACTGGGAAAGCAACTGGAAATTGAGACTATTCCCGAATACCGACAGCGAATCGAGATTATGTTACTGGCGGATGAAGGTAACAGCCAGACCCAAATTTGTCGTGCCTTAAGCTGTTCGCCATTGACCGCTAGACACTGGATTTTGATGGCTAAATCCGGTCAAGCGCACAATTGGCAAGCCCAGCCGATCGGTCGTCCAAAAATTGTCACATCTGACTATATAGATCGACTCAAGCAACTTGTAAATGCCAGCCCGAAAGAATTGGGCTATCCATTTTCTCGCTGGACGGGGCAATGGCTAAGTACACATTTATCCCAAGAATTTAACATCGGGGTAAGTGCCAGACATATCAATCGGCTGATCGGTGAAATTGAGGCTGAAGTTAAATTAGCCGCAGTCAAGCAGCAACATTCGAGCTGTCGTCATCATCTAGTCATTGCTGACTTACCCGAGCGTCAGATCTCAATCGAGTAGTTGCTGGCAATTGTTAGCGATGCACCGATCTCACCTTCAAATCGATCGATGTGTCGTTATTACAGCCACGATAACTTAACTCTGTTCCAACTATTTTACTGTGGCTGATGGTTCAAAATCCTGCACTTACTTCTGTCTCAGGCGATCGAATCGCAGCGGCTTTACCGGAGCTATTAGTCCAAGTTCTGGGCACCGAAATTGCTGCCGCAGATATCGCTAAAATCCAATCTCAGACTCAAATTTTTGCAATTATCCCCGGTCAAAGTTTTTGGAAATCTAGCGATCGGCTCTTAGGGATTTATGTGATTTTAGCGGGGAAAGTGCGGTTATTCGTTAGATCCGGTGCTCCTGTGGAGAACTTCGAGGACGAACGAGTGGCAACTCTGACTATCGGGAAGAGTTTTGGCGCGAGTACTTTGTTTCCAGATGCTGACTTTCGGCACTACACGGCGAAAGCAGCTCTAGTCGTTGGTGGTGCCGAAATATTAGTAGGATTTATCTCTAGAGAATGTCTCCAGTCTTTGTGGGGTAAGTATCCGCAGATCCAGAGCCATCTGAGCGAACGCGCCCAATATCTCGATGCAATTATCAGGGGTGAAATCGAACCTTCAGCCCTTCATCCTAAACTAGGACTCTCATCCCGCCACATCCGCACCCTCGCCCCAACACCTCAGCGAGAATCCCCTGCGCGGCAAGTTAAAACCGCAGCGGCTCCCGATCGATTTAAAGAAGCTTATTTCCCCACCCCCAGTCAGAAAATGGGGCAATGGTGGAAAAAAGTCACCCACAACTATCCGTTTTATGCTCAACATAGTGCATCCGATTGTAGTGCAGCTTGTGTTGTAATGGTGGGGCGGTATTGGGGTAGAGAGTTCAATATCAATCGCTTGCGGGAGCTTGCCTATGTCAGTCGCGACGGGGCATCACTCAAAGGGTTGGCAAATGCTGTCGAAAATCTTGGGTTCAATAGTCGCCCAGTGAAAGCTAGTCTCGATCGACTTGCCCATCAGCAGCTCCCAATTATCGCGCATTGGGAAGGTAATCACTATATTGTGGTGTTTGAAATTAGTTCTCAGCACGTAATTGTCTGCGATCCAGCGATCGGTCAAAAAAAGTTGACCCCTGCCGAATTTGTCAAGGGGTGGACGGGTTACTGTTTACTAATGGAACCTACGCTGGCATTGAAAAAAACCGAGGGGAAATCCACTGATTTTTGGCAGCTATTCCAGCTAGTTACACCTCACAGAGTCGTAATCGGCGAGATATTTATTGCTTCGATCGTTTTGCAGATTTTCGGGCTGATCTCGCCGATTTTTACTCAATTAATTTTAGATGGAGCAATCGTTCACAAATCTGCGAGTAGTCTGGCTACCTTTGGGGTGGGGTTGCTCATCTTTGGTATTTTCCAAATTGCCATGACTGCTTTGCGACAATATTTGATGGCACAGACAGCAAATCGGATCGATGCCGCGTTGCTAGTTGGCTTTATTCGTCACGCTTTTAGTTTGCCATTGAGTTATTTTGATTCTCGTCATGTGGGCGATATCATCTCACGGATTCAGGAAAATCACAAGATTCAAACTTTCATCACTGGGCAATCTTTGGGAGTATTACTAGATCTGATGTCAGTGTTTGTCTATGCGACGCTGATGTTTATCTACAGTTGGAAGTTAGCACTAGTTACGCTGATATCAATTCCACCATTTCTGATTCTCACCTTTGCTTCTACGCCATTTCTCAAGAAGATGTCGCGAGAGATTTTTAATGCCTCGAATGCAGAAAATAGCTATCTGATCGAAGCTCTCAATGGTGTCCGCACAGTTAAATCCATGTCTGTGGAGAAGTCCGTCCGCTGGAGTTGGGAAGAACGCCTGAATCAGGAGATAAAACAAACTTATCGCGGACAAATCATGGGAATTAAAATTCAGATGATTAGTTCGACAATTAA
>ENA-OFDM01000872-OFDM01000872.1-metagenomes-genome-assembly--contig:-NODE-872-length-11165-cov-2.990279_pt1 | contig 11165 bp, 10 predicted proteins | sample MGYA00153385_OFDM01 | MGnify analysis MGYA00153385
AGGTTCCCTCCAGATTTAGCGAGACAAGACAGGGGGCGATCCTCACTAGCGAATCGATTAACAGAACCGTATTGCCACACCTCCCACATTCCTAATACCAAACCAATGAGTGAAAGTGCGATTCGTCCAGCTATAATTACCGGAGTTATTCCCGATTCGATCGCATCAGAAATCGGCTTTAGTCCTGGCGATCGATTGGTAAAGATTAACGGTAAAAAACCTCGCGACCTGATCGATTATCAGTATTTATGTAGTGATGAAGTTCTGGATTTAGAAGTCCTAGATATCAAGGGAAAAGCTCATCAGATCGAGATCGAGAAGGATTACGATGAAGATTTGGGGCTAGAGTTTGAGTCAGCTTTGTTCGATGGTTTGATGCAGTGCAACAATAAATGTCCGTTCTGTTTTATCGATCAACAACCTCCTGGCAAACGCGAATCTTTATATCTTAAAGATGATGATTATCGGTTGAGCTTCTTGTATGGTAGCTATCTGACTCTCACCAATCTCACCACCAGAGAATGGGATCGGATCGCCCAGATGCGGCTCTCGCCCCTGTATGTTTCCGTCCACGCTACCGAACCAGAAATTCGATCGCAACTCCTAAAAAATGCTCGTGCGGGTGAAATCATGAGCCAATTGGCATGGTTTCAGTCTCATCGCCTCGAAATCCACGCTCAAGTAGTATTGTGTCCAGGCATTAACGATGGAGTGCATCTCGATCGCACAATCCGCGATTTAGCCAGCTTTCATCATGGCGACACACCCGCAGTGGCTTCCGTCGCAGTCGTTCCCGTCGGACTAACCCGATTTCGCCCCAACTTGACCGAACTTGCTCCCGTCACGCCAGCCACAGCCAAAATTGTCATCGCCCAAGTCGAAGCCCTCCAACAAGAATTTCGGCAACAATTTGGTTCTACTTTCGTCTGGTTGGCTGACGAATGGTATCTGATTGCGGGAGTAGAACTACCAGCTAGCGATTACTACGAAGACTATCCCCAACTGGGAAACGGCGTTGGTTCGATTCGTCGCTTTCTCGATGAATTTGCTGAAGAAATCGCCGAATGGGAAATTACCGCGATCGATCCTCCTCACATCTGTACCTGGGTGGTCGGCAATGCCGTCGAAAATGCCTTCCAACCCATCGTTAAGCAGTTGAATAGTATCCCAGGTCTAACGGTCAACTTGGTGGCGATCGCCAGCCAATATTGGGGGCAACAGATGACAGTCACAGGTTTATTAACCGGACACGATTTACTTCACGAGCTACCAGGGCGAGATTTGGGCGATCGAGTTTTAATCCCCAGCGTGATGCTCAAGCACGACGAAGCCAAATTTCTCGATGATGTGACAATCGAGGAACTAGCCCAGAAACTACAGATTCCACTAGTTCCAGTCAATGGAATTCATGATTTTCTAGAAAAATTAGGGAAAAATAGATCGGGAGCCGATCGTTGCTAGTGGCTGGTGTATGAGGTAATTTAGACTGTAGTATCCGCTCTCCAGATCTTTCAAACAGTTTTATAGACTAATCGACTATGCTAACTCCGATCCAATTAATTCATCAGCTCAATCGTCGGTGCGTTGTGACATCACGCCCTAGCCACACTCAGAGCTTTAGTTTCCCTGGCACAGTTAGATTTCAAACAATTTTGGCGATAATTGGGCTGGGTTTAGGTGGATTGGGTGTGGAAACCGCACGGGCAAAATCATTGGATTTCGGCGATGTCCGTCACCTAGAACTAGCTACAAGTAACCAATCTAGTCCAGAGCGATCGAAGATCGCCCAAACTACCACCAACCCAGCATCTGACAGTAATATCAAACTGCCCAACGACCTCAATCTACCCAAAACAGGTAGAGAAGTTCAAATTACTGGCACCAGAGCCATCACCATTCAGGAAGCGATCGATCTTGCCTTTCGCAACAATCGCCAAGTCCAAGCCTCACGGTTGACAGTCGCTCGCTCTCAAGCCTCAATTGGCGCAGCACAAGCCACTCAAGCCGTGCAAGTAGGATTGACAAGCACCCTCCAAAATCAAGGATCGCCCTTAATCATCGGCGATCGACCTCAAATTGGCAACAGCAGCACCACCGATGTCCAAGGCACTCTCCAAGCAACTTACAATGTCCTCAGTGCTGGTCGAAATCAGAGTAGCGTCCGTGTTGCGGAAGAACAAGTTAGATTCGACAGACTAGATCTGATTCGAGTCGAACAACTAGTGCGCGGTCAGGTCATCACCGCCTACTACGATCTCCAAGGGGCTGACTCAGCCATCATCATCAACCAAGCTTCCGTCCTCGATGCAACTCGCAGCTTGAGCGATGCCCAGCTCCAAGAACGGGCTGGTGTCGGGACTAGATTTGACATCCTCCGCGCTCAAGTGCAACTAGCGACCGCCAATCAAGATCTGACCAATTCTCAAGGTCAACAGCAGACCGCTCGCAAAAGGATTGCTCAACTCCTAGTCGTAGATAATAATACTCAATTTACAGCAGCCGATACCGTGCGGGAGTCGGGTACCTGGAACTACTCCCTCGAAGAGAGTGTAGTCATAGCATTCAAAAATCGCCCCGAAGTCAAGCAACAACTCTCCCTCCGCCTGATTAGCGAACAACAGCAAATTATTGCGTCTGCGGCTGACTCCGCTCAGGTCAATCTTTTTGCTAGATACGGTCTTGGTAAGAGTCTGACGACTTCTGTTTCAGCCCAGGATAACTACAGCCTAGGCGCACAGTTGAGTTGGAACTTCCTAGACGGTGGCGCAGCCGGATCCAACTCCAACCGAGAAAAGGTCAACCAACAAATTTACGAAAATCAATTCACGACTACCCGCAATCAAATTCGGTTTGAAGTCGAACAAGCTTATTTTAGCCTCGGCTCCAGTCAAAAAAATATCGCCACCTCCACCCAAGCCCTCAGACAAGCAGAAGAAAGTCTCAAACTCGCCCGGTTGCGCTTTCAAGCTGGGGTCGGTACCCAAACTGATGTAATCGTTGCTCAAACTGCTCTGGCTACCGCCCGTGGCAACCGCATCACGGCGATCCTCAATTACAACCGCGCCCTATCTAGTCTCCGCACAGCTACAGTTTTGGCACAGTAATTTAGGTGTTAGGCTTTAGGCTTTAGGTGTTAGGTGTTAGGGTCTAGACATTAGGCTTTAGGCTTTAGGGTTTAGGCTTTAGGTGTGAGGGTTTAGGTGTGAGGTGTTGGGTGTTGGGTGTTAGGTTTGAGATATTTTTAATTTCTCCATGTCCCCCAGTCCCCCCGTCCCCACTGTGCCTACGGCAGGCTAACGCCAACGACTTCGCTCAGTGCAAGCCAGTCCCCAAGTCCCCCCGTCCTAGTCTGGTTTCCCGAACCAATTACAGCAACCAATGGCGGCAACTTTACAAGAGAGATTGGTATAATTCAATTAAGTAAGTGAATTTCACTTATTCAAACTCATATTCCGCCTTTGTTTAGAAATACTCCTATGCTAATATCCAACACTCACAGGTCGATTACTAGCTATAACCAGAGCCAAATCTATGCAGGTGCTAATGTGGTGCCGATGGTAGTCGAGCAATCTGGAGTTGGCGAAAGATCTTTTGATATCTACTCGCGATTATTACGCGAAAGAATTATTTTCTTGGGTACTCAAGTAGATGATGCCGTTGCTGATAGCTTAGTCGCCCAAATGCTATTTCTCGAAGCTGAAGATCCAGAAAAAGATATTCAATTGTATATCAATTCCCCTGGCGGCTCGATTACCGCAGGGATGGCAATTTATGACACCATGCAACAAATTCGTCCCGATGTGGCAACTACTTGCTATGGTTTAGCAGCCAGCATGGGCGCGTTTTTATTGGCTAGTGGGGCGCATGGAAAACGTAGCTCTCTACCCAATTCCCGCATTATGATCCACCAACCGCTAGGCGGTGCCCAGGGACAAGCTGTGGACATCGAAATTCAGGCGCGGGAGATTCTCTATCTCAAAAACCACCTCAATGGTTTGCTAGCACATCATACCGGACAACCGATCGAAAGAATTGCAGAGGACACCGAGCGGGACTTTTGGATGTCGCCAGCAGAAACTCAAGCGTATGGATTGATCGATCGGACGATCGATCGGCTCTAAATCTGCGATAGTTATTAGCGAGTAACCATCGATCGGCTTACCGTCACACCACAACATTAAGCTCCACCACAACTAACCGCCCGCTTATCGTTCATCACCCGTCCAGTTATCGGTACTCTATTTTTCTTCATGAGGCAAGCTCTCAAATATGCCAGCTACTAAAAACTATGACTCCCATCTCAAATGTTCTTTTTGTGGTAAATCACAAGAACAAGTTCGCAAGTTAATTGCTGGGCCGGGAGTTTACATCTGTGATGAATGCGTAGAGCTATGTAATGAGATCCTCGATGAAGAATTACTAGATCCCAACGGCCCCATCTCTCATCCTCCCGCAAAATCCGAGCCACAGCGCAAACGTCGCGAATCAGTGCCGATCGATCTTAGCAAAATGCCTAAGCCGCGTGAGTTGAAAAAATATCTAGACGATCGGGTGATCGGCCAGGATGAAGCCAAAAAAGTCCTCTCCGTAGCTGTCTATAACCATTACAAACGACTGAGCTACGCCCAGTCCAAAGCTAACACCCCTCAAGCCCCATCTACAGGTGTCAATGGCATCCACAAAGCTAACGCCACTGATGATGGGGTCGAACTCCAAAAGTCGAACATCTTGCTGATCGGCCCAACTGGCTGTGGCAAAACCATGCTCGCCCAAACCTTGGCTAAAGTCTTAGACGTACCCTTTGCGGTCGCTGATGCCACTACTCTGACAGAAGCAGGTTATGTCGGCGAAGATGTCGAGAATATCTTGCTTAGACTACTCCAAGCAGCCGATCTAGATGTAGAAGAAGCCCAACGCGGAATTATTTACATCGACGAGATCGACAAAATCGCCCGCAAAAGTGAAAATCCCTCCATCACTCGTGATGTATCAGGCGAAGGTGTCCAGCAAGCACTACTCAAAATGCTCGAAGGCACGATCGCCAGTGTTCCACCCCAAGGCGGTAGGAAACACCCCTATCAAGACTGCATCCAAATCGACACCAGCAACATCATGTTTATCTGTGGTGGGGCATTTGTAGGGCTAGATAAGACGATCGAGCAACGGATGGGTAAAAAGTCTATGGGCTTTATTCAGCCAGGTGATACCCCCAATCGCGAACAGCGGACAGCGGATATGATGAAACATCTAGAACCTGAAGATCTGGTCAAATATGGGCTAATCCCCGAATTTGTCGGTCGGGTACCAGTAATCGCTACCCTCAAGCCATTGGACGAGAATACCCTCGTCTCGATCCTGACTGAGCCTCGCAGTGCCCTCGTCAAGCAGTACGAAAAACTGCTCCACATGGATAATGTCGCCCTCGAATTTCACCCCGATGCAATTAGAGCCATCGCTAAAGAAGCTCACCGCCGTAAAACTGGAGCTAGAGCCTTGCGCGGGATTGTTGAGGAGTTGATGCTCGATGTGATGTATGAGCTGCCCTCACGCAAGGATTTGACCCGTTGTACGATCACGCGGGAAATGGTGGAAAAACGCTCGACTGCCGAATTGTTGATCCATCCCGCATCAGTGCCAAAACCTGCATCAGCTTAGTGTCGATTTGCTGTTGCTAGCCAAAACTAGCATCAGCATAGTTTAGAAGAAAGGCGATCGCTACGGTAGCGATCGCCTTTGACGTTAAAATCGTAGCTCAGAAATGACAATCGATAAGCCAAATATCTTAGATAATTTGCTCGAAATGTCGCGATCGCCGCCCCAATCCAGTGCGCGATCGACCGTCTGAGATTGCTCGATCGCAGCTATTGAGTACCTCAGATCGTTACTCTGATAGCAATTGTCATTTAGTAGCAATAGCCGATCGTTTTTGCCTGACCAATATTACCACCCATGAGAGCATCCACTTTGGCGATCGATCTGTAAACAATTTCCATGAAATGGCTGATGTTAGAAGCTAGTCAGTTAGAATATATTACCTATATAAATTCAAACCGCTAATTTAAATTATTTAAGTATAGCAATACGAATTTTAATAATTCTTTTTTAGTAGTGCTGACACAACTGTAAATTCACATTACTAAGGGAAATCGGGGTTTAAGCTTTCACAGGCTGGTAATAATATTACCAGCCATTTTTATTGGTAATATTACCGATTTAACCATGACCAAGGCTCAATCTGGGCAACGTGGAGTAACTCCTGACTCAGTTCGGCGTGTAGTTGCCCATTAGTTGCTAGAATTCGACCCGATCGAATGTCAAATGGACTGCGATCGTATGCCGTAACGGTACCACCAGCCGCCTCGACAATCGCCACACCCGCCGCCAAATCCCAGGGCGAGAGTCCACGCTCCCAGTAGCCATCTAACCTACCACAGGCGACGTAAGCCAGGTCGATCGAAGCTGCGCCAGCACGTCGGACACCTTGGGTAATGTGGGTTAGATAACAAAATTCTTGATAGTTATTATCGGGGGTTTCGCGTCGATCGTAAGCAAAACCTGTCACGAGCAGACTTTGAGCTAATTTATCTACAGTAGAGACATGAATAGGTCGGTCATTGCAAGTTGCACCTAGTCCCACCGCACCGCGAAATAGTTCTTTGTGGAAGGGGTCGAAGATCGCGCCGACTATCGGAACGCCATTAATTAATAATCCGATCGAAGCTGCTGAAAATGGGTACTGGTGTGCATAATTAGTCGTACCATCCAACGGATCGATCGCCCAGAGATATTCAGCATCAAGCTCGCCAAATTGACCTGATTCTTCAGCTAAAATCGAATGATCGGGAAAATGTTGGCGGATTATGTCTAAGATGACTGCTTCGGCTTGCTTGTCAGCTTCTGTAACTAGATCGCCAGGACGACCTTTTTCGACGATCGATTCTAACTTACCCCAACAAGCCTGCAATACTTCTCCTGCGGCTAATGCTGCTGTCGTTGCTACATCTAAATAAGTAGATAGTCGATCGGTTGTTGGCGTTGTCTCGACCTTGGAGAATTGTTGGGGTGAATTCATTAGCTCGACTTACCATCTAAATATCTGCAATAGTTATTGTACATTAGCAAGGTCACTAGTTGTAGTCTGTACATCACTATAAAAATTCCCCAATCAAGTTGGGGAGACTGACCAAGATCGACTTATTCTCACTAATTAGTTCGAGCTGGTACTTGCCTGACTACTACCAACTAAATCGTATTGTCTTTTCGTCTCGACATAAAATTGGCGATGTGGCTGTAACTGTTGGTAGTAAAGACTAATTCCTTGTTGAATTACTAAAGCATGGTCTTGATTTGTATGGTCTTGAATCTCTGCCAACTGGCGAGCAGTTTCGGCATCTAATTGAATTATGAGCTGCATATAAAAAACCTCTAATGTAGACTTATTAGCATAATCATTCTAAATGACAACATTCCAGATTGTATCAGTCGATCGATAGATATTACCAGCTCGCCATCACTTATTTTCCTGCTTCTGTAGGATGTTAAAAACTAATGCTCAAGACATTTGTAGACAATTATAATTTAATCATAAACCTTTTCAATACTGCAATTCTGTTGCTTTAGATACTGCAACTAAGTCGAAACGATTTAGACATAATTAAAGAGTAGCTACTTATCCAAACGTAGGACAACTTAACAATCAATCGCCAGATGACAAATTTTTCGGTAAAATGCTAGTACAAGTAATCACTCACTCCCTAACTCGATGGTCATGAACCCAACAGCAACAAAGGAAACCAGCGACAAAACGAATGAACCCAGCGACAAATCGCTGGAAGCTATGAGACATTTCTCCGAAACTTATGCTAAAAATACCGACACTTACTTCTGTGTAGACCTTTCGGTCACTGCTGTAGTGATTAAGGGACTAGCAAAAAATAAAGAAGATTTGGGTTCACCCCTTTGTCCCTGTCGTCACTATGAAGATAAGGAAGCTGAAGTTAAAGCTGCTTTTTGGAACTGTCCATGTGTCCCCATGCGCGAACGCAAAGAATGTCATTGCATGTTGTTCTTAACTCCAGACAATGACTTTGCTGGAAAAATGCAAGATATCGCCATCGAAGAAGTCAAAGCAGTGTAATCGGTCAATCGCGAATAGATGTAGTCTCTTAGTCTAAATATCACTACTCTTTTGTCGAACGATCGGTAGAAAAGAGTAGCGATATTGACTGTTTTTAGAGTCGATCGCCATGCAAAGTTTGAGTTGACGATCTAAGCACGTCACAATGGTAAAATATTCTCAGGTGGATATTTACCACCGATCGCTATTTTAGTTCAAACCTATGTCTGTTGATGAATCGATCGATCTACATGATGCTGTCCCAATCGATCGGATTAAATATGACGATCGGGGTTTAGTTCCCGCTATCATCCAAGACTACTTGGATGGAACCGTACTGATGATGGCGTGGATGAATAGCCAATCTCTGCAAAAGACTCTAGATACAGGCGAAACCTGGTTCTGGAGTCGTTCTCGCCAGGAATTTTGGCACAAAGGTGCAACTAGTGGACATACTCAGCACGTCAAAGATATTCGTTATGACTGCGACAGTGACGCATTGCTAGTCACCGTCGAGCAAGTTGGGGACATCGCCTGTCATACAGGAGCACGTAGTTGCTTTCACCAAATCGCCACTGCTACCGCCGCACCACCCGCCGATACACTCTCAGATTTATACCAGACTATTTGCGATCGTCGTGACGCTCCTCAAGCAGGTTCATACACCCAAAGTCTATTTGCAGGTGGAGATAATAAAATTCTCAAAAAAATTGGTGAAGAAGCCGTAGAAGTCGTAATGGCTTGTAAAGACGATCGACCAAACGAAATCGCAGGTGAAGTCGCCGATCTGTTCTATCATACTCTCGTCGCCCTCGCTCACCATCGCGTCAGCATCCGCGATGTCTACCGCGAACTCCAATCTCGTCGCAAATAGCGGTTTTTGCTGGGAATCCATATTTCCGATAAGAATTACCTGACACCTAATTAAGCTTATGCTGACAGAAATCGCCCAAAAAACCCGAATAGCCGCTCAACATTTAGCGAGTCTTCCCACTGAAGCCAAGAACATCGCGATCGAATCTATTGCTAAATCTCTAGAAAGCCATGCCGATGAAATCGTCGCTGCAAATGCAGCCGATTGTCAAGCTGCGGAGGGGGAAATTGCCCCAGCTTTGTATGCCCGACTGAAACTAGATGCGGCTAAACTCAAAGGTGCGATCTTTGGTGTCCGTGATGTCGCTAAATTAGCCGATCCAGTAGGTCAAAGACAGATCCACAAAGAACTCGATGCTGGCTTGATTATGCAGCGCGTAAGCTGTCCTGTTGGTGTTTTAGGGGTGATTTTTGAAGCTCGTCCCGATGCAGTAATTCAGATTGCAAGTTTGGCAATTAAGTCGGGGAATGGGGTAATTTTAAAGGGTGGACGGGAAGCGATCGAGTCTTGTACTGTACTAGTAAAAGCAATCAAAGCGGGATTGGCTCAATCTGAAGTCGATCCTGATGTCATTCAAATCTTAACCACGCGATCGGAAACCACCGAGCTACTAAAATTAGACCGTTATGTGGATCTAATTATCCCGCGCGGTTCCAATGAATTTGTGCAATATGTCCAAGATAATACCCGCATTCCCGTTCTCGGTCATGCTGATGGAATCTGTCATCTATATCTAGATAGTGAGGCAGATTTCGACAAAGCGATCGCGATTACGATCGATTCTAAAACTCAGTATCCAGCAGCTTGTAACGCGATCGAGACCCTATTGATTCATCAATCGATCGCTAGTAAATTATTACTGCCAATTGTTAATCAATTACAGGCAAATGGGGTAGAAGTAAGATTGAGCGAACTCGGACACGAAATCTTAGGTAATCTAGAGAATCTCACGATCGATCTGGCGATCGCCACAGATTGGGCGACTGAATATAGCGACCTCACTCTCGCCGTCCAAATCGTCCCCGATCTCGACGCAGCCATCACCCATATCAATACCTATGGTTCACGCCATACCGATGGGATTGTCACCGAAAATCTTACCACGGCTAAAGTATTTTTCGATCGAGTCGATGCCGCAAATGTATTTCACAACTGCTCGACCCGATTTTCAGATGGGTTCCGGTATGGTTTCGGTGCGGAAGTAGGCATCAGTACCCAAAAGATGCCCCCACGCGGGCCAGTTGGCTTGGAAGGGTTGGTGACTTATAAATATCAAATTACTGGCGACGGACACATTGCTGCTACTTATACAGGCGATAATCCCAAGCCATTCACACACCGAGATTTATAGATCGGTCTAACATTGAATTATTACTAAGTCTGTACTGCAAAATTGTCAGGATGAATGCCATGATTTATCCAGGTGATGGCTTCCTCGGCACTTGTCATGGTATGAGGCACGCGCAAGACATGGATATGATTTGTCGATGGGCAGGTGATCTTGAGCAAAAATATTGGTTCGACATCTACACCTGCATGAATCTTCATCAGGTAATATTCTCGCCAAGAATAGATCGCTGATACTTTCTGGTAAAAATGAAATTGAATTACAACCAGCATCTAGAAATTCAAGCATGGCAAGATTTCCTACTCTTTCAGATAAGATTTAAATACCATTTTCAGAAAAATTTAGTTCTTTTAGATTTATTAAATTAAAAAGAGATTCAGGCAAACTAGTCAACTTGTTTCGGCTTATATCTAGACTAGTTAGATCGATGAGTTCACCAATATTATCTGGTAATTCAGTTAAATTTACATCGCTGAGTTTTATAGTAGTCGATCGATCTTTTTTAGCTTTCTCGATTACTGCGGCTAATTCTTCCTGTGTCATCTCGATCGATCCCAATACATCTATAAAATAAGAATACCCACGATCGCGATCGATCGAAACGATCTGACAGATATTGGTGGGGATGGGCGGGTTTGATTTAAAGATAATGGTGCTATATCGAAACTTTTAGCATAAACCCGCCCCTACGAGTTGATTGTGATATGACTAAAAATTAGAAAATGATATTTAGATAGATCTGTAGGGGCAGGTTTATGCCATTAGCTACGGACGGAACAAATCAACTCCGAACGAACCCGCCCTCCCCACCAAACGATAAAAAGGGG
>ENA-OFDM01000873-OFDM01000873.1-metagenomes-genome-assembly--contig:-NODE-873-length-11160-cov-2.443314_pt1 | contig 11160 bp, 11 predicted proteins | sample MGYA00153385_OFDM01 | MGnify analysis MGYA00153385
AGCGCGCTGTCCCAGGGCAACAGTGTGACCACGATTGCGATCGAACCAATATAAAAGATCAGGATGCGCCAGACAGTGGAGCGAACGGCCTTCCGCACCGCGTCCACCGGGTTTTGCGACTCCCCCGCCGCGATCGTGGCGATCTCGGCTCCGAAGAATGAGAAGACCACCACGAGCACACCGCCGAGCACCGCTCCGGGTCCATTGGGAAAGAACCCGCCACGGGCGCTTTTACCCCGGGTAGAAAGCCGAGGATCGCAACAATCCCCAGTGTGAGGAAAACAACAATGGCGGCGATCTTGATTGAGGCGAACCAGAACTCGAATTCGCCGAACGATTTCACCGATGCAATATTGGTGAGTGTGAGCAGCACCATCAACAGAAGCGCCCAGACCCATTGATCGATGCCCGGCACCCAACGATGCACGATCGCCGCACCCGCGGTCGCCTCGACTCCGAGCACGATGATCCAAAACCAGGCGTAGAGCCAACCGATGCTAAAACCGGCCCAGCGACCGAGCGCACGATCCGCGTAGGCCGAGAACGAACCGGTTTCCGGGCTGGCGGCCGCCATTTCGCCGAGCATCCGCATCACCAGGATGACGACGACACCCGCGGCGGCGTAGGCGACAAGAATTCCGGGGCCAGCCTGCTGGATCGCCGCGCCGGACCCGACGAATAGCCCGGCTCCGATCACTCCGGCGATCGCGATCATCGAGAGATGGCGCGGTTTGAGGCTACGGGTCAGCGTTCGAGCCGGTGGTGCGTTCGAGACAAGAGGCGCTTTAGCGGAAGGCTCATGTGCGGATTTAGGGGATGAAGGCATGATTCGCTCCAAATCTGAATACTCGCAAGAGGGATCGCTGACAGCACACCATCTGCCACAATCTGCGACGGATGCCGGTGGCCAAGGCGCCCTCACTGAGGTCGTTTCTCGGAGTGCGAGGGACATCACAGCGTTATGATGAACCTTTGTCACCATACACGGGAGAGTCGAAATCGTCGAAAGCGCGGAACGGCAGGTGTTTTATGGAATGGACTGGAATGGAACTGACCCGATCCCAGCCGCGTGGTCTCGGGTATCACGACCCGGTCCCACGGTCGCCGTAGACATGATGGTGGCGTTTGAAGGTGACGCTAGTCGACATTTGTCGGTCCTACGCACCTAAACCGCGATCCGTCGATTGGGCTGAGAATGCGGCCTCGATCCACCGGTAGGGCTTCGGGAGTAGCGGGGTGTCAACTAGAGAATGGCCTGCCTAAACAGGAAACCAAAACGAACTGGTGCATTGCGCCTAAGTTCGTCTCATAGCCATCCGGTTGCTACCATCCAATCGTGGCCATCACCGAACTCGACCGTCGACGAATCAGCTCCTGGTGCGAGGCTCGGGTGCCAGCAGATCTTCGCGACGAGATCCTCGTTTCGGCCAGTTTTCGCGGTAATTCCGCGGTGATCACCGAGCGACGGCCACCGTGGCGCGAAGACTTCGGGCCCGAATGGTCCTCGAAGCGAATCGCGAAGCTGACCGTGGACCCGGCTGTGAACACGTGGATTCTGTATGCCACCGACCGGAACGATCGCCTGCTCAACTACTCGCGTGATATCGGTGTGGGGGTCTCCCTCGTGGAGATCCTGGCGGAGTTGCAGGCGGATCCAACAGCCATCTTCTGGGGCTGACGACCACTCCTCCACAGCGGCGCACGGCCGGCGACTATCCACAGGAAGTGCTGTTCACGGGCCGATTACTTCGGCTGAATGTCGGTGGTCGGTGCGAGAGTCAGTGCATGCAAAGAACCACCGTGACCGCCGCTCCACCGGTGGACCGAGCGTGCGCGGATGCGACGAATCGTGTCAGCCGCACGCTTATCGACAGCGAGCTCATGCACAACAGGCTCACCGACAGCGAGCTCATGTTCGCGCTCGCGCAGCAGTTTGAGACGCGACGGGCGACGGATGCGACCATCGTTCGACTGATCGCGGAGGTGACCGAACGGTCTCAGCCGAGTCTGGGCCGGCTCGGTCTCGCACATCGGATGATGGATTCGAGTGCCGCCTCTTCCCTCATCCGGGTGGGGCGAATCGGGCGGCAGGAAGCTGCCCGGTTCGTGCGCGTTGCCACCGCGACATCCCCGACGCTCAGCATCACCGGCGAGACGATAGCCCCTCGCTATCCGCGTCTTGCGGCTGCCCTCGATGATGGCACGGTGGGAATGGATGCCGCGGCCGCCATCGTCACCAACCTCGACCAGGCCAGCCCTCGAGCCCATCCGGACGATGTCGCGTACGCAGAAGAGGTGACGGTCGACTTTGCTCGCACAGCGCCGGCTGACCTGGTGCGCACGTTGGCGGTCCAGTGCCGTGACCGCCTCGACACCGATGGCATTGAACCCCGCGAAGAAGAACTGATTCGTCAACGGAAACTGTCGATCACAGAACTGGCCAATGGCATGCACCGAATGATTTGGGATATGGATCCGCTCACTGCCGCATCCGTCCGCGGTTACGTCGACGGGTACGTCGAGAGCGTCTTCCACACCGGCCGGCGCCATGAGACGGGTGACCGCACGAACGGGGACGGTGCGGATGCGATACAGGACCTTCTCGACGACCCACCGACCCTTGCCGAGGAGTTGCGAGACCCGCGTACCCGCGCGAATATCGCGTCGGATGCTGTGCTGGCGCTGTTCGGGCATGTTTCGAATTGTGCCTTCGCAGCGAGTCCGCTGCCGAAAACCACCCTCGTCGTGCGGCTGACCCTGGATGATCTGCTCTCCGGTCTCGGCGAAGCCCGTCTTGACGGCATCGACCATCCTATTTCGGCGGGAACGGCGCGACGGATGGCCGCAGAAGCCGGCATCATCCCGATCGTGATGGGCGGGCCGAGCGAAGTGCTGGATCTGGGGCGGGAACAACGCCTGTTCAACAGGAAGCATCGCCTCGCCATCGGTGAAACGTATTCCGCCTGCGCGGGATGTGGCCGACCGGCCTCGTGGACTGAACTGCATCACATCGATTGGTTCGTGCGGGACGGCGGGTTGACGAACCTGAAGAACGCGATTCCCCTGTGTTCGTCCGATCACCACGCAGTCCATGCAAACGGATGGGAGGTTTCTGTTCGGGGCGGAGTTGCCTGGTTCATTCCGCCGAGCTCGATCGATGTTTTCCGCACACCGAGGCGCGGCAGCGTGCTGCCGCGCATCGAATTCCGGCGTCGACAGTGATGCTGCACCCGCCCACCCAGTACGCGACAGAAAATGCGCCACCATCCGATGCATAGTCATGTCCCGCAAGCTCTCAACGGGGTAGCCGTCCCCCTGCGTTTTTGAGTCAACGCCGCCGCAGTGCTTTTGGGCCGGTACTCCTGATCGTGGTGGTGGCAGCGGCTTCTGCTCCCCCGATTGCGCCCCTTTCGACCGGGCAGGGTGTCATCACTCAGCTCGTGGCCGGGGACACCTCGATTTCACGGTTGGTGGGGTGGGGACGCGCATGCCCCACCTAATGTAGACACTCTGTCGAACACGCCACGCCGGTACAGCGCATGGGGCCGGAGGCATCCGCTCGGCTGAAGCAGCTGGCGCCCGGTCGAGTCAACTCTGCTCTGGCGTCTGACGTGAAGCGGCTCTACCGGTACGACTGCACGCTGGCGATGCTGGTCAGGGCAAGAATATTGCCGGATATGAGACCGCAGCGGCGACCACGGAGCGGGCCAAAACCGCACGGCTTGGGTTGTGGTCTGAGGCCTACAGCTCACTCGCGCAGGCCCACCGCCACCCCCGCACGGGTGCTTTCGCACGACCTGATAAATCATTAGTTTTGAGGCATGGATCCCAATTACATTTCCGCCCTCGCCGGTTTTGGGGTGCCCGTACTCGTTCTGTGGCTCGTTCTGGTGATTGTTGGCTTCATCATGTCTGCCTTCGTGACCAGTCTTTTTGTACGCCTGGTCATCCGGTTCATGCGTAAGTCACTGGATCGCGAGTATCGCTATCTGCGGGGCGACTACACCGCCTACGGTTCGAAGCGCGCACCGAATACTGTGCCGCGGGATTGGTGATGAACCGACGCCGGGTTACCTTCGGGCCAAGGTTCTGGATCGTGGCTTCGCTGGTGCTTCTTGCTTGCTCCCTCGTCATGGTGATGGTGGGCGCAGCGATCGCTCCACCCTCCTCGCACCAGACGCTGGATGTCGCAACAGGACCACTGCCCACACCCCGCATCTCGGCACCCCCTGTGACGCCAACGGACTCCTTCACCGCCGAGTCGGCCAGCGATCCGAAGACGGTCACCGTGCCAGCCGAAGATGCTGCGGTAGCCATCCTCGACTCCTCGACGACCGATCAAACGACTGCCTTCGCCCTGCTCGCAACTGTTCCGGTCAAGGGTCCCGCTCCGATGACCGGTTATGTGCGGACCGCGATGTTCGGCGCGGCCTGGCTCGACGAGGACCGAAACGGATGCGACACCCGCAACGACATGCTGAGCCGCGACCTGACGGCAATCGTCAAATCCGGCAGGTGCCGTGTGCTGAGCGGGCGGCTGGTCTCTCCGTACACCGGCGGGGTAATCGACTTCGTTCGCGGCAATCGCACCTCCACCGCTGTGCAAATCGACCATGTCGTCTCCCTCGGGGACGCCTGGCGAACGGGAGCACAACAGCTCACCGGGGCCCAGCGTGTGGCATTGGCCAACGACCCGATCAACCTCTTCGCGGTGGATGCCCGCTCGAACGCGCAGAAGCGGGATGGCGACACCGCGACCTGGCTCCCCGCATCCAAGCCCTTTCGGTGCATCTACGTGAGCCACCAGGTCTCGGTGAAGGCGACCTATGGGTTGTGGGTGACGCAGGCCGAACATGACGCGATGGCGCGAGTGCTGTCGGATTGTGCGTCGATGCCAGCGGTAACGTCGCCGTTCGTACCCACTTCGGTGCCTCAACCCGTCGTCGTGGTTACTCCTGCTCCTGCGGCGAGTCCCGTGAAAGTGGCTCCCGCACCTGCGCCATCGTCATGTGACCCTAACTATTCCGGACAGTGCGTACCGGTCACGAGCGATGTGGATTGCGCCGGAGGCAGCGGCGATGGCCCCGCCTACCTCACGGGCACAGTTTCCGTGATCGGATCGGATCACTACGGCCTCGACCGCAATCACGATGGAATCGGCTGCAACTGATCGCCGAAAGCATCCGCAACACCGGATCTGCGGAGTCGAATACTAACGGGTGACCGTGGGCGCTGAAGTTCTGGCCAGTCGCGCGCACGGGCCTGTGGTCGGCGCTGTGCATCGCGTGCGGGGGCGCGCCAATCAGCAGTCCGGCACTGCTCCGGTCATTCCCGCGCCGACAGGTGCTCGTGAATTCCGAGCCAGACACCATCGGTGAATCCGAGCACGATGGTCTCCCGCTCTCGAGAGGTCTCCGCAACGCCTGCCAGTTTCGCTTTCGTCTCGACGTCATGGCTGAACACTGCGATCGATCCAAATAGCTGGATTCGCCGATTTGTCGAGGAGCACGACAAAACCTGGAATCCCTCGTTCTCCCAGTCGGCCCAGAGCTTTTCGTAGGCCTCCCGCGACTCGAGTCGATGGTCGACGTTGTGGAACAGGAATGTCGCGTCGGGCGCGAATCCAGCGAAATAGGCGTCCCGCCGGTGGTGTGCGAAATCGTCGATGATGCGATCGACCGCGCTGAGAGCATCCGCTTCGTTGCCCGCGTCGGTGTCAGTCACACCAGCGCCAGTCACACCAGTGCCGGTCACACCAGTGCCGGTCACACCAGTGCCGGTCATGCGGCTGTTCCGATTCGACGAGCCGCGACGCGGGCGGCGGTAGAACCGTGATCCGTTTCGATCGCCTGGGGCGCGCCCGCACGGCTCGGAACCCCGCGCGGACCGTCGTCGCCGAACACATAGCGCGGCTCGGGGAACAGCCAGAGCGCACCGAGGTACAGCACAGCACCGGCGACCACCGCGACAGCGAGGCTCAGGTCGATACCGCCACCGACGTTGATGAACGGTCCGATGATGATCGGCGGATAGTTCGCAAACAGCAGTCCGAGAGCGGCCGCCCCGAGCCACGCGACCAGGCCGCGCCAATTGATGCCGTTAGTGAACCAGTAGGTGCCACCGATCTCACCGCGGTTGAAGACCTGCAGGTCGCGCGGGCGGAAGCTGCCACGGCGCACGATGTACCCGATGGCCATGATCACCATCCACGGGGTCGTGGTCACGATGATGGCGCCGACGAAGGCGTTCACGGCGCCGAGCAGGTCGAAGAAGATGCGACCGGTGAGGATGAACAGGAATGCCACGACGCCGATGCCGATGGTGGCCTGAACGCGACTGAACCGGGGGAACACCGAAGAGAAATCAAGACCGGTGCCGTACAGGGATGTGGTGCCGGTGGAGAGGCCGCCGATGAAGGCGACGACCATGAGAAGCACCGCGTACCAGATCGGGGAGGCCTGGATCAGGGCAACGATATAGTCACTCTTACCCGCGACGATCGTGGCGGTTGCGACACCGAAGAGGAACGGAATGAGGGTGAGCAACTGTCCGAACAGGGTCGCGGCGAGAAGTTTGCGCGGCGGCGTGTTGCGCGGGATGTAGCGGGCCCAGTCTCCGAGGAACGCGCCGAACGAGATGGGGTTGGAGGCCACGATGAGGGCGGCGGCCACGAAGGTCGCCCAGAAGCCTCCGAGCGCAAAGCCCTTCGGTCCTGGATCGTAGGAGCTGTCGAACGTGCCGCTGAAGGCGACGATGGCGAGCAGGATCAGGATCGTGTTGGCGATTACTGCCGTCTTGTTCACCAGCAGCATGAACTGGAAGCCGAAGACGACAACGACGATGACGATCACGCCGATCACGCCGTAGACGAGGGTACGCAGACCAAGAGAGTCGGGGATGCCACCGAGCCGGGTGAGCGCTCCGACGAGCGCGTCACCGCTCACCCAGACGGAGATCGAGTAGAACGCGACCGCCGTGAGTAGCGAGAGGAAGGATCCGACGATCCGGCCGCGCACGCCGAAGAAAGCGGCGGAGGAGACGGCATTATTGGTGCCGGTCTTCGGGCCGAACAGTCCCATCGGCATGAGGAAGATCGTGCCGATCAATACCCCGGAAACGGTGGCGAGCACCGCCTGCCAGAACGAGAGGCCGAGCACGATGGGGAAGGTTCCGAGAAGAACGGTGGCGAAAGTATTGGCCCCGCCGAATTGGATGCGAAGAAGGTCGAGCCAACTGGAGGTGCGGTCAGCGTCGGGAATGGTGTCGACTCCGTGGGTTTCCACCTCGATGATGCTCGGGCGGGGGTTGACGACCACGGATTCGTCAGTAACGGCATTGTTAGGGGTCATGGCTTCGCTCTCGATCGGGTGCGGCTCCGGATTTGCCGACACTAGCGGATAATTTGCCTTCTATGCAATAGTTGTTGACCATGAGGATACGAGAGATCGTTGACCTGTCGGTGGTGGTCAATGCCGACACGCAGGTTTACCCCGGGGACCCGGTGCCGAGATTCGACCCGCACAGCACAGTCCAGCGCGATGGCTTCAACCTGCTGTCGGTGAGCATGGGGTCGCAGACGGGCACGCATGTGGACGCCCCGTACCACTTCGATGACGCGGCACCCAAGCTGGACGAGCTGCCGCTCGAGAGATTTGTGGGCACCGGTGTCGTCGTCGACGCTCGGGCCGCTGGCGCACGAGGGCGCATCGGCTGGGAGTATTTCAGGGCGCGCGAGGCCGAGCTGGTTCCCGGGGCGATCGTCTTGCTGCATACCGGCTGGAGCGCGCACTACGGCACCGCCCGGTATTTCGAGAACCCCTTCCTCGACGCCGACGCCTGCGCTCACCTGATTGCGTTAGGCATCCGCACCGTTGGCATCGATGCGCTGAATATCGACGAGACCCCCGACGATGAGCACCCGGGAGAGGGCTTTCCGGTGCACCATCTGCTCGCCGACGTGGCCGGAGTGATCAGTGAGAACCTGACCAACCTGCACTCGATCGACTTTGCCGAACCCTTCATTTCCCTTCTGCCGCTGGCCTTCGAGGCCGCCGATGGAGCGCCGGTGCGCGCTGTCGCCCTCAATCTGTCCGTCTGAGCACCCGCTCTCTTCACGAAAGAATGCCAATGTCCCCCACACCCATCGGTCCCTCCGACGCGAGCGTCTCTCCGCGTTACGCCGGAATTGCCACCTTCGCACGCCTGCCTCGCCTTGAGGATGTCGACCATGCAGACATCGTGGTGGTCGGCGTTCCCTTCGACAGCGGCGTCAGCTACCGTCCGGGAGCGAGGTTCGGGCCCGCGCATGTGCGCGAGGCTTCCCGCCTACTTCGGCCCTACAACCCCGTGCAGGATGTTGAACCTTTTTCGACCCAGCAGATTGCCGATGCGGGCGACATAGCGGCAAACCCCTTCGACATCGCAGAGGCCGTCAAACAGATCGAGGAAGCAGCCACTCATCTGGGTGCCGGCGACACCCGCCTGCTCACGATCGGCGGCGATCACACCATCGCTCTGCCGCTGCTTCGGGCGGTCACCAAGAAGACCGGTCCGGTGGCGGTGCTGCACTTCGATGCGCACCTCGACACCTGGGACACCTACTTCGGCGCGCCGGTCACTCACGGCACCCCGTTCCGGCGCGCGTCCGAAGAGGGACTCATCGACCTCGAAGCGAGCCTGCACATCGGCATCCGCGGTCCGCTGTACAGCCAGCATGACCTCACAGACGATGCCCGCCTCGGATTCGCCGTGATTGCGGCGCACGAGTTCGAGACCGCTGGCCTCGCGACGGTTATCGAGCGGATGCTCGCCCGTCTCGGTGATCGTCCCGTTTATGTGTCGGTGGACATCGACGTGCTCGATCCCGCTCATGCGCCCGGTACGGGAACTCCGGAAGCGGGCGGACTGACCAGCCGGGAACTCCTCACGATTATTCGTGCGCTTCGCGGCGTGAGGATCGTGGGGGCGGATGTTGTAGAGGTTGCGCCGGCCTACGACCACGCCCAGATCACCGCGGTAGCGGCATCCCATGTTGCCTATGAAATCCTGTCGGCCATGACACCACGAGCGGATCGCACCGGGAATTAGACCGGGTCCGACCGGTTGCGAGCATGGTGGGACTCGGTGCCCGATACTGGGCATAACGACCACGGCTGCGATATTTGGATTCTGCCGGAACGGTGTCGACGAACGGGAGCATGATGCGAGCTGTACACCCGACGCCCTCTGGGGCGCCGCTGGCAATCGGCGTGAAGTTGCGCTCGACCAGACTCGCGCAGGCGCTCACGATCGCCGATGTCGCGGCTGCGACGGGCCTCAGTACAGGCTTCATCAGCCGGGTCGAGCGCGACGAGACCTCGCCGAGCGTGTCGACTCTTGTTACCCTCTGCCAGGTACTCTCGCTGCCTCTTGGGTCGTTGTTTGAGGCGCCCGAAAATGAGGTGATCTCCCTCGCGGATGCGCCGCGGATCAACATGGGCGGCAGCCGCGCCGTCGAGCGTCTGCTCACGCCACGCAGCGAATCCAGGGTGCAGGTGCTGCGCTCTCTTCTGGAGGCAGGAGCGACCGGCGGGGAAGAGCTGTACACGATCAACTGCGATGTCGAGATCGTGCACGTTCTGAGCGGAACGCTGCGAGTGAGGCTCGTCGGCGGAACGGTAGACCTCCTGACCGGCGACACGATGACGCTCGCCGGCCGTGAACCACACTCCTGGGACAACAACTCGGATGCCGTCACCGAGCTGATCTGGACAATCGTTCCGGCGGCCTGGAGCGGATCCTCCTGAGAATGACCGCCCTACTCGACCAGCGGCGCAACCATCGCCGCGCTGCGCTCCCACAGGGCACTCGCGAGCTGCGCGTCATCCGCCTGCCGGTTGGTGCGACCGGGCTTGCGCTTGATGTAATACTCCCCCGACGTCCAATCGCTGCCGGGCGTGGTGGTCGCCAGCCAGACCAGGGTGTCGGCGCCTTTCTCCGACGAGATCAGGGCGTGACGCAGCACGCTGCGGTAGATCACGCGCAGGGGGCTGCGGGATTCGCTGGCGAAGTTCGAGGCGACGACCCCCGGATGGAACGCCGCCGTGGTGATGCCCTCCGTGCCGAACCGGCGGGCGAGCTCTGTGGTGAAGAGAATGTTGTCGAGCTTTGCATTGCTATAGGCCCTGCCGGGTGTGAACCGCGTGGCCAGGTCAAGGTCGTCGATAGCGATGTTGCCGCTGAGGTTCGCAACGCTCGAGGTATTGATCACGCGGGTCTTGCTGAGGATGAGGCGGTCCATTAGCAGGGTGGTGAGGAGAAACGGCGCCAGATGATTTACCTGGAGGGTGAGTTCGTGGCCGTCTTCGGTGATGGTGCGGTCGCCGAAGATGCCGCCAGCGTTGTTGGCGAGCACGTCGATGCGTGGGTAACGCTCGCGCAGCTCGGCGGCGAGTTTGCGCACCTCGCTGAGCTTCGAGAAGTCGGCGATGAAATGGTCGGCGCCGAGGGCATCCGCCACCTTCGCCGTTTTTTCGGGTGAGCGGCCGACGATGACGACGGTGCGACCGCTGGCGGAAAGCGCGCGGGCGGCGGCGGCGCCGATGCCGTCGCTCGCTCCGGTGATGATGATGGTTTCGGGGGCGGGGGTTTCAGGCATGGTCGATTATCGCCCGCGGTGGCTGAGCGCCCGGCGCGAGACCGGGTCAGCCTGCGCCCGGCAGCATTACCTGCAGTATTCCGTCCACGGTGCGGGTCTCGAAACGAGGCTGCGGCGATGTGGCCGGGCCGTGCACCACGTCGCCAGTTCTTAGCGCGAACGTACTCTGGTGCCAGGGGCATTCCACACAGGGATTGTCAGTGTGTGCGCCGATCAGGGTGCCCTCATCAAGCGGCGCCGAGAGGTGACTGCAGGTGTTGGAGAGCACGTGCACGGTATCGCCGCGGCGCACAACGAGGAGGGGTTGACCCGCGACTTCCACCCGGTGAAGTTCGCCCTCTGGCAGGTCGGTGAGTGGGCCGAGAGGATGCCACCCCGCCGGAAAAAGGTGCGGTACATCTTCCGTGTGGTTTGCCCCGGCCGCCTGTCGGTAGGCGAGATGGCCGCCGAGAAACGCTCCGGCTGAGGCCACACCGAGTCCGGCGAAGGCGAGCACTTTACCGCCGCCCCGCCCGCGCTGAATG
>ENA-OFDM01000877-OFDM01000877.1-metagenomes-genome-assembly--contig:-NODE-877-length-11110-cov-3.281321_pt1 | contig 11110 bp, 9 predicted proteins | sample MGYA00153385_OFDM01 | MGnify analysis MGYA00153385
GGCTCGCTGAAGCGGGCACCGTGCTGCGCGTCGGCGAGCGCTTTGGAATTCCCGATTCCCGTCACCCCTGAGAGGTACCCAATAAATCTACGCAGCTTCCGCGACGGGTTCGACTGGCGCGATCACGCGCCGCGCGTACCACTTTCGCAGGTTGTGCGAGGCCGCGGCGAGCGTGAGCGCGGCGGCGCATCGCTTCAGGCCGCGGACGTGAAAGCGGTCGAGCCCGTGCGTTTTCAGGTGTGCGTGCGCGGGCTCGACGGTTGCCGATCTTCGCCGCTTGAGCGCGCCGTCGTCGTCGGCGACCGTGTCGCGATGGTCGGTGACCTCGCCGGTGGCCCCGACGCCCTCGCCCGGATCGTCCGGGTCGAGGAGCGCAGCTCGCTGCTGCGACGCACGCCCGACGACAGCGACCCGGTCGAGCGCCCGGTCGTCGCGAACGCCGACCTGCTCGTCGTCGTGACCGCCCTCGCGGACCCGGTGCCGCGGCCGCGGCTGATCGACCGCTGCCTCGTCGCGGCGTACGACGGTGGGCTGACGCCGTTGCTCTGCCTGACCAAGAGTGACCTCGCCGACCCTGCCGAGCTGCTCGGGCTGTACAGCCCGCTCGGCGTCGACGCGGTCGTCACCGGTCAGGGCTCCGGTGTCGAGGAGCTGCTCGCGCGGCTGACCGGCCTGGTGAGCGTCCTGTTCGGGCAGTCCGGGGTCGGCAAGTCGACGCTGGTCAATCAGCTGGTGCCGGACGCGCATCGCGCAGTCGCCGAGGTCAGCGGGGTCGGCAAGGGCCGGCACACCAGCTCCAGCGCCGTCGCCCTGCCGCTACCCGGCGGCGGGACGGTCGTCGACACCCCCGGCGTACGCAGCTTCGGGCTCGGCGCGGTCAGCGCCGGCCGCGTACTGGCCGCGTTCCCCGACCTGGCCGAGGCGGCGCAGCGGTGTCCCCCTGGCTGCGCGCACACGGCCGGCACCCCGCGCTGCGCCCTCGACGACGCGGTCGCCCGCGGAACAGCCAGTGCCGCGCGACTGGACTCGCTGCGCCGACTGCTGGACGCGCTCGTAGGCGACGACGCAGCGTGAAGGCAGAGAGCGATTGCCCCGCCAGGAGAGCACGCCGGCTGCCCAGCGCACGGTGCGCTGTGGCTCGTGATCCCGGGCCGGCCTGACAGCACCCTGCCGCCTCACGGCATCAAGCGGTCCGGCCCAGCTCGATCGTCTGGTCCACCACGATCGCGGAGGCAGCGGTCTCGGCCTTCTCGACGTCAATCTGCTCGGCGATGTCCTCGTCCTGCTTCATGAGGGCATTGAGGTCGACGCCGGCCATGTCGAGCACGCCCATGTCGGCGTACGCCTTCTGGACCTTGTCCCCCCACAGCCCCACGTCCTTGACGCACGGCACGATCCGACTGAACAGCAAAGACTGGTAGGCCTGGTAGTAGGGCGCATTCTTGACGGCCTCGAGACAGGCGGGTACGTCGAAACCCAGGTTCTCCCAGACCTCCTGCTGCCGGAACCGGTCGCGCATCAGGTAGCAGCCCTCGACGACGAAGTCCTCGCGCTCTTCGCGCTCCTTGCTGGTCAGCTGGCTGTAGTAGTCCTTCAGCGCCATCCGGCCGAAGGCCACGTGCCGCGCCTCGTCCTGCATGACGTACGCCAGGATCTGCTTGGGCAGCGGCTTGGTCGTCATGTCGCGCAGTACGCCGAAGGCCGCGAGCGCGAGGCCTTCAATGAGCACCTGCATGCCGAGGTAGGGCATATCCCAGCGACTGTCCGACAACGTGTCGTCCAGCAGTGACTTCAGGTGGGTGTTGATCGGGTACAGCAGGCCGACCTTGTCCTGCAGGAAGCGGGAGTAGGTCTCGGCGTGTCGGGCTTCGTCCATCGTCTGCGTCGCCGCGTAGAACTTCGCGTCGAGGTCCGGGACGGACTCCACGATGCGGGCCGAGCAGATCATCGCGCCCTGCTCACCGTGCAGGAACTGGCTGAACTGCCAGCTCGTGAGATGCAGCGACAGCTCGTCGATCGCTACCTGGTCGTTCTTGATGCGGTCCCACTGGTCGGTGCCGTAGATCGAGATGGTCTCGACCGGCAGCCCCAGGACGTCGTGCGGCTCGACCTCGGTGTCCCAGTCGATGCGGTGCACCTGGTCCCACTGCTTGTCCTTGCCCTTCTGGTACAGCGACAGCAGGCGGTCGCGCTGGTCGTCGTACTCCCAGGTGAAACGCGCGGCGCCCTGCATGCCCACGTCCCACGTCGCGTGCTCGGCCGGGATCGTGTAGAGGTCGTGGGTGCTCATGCATCAACTCCAGGAGTAGGGGCGAGTAGCCGGTCGACGAGGTGGGTGACGTCGCGGCCGACCTGGTCCGGCCGCAGGCCCGGCAGCACGAGGTGGCTGACGGTCAGCCGGGTGACGACGTCGGCGACCAGGCGTACCTCGTCGGCGGGCAGGTCGGGCCAGTGCGCGAGTAGATGTGCGGCGCAGTGCTCCGACCCAGCCGCCAGGATCGCTTCTGCCCGGGTGGTCAGGAAGGGCAGCAGCCCACCGGCGTCGTCGGTGAGGACCGCCTTGAGCAGCGGGTTGGCGGCCGCTACGCGCAACGTCCACTCGGTAGCTGCCCCGACGGCCTCGGCGGGACCGCCGACGTGGTCGTCGTACGCCGACGCGGCGCCGGCCATGTAGCGCTGGGCCTCGCGCATCGCGAGCGCCCCGGCCAGGCCGTCCTTGCTGCCGAACTCGTAGTACAGCGTCTGCCGGCTGACCCCAGCGGTGCGGGCGACGTCGACCATCCGGGTGCGGGTCCAGTCACCCGCCAGGGCGGCGCCGGCAGCCGCGTCGAGGAGGGCCTCGCGGGTGGTGGGCACGTGAGCACTGTTGACACAGGTGACCGCTGTGTCAAGACACCAAACGGCTGCGTGTCAGACATCTGTGAGCCAGCGCCTCGCAGGGACGGCGTCCGCTGCTGCGGCAGCGCGCCGGGGCGCGGGCGAGCCTGAGCTGCTGGCCCAGGGTGGCCTGCGGGCGCCGGCGCCCTCCCCGCGGCTGCGCAGTAGCGTGCGCGCCATGATGCGACTCACGGCGTTCTACACCCCGCCCAGCGACCCGGCAGCCTTCGACGAGCACTACCTCACGGTGCACACGCCGTTGGCCAAGCGACTGCCCGGGCTGGTGCGCCTGGAGACCGCCCGCGCCGTCGGTACGCCCGACGGCAGCCCCGCGCCGTACCACCGCACCGCGGAGCTGTACTTCGAGAGCGCTGCCGACATCGACGCGGCGTTCGCCAGCGATGTGGGCAAGGCGACGGCGAAGGACGCCGGCGACCTCGCAGCGCGTACCGGCTCGGTGTTCTCGCTGATGGTCAGCGAGGTCGACTGAGCGCCGACCTCGACGACGGTCCCGGCGACCCGGTCGTCGTCCAGAGTTGGCTGGGCGCGCTCGCGCTGTCGTACGCCCGGCGGCCGGCGACCGTTGTCGACGCGCTGGATCGGGCGGTGCGGCGTTGGCCGACTGCCATCGCGATGATCGACGGCCCGCGCTCGGTCAGCTACGAAGGCTTCGCGGGCCTGGTCGAGACCGCTGCAGCCTCGCTACGTGGGCGGGGGCTGCAGCCCGGCGACGCGGTGGCCGTCGCCGCCGGCAACTCGCTCGAGCTGGCGGTGCTGCTGCTGGCCTGCGCCCGCGCCCGGCTGGTGATGGTCGGGCTCAACACCCGCCTCGCGCCGCCGCAGTGGGAGTGGATGGCCACTTACATGCAGGTGCGACTGCGACTGGCGGAGCCGGCGCATCTCCTTGAGGGGGCGCTCGACCTGGCGAGCGTCCTGGCCGAGGCGCCGTCGCGTACCTGGGCGTACCAGGTAGATCAGCAGCCGGCCGAGGACGAGACGTACGCCGTCGTGTTCACCTCCGGTACGACCGGGCGGCCGAAGGCGTCGCAGGTCGTGCACCGCTGCTCGGTGCACTCGGCGATGAGCTACCAGCGGGTGCTGCAGCTGCAGCCCGGCGAGGTCACCGCGGTGCTGTTCGGGCTCTACTACATCTCCGCCATGCACGCCCACGTGCTGCCGGCGTTCCTCGCGGGCGCGACCTGCCTGCTCGTCGACACCCAGTCACCACGGGCCTACGTCGACCTGCTCCGCCGGCACCGGGTGTCCTGGGCGTACGCCGTACCGAGCTGGTGGCGGCTGTGTCTGCGCGAACTGGATGACCTGCCCGCCTTGACCCGGCTGGCCGCGGGTGGTGCGACGTTCCCGGCCGACCTGCAGGCGGCCCTGCGCGAGCGGCTGCCCGGCGTAGCCCTGCTCGACGTCTACGGGCTGTCCGAGACCCACTCCCCCGGCTGCATCGCCACCGATGCGGACCTGCGCACCCGGCCCGGCTCGGTCGGCCGGCCGCTGCCCTGCATGCAGGCGGAGGTACGTGGCGACGACGGCGCCGTACTGCCGGCCGGGGAGCCGGGCGGGCTGTTCCTGCGGGGCTCGCTGGTGACCAGCGGCTACGCCCGCGACCCGGCGGCCACCTCCGCGGCGGTCGTCGACGGCTGGTTCGACACCGGCGACATCGCGCGGATCGACTCCGGCGGCTACGTGACCATCCTGGACCGCACCAAGGACATGATCAACCGGGGCGGCAGCAAGGTGTTCTCCGCCGAGGTCGAACAGCTGCTGCGCCAGCACCCAGCCATCGAGGACGCTGCCGTCGTCGGCGTCCCCGACGCCCTCGCCGGTGAGGCCGTGGCGGCCTACCTGGTGACCAGCGCACCGGTCACCGTCGCCGAGGTACGGGCCTGGGTCCGCGAGCGGCTCGCCGACCACGCAGCCCCCAAGGTCGTGGAGTTCGTCGACGCACTGCCCCGCAACGCCCTCGGCAAGACCGACAAGCAGGCGCTGCGCTCGCAGGCAGCGCGGTCGTGAGCGACCTGACCGACCGGCTGCCCGGCACCGACGACCCGGACGCGCTGTACGAGGCGTTCGAGCAGTGGGTCACCGAGCGCGGGATCACGCTCTACCCGGCTCAGGAGGAGGCCCTCATCGAGGTCGTCTCCGGGGCGAATGTCGTGCTGTCCACGCCGACCGGCTCCGGGAAGAGCCTGGTGGCCATCGGCGCGCACTTCGCGGCGCTCGCCCGCGGCGAGACCAGCTGGTACACGGCGCCGCTCAAGGCGCTGGTGAGCGAGAAATTCTTCGCCCTGGTCGAGGTCTTTGGCGCCGAGAACGTCGGGCTGGCGACCGGTGACGCCAGCGTCAACTCCGGTGCGCCGATCGTCTGCTGCACCGCCGAGGTGCTCGCCAACCTCGCGCTGCGCGAGGGGGCGCAGGCCGACCTCGGCCAGGTCGTCATGGACGAGTTCCACTTCTACGCCGAGCCCGACCGCGGCTGGGCCTGGCAGGTGCCGCTGCTGGAGCTTCGACAGGCGCAGTTTGTCCTCATGTCGGCGACCCTCGGGGACGTCTCGCGGATCGCCGAGGACCTGACCCGGCGCACCGGCCGACCGACCGCCACCGTCACCTCCGTGGAAAGGCCGGTGCCGCTGTTCCCCTCCTACGTCACGACGCCGCTGCACGAGACGCTGGAGGAGCTGCTGTCGACCGGGCAGGCCCCCGTCTATGTCGTGCACCCGACGCAGGCCGGGGCCATCGAGCAGGCCCAGGCGCTGATGAGCATCAACATGTGCTCGCGCGAGGAGAAGGACGCCATCGCGGAGCAGATCGGCAGCTTCCGGTTCTCGACGGGCTTCGGGCGCACGCTGTCCCGGCTGGTCCGGCACGGCATCGGCGTGCACCACGCCGGGATGCTGCCGAAGTACCGGCGCCTGGTCGAGGTGCTCGCCCAGGCCGGCCTGCTGAAGGTCATCTGCGGCACCGACACCCTCGGTGTCGGCATCAACGTACCGATCCGCACGGTGGTGTTCACCTCGCTCACGAAGTACGACGGCGTCAAGGTGCGGCACCTGAAGGCCCGTGAGTTCGCCCAGATCGCCGGTCGGGCCGGTCGGGCCGGCTTCGACGTCGCCGGCGGGGTGGTCGTACAGGCGCCGGAGCACGACGTCGAGAACGCCCGGCGGCTCGCCAAAGCCGGCGACGACCCGAAGAAGCGTCGGCGGGTCGAGCGCAAGAAGCCGCCGGAGGGCTTCGTGTCCTGGGGCGAGCCGACGTTCATCCGGCTGATCGGCGCCGAGCCAGAGGCGCTGACCAGCTCGTTCCGGGTCAGCCACGCGATGCTGCTCAACGTCGCGCACCGGCCCGGCGACTTCTTCGTCCACATGCGGCACCTGCTGACCGGCAACGACGGCGACCGGGCGACCCAGCGCCGGCTCGTGCGCTCGGCCATCGGCGCCTACCGGTCGCTGCTGGCCGGCGGAGTCATCGAGCGGCTCTCCGAGCCGGACGCCCAGGGCCGCACCGTACGGGTCACCGTCGACCTGCAGCGCGACTTCGCGCTGAACCAGCCGCTCGCGCCGTTCGCCCTCGCCGCGCTCGACCTGCTCGACCTGCAGGCGCCGACGTACGCCCTGGATGTGCTGTCCGTGCTCGAGTCGACGCTGGACGACCCGCGGCAGGTGCTCGCCGCGCAGCGCAACAAGGCCCGCGGTGAGGCGGTCGCGGAGCTGAAGGGCCGCGGCATCGAGTACGAGGAGCGGATGGTGCTGCTGGAGGACATCACCTACGCCAAGCCGCTGGAGGAGCTGCTGCTGGCCGGCTACGACGCCTACCGGCGCGGCCACCCGTGGGTGCTCGACCACCAGCTGTCGCCCAAGTCGGTGGCCCGTGACCTGTCCGAGCGGGCGATGACCTTCACCGAGTACGTCTCCTACTACGGGCTGGCGCGCTCGGAGGGGCTCGTACTGCGCTACCTCGCCGACGCGTACAAGGCGCTGCGCCAGACCGTCCCCGACGGCGCAAAGACCGAGGAGCTCATCGACCTGATCGAGTGGCTCGGCGAACTGGTGCGCCAGGTCGACTCGAGCCTCCTCGACGAGTGGGAGCAGCTCATCAATCCCGCGGTTCTTATTGACGGAGTGGCGATCGAGGCATCCGCCCCGGTCCGGCCGCCGGCACCGAAGGGCGTCACAACGAACATCCGCGCGTTCCGCATCCTGGTGCGCAACGAGCTGTTTCGACGGGTGCAGCTCGCCGCCCGGGAGGATTACGAGCAGCTTGGCGAGCTGGATTCCGCGTCGGGCTTCGACGCCGACGCCTGGGCAGACGCGATGGACGCCTACTTCGACGCCCACGACACCCTCGGCACCGGCGGTGACGCCCGCAGTTCCGCGATGCTCATGGTGGATGAGGGGGCAGCGACGTGGACCGTCCGCCAGATCTTCGAGGATCCGGCCGGCGACCACGACTGGGGAATCTCGGCCACGGTCGATCTCGCCGAATCCAACGCCGCCGGGGTGGCCGTCGTGCGGGTCACCGCGGTCGGGATGCTGTAGCGCCCACTGCGGTTCCCCCCAACCACCTCCCGTCCTCCCCGTTCCTCCCCAACTACCTCCCGTTTTTCTCACCACCTCCGTGTGAGAACACGGCGGTGGTCGCAAAAGTGGAAGGTGGGAGACGGAGTCGTGCAACCGAAACCGCCTCGTTAGGATCGTCACCCATGACGACATTCACCGGGCGCGACCAACCGACGTGGCAGGGCTCCTTCAATCTCGCGGATGTCGGGGGCCTCGACCTCCGCGACGGGGGAGTCACCCGGCCGGGTCGCGTGTTCCGCTCGGGCGGCCCGGATTACATCACGACCGGCGGCTGGCGTACGGCGCGGGCCGCGGGCGTCAGGACAGTAATCGACCTGCGGAATCCGGGGGAAACCTCTCGTGACACCGAGAAACCGGCCGTCGATGCCGACGCGAGGGCGGGCATCCGATTCGTCTCCTGCCCCACGGAAGATCCGGACGACCCACAGTTCATCGAAATCTGCGGCCCGTGGCTCGATCACCCGATCTCCTATGCCGACAATATCGGGCTGTATCCCGAGAAGTTTGCCGAGGTGTTTCGCGAGATTGCGCAGGCAGAGGGTGCCGTTCTCGTACATTGCGCCGCTGGCCGAGACCGCACCGGCATGGTGATATCAATGCTGCTGAGCCTGGCGGGAGTCACGCCGGAGGCGATCGCCGACGACTACGTTGCCGCCGCCATCCGTTTCAATTCGGCGCTCGGTGTCGCGCCAGGCCTCACCGCGGAGACGGCCCATTCGGCCGAGGTGATGGAGGAGCGCATCGCCAGCCGACGGCCAGCCCTGCTCGCCTGGCTAGAGTCTCTCGATGTGGAGGCCTACCTGCGGGAGAGTGGCCTCAGCACCGGCGAAATCGAGTCCCTTGGCCGACTTCTGCGCTAGGCAACTTGCTTTTCACTCAACTTCTGCGCTGTTCGAGTGCGTCGACCGCCGCGAGGATGTCTGGCACCTCGGTGCGCCTGGTGTAGTCCACCTGCACGTCGGCAAACCGCACGATGCGATCGGAGTCGACAACCAGGACGGTGGGGAAGGGGATGCCGCCGGTGGCATCCGCATTGCTGTCGGCAAGGTCGAATCCGAGCTCGGTCTGGGCGATGCGCACCTCCGGGGTCGGTTCGGTGAGAATTCCGAGCGCAGTGGCCAGAAAGTTCGCCGGATCGGAGAGCACCATGAATTCGAGGGCTCCCTCGGCGATGGACAGGTTCGATGAGGTCGGTGTCTGGGGGCTGATCGCGACAAGGCCGAGACCGCGCTCGAGCAGGCGTGGCAGAAGCTCTCTTTGGTAATGAGCGAGCGCGAGGTTGCAGTACGGGCACCAGGCCCCCCGGTAGAAGACGATAACCGCGGCGTCGCTCCCGAGCGCGTCGTAGAGCCAGGCCGGAGATCCGTGCGCATCGAGCAGTGGTGCATTCGGGAGATTCGCTCCGAGAGCGACCGAGACGACCGGTATCCCCTCCGAGCGCAGCCGGGCTTGCTCGGTGGCGAACACGGCGGTCAATCGTTCACCGATGCGGCGGTTGAAATCGACCGTGAAGTCATCCGCCTCCTGGCTGATGGTCGCCGGACCCATGGTGCCTACCTTCACTTATTGGGATGTCACGAGCCTACTTTCTCCCGGGGGAGCATTCCCTCTCTACCCGCATACGTGCGCCGATCCGGGTGCAGTCGGGTGTACTCCCATCAATTCCTCTGAAAAGCTGCGGATCATGCGCAGATTCACCAGCTCCGCAATCGGACGCGCTCGGGCAGGGCTCCTCATCGACCGGCCCGATTCGCGCACGACACAGTTGTGGGTCACCCGGCCCGCGTAGAGTCGACCCCGTGACCACGAATGACCTCCGCGTTGGCGAACGGATGCGGCACCGGGGTGTGGTCAGTCACCACTCCAGCCCGCTGCTCTCCGACGATTTCGGTGTGGTCATCGCACGTCTTGCCGGCTCGGCAGTCTCGGTCACCCCCCGCCCCTCCGTTCTCGTGCAGGGCATTGCGGTGTCCTCCCGCTACGTCCATCCCCTCGCCGAGCAGCCGGCGAAATGCGGCGAGGTGGTACGCATCGATCTCCCAGGCTTGGGAGCGGCGCCGGGCCCGAAACGGGATGTCTCGATCCCGCTGAATGCGGATGTGCTCTGCGCCTTCCCGCAGAGGGCCGGTGTCGGGAACCCCATGCTCGCTGGGCACTCGATTGGCACCCCGGTCGTAACGAAGTTCGCGTCCGACTCGCCTGAGATCAGCGACCGGCTCGTGCTCAGCGCGCCGAACGTGAACCCGCCCGACCGGCGCGAGAGTACGACGGCGACGGCGCTGGTGAGGGGCAGCTCGATGGAGTCGACGCGCTCCCCTCTCAACCTCGCGATTGACAACCTCGTGACTGGCTGCCTCGTGCGGTGCGGAACCCCCTGTTTCTTCGCGCCGGTGCGTTTCGCGTCACTGATCGCTAACGAGCCCGCATGACTGGTCTCCCATGATCACGGCACGGGATGCCGGAGCCGCTGTCGCCGACCGGCTCTACCAGATACGAGCGCAGGCGAAGAACCTGGTGGGGCGCACGCCGAGCGTGCGTTATGACCGGGGAGAGCTCTCACCCGTGCTGCTACTCCCTGGCGTGTATGAGACCTGGCAGTTCCTCCGGCCGGTGGCGGATCGGCTCAACGCCCTCGGGCATCCGATCCATACGGTGCGCGAACTGGGCTACAACCGACTGTCGATCGTCGCCTCCGCCGAGCTCGCCCAGCGCTACCTCGACCAGAAAAATCTCACCGGAGTGGTTATCGTCGCGCACAGCAAGGGCGGTCTCATCGCCAAGCACATGATGGTGATGGATGACCGCGCGGGCAGAATCGACAGGCTAGTCGCCATTAATTCTCCCTTTGGCGGCTCTACGCTCGCCGACTGGGCGCCGGTGCGTACTCTCCGCGCGTTCTCTCCGCGAGACGAGACGGTGATGACGCTCGCGGCCAACCGCGCGGCGAACGTGCGCATCACCTCCATCTACAGCCGTCTCGATCCGCTCATTCCCGGCGGCAGCGAGCTCGAAGGGGCGACAAACGTCTGCCTCTCGATGGTTGGGCATTTCCGTCCGCTCGCATCCCCGGCCCTTTTTGCCGAGGTCGAGCGTGCCGTCGCGTTGGGCAGGTAGAAGAATGGCGCCGATGGAGAAGCGCCAGAAACTCGTGTTGGCCATTGCCGTGCTCGCCTCGTTCGTCGCGTTCCTCGACGGCTCGGTCATCACCGTGGCGCTTCCCGCCATCATCCGAGATCTCGGCGGGGGCATCAGCACCCAGCAGTGGGTGGTCGACGCCTACCTGATCTCCCTCGGATCGCTTATTCTCGTCGCGGGATCGCTGTCAGACCTCTACGGCCGCATCGTCATCCTGCGCAGCGGGCTCATCGGCTTCGGCGTGGCCTCGCTGCTCTGTGCGGTGGCCCCGACCGCGGAATTCCTGATCATCGCGCGAGGAGTGCAGGGAGTGGCTGGAGCACTGCTCGTGCCGAGCTCGCTCGCGATCATCCTTTCCAATTTCCGTGGGCCGGCACAGGCCAAGGCCATCGGGCAATGGACCGGATTCACCAGCGCGGCCTTTGTCCTCGGTCCGCTTCTCGGTCGGGTTCGAGAAGATCTTCTGGGTGTCGTCGATCTCGATGAGCCGGCCCGGCTGGCCGGTGCCG